>Ga0181344_1000142_pt1 | contig 29495 bp, 22 predicted proteins | sample Su13VDMLBDD_FD_130098 | JGI IMG/M metagenome (GOLD analysis project Ga0181344, IMG submission 130098) | Freshwater viral communities from Lake Michigan, USA - Su13.VD.MLB.D.D | ecosystem: Environmental > Aquatic > Freshwater > Lake | place: USA: Michigan | collected 2013-07-15
CCTACGGCCAACGGGGCGGTGTGTTCATGGAAAAAGAAGAGCTGGACGACAACGGCGGCACGGTCAAGAAACAGATTTTGCTGTGCGCCAACACCATCTTCCCCGTGGACATCCTGAACAACAACGGTGTGCACGAGGTGCACTTCTGCGTCATCCGCAACAAGCAGCTCAGCGAAGTGCTGCTGCCCCAGAAGTCGGTAGCCAGCCAAGACGAGACGATCAAGCACCTGTCGAGCCAGAACATCATGGCGTCATTCGGCGCAGGCAACGACAAGAACTTCTACAACTACATCCGCGCCAGCGTCGAGAAAGTCAGCACGGAGAAGGACCCGATCAAGATGCCGCCAAGCTACGGCTGGCAAGAGGACAACAGCTTCGTGTTTGCAGGCAAGGTGTACAGTGCCAACCGCCCACCTGTCACCGTTCCGATGCCCGAGCTGAAGAACATCGTGATGAACACCCGCCCAACGGGAACGCTGGAGGCGTGGAAGAAGATCATCAACATGCTGATCCGGCGCAAGATGTGGGACCAATTAGCCGTCGTGATGGCGGGCGCTGCCTCCCCGTTGATGAAGTTCACTGGCTTGCACGGCTTGACCGTTCACGTTGCGTCTTCTGAGTCAGGCACAGGTAAGTCACTGTCGCTCGACTTGGCTGCATCCATCTGGGGCCATCCGATCCACTACCGCACAGGCGCAGGCACTTCTCCTGTTGCCATGCAGCAGCGGCTTGGCATGCTGCACAGCTTGCCTTTGATTACCGACGAGATCACGACCAACAACCGCAAGGACTTCGAGTGGTTCCCGGCCTTCTTGTTCAGCATGAGCGAGGGGCGCGGCAAAGAGCGCATGGAGTCGGGCACCAACAAGGAGCGCCTGAACCTGTCGGTGTGGTCAGCCATCTCGCTGATGTCGTCAAACCGCCCTGCCGTGGACTACATGACTGGCGACCGCAAGCACTCCTCCGAGGGTGAGCTGCGCCGCTTGATTGAGTTTGCGATGGACCAGAAGCTGGAGTGGTCCAGTGACGAGATCGAACTCATCAAGTCCTTGCAGTCCAACTACGCTGTGGCAGGCGAGGTGCTGGCGCAGTTCTTTGCTGACAACGTGCCGCTGCTGCGGGAGCTGGTGCCTGAGTGCACGCGCCGTATGTACGAGGAGTACAAGGCTCCCAACGACGAGCGCTACTGGATGGCGGGTACGGGTGCGGTGCTGGCCGCTGTGCTGATCTTCAGTGACAAGCACACGGGCTTGGCCAACATCCCAGCCAAGGAGATCATCGAGGCGTACCGCCGTCAGATCGACCACCTGCGCTTGTGCATCAAAGGCGGCAAGCGTACGGCCGAGGACGTGCTCAACGCCTACATTCAGGAGTACCAAGGCAAGTTCGTCATCGTCAAGTTTGGCGAGAAGGCTGGCCCTGCTGCAATGTTTGGTGACGGCACATCCGTTGGCAAGACGACCACGAAGCAAGAGGTCATGGGACGGGTTGAGCACGGCGTGTCTCCGGGCTGCATCGACTTCTATATTGAGGAACGGCTGCTGCGTGCCTTCTGCTCAAACATGAGCTTCAGCTACACGACCTTCAAGTCGGAGATTGCGCACATCTTCTCGGTGTACCAAGCCCCCAAGAAGGACATGCTTGCCAAGACGGACGGCCCACCGCTGCGCGTCATGGCCCTGAAACTGACAGCCAACGCCAACACTCTGGACGATGCAATACTCTTACCGGTTTCCGTGGGCGCGGCTTAAAAAGGGCAAGGGATTCTTCATCCCTTGCCTTGCCACCGAGAAGGTACGACAGACAGGGCTTAACGCAGCCCTGTCTTTTCGCATCTTTGACGCCAAAGCCTACCCGGCCATCAAAGATGGCCTCATGGGCGTGTGGTTCTTTCGGTAGCCGCGTAGAACTGCAGCGCCATTTTGTTCTGCGCGTCTTTGAGCTGCTGCACCCTTGCTTCTTTCTCGTCCCCTGACAACCGTGGGTTAGCAATGATCTTTCTTTCCATATCAAACAACTCCCCCATGCGCTGGCGGAACGCGCCTGCCATCGGAGCGCCGACAATCAACGCCGCATTTTCTTTGGCGTACGCAGCGGCGCGGTCCTGCTGGCCACGGTTCACCAAGTCTTTGTACGTCTGCTGGGCTTGGATCACATCGTCCATGCGACCGTACGCCCGTTCGATCACAAACCGGCCCTCGGAAGGCTGGAACAACCCGCCAATGAACGGCTGGCGTGAAGCACCCACCGGCATCTTCTCGCCCTCGGCTTCGGAGCGCAGCAACGGATTCAGCGTGGACATAAGCGCCACCCCAAGACCGCCGGTGTAACCGCGAACAAAATGCTCGATCAACAGCGGCGAGATACCGACAGCGCCAGTCACACTGCCAAGCGTCTTGGCCACTTCTGTCGTGCCTGCACGGAAACGCTCGCCTGCTTCCAGACGCTTCTCACGATCAGACTCAATCGGACCGAAAGCTGTTTCGCCGTAGAAGGCTTCCAAGATTGGCTTGGGAGCCGCAGGAATAACGCCCGGTGCCGAGTTCAGGATCAGCTTACCAATCGCTTTGGCGGCTTCGTTGCCGGTAGCGTTGCCCATGGCAACGTCCATCAAGGCTTGTGGCAAACCCATAAACAGCAAACCAACTTCAAACGGCACAGGCAGTTTGAGCGGGTCCTTGACGCCGGGGATGTTGACAAAGAAGTTGCTGTACCGTTCTTCGGGCTTGGCCTTCTTGTAGTCCTCATCGTCCTGCATCATGAAGGCGTATGCCAGCGAACCCGCAAACAGCATGGCACCACGCGCTGCAATCTTGCGCTGAATCTCCAGTTGCTCGTTGAACGGCATGTCGCCTTTGAACGAACGGTACAGAACGTCCAAGCCCTGAATCTGGGCGTTGAAGAACGGCACCAGAGTGCTCATCATCTGCATGCTGGGCGACAGGCCACGGCGACCAAAGTTGGCCGACTCCATGGCGCGGAACTGCGCTTTAGCTTCAGAGAAACCCTTCTTGATCGAGTCGTTGTAAATTACCGCCCGGGTCGCAGCATCGGCCTGCAACGCCATGGTGTCAAGCTTGCCCAAGAACTTATCCCAGCCGCTGCGGCCTGCGGACACGTCGCCCAAGAACTTCTGCATGTCGGCTTCGCTGCCGGTGTAGATGTTGGAGCTGACCACAAGACCGCGCATGAGCGCCAGTTCAGCGGGGCTGCGTCCTGCCCGCATCTTAGCCAGTTCACGCAGTGCGTTGGCAATCGGCACGCCATCCACGCCGGAGACAATAAACGCGTTAACGGGTTCGCGGACCAACTGGCGCACAACGTAGGCGGGGCTGCGTGTAATGAACTTGCGCAGAATATCCGCAGGGATGCCCATCATCTTCACCATGTCGGGGATGGTGGTCTTGATACCCTCCATGCCGCGCACGATCAACTCGGCAGGGATACCGAAAGTATCCGAGTCGATCACAGCAAAGTGGTCTTCGCCGTCAATCTTGTAGTGAACGGTGTTGGTGTTAGCCAGCCCTGCACCCTTACCCATCTTGGAGACAAACCCGGACTTATAGAGGGCGTTGGTGGTCTCCATCGTCGCCTTGTTGTGCATTGCCATGCGGGTGAGCATGAACGTGTTTTGCACAGCGCTGGTCAGAATCGGCTGAATCTTTTTCTCGTCGCCCAAGAACTGCTTGAGGTCGGGGCTGTCCTTAAGGTTGCCAATGGTAATCGGGCGCTCGCCCAACACAAACAACTTGACGTTGCCGTCTTCGACCCGATAGAAAGGCACGTACGGCTGCTTGTTCAAACGCCGCACTTCGTCTTTGCTCAGGTAACCAGACTGCGCCGCAAAGTCCAAAAGACCTTCGTTGTAGTTTTTGTACTCGCGCATGGCTTCTTCCATAGCCGCTTTAACCTCGGGGTTGGCGTTCATCTTGTTGACGTAGTCGTTGTACTCGGCTTTAGCCTTGGCAGGTTCCTTGGCTTGCAAACGTGTCCAGCCGTCAGCCACAGCGTTGGCACGCTGTCCTGCAATCAAAACGGTGAGCATGGCCTCGGCTTCTTGTGGGTTCATCCCACCGGCTTTGGCCGCACGCTCCATGGCGGTGCTTACGCCGACGAGGTTTGCGCCAGACGTAGACTCGTAGCGGTACTCGGTAGCTTTGCCCACTTTGTCCGCAACGATCCGCACAGGGCCGTCTGTGATGAACTGGCCAGCCGCCTGCGTCACTTTATCGCCCATGCGCATGAAGTACTGCGCGTTGAACGCTTCGGTGGACGACAGCTTGCCCGCGCCTTCGGCCTTAACAAAGGCCTCATCAGTAGCAGCAAGGCGGTCGATGTACTGTACACGCCCGTTCAAACCAAACAAATTGCCGCGCAGTGTAGCCAGCTTGCCGGGTTCGTAACCGATGATGGACGACGCGGGCGGAGTCTCACGGCGGAAAATCGAAGGAACAGCCTGCTTGCCAACAGTAAGCGTGTTCGACGGCGAATAAATCTGTTTGATCAGTGCGCTGGTTTGGTCGCTAATTTTTTCAATCGGCTTTGTGCTCCACAAACGGGTCAGTGCGTGCCAGAACCGTTTATACCAAGGCTGGTTGTCAACGGCGGCACGGAACGCGACGTTCGACTGCATCTCTGACACAAACTCTTCTACGTCAACAATACCGTATTCGTTCTTCAAGTCCCTGCGCTTTTCCAGTTGTTTGAAGATTGCAGTAATCTCTCGCTTGGCGTTGCGTTGCTGCGGTGTCAGCTTGTCATCGGGCGCACGCAGTACCTGCAACGTAACTGCGTGAACAGCTTCGTGCACGAGTGTTTCATCCGTAATCTCACTAGGCCGGATCAAAACGGTGTTGTTGGCAGGGGTGTACAAAGCAGGAACCGCCACACCGTTGTGCATCAGGTCTGGCACCGTCTCAACTTTTGTGCGCATCAACAGACGGCGAATATCGTTTGCTGTTTCGCGTACCAGAGGATTGCTGCTGTCCACAGCAAGCCGCTCAATAGCTTCAACAAAACGCCCATCCATGACGGCCTCTATGACCGCTGGGTTTGAGTCCATTTGCACGTTTGTTGAGTACGTTGCAGCAACGTCGAAACTGCCTTCATCGCGGATGCCGCGTCGGCTTCCTTGTTCAGCACGTTCCAGCTCCACACCGGCTTCTTCTTGGCCGGGCTTTGCAGAGATGCGCATGGACTCTTCAATGGCGTCTTCTGCTTGCGCTTTGGCGGACTTGTTAGAAGTAAAACCCGCCGCCACGTTGGCTTCGGCATCCCGAAGCACTTCAAACATACGGTTGCGTTCTTGCTCGGCTTCATCAACCGCGTCTTTTGCCAGCTCTTTTGCAGCCGGTGTTTTGGCTGCTTTATAGTCAGCTTCGGCTTTTGCGAACGTGGCCACGGCCGCGTTGTACCGTTCCTTTGCAGCAACCACAGCGGCAGCGCCGGGCACTTTGATCAGGTCGTTACCTTCCTTGATCTTGTCTTTGATCTGCGCATCGGTCATGCCGTTAGTAGCGTCAGCAAACGCTGCTTGGAGTTTCTCTTTGCGATCGCCAGTAGCAGCGTCAAGTTTTTGTTTCAACACCGCCAGACTTACCGCGTTTGCATCGGCGCGGTTCATGTCCGCAGCCGTCAAGCGCACTGCGCCTGTTTGCATGGGGCGGTTGCCTTTGGCAATAGCTTCCCGAGACTCTTCCGTACCGGACAGCATCTGGCTTGGAGGCTGCGTGCCAACCCGCGCAACAGGTCCAACTTTGCGGCGACCAAGCCGGGTATCGGGCGCAACCAAGGGTTCAACACGCTCAGCAGTGCGGTACTCAGCACCTTCACCAACAGGTGTAATAACGCGTTCGCCCAATTGAGTGACGCTTTCGTAATCGCGTTCGAGTTGTTTGACGGCACCTGTGAGACGCTGCACCTCTGCCACGTTGTCTTGCGCTTGTGCTTTTTCCAGTTCGGCTTGGCGAAGGTTCAATGTATCGCGCACCGCTTTACGGGTCTTAACAACCAGAGAAGATGTGGTGTCGCTCTCGTAACGAGTACCGCGCAAACCAAGACCTTCGCGGATACGGGCCAGCGCAGCACGTTCTGCGTTGGTGTACTTGAAAGCAGCCGTTTGGTCTGCTGGTTGTTTGGCCGCTTCTTCGCGCTCGGCAATCTTTGCGCCTGCAAGCGCTTGGTTGGCTTTCTTCAAACGCTCCGCCATCTCTGCGCCCTCTTTTGCTTTGGCGTCAAGCTGCGGAATCATGTTTTGAATACTGGCGACTTCGGTGTCAATCACGGCTTGGATGTCATTGCCGTAAGCGCGAGTCAACCCCAACTGCTCCAGTCGCGCTTTCTTATACGCAAACTGGTACTGCGCGAGGTCTGCTGCGGTCTTGTTGTACGTGTCCAGTAAAGAGTTGTACGCACCAAAACCGTAACGACGCGCCCAATCCGACAGCTTCATCTCGGTTACGTCGCTGACTTCTCCCGGAGCAATTGGGAGCAGCGCCGACTGGCGTTCAAGCGCGGTACCAAGTTCGGCCAATGTAGCTGTTTTGCTGGCCGAATCCGGAAGTTTTTCAGCTGCAGCAATTTGTTTCTGTGTGCCTGCAAGCATCTCGTCAAGCTTGCGTTTGGCAGACGTGAGTTCTAAGTCAGCAAAACCCAACTCTTGCGACGCAACCAGTGCGTTGTTGTTTTTCTCTTTAACCAACGCATTAAAAGACGTAGTCCATGCGTCTTGTTTTTTACTCTGCTCTTTTTCCAGTTCACGAATCAGCAATGCAATATCCCGCAACTGCGCATCAATGGTGGCGGATACGGTCTTTTGTTCTTTCTCGTCAAACACTGAACCGCGACGCGCAGTGAAGCGGCCTGTCGTGCCAAGCAGTTTTTCTCTTTCGGCGTTCAAGCGAGCAAGCACATCGCCCACAGTGTTGCCTGCCGTAGTTGTTTTGAGAGCAGCGTAAGTCTGCTCCATGTTTTCTACTTGCTGCAGTTGCGCAGGTTCCAAGCCGCTTGCCAAGAGTTTTTCAATTTCGGTTTCAACTTCTTTAGCGACGTTTTCAGGGTACACCTGTTTAAGCGCGGCGTTCATGTTCTCAATATTTTTGGTAGAGCGAGCAATGCGCTTTTCCAAAGATTCTTTTTCCGCTGTTCCGCGCGCCGCTTGGGCTTCAACTTCTTTCTGGTAGCCGCGCAACATGCGTGACGACAGCGCCACCTTTTCAACAGGCACCGGTGCTGTAGTCTTCTTTTCAATCTTGGTGATACCCCAGCTTGCCAATTTCTTCGGAAGCGTGCGAGTTTTACCCGTAGGCGTGCGGTAGCCTTCGCCTGCAATCAAGCGTTCAGCTTCTGCCGTGCCGGGAGTAGCGCCTGCACGTACAGATTCTTGCTGCTCGTAAGCGCGTTGACGACGCTCAAGGTCGGCCATTTCTGCGCGGACTTTTTCTTGCTGCTGCAAGTTGTCCTGCAAAGCCTCTTCCGCCAGTTTGCGCTTGCTACCTTTGACGAGGTTGTTAAAGTAGTTGATCTCTTTTCGCTGCTCCTCGGCGCGTTCAAGATCGCGTGGGGTTGCGTCAATCCGTTTTGGGTAGCGCTTGCTAAGCACCGCCGTTTTTTGCGCGGGCCATGTCTTTACGATCGGGTCGTTTGACTGAACCAAGAACGCTTCGTACTGCTCTGTTTTCATGGCCGCTACTTGACGCAAGTAACGGGTAGGGTCAGCGTCCCCAGACGCCCGAGCTTTGCGCAGCGTTTCTTCCACGTTTTTCAAAGCAACCAGACGTTGCTTAGCGTCTTGCAGTTTGGCGGGGTCTACGGGTTTCAGGCCAGCGCGGCGCTCAAACCCGGGCAGCGTTCGAGTGCGTGTATCTTCTTGCTCTGCGCGTTCACGTTCACGCGCTTGGGCAAACTCATCAAAGCGTTCGCTTCTGCGACCAGACGCCTGTTGAAGGCGGGCTTCAGTTTTTTCAATCTGTTCCTCAACTTGGCGCAGGCGAGGGGTGTCTTTGCTGTACTGTTCGGCCAGAGCTTGCAGTTGAGGGGTAGCACCGACTTGACCACGACGCTGCATACCGGTTTGAATGTCATCACGCTCAGCGTACAGTTTGTCCAATTCGTTTTGGATTCGGTTGGCTTCGGTGCGAGCTTTTTCCAATCCGCCAAACAAGTCTTCGGTTGCTTCAAACGGGCGCGGCGCTCCAAACTTAAGGTCGCCTGTACTCTTGCGAACACCGGGAGCAGTTTCTTCAGCTTCAAAAAGAGGTGTTTGGCGTTCAACCACTGCCTCGTATTGTTTCTGTACAGCGTCCAACTCATTGAGCGTGCTGTCACGCAAATCTTTCAGGTCGTTAAGACGCGCCAGTTTTTCTGGGTCTGATGGTCGACCTGCCTTTTGGATAGCGGCGCTGTATTCTTTTAAACGTGCCCGCAACTCTTTGGCGCGATCTACCAAGTCCGCTGCTTGTTCAATTGGTGCAACGCTAGTCTTCTGTGCAGCGGGCTTAGCCGGTGCTGGGGTGAATTCCATACCGGCAAGTTGTTTTTGCGCTTCCACATCAAACAGCGATGCTTGACCCAGCTCTTTCTTTTCCTGACGGGCTGCCGCAGTTTTGGCTCCTTCCGCATCGACTGCTTTTTCACCGGTGATGTAGGGCATCATTCGGTCAATCAACTCAGCAACACGCGCATCACTTGCTTGTGTGATCTGAGAGTCAACATCGGGTTCACGAACCGCTTTGTCTCGCCCAATCTTCAGCTTGCGTTCGACCTGCGCCAATGCTTTATCAACGGCATCAAACTCGGTGCGCACCAACTCAAGCGCTTTTGACGGGCCGTATTTTGAAAAGTCGTTGTACTCCGCCTCAAGTTCCGTACGTTTGCGCTTGAGTTGGTCGCGCAACTTTTCCCGGTCAGCGACACGGAATGCGTTTTCTTTGGCTTCTTTATCGAACGACGCCCAGTCTTGCTCGTTTTCTTGCACTAACAAACTAGCGCGTGTAGCCTGATTAAGTTTGCCGCCGGGCTGGACACGGTAAGGCTGCGCAAACTTCAAGCGCTCTTTAGCGGGTTTGCTGGCTTGGCGCATGATCTCACGCGCCTCATCCAACCGTGCTTTGCGCAGCCCCACTTCAAAGTCGGTAAGCCCCTTGTCTCCCATGCGGAACAGCGCATCGGTTTCTTTGGCCACAGTTTGGCTGCGGCGCTTGGCATCTTCCCGGGCCTCGGCAATTTCTTGCGCCAAAGCGTTGTCAGACGGAACGCCTGTATCAAAAGACAGCTCGCCTTGTTGTTCAGCTTCAGCCAGTTTTGGCACAAGCTGACGAATGGCTTCAACATCACCCGTAGCTTTGGCGGCATCCATTTGGTCGCGCAGGTTGCTCACGGACGGCATCTGCGTAACCGTCTTAATAAACGGCTTGAACTGCTGCAGGTTCTTGAGCGCAGTCTCCATCCGCTCCATGTTGGCAAGGATTGCCTGCTCTTGCTCGGTTGTGTTGGCGTCAACAAGTTTTTGTTGCGCGGTGTTAATTGCGGTTTGGATTTGTTTTTGGGCCGCGTTATAGGTGTCCGCATCCGGCACCAGTTTTTCCAACGTGTCTTCCAACGCGTTGATTTGGTTTTGCAGCGGCTGTTGCTGAGCAGGCGGCAAACCTGTCTGCTTCTTTTTGAGGTCGTCAATCTGCGCTTTGATCTGCGTAGCTTGCCCCATGTCGGATGTGTCCTGCGCTTGGTACGCAGGCTCTTTTCCAAATACGGCTTCGGTAGCTTTCTTCTCAGCTTCCATCTTGCGCAACAGGGGCGCGGCTTCAACACGCTCTTGCACCAACGCTTCGTACTCGGGCGCTGCTCTAAAGTCTTTGAGTGCGTCAACTGCTTCTTTGCGCTGTTCGGCCGCAATTCGCTTTGAAGCAGGGTCTGTGCCTTCTGGCTTGACCTTGGTTTTTTCGTCCAGTTCTTTTTCTTGGGCAATTAGCTTGTCATAGCGAGTCTGAAGATCGCTCAGGTATTCTGGCTTGGAGCGCTCAACCGCCACCCGTTTCTTTTCTTCTTCAACGCGTTGAGCTTCGACTTTGGCAGCGGCTTCGGAGTCAAGGCGATCCGCTTCTCTTGCTTGAGTCTTAGCACCGCTGCGCTCAAAGGCACGGCCAAACGGTGCAGCAGCACCGCCCAACACAGCACCACCAATGAAACTGTCGATGTACTCTTTGCGGGCTTCGGGGTCGGCAATGTTCAGCCCGGCTTGCAAGCGCTCGAGCACTTGTTGCGTGGCTTCGGTCACACCCTCTCGTCCTGCAGTAGCGCCGGTCTTGGCGGTGTAGTCCATGATGGTTTTGCCAAGCGTCTGATTGGCAAGAGCACGGGCTTGTTCGGTGGTCAGCTTAGAACCCACGGAGCCAAACAGCTTGCCGATACCGGGAATCAACGCCATAGCGGCGGTGTCCAGAACAGCTTGAGGAATAGCCGCGCCAAAGGCTGCGGCTCCGCTGGCCTGCTCCAGCGTCTTGCCTGTTTCCAGTTGAGCGCCAAGGTTAGAGGCCGTGAACTGGCCGGTGGACACCGCGCCTGCACCCAACAAACCCAAGCCAGCAGCAACTGGAGCGGATACAGGGGCAGCCAAAGCACTAAGACCTGCAGCGGCGGGGAGGGCCATGTACGGCAAAGAGCCGCCAAGGGTCTCTCTAAACTTTAACCCGAAGTCCTCAGTCCAGCCTTTTTCCGTAGGGGTAAAGCGTGCGGCAGCTTTGGCTTGCGCGGCTTCGTATTCTTTCTGCGCTTCGGCTTCGCTCTTGACGCCCAGCTTACCCTTGAGCAGTTCAAATTCCCCGCCAAGTCGGGTAGCACCGGCAGATGCGGCGGCTTTAAGACCTGTGGTGTCTTGTTTGGGTTTGGCCTCTTCCCTACGACCAAATGCGTCGGGGTACAGTTTGGAGGCTTCTTGCAGTGCAGCTCTTGGGTCTTCGCCCTCTTTGAGAGGGAACCACGAACCATCTGGGAGCTGGACTGACTGTGCCATAAAAGACTTTCAAATTGTATCCGGGGAGCGCAGCCCCGGCTGTGTATGCGCTTGAGCTAGATTTTACGGTCTTGCGCGTGTGGGCGCAACATCTCCCACTTTTGGATACATCAGTGCGCTGAACTCGCGCGCGCCCGAAAGCAGGTCAGACATAGTAACTTTTGGTTCTCCCGGTGCCAGCTTGGCGTTTGTTTCTGCCAAAAGCTTGACAGCCGCCATGCCGGACTTGTCTGCAGTAATTTCCTGCATCTTCTTCAAGCCCGACTCAAGCCGTTCAGCGTCGGTCTTGCCCGTACCCAACAGCATGGCTGTACGATCCGCACCTGTAGGCATAGTTGCCCGTGCGTTTGCACCGCGCTCTTGCATGGCCGCAATCCCTTCCCGCGACTGCAGCTCCGACTTCTTTTCTTGGCCGGACATGTACGAGCTAAACACAGCCTCTGCCCGCTTTTGGTCCATGCCGTAAACGTCTTTGGCAAACCCAAAGACCATTTTCTGCCCGTCAAGGATTGCAGCGTCGCGGTCTTTCTCCAGCGCACGGATTTCGCGGCTGTTGAGGTCTTTACGATTCATGCGCAGTTCAGAGATGCGGTCGTTCGCTTCGTCCAAGCGTTCCTGTGCAGCTCGCAAGTCTTTGATGCCTGCGGCGTACTGCGCCGTGCCGACCTGTGCGCCTTTACCCAAAGCCGTGGCCAAACCGCCCGGGGTGGACATGATGGCCAAGCCTGCATTTAGCAACGCCAGACCCGTGTTCTGATCTTTTTGCCCAGCAAGCTCTTTAGCCTGCGCAACAAGCCTGTCCGAACGATCTTTGTACACATCGCCTTCGGCTTCAATTTCTTTTTTGCGGTCGTCCAGACGCTGCTGCACTTGCGTTTCAGCTTTGTTTTTAATATCCACAAGCTGGTTATTAAGTTCGCCAATCTTGTAGTTTGAGTCCCCCATCGCTTCGGTTTGCGCTTTACGGATGGACGCCATGCTGAAAGGGTCGTCTTTGGGGGCGGCAGCTGCAGCCACAGCACCAAGTCCTGCGCCGGGAGCCTTGCGGCCAGTATCGGCTTTGGGGGCTGCATCGCTTGCTTTTGGCGCAGCGGCGGCTTGCTTAGCGGCACGTTCCGTCATGTACAGGTTTGACGCTGCATCAAACTGGGCCATGTCTTGTGGTGACGGCCCTGCGTTTTGTGTGCCACTTGCGGCAGCCAGAATCGCTTCATCGGCAGAAGTACCCACGCCCGCAGCAATACGTGCTTTGGCCTGCTCAATCTGATAGTTCTGGCCCGCTGCCCGTGCATCCCGAAACATACGACGGAACAACGGGACCTCTTCTGGCGCACCTTGCTGCGGAATGAGGTTGCCTGTACCAGCAACAAACCCGGGAATGTCCCCCATCATGCTGGTGGGTTTAGGCATGCCGCCATACTGGTAACGCTCCACATCACCGCCGTCAGCAAACGCAATGATGCCGCCGCCTGCAAAATTCATGTTGCCTGCGTTCAACTGGCCGATGCCTTGGTCTTCTGGAAGCTGCTGGGGAGCCATCTCGGCCACCATCTGGTCAACCACCTTGGGTTGCTCTTGCTGTGCGGGTGCTTGGCTTGCTGCACGCAGTTCTTTGCGGCGGTTGGACTCGGACATGGCCAGAGCCATGATGTATGGGTCGGCCTTGTGCATCTGAGCGTACTGCTGCAACTGCGCGTCTGGCAACTTGGCCAGAGTGGACGTGATCTTGTTGACATCAATCATGGCGTACCTCAGATTTTGGACAGGGCCAGCTCAGCCAAGCCTGCCGATTTTTTCTTCTCGCGCTTGATCTTGGCGTCAGAGACGCTACCGCCTTTGGCCATGAGCTTGCTTGCGCCAAGCGCCGCCGTTCCATAACCCAATGCCTGTGAGCTTGCGCTTGGCGCTGCTGTATACATGGTTTGAGTCGAGCCAGAAGGCGTACCGCGCAGCAAGTTGGATTCGAACTCCAGCTGCTGGTATGGGAACTTCTTCTGAGCCAAGAAGTCTTCGTACTGCTGGGCAAGGATGTTCTGGACTTGTTGCTGCTGCTGTGTGCCGTAGCCTGCCTGAAGCCTGTTGACGTCCATGCCTTGCTGGAATTGCTGCTGAGCGCCTGTAAGGGCTGTTTGAAGACCCTGCAAACCAAGCCCCGCGCCGTACTGGCGTGACTGCTCACGAAGCTGCTGCTCTGTGTTGAACTGGTTCTGAGCTCGGCCATAAGCATCTTGCAAGCCACGGGCTTGGATGTCACCTTGCTGGGTAGCCAAGTTACGCGCAGCTTCAGCGTCCATGATGGCCTGACGGCCTCCGCCAAACGCACCTGACTGAACGGCTTGAGCGCCGCGCTGGGTACCAGCAACATCCGCCATACGCTGCGCTTCGCGCTGCTGGATATCCACCACGTTCTGCATGTACGGGTCCATGTACTGACTTGCTTGCGCACCAAACTGGCCGGTGGCATATGGGTCGTACGAGGTGTTCAGCGCCTTGTTGACCGCCTGCCCGGTTGCGGCAGAGGGGCCCATGTTGGTAGCACCCGCAAATGCACGTTGCTGCAGCGGGGTAAACTGCGCTTGGCGTTCGCCTTGGTATGCTTGATACGGGGCGTTCGACAGCGCGGAGCCTTTGCCGAGCACTTCTTGCGCGTACGGCTTGGCCCAATCTGGAAGGTCTTGGGTTTGTGTGCTCTGTGCAGGCTGCCCGCCACCGCCATCGTCGCAAGGGTACAGGCGGATACCGTCCTTGGTGTAGCCTTCGTGTTTGGATTTAATCAGCATTGCGTGCCTCGCATTCTTTGGCAAAATTGTTTAGGTATTGGTCGAAGGTTTCTTCGTGCGCCCAGCGGCGGATGTCCGGCCCAATCTCTCGCGCCCAGTCCAAGCCACCCACAATCAGGGCGGAGGCTGACAACACGTCGATGTACGCGCCGCGCAGGATGAAAGCAATCGAGCGGTCCTTTTCGTTGCCTTCGCGCTCCAGCTTGTTGGCGATGTGCCAATTCACCACGGCGTTCACCAAGGTGCTGCTGAGCAGCCCAAGATGCGCTTGATAGAACTTGTCGGCGGGCAGTCCGATCAACAAGTCCCAGAACACAGCATGAATCTCGTCATCCGCGACGGGCTTGTCCTTGTCGATCAAGTCATCCCAGACGTGCAGGGCACGAAAGACACGAACAACAAACTGCACGGCCTCGGCATCCCCCTTGAGGAATTGGCCAAACAGCGGGACGTGCTTGTTCAGGCGGTCAAATTCTGGTGTGTTCATGCTGGGAGCAAGTTTTCTGCGCGGCTGTTGACGGCTACGCGGTTTTTGCCAATAGACTTCTTACGGGCTTTTTGCACACGGTCCATCATGGCGTACAGCTTGCGTGCGCCAGCTTCGGTCGAGCCGTTGCCTAATTCAGAAACGATACGAGCAGGCACAACGAACTCACCATCAGCAAGACGCGCTGGGCGCTTGTCCGCAATCGTTGCAGGAATGGAATCAGATACGCCATCACCGGGTCCTTTCAAAAGACGACCGCCGTCCGAGTAATCGCCAAGATGGCTTGGGCCGCCTTGGGCCAGCGCAGCAATACCCCCCTGCGCCATGCCGAACGAGCCGTAGTCCACTGCTGTGGACGGAGTTGGGTCTGTCACAGCGGGCGCAATGATGGGCATTCCCGTAAACGTACCCGTGATTGGGTCGAACGTGTAAGGTCGCATGGTGGTGTTTGCGGCGGAAGACTGCGTAGCAGCCGTGGCGGGAGCCGCAGCAGGAGCCGCAGCAGGAGCTGCAGCAACAGGTGCAGGAGCTTTTGATGGCGCAGGCATCTGGCCCATCAGGTATTTAAACATATCGCCGGACTGGCCAGACATGGTGTAGTAAGGGTCTTCCTCAACAGGCTTGACCGCCTTGGCCTCGCCGCCTTTGGCAAACATCTGGCCTTGGTTTGCCATCAATGTTTGGGCTTCGTTGCGATCCGACATGGCTTGCACAGGACCGATGTCCATGAGACCGCCGCCTGCGGCCAGACGTGTAAATCGAGGGTCAAAATGCAAAACTTCCCCTGTGTATGCGCCGGAGCGGTTTGCATACGGGTCTGAAATACGGCCGGGATCGTACGAATACATGAACGGTTTGTCGTCGGGGCGCTTTTCCATTTGTTTGGGGTCTTGAATCATCATTGGAGCCAGACCGGCGAGGCCGTACTGCAGGTTTTCCTTGGTCATGAAACGCTTGGGGTCCTTTACCAGTTCACCAAAACCCGCTTTTAGAGTATCCATTGGCGTTGTTGTAGCCAGCTTTTGTGCGACAGCGTTCTGTGCAGCTTGTTCCTGAGCGTAGATGTTGCCAATGTCCGCCGCTTGCTGGGACAAAACTGGTGCCTGTGTGATGGTGGGTGTTGCTTGCGCGACCATCTGACCTGCATTTATTGCAGGCGTTGGTGCGGCTGCAATTGGAAAGTCGTACGCACTAGCAAGTTGCTTTGCTGAGCCTCCCAGAATGTCGGGAGCCACGTTTGCTGCAGCGGACCCCGCGCCTTCGATGAGTGCTGGTGCCACAGCTTCGGTAGCTACAGCAGGTACAACGGAATTTGCAGCGGCTGTACCGGCAGCAGAAGACAGTGCGCCCGTACCCGCAGCGCTCAAACCACTCGCCAAGCCTGCACCGCCGTACGCGCCCAAACCCGCCATCAAACCCTTCTTCAGACTGCCAGTAGCCACAGTGCCCAAAGCGCCTGCAGCCAGACCTGCTTGCATTGCTGTCAAACCCAACCCGGCCGGGCCGAGGAAAGCGCCAGCCACCAACGGCAGGATGCTCGACAGGAAGCCAGCTTCGGGTAAACCCGTATCAGGGTTGATGGTCAGGGAGCCGCCATGTGCTTTGGCAAGCGCCTGCAGGCCAGCCACTTCTTGTGGGGCCATATGGACTAATGTCGTGTCTGGGCCACGGCCACGGGAGGCCATGTGTTGTGCGGCTAGTTGCAGGCTCATGTGCGCCTCTCGGAAAGGGGGTTGGTCGAGTCTATCATGTGGGGTCTATTCCATCAACGGCTAATCTCTTCCCAGTCAAGGGAGGCCAGCACTTGGTGGCCGTTTGACCCTCCAGCGCAAATAAGCGTCAGCTCATAGGCGGTGGCTGTAAACGGTTCACGCTCCAACTGGAAGGCAAACAGCGCCTGCTTTAAGATGTCTACCGAGGTTGAGCCTTGATTTGAGCCTTGGAAGAAACCCGACGCCAAAACCCGCCCAGTGCCGGTAGTGAACGCGGTCCCAGTGAGGTTGTACTCCACACTGGAGTTTGTGCCTGCACTCACCCAAGTACCTGCCGTCGTCGTGCCCCCTGCCACTACCCGCCAGTTGTAGTTGGCATTGTTGGTAATACCAAGGATAGACAGGGCAGTCAGGATGGCGATAGCGTCCAGACGGGTGCTTTTGAGTCGAAGGGAGACCACTGGGTAGTAGGTTCCTGCAGTGGTCAATGTGCTGGGGCTGGTAATTGGGTTGCCCACAGATAACTGCGCCCCGGCAAGCTGGTAGCCGCCTTCAGAGATTACCGTGGAGCAGACCTGTTTGAGCGTGCTGGCGCTGGCCGTTGCTGCCGTGTTGGTCATCTCATACCGCAGAGGCAAGGATGCGGTGGTGATATAGGTCGTAGTGACTAAGTTGGCGTGGTCAAAGTTGTGCGCTGGGACAAACTGGCCGTTGATGATGAAGCCGGTACGCACCGTGCCCAGACCCAACCACTCCACGTCCATGTACAGAATCTGCGCCTTGGACGAATCCAGCGTCAGCCCGGACGGGCCAGTCCCGTCTAACGGGTCTTGGTTCCAGTTGGCCTGAGCCACAGGGGTGTCCACCATAGCCCCAGAAACACTGCTGCGCTCGACCATGTAGTTTGTGGTCCCGCTGCGTTCAAAGTAGATGCCGTTGGCCGCTCCATAGTAGCCCACGCGTTGGCGCAAACCAGCCTTGGGGTCGCCCATGACAAACGTACTCATGACAAGCAAGCTTTTACCGGGCTGGTAGGAGAACACCTTGATGGTCTCGCGGATGATCTGATCCCCGCTGGCCGTGCCAACGGTCAGGTTTACCAAGCCTTCATCTGCGCTGAATGTGGCTGCTGCCGTGCCGGTTGTGCTGGTAGCCCACAGGTTGTTGTCGGCGTAGCGGTGGGATGAATCAAACAGCGTGAACGGGTTGCTGACCCGCAACCGCCCAAACGCATCAAGGTTTGTTCCGGTGATTTCTACAGGGAGAGTTTCCATAGTGGCCACGAGTTGCCCCAAAATGTTGTCGAGTCGGTTGAAGTACAAACGCAGCACATCCGAGTACTGATCGTGAAAACGAGGCTCGTACTGGGTTGGAGCTGTCGGTAAGCGCGGCGCTACAACGCGGTTCAGTTCAAACTCAGAAGTGACAATCAAAGTCATGCTTATTACCTACGTCCATCAGGACGAACATCAACCGATGGGACGCCAAGCTGCCATTGAACCCCAAGGCCATCAGAGCCGATTCGGAACGCCATCTGCCGCCCACGCACCCGTGTGTACACAATTTCAGTGAACTGCTGCACCACATAGTTGCGCTGGCCCTGATAGTTCTGGGTACTGACAACCTCGGGAGATGGGGCCGCGCCGTAGTTTGCGCCGGGGTTCTGTCGGGGGCGCATCGTAATTGTCACCGCCGGGTTGTTCACGTACGAGCCGTCGAACGTAACGTCTGGGATCATGCGCCAAACAAAACCGTAGTTATGGCCGTCACCGATGTTAAAGTCGGCAGACTGAATATATGCCTCGATTGGGCTTGGCGGGTTTGTGGTGCCGTCGTTTACACCGTCTTCGTGGTAAATCAACTGGCCATCGTAGCCCGCAGCGGACGGGAAGTCGCGCAGGGGTGTATCAGTCCAAGCTGTTCGAGCCATATTGCCGTACGACCAGATTTTTTCCAAGTGGTTGTACACAACGTAGCGGTCAATTGCCGTGGAGTTGGCCGAGCAGTAGAACCACCAGATTTCGTTGAAACCTTCATTGGTGCTTGCAAAGAATTGGTATTGCTGCTGCAAGTTGATGTCGCCAAAAATGTACTGGCGCAGTGGGCAGTAAAGCGTTTCCACACGACCGGAGTACATGTAGAACTTGTCTAAGCCCATCCAGTACGTGATGTTGGCGGCTGTTGCCACAGTGTTTGGCCCAGCAATCGAGGTGTTCGAACCCAAAATCTGAAAGCCCCAAACGTACGGCGGGCCAAGGTACTGCATGGAGTAGATGGCTGCGTCAGTCCACACCAAGATTTCTTGACGGGTTTGCAAGTGCGCAACAATCGACGAACCGGTACTCAAGCGGTAGCTGCCCGCTTGGTTAGTGATTGCCGGTGCCCAAAGCGCGTAGTTTTCCTGATCCGACCAGCGAATCAGTAACGGGTCTTGCACAGCCGAGCCGTAGTCATTGCAGCCAAAGGCAATCACAAAGCGCGAGGCGTCAGAAACGGCCACGGCATTGCAAACCGACGGGCAGTCTGTGTCGGTGGTGTATGGAGAAGGGCTGGTTGAGCTGAGCAACACTGCGCGGTCGTACACGTTCGGGCTTGGGTTTACCTTCCAGAGATACAGCGCACCGCCGCGAGGGTTGATGAGGAGGTCTTGCCCGTAGTTGGCTTGACTCCACAGGCGCATCTGGATGCCAACACCAAGACCCGAAGGGGCTGCCTCGCCCCAGCCGGTAGCACCGATGTATTGGTTTACCGTGGTGCCAGAGGAATAGGCCAAGGCGGTGCTGCCCACACCACGCACGCAGCCAGTGAACGTGGTTCCTGTTTTACCCGAGTAGGTGATGTACTCGCCGCCAATTCCGATTGCGCCGGAGGCAGCAAAGCCTGTGGTGGAAATAACAGTAATGGTGGTTGCGCTTGAGCTCAGCGAACCGTCTAGCGTGGTGAAAGCAGAAATTGTTGTGGTTCCACCCCAGCCCCCGGCACCCCAACCCACACCCACTGTAAAAATCTCGCCGCCAATTGAGATTTGGTAGGCAAATGTGCCTGCTCCTGTGGTTCCCGAAGATGTAGCTGGAGACGACACCGTGATGCTGTATGTCGATGCGTCAATATAAGTGATCCTGAACTCTTGGTTCAAAGCAGCCGCAGGAATACCATTAACCGCACCCGCAACACCGGAGATAGTCACAAAATCACCAGTTTGTCCGCCGTAACCTGCGTCGTTGATTACCACTGTGGTGGAACCGTTGACTGTGGTGAATGCGTTGGATGCAATGGTGTTGGTGTCCCGAAGTGGCGTGACGTCGTAGAAATCACCGCCAGCGGTCTGCTGGATGTAGTACTTCAGGTTGGTGCCCAAACCCATCAGGTTGGTGCCGTTCAATGTGACCCAGTTCCACAGAGACCGGCAAATACCCCAGAACGAACCCGCAGGAGGTTGCAAAGTGGCCTCCGCTGTGCCGGTGTCCAACGTCCAACCCCCGATTTTCTCGGGGTAACCAGAGCGAAAACGCACCTTGTCCATCTCGAACCAAGTGCCTTCGTTGGCCAGCGATGTCGATTCTCGGTTGATGCCGGGTCTGAGTTGGAGCTTTTGCAGTGGCATGTGGGCCTCTTAGGTGAGCACGGCCAGCGCGTGGTTGATGTGCTTGATACGATCGTCAAGCCCAATGGTACCGCCGTTGATCTTCTTTGTCATCCCGGTGTAGTCCTTGGCGTCGGCTTCTTTGTTTAAACCGCGCTTGTTCCAGTACCAAGCCGCGCTCAGAGCTGCGTACTTGGGGGACAGAATCAGGTCTGGGGAGTGGATGAAGTCCTCACCCAAGGCATCCCCGCACAGGGTGTAATTGTCTTTCCCGGTCAATTGGATCAGACCCCGGCCCTTGTACAAGCTGCCTTCCTCCGTCTCCTCAGTGCCGTTGCCCATGCGCCCGCCGTAGACCTTGTTGGCAATCTTGTCAGGGTTGCGGTGGTAGGGCTGGGCGGACTCCAGCGTGGGGAACCGGCTGGGCCAAACGCGGCACAGGGACTCTGCGCTGTAGTTCAGGTTCTCCTGCAAGGTCTTGAAGTTGCCGGACTCGTGGGCGCACTGCCCGATGAACGCTGCCATCCGCAGGGGAGTGTTGATCTCATAACGCTGGAAAGCGTCATTCAGCGGCTCCAGCCAGTCTTCGGAGATGTGCAGTTCTTTGAGTTGTTCAGCAGTAATCACTTTGCGTCCTTGAGTTTTTGGATGTCAGCGCCTTTGTCCTTGGAGCCCTGTGAGCTGCCACGGTGGAAGTTCAGGATGGTACCGCTCATCGTGATGAGGGAGCCGAGCGCCATATAGACCAGCTCTTTGTTGGCATCAGGTACGCCCTTCATAAAAGCAAACCAAGCCAGAAAGATGGTGGCCGATACGATGCCAATGTCCAGCGCGTATGCCGTGTTCTTAGCCAGCCACGATGCGTTGGCGGACTCTTGAATCTCGGCGTTCATCTTCCGGGCGCTGTCAGTGTTGGCGTTGTGCAACTCAAACTGCTTAGTATCAATCTCGGCCAGCTTTTGTGCTGCTTGCGGGTCTGCTTGAATGGCGCTCGCTACAGCCTCTACTGTGTCCTCAACACCCAGCTTCTCGGCAATCGCCTTGACCGCCATGCCGCCCAACGGGCCCGTGACTGCGGTTGCCAGCATCGGTGCCACATTTTTAAGAAGTCCTGCAAGCATGTCGTTCATCAGTTGCCCCTTTTGGTTAACATGGCGCTGGCAATCTCCAGCATGAATTTTATCTGCTCAAGCTGCTCTGGCTGCTGCGCCCATCCAACAGTGATCTGTCCAACAAACCGATGGTTGTCTGGTGGGACGCTGATCCGGCAGGTGTACCCCACGCCCTTCTCGATGTACCACAGGCCCACCTAGGACTGCGCGTAGCGGTACTCCCCGCAAGGAATCTCATTGGTCATTAACTTGATGATGTCGGCATTGTTGGCGGCGTTCTGGCTGAACAGACCCACGTCAATGTCTTCAATGCTCTTGTCGCGCCCGTCTTTGGTGTACGCTTTGTACAGCACCCGACTACCAAACAAAGGGTTAACCCTAAAGATCGCCACCACGGTTGCGCCCGTCTTCTTGAACAGCATGGCGCTGGCCTCATCGGCACGGCTGGTGTTGATCTCGGGCAGCTTCTTGGACTCCTTGTAGGCGTCGCGCATGAACTCTTGGTTCTGCCACAGGAAGTAGCCCGAGAACGCCACGATGCCCATGATGAGGATGGCGAACAGTTTAAACGGCGAGTCCACATACCCGAGCACCTTGTCGAGCGTGGAGTTGGCGTTCAGCTTCTCATCGCTCACCGCAGATACCTCATGTACAGCACGATGCCGTAGATCATCAGCGCGGCCAGCACCACCGTAGCCATACCCATTGCAATGTACTCAACCATCTTGGCTGCTTGCTCTGCTCTACGGGCCTTCTCTCGGGCGGCGGCCTCCTTGGCCTCGCGGCGCTTACGGGCTGCGGCGGCTTGGAACTTTACCCAATCGTCCCACATGCCCGGACGACCAGCATAAACCATGCGCTCGCGCAGTTCTTCTTCCTGCTGCCTGAGTTGCTCCAGCGCCATGAACTCTTCCATGTCGGAGCCGCCACCCTTCTTGGTGGCTTTTTCTTGAATGCTTGCCTTGTTGTCAAAGTAATCAAACACCCGCGAACCAAGCTGGTGCAGCTCCTTGCCATTGGCAAGTGCCCCCTTAATGACGGCAAAAGCGGCGTTGGCGGCGGCAAGCTCTGCAAGCATAGGCGTTTTTACTCAAGCTACGGCTTATGTCTTGATGATGTACTGCAAGGCAATGTACGGTTGCAGGTTGCGCTGCACGCCGCTTTGCTCTTGGATCGTCATCGTCTGCGTGCCTGAGCCGGTTGAGGTGATGTTGACGGCGGAGCCACCAATAGATGTAGACAGTTTGCAGGTTTCCGCCGCAGGGTCTGCATCAATAATGTAGTAGGTTGTTGAAGAGGACAAGCCAGCGGGCAAGGTGCCGGACGTGCTAACTTTCACCGCAATATTGTTGTCCCAACCGGTGCCCATCGTGATGACGTCAGAGGTGGCCGCTGTAAACGTCTGCGAAGCACCAACAATACTGTGGGTGTGGTTAGCGTCAATAAACAGGTTTTCGTTAACCGCCCCAGAACCAAACCCGGCTTGGTTTGCGCCCGTAGGGTTTGTAGCAGACACGATGCCATTACCGGTGTTGGTAGGAATACCGTTAGAGCCGAAGTTGATATTGCCGTCCAAATCAGTGGTCGTGCTAATCGTGTTCGTGGGCAGCACAGCATCACGAGAACCGCCTGTAGCAGCCAAAGAGTACAAGTCACCCGCACCGATTGGCACACGGTTTTCCAAGTTGGGCACGTTGAACGTGGTAGAACCGTCGCCTGTGCCGTAGGTGGTGCTGATTACACCAAACAGCGTTGCATAGGTTGTACGAGACACAGCCGCGCCGTTACACAACAGGTAACCAGAAGGGGCAGTGTTGGTGGACCACATATGGATCGTGCCAGCAGCGGTGGGGTCAAAGGCTTCAACAAAAGCGCAGGTGGCAAGAGCTGTCGTCGATGTTCCCGAAGGAGCGGTAACGCCAAGCGATACGGGCGTCAAGGTCAAGTTACCTGAACCTACGTTGGTGATGTTGACGGCGGAGCCGCCAACTGTTGTAGACAGCTTGATTGTCTGCGTGCCGGAGTAGGTCCCGGTTATGGCGGTTGAGGCCACGGTCTGTGATGCGGCAACAATGTACGTACCCACTCCGCCAGTGCCCGTCCCCAAAGAGGAGACCGTGGTTGCAGTCACGCCCGTGCCAGAAATTGCTGTACCCACGCCAATCGAGCCCGCATACACCGCCGAGATTGTCAGGGTTGTGCCGGAAATCGAACCCAACCCCGAAAAATAAGATGTTGCGCTTGTGTTGACAACAAAGTAGTTGGTGTTGGTTGACAAACCTGTGGGCATTGTCCCCGAAGAAGACAGAATGACTGCCACATCATCCGAGTAAGCCGCTGACGCCAGCGTCACCGTGTCGTTGGCAACACTGACTGCGCTTGCTTGCGTTACTGTCTGGGCGGTAGCGCCGTTTAAATACGCCGTGCCGCCTGTGGAAATGGAGCCAACCGCTGAAATCTCACCCAAAACTGTTTGCGATCCACCTGTGGAAATGGAGGCGTTGGTCGATATTCCATCATCCACCACAAGGGAGCCGCCAAGCAGCAGATTGTTTGCGTAGTCAACCGCGACTCGGAAATTGGTCCCCTCGGTCCATACCGGGACAGTTCTACCGGCAGGAATAGCCACCCCCGTACCGGCTGCGGTGGTATTTCCAATTACGGTTGAGTTGTAGATTGTGGCGGTGTAGCTGCTGGCGTTGTAAATGATGTACGTTTTTTCGGCCGGGGGTGCGTACACGGCAAAGTTTGCGCCTGTGGTTGTTGTCAACGCAATTGTCTGGTTGCGAGATTCGTCTGGAGCACCGTTGAGCGCGGTAAGCGCTTGGTCGGCGGTCGTAATCGACACCGAGGTATATCCAGCAATAGCCGACTCAATCAAGCCGCCGAGGTTGGTATTGGTTGTATTGCCCCATGTACCGGCTTGATCGCCGGTTGTGATGAGTTCAATCCGAAGGGATGGGGAATACGTGCTCATACTTGCTCCTCAGTCAGCTGTGGGGATATTTGTCCACCCGGGGGTTTGCGAGTCGTCGATAGTTGGCCAACTCGATGATTGTGCGTTGTCTACATTTTGCCACGTTGTACTTTGACTGTCATCCAACGCTTGCCATGCAACAACCTGCGCAGTATTGATTTCACCCCAAGAGCCATCTTGTGCGTCGTCAATCAACTCCCAGAGCAAGCGGCGCAGAACCTCGTCGGCGCCAACAGCGCCCTCGGTAACGGCGGCAAAGAAAGCTGCTGTGGCCACAACCTCATCGAGCGCCTGCACCACTTCGACAACGGCCACCAAGAACTGCATCTGGGCGCTAAGAGACTCTGAACCTGTAGCGGACTCACTCACACTGGCCGAGATCACCGTGAAGGCGGAAACCGTATCAGTACCGGTGGCAGCTTCGACAATTTCCGCAAGATAGGACAACCCGCCGTTTGGCAGGTCAGACATGGTGGCTGTTTCAGAGATGGTTACCGCAAACGTCACGGCTGCGGATACAAGCTCTTGGCCTGTTGCAGTCTCGGATAGAGCCACCAAGAAGTTGGCAGCGGCGGAGACGGCGTCGGAGGCAGAGCCATTCTCCGCAATGGCCGCAAGCATGGACGCGGCCGCCGAAACGGAATCGGACCCAGCCGCCGTCTCCGCTACAAACACTTGTGTATTGGCGTTGGCAAACACTGAGTCGCTGATTGTGGATGTTTCGGAAACGCTGCCTGCGAAAGTAGCGGCGGCGGACACTGAGTCCAGCCCAGAGGCGGTCTCTTGGACAGAAACACCAAACGCGGCATTGGACGCCACGGCGTCAGAGCCAGTCCCAACTTCGGCAATCGCAGCCGAGAACACAAGGCCCCCAACTACGCTGTCGCTGCCAGTCAGCGCCTCGTAGACCGCTACGCTGAAGTTGACTGCGGTAGAGACGGAATCCAAGCCGGAAGCCAGCTCAGATATGGCGGCATTAAGAGCGGCTTGGCTGGAGACGGCGTCGGCCCCAGTGGCGGTCTCGGAAATAGAAGACGCAATTTGGGCTTGCCCGATACCAGCAAATGTCGCACCGGCAAAAGTGGCTAACCCAAACATGTGTCTCCTCAGTAGTTGTTTAATTGCTCCTCATCGTCCAGCATCGCCCACCCAATAAAGATGAGCAAGGTTAGTGGGATGAGAAGAAGCCAGATCATTACCAGCCCATTGCCGCTACATCAGCAGCGCGGTCAGGGTAGGCGGCCAAGTATTGCTCTTTGTCTGCTTGTGCGTACTCTTGTGCCGTGCCGTCTTCAAAGGTCACGATGAGTTTGTGTTCCGCATCAGGCGGTGTCAAAAATGTGATTGTGTGTTCCATTTATTGCACCAAATATGTGAATGAAAAAGTGAATGTTTGACCTGCGGTTGTTGTTGGCGCAAGCCAGTTAAATTCTGCAACATCACCAGCATCTGCATAAATTGATATTGCAGTTCCTCTTGCTTGGCTGGAATAAAACACCCCCGCCCCACCTAATTGACGAACCGCAGAAAGATTGGAAGCGACTGGCAAAGTCATCCTTAATACGGTGTTTGTTGGACCTGCTGCTGTCATCGTAATACCAGACACTTGACCGCTAACAGTTACGGTGTTGCCAACACGCATATATTGACAAACAGCCGCAGTGCTTGCTGAAATGTTTGTTGTATTTGTCAGCGTAGGCGTATAAGTCCCGCTGAATACGTTGCCGTCTGTGGTGGCAGGGGCCGTGACTGCGGTGCGTGTAATTTCAAGACCGCCTGTTTCAGACAGGCCAATTGCCCGAGTCAGCGTTGTGCCGTTGCTCGACACATAGAAGTTCAAGCCCGTGGTTGTGCCAGCAGTATCGGCTGCATATGCGTTAATTGAAGCCTTGATGCCGCCGTCACCTGCACCGCTTGTGTCGTCATTGCCAAAAGCAAGTCGAGCAAAATCTTGGCCAGCAGTCCAAGTTCCTGCAGACGCCGAATAAACGTGGATTGTTGTCGGGTTTGGTGTTGCCGTAAACGTAATAGAACCAGCGGTAGCTGCTGCCGAGCTTTGCACAGTGATCTGCGACGCTGAGTCAATGCTCAAGATCATTGTGTTCGTGCCCAACACGCCTGTGCCAGCAGTTTTGGTGAGGATCATCCCCCCATAAAAACCTGTTGTTGTGGAAAGGCCAGTAATAGTAGTTTCTGTAGCTGAAGAGGTGATTGTTCCCGTAACGCCAGAAATTACAGCTTCACCAGAGTCTCGTTGAAAACGAAACGAATGGCCGTCGTTATTGCCCGTTTCCCCCGTCAGCATGTAAAACTGCGCGTTTGTTACGTTGTTGTTTAACTGCAGGTAAGAGTAGCCTTGAAGCATTTGCAGATACCACGTCTGCGTGCCGTTTCGGTGTCCAGACAACCCACTTTCGCCGGTATCCGAGCTGTCAAGGTAAACAATGGCGTCGCCATCGCCACTAACTGCGTTTGATTTAAGACGCATGTACGTCTTTGCACCGTCAGCGGTGCTTGGGTTTTGGATGTCAAGAATATATGGTGCTGTTGGGGGCGCACCAATACCTACGTTGCCGTCTGCATCTTGGTTAACAGACTTCTCGGACGGATACGTGACGAACACATCTTTCTCGCCCGCCGAGAAATTAACCGCCGCTCCCGCGTTGCTTGACGAGAGGATGGTTGTGCGTGCAAGGGTTGTACCGCTGGACGTGTAGGTGCCGATACCAACCTCCCACTCGCTGAGGTCTCGGGCAGCAATACAGTAATACGTAGTGTTGCCGTCCCCAACAGCGGAGAACGATTGGTATCCTGTGACGGCCCCAACAAGGGTAACAGTGCCCGTGCCAGTGGTCGTCGTAGTTTCTCTGACTCGGTCAGCTAGTACCAAGGCCATGCGGCACCCCTTTTACATATTAAGCCGCGTCGAGGCTGAATGTGTATGTCACAGTCAGAACGTCACCAGAAACAACGGTACGGTCGCCGGGAGCTTGGAAGTCCGAGGCGGAGAACAAAGTGCCTGAAGTGCCGGATGTCACGGAGCACAAGAACGCGCCTGCAACAACGCCACCAGCGCCGGAGATTGTGAATTGGTTTTTTGCCGCCGAGTTGTCAATCACAGACGGGTCAGCGGTTGTGGCTGTACCAAACGTAACGGCTTGGCGTGTACCAGAATAATCGGTGTACTCAGTCCAACCTGCGTGCAAAGCCAACGTATCGCCAGCAGCGATGGTTGTGCCAGAGCTGGGGCCGGTAATCAGGCCCATGTACCAAGTAGTGATCTGTGTAGCGCCGTCCAGATAGACAGACACCATGCTCTGCAAGCCTTGGTTCACAACGAGGTTGTGCGTAGATTCTTCCCACTTGAGCTTGCCGTCTTTGTCGTGGCACTGAAATGTGTAAACGCCACCGGCGGATGCTTTGTTGGTCAACATGTGTTGCTCCTGTTAAGAAATGCGGATGAGTGCCGATGTTGCTGTGTTGGCTGGCATCTGCACCGTGAAAATTGTCGTGGCCGTTTTATCCGACCCGAAGTCCAACACCGCAATGGCTTTGTTGCTCTTGCTGGCATTGTAAATTAGGGCTCCACGGGCGGTGAACGCGGCGGGGTCCCAAGAGGGGTCGGCAAAATCCACGTAGGCCGTGGTATCTGCGGTCAGCACCGTCACGCCTGTCAGCGTCTTGCCGCCTGCTGTATAGCCCGTGCCAGACGTCTCGCCATCCGTTGTGTAAACCGTGGTTTCTGCGCCAAGGTTGGCTGTTGCCAAGAACAGCGCCATCTTGATGTCATCCGTCTCAAGGTCGTGAACCCCAAGCAAGATGTCCTGCTTGAAGCTCGTGGTGATGGTTTGGTCAAAAGCCATGTTATGTCACCGCCTGTCGGTATTGGCCGGACCGGTACGCGTCCTGACGCTCCATGCCATCGCCCAAGCGCTTTGCCAAGCCCAAAGCCTCGGTGTACTTGGTGTTGTACAGCTGGACCATGTCGGCTTCGCCCTTCATGAACGTGATGGCTTCAACCAAAGAGCCGTACAGCAGCACGGAATCAAAGTTGTCGCCCAGCCAAGTCTCACCAGCGGTGACGATTGACTCGGGGTAGTAGTAAAAATGCAACTCCACCGTGTAGGCGGCATCTGGCGTTGGGCCGAGAATAAACGACAGCTCGTTCGTGATGCTCGGACTTGACCCGCTTGTGGTCGTTGGGCCAAACAGCGCGTAGTACTTGGGCAATCCGGTGCTTGTTGGCGTTGGATATGCCTGCCGGATGAAGTTGACATCCTTGTTGAGCAGGAACTCGTAAGCGCCAGTGGCATCAACCACCGCAAGCGAATACACGGCCAAGAAGTCGGACGGTGCAGACAAGTATTTGTTGCTTGCCGTGAGCGAACCCGTCACGTTCTTGCGGATCGAAGGGAACTGCACCGTGTTGTAGATGCGTTGCTCCGCCTGCTGCACAAACACCGGAATGTTGTCAATGAAGTCTTGGTCGAAGTTCTGCGTGTAATCGCAGATTGCAGCGGTCAACTGGGTGTAGTTCATGTTCGTATCAGGCCATAGGGCCGCGAGCCATCACGCCTTTAGTAGCTGCGCCAGTGCCACGGATTTTGATGCCCGAGGTTTTGACGCCCGGATATTCATTGCTGTGGTTGTTGGCCACGGACACGTTGGTGCCCTCCATGTGCTTCATGGCGTTGACCTTCGGCAGCACAGCCTGTGTAGGCGCTGGTTTTGGTGAGCGGTATGTTGCCATGTCAGGCTCCTTTGCGGCCGGGGGATTTCTGGTTGGCAACCTTGGCCAAGCCACGACCCATCTTCAGCATATCGCTGTTGGTCTTGCCACCAGCACGCAGCTTGGTTGGCTTTTTGCCGGGGTGCATGTTGCTCTCGTGCTTGCGAACTGCGGTCTTTGCATCCATGATGGACTCCTTATGATGTAGCGATTGTCACTTGGCCGACCGAAGCAGTCAACACCAAGTAGTTGGGGGTTAAGCCGTCGTCGTACGCTCGAGCACCACCCACTGGATTCCAACCCCACTGGATGTCTCGAGAGCCACCTGTTGGGTATCCTGCCACGTTGGGTCCTGCCGTCACGTACGTTGTGTCTCTGCGGGGGTTGCGTACAGCCTGCGGATCATCCACTGGGTACATGCCCAACTGGAGCTGCGGTTGATCGGGGTCCCAGCACGAGTCACAGACCAAGAGGTTGTAGGTCTTGGTCTTGATAATTTCCTTGCGCAGCTCTGTGAGCTTGAAGCGGAAACCACAACGATCGCACTGGGCGATCGAGTTCTTGGCACTGGCGAAGCGATTGCCCATTTATGTTCCGCTCCCAAGGTACTGGCGGCGAGGCACGAAACGAACGGCTGCCTTCTCGCGGTCTTCGCTAGAAGCCGAGTCCCAAGCCTCGTCGTACTGGGCTTTCAAAACCTGCAGACGCTCGGTGCCGCCGGGCACTTTCAGGGCCAAGTAGTAAGCCAAGCCTGCAACCATGCAGGGCAAGAACCGGAATGGCATGTCCATTGTGTTGACGCCTTCGCCCGCGTTCTGGATGCGCTTCAAGCGCCAGTACACAAAGGTGTACGGCTGGCTGTTGTCCGGCACAGGCCACACGGTGATCCGGGGTGTGTTCAAGCGCTCGATCCAGACCTGAATGGGCCGGGCCTGCTGCAGCTTGTTGGGGATCGTGGCGTAGGTAGAAACACTGATACGCGTGATGGTCAGGTATGCCTGTGTCGAAGCGCTGCCCGCACCGGTGCGGATCACATGCTCCAGCAGGTCCACTGTGTCGGCCGGAAGGTCGTACGTGGCCGTGCCAGCCACCAACGGGATCGAGCCC
>Ga0181344_1000143_pt1 | contig 29437 bp, 28 predicted proteins | sample Su13VDMLBDD_FD_130098 | JGI IMG/M metagenome (GOLD analysis project Ga0181344, IMG submission 130098) | Freshwater viral communities from Lake Michigan, USA - Su13.VD.MLB.D.D | ecosystem: Environmental > Aquatic > Freshwater > Lake | place: USA: Michigan | collected 2013-07-15
GTGACACGTAGTAAAAGTACAAAGAAGCCTAGCAAGGCAAAAGGAAAGTAACATGAAGAACTCAACTCTAAGTCGTAAACCCAGTCACAACATGAAACCTGGTTCAGGTGCCTATGGCATCAACCCACGTGCCCGTACCACAAGCCAGTCAGGTGACGGTGCTGACTTTGCGTTTAACGGTCAAATGGGCGATGGTGTCAACCGTGCCTCCAACCCCTATGCCAAGAACCAACACACAGGACATTCAAATGATGGCCGTCTTGTCAACTACGGTATGGGACCAAGAACAGGCGTTGCCGCAGGCTCTGGTAAAACTAGCCACGTCGTGGCCACAGCAGTAGGCGGCATGATTGATGGTGGTGCAGTATGCAAAAGCCCAGCCAACCCCAACCAGATCAATGCAGGTCCAGGTCCACGTAAAGGAAATCAATAATGGCTATCACAGTTATTGGTAACAGCACAGTTTTAACACCAGCAGGTGCGGCAACGGCCAACGTGGGCAACGTGATCACACGTACCAACACATTCCACATTGCCAACCCCAGCACCACAGTGAATGCCTATGTGGGCATATTCCCAACCTATGCAGCAGCCTTGGCCATGGATCATCCCACCATTGGTGCTGATGGTGGTGGCTTGATCATCACCCCTGGTGAAAGCATGATTGTGTCAGGCAATTTTGGCGCTGGCAGCATTGGTTCAGCCAGTACTGTTTATGTTGCGGCTGTCACAGCCACAGGCACAACCAGTATATTTTTTACACCTGTAGCAGGTGAAGGACAATAAAATGAAATATTCAGGTAAAGTATTAATTGACGAACAACCCAATCCTGGTAGCAAAAGCACCAAGAACCAGTATGCTGTGAGCAATGTGAATCAGAAGCAGGGTCCAAGAATGGGCAATGCTTCAGCACATGAAGGCAAGCGTACAGCATTCACAGCGGCCAAAGAAGAACGTGCTCCGTTGGCGGACATGATCACCAAGGCCTATGGTGCTAGAACACCTGGGGACAAGGTTGAAAAGAAGTTGGAACCTATCAGTGCCAACACCAAAGCCAAGTTTAAAAGCAAAAAGTAAAACAACAAAAGCATTTCAATCAAGGTTTTGGGTGTGTCCTTTACACACCCTCATTGAACTAACTAGAAAGGTACCGCAATGAAAAAACAAACAGCCATCCTGGCCCCCTCCACACAAGACTCAGGCATTGATCTAGGCTTTGACCTAGAAGGCCTCATGAGTGACTTTCCCACAGCAGGTGAACTGCAAAAGTTTGTGTTTGACCAAACAGGTGTCACACTGAACCTAAAAGGTCGCAGCAACAAAGTAAAATATCAAATTGCCTTAGACGTGCTAAATGGACATGCACCTCCCCCAGAAGTCTTGGGTGGTGAAAATCCCTACATTGACAAGAACGACATTGTGCCAGAAGAGCCAATGAAATCTGTGCCGCCACAGCCAGCAGAAATATTTGGACATGTGCCTGTGACTCAGTTTCAGTGCGACACATTTCCACACCCAGACTCACAGTGGCAAAGCATGGGACAAAAATGCTCTGTGATATTTCGCAAGTACATTGACAACACCATTACCTATGAAATCATTGGGCCCATTGCTCAACGTGCTGTGGGCAATCGTGTCAACAAGTATGGTCAGCAAGTGCCAGAAAAATTGGTCTGGGTTGATCCGCGTACAGGCGAACAGATCATACGCTACAGCAACGGCATGATCACACCCATTGGCACAAGGTTGAAAAACTTCATGAGCAAAATGAAAATTGGCAACAAGACACAATGGGACACTTGGATTGACCGTGAGTTTGTGATTGGTGGCAACGCCAGTGCTGCTCTTGACAATCCTTGGAACATGTAATGCATCGTCAGGACCTGGCCAGCCAGCAGGTGGCTGATGTCAAGATCTTACAAAAGGTAAACGCTCACCACCGTGATGCGTTTGCTGTCAAATATCCTGGACAAGTAGAGCATTGTCTGCGTCTGGTTATGGAACGACTACAAACAGGCTTGGACAAACGCGATGGCGTTGACATTGCCAATCCAGACACCTGGCGTCTAAGCACACAAGAGTTGTCAGACTTGGTCCAGTGTGCTTTTCACCTAGACTTGATCCGCAAAGGATTTGCAGGAGATCCAGAATGAGTCACATAGTTGCCAACCTACCCGCTGTAAAATGTTTTGTACGCAAGGAGTTCTTGTATGATCATGAATCAGGTCACGGTGAACTGGAGCCCTGCTGGTGGATCTCAATAAAGAGTCTTAGAGGTCAAGCATTCCGTATTGAAAGCTATCTTAATGAATATGGTGCACTCTACGACAAGTTGCCCCTGCATGCCTACTGTTGGAAGCCCATAGAAGGTGAACCCTTGCCCTTGGACTATTTGCAGTTATGGGACTGCCTCAGCTACGACATTACTGTGATCAAAAAAGCACAACTGCAAAGTATGAAATGTAAATTTAAACTCAAGTCTGGGGCCTGGATGACAGGCGAATACATGTTCACTGTGGACTCAGCACATCCAGACTTCAACACCCTGGACACAGGCTTTAGCGAAGATGTGGAAGATCACAAAAGTTACAACTTTGTCAAATGTGACAACGGACAGTTTGCCGCACAGCCCAACAACAGATTACTAATTTTGGAGCCCAGTAGCAATCCCAAAGAATTAAAGCGTCCAGATTTTCGTGTGGCCACACGTCGTTGGAGTGTGGAAACAGAAGCCAAATGGGCCCTGGGTGATACCAATACTGTCATGTATGAACAGGTGACCTAATGTTAGACCCTGGTGTGCTGATGCGTCATGCCATCCGCTATGTGTGTGATGATCACAAGATTGGTGTTGACGCCATTGATCGTATGCCATCCAATGTTAAAGATCAATTTCAAGACCTTGTTATTGCTGTGCGTGATGACATGGAGTACAACCAACTCCGCTATTTTAGACCGTTTGCTCATCAACTCAAATTTTTTGCCACTGGCACAGCAGATCGTCGTGGCATCCTGGCTGCCAATCGTATTGGTAAAACAGTCAGCACCTGTTACGAAACAGCATATCATCTAACTGGACAATATCCAGACTGGTGGCCAGGCAAACGCTTTGACAAACCCATCACTGCCATGGTAGCAGGTGAGGGCTGGAGTCAGGTAGCACTTGTGTTACAAAATGAATTGTTGGGAACCAATGATGTCAAAATTAAAGATGCCATTGGCACTGGTGCTATTCCCCGTGATTGTATTGTCACTGAAACAATGCGTAGCGATGGAGCCAATTGTATTGGAGTTGAAATACGTCATGTGACAGGTAGCAAAAGTTATCTGTTGTTTGCCAACTACACACAGGAAACTCGTCAGATGCAGGGTTTCAAATTGAACCTGGCTGTGTTTGATGAACAACCACCAGATGATTTCTTCAGTGAAATTGTCACACGTACAGCAACCACACAAGGACAAGTGTTGTGCTCATTTACTCCACTCAAAGGTCTTAACGGCCTGGTCAGCAAGTTCTGGAATCATGAAGAAGGCTATGACCATATTCGTGTGAGTTGGGATGACGTGCCAGAATATGATCCTTGGGGCGAACCATTCCTATTACGAGAAACGAGACTACAACTTGAACGCGACTATCTACCTCACGAGCGTGATGCTCGCCGCAACGGTGTTCCTGTTATGGGTAAAGGTGCAGTATTCCAAATCCGTAATTGGCCCACCTATAAGACTGGGCAGTATGATTTCCGTAATGGCATTGGTATACACCGTATCATTGCTTTGGATCTGGGTCTAATCAATGACAAGACAGTATTGAGTCTCATGTATTATAACCCCACAGAACAAGAGGCTTGGTTAGACAAACAGATCGTGGTCAAAGGCACAGAAGAAGCCAATCCCATGAACTACATCAATCATTTGATGAGACCAGAAGTGTTTGGCACTCCTATTGTGTTGCCACCAGACGCAGGCACAGTGGGTCGCTATACCATGAACAGCCAAAGCATACGCCAACTGTTTGAACAGTATGAACTAAATGTGTATCCAGAACCCATACACAATCCGCCTGATGATCAAGGTCGTGTGACCAATCACAAGGCCTATGGTATCAACATGATGCGACAAATGATGGAACTGAGTACCTTGCACATCAATGAAAATTGTGTGGAGTTCTTGCGTGAATGTCAAAACTACTATGTGGACGTCAAAGGTCGTTTCAGCGATCCAGACGACTGCATAGACTCTGCACGTTATGCCTTGTTGGGTTGTCTAAATGGCTGGGCAGAAGAGTGGGATGGACGTAGTCCCAGTGAACGTTTCCGTGCAGCCGCACACAACATGCGTGTGAACAAGGTCATGCGTGACCAAACTGACTTGCCTGTTTGGAAGCGACCCATAAGCCTTAAAGATTAGTGCCATAAATAATAAAATAAACAAAGGTATTCTATAATGTTGGATCTTAAAAACGTAGTAGTCAGTAATCTAAACACAAACTCTGCACCGTTGGCTCGTTTTGTAAAGATGAAAAGCCTGCTTGATACCAAATGTGCCGCAAACCTACGTTTGTTGGCCACAAAAAACAATATCAACAGAACCAGTGATTATCAGTACTTGACCATTCCTATCAGTCAGAGTACAGACGCTGTGAATGGCCTGGATTACATACATCCTGTGGTCAAACCCATGGTTGATTATGCCACAGCAGTGATATCAAAAGGTCTAGCACAGAATGGTGAGATCAACTTTGAGTTTGTGCCTGACAACGAAGCAGATGATGCCGCAGCACGTCAGGCCACCAACATGGTTCACAAGTTGTTGAACCAAAACAACAATCCACATTTTATTTTACAGCATTGGATCATGGATGCCTGCCTGCACAAGAATGGTGAAATGCTGATTGCTCCCATGCGTGAGCAAATAGTACGCTATGTCAACACCACAGGCACAGCAGATCAACTGTTGGCCTTTGAACAACAGGCCGCAGATGCTGGACTCACTGCCTTGCGTACCAAACGTCGCAAGAAATCAGTGAACCTAGAAGCGGTTGTGGCAGAAACCAAACAATTTATGGCTGAGGCTGATGCAGCCACGGCTGAACAAATGATTCAAGGACGTATTGCTCGCAGTCGTGCCATTGCAGGCGGTGACGATTTCCAAAACCCTGTTGAAGATTTTTCAGAAGATAACAATATACAATTACAAGAAGGCGAAGATGCCCTAGACGATGCTATTACTCGCAACACCATATATGATGCAGAGTACAAATTGACAGGATACACAATCAATGTCAAATTCCGTCCAATCGCACAACACTTCTGGATGTGTGACCCAACAGTTATTAACATACAAGAACAACCATTCTGCGGCTTTTACAAACCAATGAGCATTCAGGAAGCAACTGAGTTGTATCCTGATATTGACCTAGAGGAATTTAAGATATATGCTGAGTACAGTAACGTTGGTGCTTATCAAGCTGGTAGTCTGCTTAATAATCTTGCAATTCACGCTCGTGATAGCGTTCCTATCAATGGATTACCTGCTCAAGGCTATGCAGCCCAAGAGCCAGAAGCCAGGCAAGTTACTGTCCTAACAGTTTGGAACCGTTATGACATTGATGGTGATGGTGAATTAGAACTGGTTGAGTTGATCTATTCAGGACAGTATGTTATCAGTGCCAGAGAAGTAGAATTTATTCCAGTGGCCAACATGTGTCCCAAGCCTTTGGCACAAAACTTTTACGGTATGAGTATTGCTGAATCAGTAACACCCATGCAAGAGTACATGACTTCAGGTTATCGTGCAGAATTAATGATGGGCTTGTTGCAAAGCACTCCGCGTCTGGGTGTAAAACCAGATCGTGTGGATTTTGAAATGATTCAAGACGGTGAGGCTGCTATCTTTATTCTAGATAGTAAGTTTGATCCTGCCAGAGATATCTATCCAATGCCTATACCACAGGGCAATCCAACATTTATGGACAACACACTAAGTCGCATGGCACAAGACAGCATGGCCATGATTGGTATGACAACTCCACAAGACATGTTTACACCAGAAGTCATGAGTCCAGGCAATTCAGGAGCAAAACTACAGTTGGCCATGAGCCCCAATCAACTTATTCAAGACAACACAGTAAAGAACTGTGCTGAAGGCCTCAAAGATGCCATTTGGTTGGTATGGCGTACATTGATTGCACACGCAGATGATTATGGTGTGCGTAAATTGGCACAAGAATTCAATCCAGAAAACAAACCCGTATTTTTAGATGCAGAAAACTTTGACAACATGGAGTTCAACGATCGTCACACAGTCACTATTGATTTGGCCTTGGGCATGCGTAGTGAAGAAAACAGCCTACAACGCTTGCAAGTTATCAAACAAGCACAACAAGGTCTAAATCAAGAAGTAGCACAGGCTATTCAAATGGGAATGACCAGTCCAGAATTGTTTAAGAAAATGCGTAAGCCATTTGAAGACATGTTGTACGTGTTGGGCGTAAAAGATTGCAATGCTTATCTATTGACCATAGAAGAAGTCACACAAATGGCTCAAGACGCAGCACAAAAAGCAGAAGCCGCACAAAAAGCCGCTATGGAAAATCCAAATCCAGATGACAAGAAGAAATTAGCTGGTGCACAATTGGATACTGTACGTGCTCAAGAGATTCTTGCCAACATGGAAGGCAACACAGCAGAGAAACAGTTGGAAGGTTATGCTTTGTTGGAAAAAGGTAAAGCAAGAGCATACGATTAATGCCATAAATAGATTTACTTGAATAGGAACTGAAATGATCAACAATGAAACGGTAGAAGCGTTTAACAATCGCTTGACTGCGGATCTTAACAACATTAAAAAAATGACTCCAGCACAACTGGATCGTGTTAAGGACCTGGGCAGTCAAGCAGAAAATTTATTAAAGAACAAAGATTTTGCATATTTTGTTCATCAGTTCAAATTTGAACGTGTAGATGTGCTTGCTGAAATAGGTGGGCACACAGAAACAGATAACAGTCAGCGAGTTGCTATTAGCAACCAACTTGCTGGCGTAGATGAGTTCGTAAAGACGCTCAAAAGAGCAGTCTATTTTAAGAACCGCGTGGTAAGTCAACAAACAGGCTCACAGGCCCCTGAAGACCCCACAGCGTAATTAAATAGGAGTATCAATGGATACATTAGTACAAGACACACCTAATCTCCAACCAGAGACGGTCCCTGTCAAAGAAGCCAGTATTGGCTTGGATCAAATAGCACAGAAAATGGCCGCAATGCGTAACCAGACTCCTGCTACCAACCAACCTGGGACAGGTGTTTCTGGTGAGGCAAAAACAGAAACCCCTGTGGCACCAAAAGGTGTTGAAGTCATTGATGATGACAGCAATATCAATTTAGTAGAGCCAGAAGTTGCAGAACTGGAAACTGAATATAGTGATGAAGCAAGTGATGAAGTGGAAGCCCAGGAACAACCTGTAAGCCAAACTGATTCGTCTGAAGCAGAAGTTATTGATTTCTTGGAGTTCGCAGAGAACAATCCCAACGCTAAATTTAAATTTATGCGTAACGGCAAAGAAATTGAAATAGATGCCAAGAAGGCTGCCGCTATCCTAGGTCAAGGAGCCGCAATTAGCGAAGAAGCAAGACAACTCAAAGTCCAAAAAGCAGAGTTTGATGAATATTTGTCAAACAAGAAAGCAGAAACAGATGGATTGATGTTGGCAATGGAATTTACAGTAAGACCGCAGTTGCAAAAGGCTTACGATGAAGTTATTAAGGTACAACAGTACCAGAATGTGTTTAGACAGCAGTTGGCTCAGACTCAAGATCCTGTACAACAGGCTCAGATTCAAGCCAGTATGCAACAAAATGATCAGTACCTACAACAAATTGGAGGCACTATCAATCGTCTAAAGCCAAATCTGGAACAGTTTTATCAACTTCGTAGTAATCAGGTTCGCGAGATTCTTGAAACCAATCGCAAAGCATTCCAAGATAAGGAATTGCGTAATAGTGCGATATATGAAGAAGTTCGTGACAAGATAGGCAAGGGTTGGACCGCCGCCAATAACCAATTGGTTCCTGGCGTGAATAACATAGACCTAGTAACAAGTGATGAGCACATCTTGTCCTTGATACGTGATGGTTTAAAATATCGCGACAGACCCAAAGCCAAGAGTGCTGGTAACAGCATAGCCGCAATGACAACTCGTAAAACTGGTAGTTCTATTCCTTCAGGCAAGCATCAGGACGAAGTATCTCGCCTTCGCGAAGAAGCCAAGCGTGGCAATACAAAAGCCGCAGACAATTTGTTAGTAGCCCAGTTGGCAGCAATTAGGGCGAAAAGAAATAGCAAATAAAGCCAAATTAAAGGAGAAATATTATGGCAGCAGCAGGTTATAACTCAACCGCAGTCATTGGCAATGGTACAACAGGCTATCAAACTGATATCGTTGTTAAAGACTTAGACTTAGATGTATCAAACCGTGTCAAGGATGACACACCCGTACTCAATATGTGTATGGCTAAAAAGCGTAAAGTTGTTAGTACTTTACCTCTATGGACCAACGACGTTTATCGTTTGCCACAGATCCAGGCTAACCAAGAAGGTGCCGCAGTTAGTTCCAGTTTAGTTGAGACACAATCTCGTGCTAACTTGGGTAACTACACACAGATCTTCTCAACAGTTGTTGGTGCTACTGGTACCGCTCGTGCTGTTGAACAATCTGGTGGTGATCCACAAGCCTATCAGGAAGTCAAACAGTTAATTGAATTGATGTTTGACGTTGAAGCACAGATCGTACGTGCTGACCAAATTGGTACCAAGTACAGTGGTCAATCAGGTAGTTCTGTTGGTTTCGCTGGTAACGTGATTGGCACAGCAGTAGTCACAGCACAGACCATTACTGGTAATGCTGGTGTTGCTGGTTCAACATTCACTGCCAACGTAACTGGTGGTCAAGGTGGTAACGTTCAGTATCAAACTTTCAGTTCAGTCAATGCTGTAAGTTCAACACCTCCTGTGACAGCCGCAAGTGGTTCCACAACCACATACGGTCCACAAACTGGTCGTCGTATGGGTTCATTGAACGCATTCGCTGGTACACACAGTTTCAACCCAAGTACAGCCACACCTTTCTACACAGTATTCAACAACGAAAGCAGCGATGCTATCACTGTTGGTACAGCCAACTTGTTGGTTATTGGTGGACAAGGTACAGCCGCTACCAACACTGGTGAATACCTAGGAAGCAGTTACTATTCTTATACTGCTAGTTTGCAACAATTTGCACCTAGCACATACAAGCAATTGGTAACCACTGCTGAGCAACGTTTTAATGCGAAGATTCGCACAATCGTTTGCCCAACAAGTCTACGTACACACCTAAGCGATACATTCCCAACTTCACGTTCTATCAACCGTGTGAACGCTGAGCGTGGTGATACAATCGCTACATACGAAGGCGACTTCAACTACACATACGAAATTTTTGATTCTTGGATCATGGATTCTGTTGGTGTAGGCAACAACATTTACTTCTTGAATGAAGAAGTAATACAGTGGGGTAGTTTACGTGACCTAGGTCCTAACAATGAAGTGTTTAGTAATGCAGATGCATCACTAGATCAGTTCATCATGGAAGGTACTTTGATTGTACGTAATCCTGCTGGTGTTGCAGTATTGCATGACATCGCAGTCAGCGGCTCTGCTGTTGCTACTGGAGCAATCCGTAGTTCAACATACGTTGGTCGTTTGAATGCATTTGATGGTCAAGCATTCTAATCTAAACTCTGTTTAGTTAGATCATATGGAAAGCACTCGTAAGAGTGCTTTTCTTTTGGCCATAAATAGATGTATGACTACTAATGATGAATTTAAAGATTACCAAGACAAATCATATCTAAGCGATGAAGACCCAGAATTTAATGAAAAGGCACATCGTTGGGACTCAGGTGGATTGGTCACTGAAGACAACGGCATTGCTGATCGTTTGTTGCAAAATGACAAGTTATACAATGCATTGAAAGGTGATTGGTCAAGAACTGATACCAATCTCAGCAAAAACATTGTGACCACTACAGGTCGTCAAAACGGCAAAATGTATCTAAGCCGCGAACAACTAAATGTGCCTGCCATTATGAAACATTGTGCTGAATATCGCAAGATGGCAGAAAATGGTTTTATGGATCCCCTGGCACCAATCATGCCAGATGGCAAGTTGGGCCACAAATGGATGGAACTGCCAGAAGTCATTGCATTTGAAATTTGCAACAAATACTTTGGTGGCATGCCTTGGGCCGCTATCAAACGTGATCGCACACTAAAAGCACAATTTTACAAAGTGGTAGAACGGGAATACAATGCCTTTGTCTGCTATCCAGGCGGCAAATTGCCTATTCCCATTGAAGTACCATATCCTAACCCCATGGGGTCAGAGAAATTCTTTAAAGGCCATACAGTATGAGCACACAAATTGCTAATGCCACTGCGTTAGTAGAATATGTAAAAGCATTTACAGGTTCAACCAACTCTGATGAAATTAAACAATGTATCTTTTTGACAGAAATGATGATGCGTAACATTGAGTTACCAGCACTTCGCACAGACCCATACGCAACCTATGGTTATGCTGATTCAAATGGCTTTGTTCCAATTCCCCCAGACATGAACAGACCTATTTTGTTTTTTAACCAAGGTTATAATCAAAGCAATGGTGCAGGTCCTTGGATTGTGTATGACCGTATTGGTGATCGCGACATGATTGGCGATCAGATGATTGAAAATTTGTATTTGAAACCATTGAACATTCCGCAGGTGTATCGTGGCAAGTTCAGTGAGGTAGGACAAAACTATGAGTTCCTGCCTGGCCTGGCTGAAGGTGCAGTTATCAACATGTATTATTTTACCACTTATCCAGAACTGTTTAGTTTAGACACCGCTGGAAATCCAATTGAGAACAACGTGGTACTACAAAGTTTTCCTGAAGGTTATGTGTATGGAACTTTACATAACTACTATCTAAAACGCAAAATGGCTGATGATGCCAACGGCTGGTTAGCCAAGTATAATCTTGCTTACGATACTGTTGAAGATCAAAACAACAAAGGTAAATGGTCTGGTGGCCATACCCGTTTGACTTCAATATTCCAACCACGTAAAGATAGACGCTACACAGCAAGATAATTAAGGATTAGCAAATGCCAGGTTTATATGGATCAAGCGGTAACGTAACCGTTAACAGCAGTAATACCACAGGTTTGTACGCCATTGCCAACACTGGCAATGTTGTAACGGGCAATGTTTCGTCAGTCAACACAACTGGTCTTTATGGTCTTGCTAGTAATGTTTTTGTTCCAAGTTCAGCACAACAGTTATTCAACCTATTAAGCAACAATGGCACAGTTATATTTGCCCTAGATCCTGCCTATGCCAATCAACGAGTAGAAGCATTTGCTTCAGGTGGCAGTTCTGGCAATTTGATTATCAATCTGGTTGGTGATGTCACTGGATTTGGATCAACAGGTGCAGCATTAGTTACAACCTTGAGCAACACAGGTGTTGTCAGTGGCACCTATGGCAACTCTGCCTATTGGCCCACATTTACAGTAGCAGCCAATGGCCGTATCATGTCATCATCTACCAATGGCAATCTTGCCAGTTATTTGTCTGGCAATGTGACCGTTGGTAATCTTACCGTAAATGGAAATACCAGAAGCAATAGTGTAATTATAACCACGGGTATTTTCTATGCCAATGGCACACCATTTGTTTCCAGCAGTTATGGCAATGCCAACGTAGCAGCATTCCTGCCCACATACGGTGGCAATATCACAGCCAACAACGTAACTGTCACAGGCAATTTAAGTGTTACTGGTAATGTATTGGTAACTGGTAATACATTTTATACCAACGTCAACACCATTGTGACCACTACCATTGTAGCAAATTCAACCACAGACAGCACCAGCACATCAACAGGTGCCATTATTTCTTTTGGTGGTCTAGGTGTTGCAGCCAATATCTATGCCAACAAGATAAACAGCACCACAGGATTCTTTTACGCAGGCAATGGACAACCCTATTATGGCAACGCTACAGTAGCGGCTTACCTGCCTGTTAATCCAACTTGGACAGGTTACCTGACATTTGCCAACGCCAATGCGGCCACACAGGCCACCAGCATTAACACTATTAATGCCAATCTGGGTGCATATCAAACCTATGCTAACACACAGATTAGCACAATCAATGCCAACCTTGGTGCATATCAGATCTATGCCAATGCCAACGCGGCCAGTCAACAAACACAAATTAACACATTACAAACACAAGTGTATGCCAATAGTAATGTGGCGGCTTACTTGCTGGGCAACACCAGACAAGGTAACATCCAAGCCAACACAGTTAATCTTGGACCATTTGGAAACTTTTTAGGTAATCCCAACTACAGCGGTCGTTTAAACATACAAGGTGGCACAGGTTCATTTGGTTATGGTGCCAACCTGACCTTGACCAGCAATCTTGGAGCAGACAGTGAAGGATATGCCTATACCACCATTGGTAGTACAGTAAACAATCTTGGTGGCAGCCAACCATTTGCCACTGGCACACCAGCACAGACCATATTAACTGGTAACATATTGGTGCCACGAACTGCTTGGATTGGCAATGCTTGGCAACCCAATAATCGCTTGTTGAATGCCACAACTCCTCAAGCGGCCTTGTTTGAAGGTAATGTGTCATTTAATTTTGATTGGTCCAACAAAAATCCCAACAGCACAGTTCAACGAGTAGTTTTTTATAATCCAGTTACAGTAGCTGGATTCAACAGTAACTTAAATGTGTCAGGTGGTGCCAACGTTGTGATTGGTGATGGACTCAATGGCGGCAACATCACTGTGGCCGCAGGTGGTTACTATCTTGGTGATGGTAGCAAATTAACAGGCATTGTTAGCACATACGGCAACACACAAGTGGCTGCTTACTTGCCAACCTACACAGGCAATCTAAGTCCTAGTAATCTGTTTACCAACAACATAAGATTTGCCAACGGTCAACCTTACAACTTTGGCAGCACCTACAGCAATGCCAACGTGGCTGCTTATTTGATAACCAACACAGGTAATATTGCGGCAGGCAACATATTCAGCAACAATTATTTGTATGCCAATGGCGTATCAATATTGACAGGCATTGGTGGCACCTATAGCAACGTCAACGTGGCGGCCTACATACCAACTGATCCAACCATAACAGGCATACAGGCCAATGTTGGTGTATTGTATCTTGGAAATCTTAGTACAAACGCTAATTTAGGTGCATTTGAAACCTATGCCAACTTGACATTTAGCACGGTGGCCAATGCGGCAAGTCAACAAACACAGATAGATACCAATACTACAGGGCTGTCTACACTAAACGCAAACGTTGGTGCGTATCAGACCTATGCCAATGCCAATGCGGCTACGCAAGCAACCAGTATCAACACTATCAATGCCAATCTTGGTGCGTATCAGACATTTGCCAACACTAATTTTGCCAGTGCGGGTTGCGTTGCAGTAATATCAACAAAACTCAATAACCTTGATGCCAACGTTGGTGCTTACGAAACCTATGCCAACGTTACGTTTAGTAATTTTGCCAATTATGCCAACGTTACGTTTAGTACTGTGACCAATGCCGCAAGTCAACAAACTCAAATTAATTCGCTGTCATCAGGTTTGACACTTGCTAATACTGCAATAGATACTATAAATGCCAATCTTGGTGCATTTGAAACATACGCCAACACAACATTTGCAACCACTGGCGGTCTTTACAGCAATGCCAACGTGGCAGCCTATCTGCCAGTGTATAGCGGAGATGCATTATTTGCAAATGCAAACGTTACTGAACAACTTTCTGTTTCAATAAGCAACCAAAACAAAATACGTACCTGGGGTATAGAGTATCCATCATCTCCAAGTCAAAATTATATTCAATTTGCAGACGTTGGTCCATCATCAGGTTTTATACGTTTGCGTAGTGCACAAACTATTAGTTTAATCGCCGTAGTAGCCAATGATATTTGGGGATTAGTTGAAACACGAATGACCAGTGGTACAGGTGGTGTTTACAATACAGTATTTGAACTAGATAGCAATGGTGAACCACGTCAAACAGTATATGGAAACATTCAACAACTTAATTCTTCTAGAACCTATGCTAATTTAGCCAATGTTATTACTTCCAAAGGTATTTTTTGGTCCAACGGTGTAAATTACTCCAGCACCATTACTGGCACCTACGGCAACACACAGGTGGCTGCTTACCTGCCAACTGATCCAACGTTTACTGGATACTTGACATTTGCCAATGCCAACGCGGCCTCGCAGGCCACAAGTATCAACTCAATCAATGCCAATCTGGGTGCATATCAAACTTATGCCAATGTTACATTCAGTACCGTTGCCAATGCGGCAAGTCAGCAAACACAAATAGATACCAACACCACAGGGCTGTCAACATTAAACGCAAACGTTGGTGCATATCAGACCTATGCTAACACAAGCATACAAACAATCAATGCCAATCTTGGTGCATACCAGACCTATGCTAACACAAGCATACAAACAATCAATGCCAATCTTGGTGCATATCAGACCTATGCTAACACAAGCATACAAACAATCAATGCCAACTTAGGTGCTTATCAAACTTACGGCAACCTAACTTTTAGCACACAGGCCAATGCGGCCAGTCAACAAACAAGTATTAATAGCATCAATGCTAACTTGGGTGCATTTGAAACCTATGCTAATTTAACCTTTGGACCAAGCAGTTATGGCAATGCCAATGTGGCGGCCTATTTGCCAACTTACACAGGTGTATTACAAGGTACACAGTTAAGAAGTCCATCTGTTGATGATTTAGATATTACTGCTGGTCTTGGTGGCGATGTTAATATCACAGCAGGTTCAGGCGGTGGCAGTATATACGTAACCACACCTGAAGGTGAGATTGTTTTAGATACCACTCCAGGCCTTAGTACCTATGGCATTGTTTTAAAATCTGATGTACTGATTAGCCTACTTGCACCCAATGTTAATACCAATGGTCAATTTACCAGCACAGGTGGTTATTTCTGGGCCAACGGCACAGCATATTCAACTGGTGCTGGTTCATATGGCAACGCCAATGTGGCTGCCTACTTGCCAACCTACACAGGCAATTTATCAGCAGGCAACATTACCACAACAGGCAATACTCAAAGTGCTTACTTCTTGGGTAGTGCGGCCAAACTTACCAGTCTAACTGGTGTGTCAGCAGGTACCTATGGTAATGACACCACTATACCAACCATTGTGGTAGATGCCACAGGTCGTATCACACAGATCACAACCAATGCCATATCAGGTGGTGGCAGTTATGGCAACTCAAATGTGGCCGCTTACCTGGCAGGTACCATCTCAGTTGGCAACGTACTTAGCACATCAGGTTATTTCTGGGCCAACGGCACAGCATACTCAACTGGTGGCGGTAGCACGTATGGCAACACAGAAGTTGCTGCCTATTTGCCTACCTACACAGGTAGCCTGGCCAATAGCAGCACAATACAAACAATCAATGCAAACCTTGGTGCATACCAAACCTATGCCAATGTTACATTTAGCACACAAGCCAATGCGGCAAGCCAACAAACACAGATAGATACTAACACTACAGGCATTGCCACACTAAATGCCAATTTAGGTGCATACCAAACTTATGGTAATGTAACATTTAGTACACAAGCCAATGCGGCAAGTCAACAAACACAAATTGACACCAACACCACAGGCATTGCCACATTAAACGCAAACCTTGGTGCATACCAAACTTATGCCAATGTTACATTTAGCACCATTGCCAATGCCGCAAGTCAGCAAACACAGATTGATGGTATCCTAAATGGCACAACCACCCTGGCCAATGTCAAATCCACAGGTGGTTATTTCTGGGCCAATGGCACACCTTACGCAACTGGTGGCGGCGGCACATATGGCAACACTGAAGTTGCTGCCTATTTGTTGACCAACACAGGCAACATTGCGGCTGGCAACATTGAGGTTGCTACAAAAACACAAACTGGAACAGTATACATCACCAATGGTGTGTTCTGGACTGGCAACGGTGCCGCATATAGCACAGGTGGTGCTGGTCCAGCAGGTCCAGCGTTCTCTGGCAATTTGGCAGGCAATGTGCTGTATGACAGCATTAACGAACGTATCCTTGCCAATGCTTTCCCATTAAGCACAGGTCAAACCACAATACCAAACAATCAAACCAGCAAGTTGTTTGTAAATGAACCTAACTATATCTCAGGTGTTCTACAACAACCACCCCTGGCCAATGCTACACCTGGTGGCACTGGCATAGTCAGCACTAGTAGTCAGACCATCAGTTTGATATCCAGTGCCAACGTGGGCCTACAATCAGGCTACAGTTTTGGCAGTCAGAATAGAGATACCATAGGAAGCACATTTGGTCTCACCGTGACACCAGTCACAGCCAACTCAATGAGTGCCAACGATCGTATTCGTGGTGCCTTGGGTAGCCTGGACATAGTAATGTCAGGACAGACCTGGGGTGTAATGAGCACCTCAGGACAGAATCAAAACGTGGTCAGTGCCATTAATGGAGCCAGCAACTTTAACGGTTCAGGTAGTTTGTCCAGCATAGTGGGCGGAACTTATGGCTCATTCATTACTCCAAGTGCAGGCAACAACGCCAACATACAATATTCTACAGGTATACTGGGTTTCACAAATCTTTTAAGCACCGCTGGTGCCACAGCCAAGGCCAATATAGTTTATGCCAGATTGGTTGCTGGATTTATATCAGGATTCAGTAGTAATCTTACAGTACAGAATGCCATTGGCCTGCACACCTATTCAGGTTGGGCTGGTACAGGCACAGTGGGAAGTGCAAACAATCCAATCACTGGACGTTGGGCCCTGTTAAACGAAGATCAGAATACCACAATTCAAACCAATGGTAATGTATTTTTAGGCAATGGCACTTCAGGTTATGGATCAACATTGTTTGTAAACAGTAGATTTGCCAACATTGCCAGCACCACAACTTTCACAGGCACCACAAACTTTACAGGCACCACAAACATTACAGGCACACTTGCAGGTGTTGTCAACAAAGGCAATACTGCGTATGCCGCAGGATTTGGCACTAGCGTTACAGTATCTGGCCTAGGTTTACAAGCCACTTTGACCAACAGCAACATAGCCCAGATTGGACCTGTGTCAGGTTCAATAACCTATAGTGCCACTACCACAGAAATTATTGGTGGCACACAAACTGTTCGCAATGTGGTTGGAAACACCATGTCAGGATTCCAAAGCATTACTCCAACCAATGCTGGTCTAGACAGCCTGGGCGATAACTTGGTAGCCATAGTATCAGATCAGACCAATGGTGTGGTATATCGTATTACCTATGTGAAAACAAGCATTGCTGGAGGTGCAGGTAGTCCGTTTGGTGGTGTCACAATAGAACGACTAATTTAAGGAACACAGCACAATGCCAATGCAACAAGTTAAAACGCCGTTTACCAATATGAGTTTCACACCAGACGTGCCAAGCAGCAGTCTACAAGCCAATGAATACAATTTTGGTGGCAATGTGGAAACTGATGTACGCAGTATCAAAAGTGTAGCAGGCGATCAATACATTTTAGCAGGCATTCCAGGCAATGTGATTTTTGTCACATCAGGTTTTGACATCAATGGTGTATATTGGTTTATTGTGGCCACAGTACAGGGTCGTTGGTATGCTGTCAACACCAGTGGTTATACAGATATTACTCCCCCATACGGCACATTCACAGGCTACAGCGTGGACACAGTGATCACTGCCAGTTGGAATGGCAGCGTGGTATTCTTGAACGATCAAATCAATCCACCCATGTATTATGAACCAGGTGTGTATGACTACATTAGGTTGTATGACAATCCACCAGACAACTATGACTGGAACTATGATGTGGGCTTTGACATTGCTGGCAATGTGGTTCCATTATATTCAAGTTTGACCTGCGGATTTGTTCGTGTGTACAACAGTCCTAATTTAGGATCATTGTTGGTTGCTGGCAACCTAACAGGCGAAATCAATGCCAACGTGGTACCCAGCGGTGGCACCACACAATACTTGCCAACCAGTGTGCGTTGGAGTCAAAACTTTGGTATCAATTCAGGACCAACCACTTGGGCACCCACACAGAACAACGTGGCCAACCAGGTTGAAATGCCTGTGCGTGGTCCTATCACAGATGGCTTCCCACTGAATGGTAACTTCTATATCTGCAGTTATTGGGACACTTGTGTAATGAGCCCTATTGCTTACCAAAGTAGCACAGCACCTGTGTTTGGTATTAAGTTGGTAAATCAAGGCCGTGGCATGCTGAATGAAAATTGCTGGGTCACTGTGGACAATACTGTGTTTGGTCTAGACGCCAGAGACATATGGCAGTTTGATGGCGGCAACTTCAAAGCCATTGGTAATCAACGTGTAAAAGAATATTTCTATAACAATTTAAACAGTAGTTATACAAATCAAATTTTTATGGTGCACAACTCAAGCAAGTATCAGATTGAAATATACTATCCAGATCTAACATCAACTGGACGTTGCAATCAAATGCTGAGTTATCGTTATGACTTGGATGTATGGCAACCACCACGTAGTGTTAGCTTGGCCACACAGGCCACAGAAGCACCAACCTTTGTGGCCAACGTGCCCAATCTGGCCACACGTACTGTGATCTATTCAACCTACGCCACTGACAGCGTGGGCAACGCACATCTGGTACAGAAAGATACGGGTACCAGTTTTTTAGGCAATGCCATCACCAGCCTGTTCCAACGCAACAACATCAGTTATGGTCAACCTTATAGTGCCAGTGTGTTGGTACATCGTATGTTGCCAGAAATTTATGGCACAGGCAACGTAGACATCACCATTGGTGGTGCCAACAGCGTGGATTCCACACCCACATTCAAACCTGTAGAGACCATGCCCATTGACACCAATGATCCTTGGGTGCAGATTGATCAAAATGAATTCCGTGTGATCACAATGAAAGTTGGTACAACCAGTTCAACAGACTCATGGCAGTTGAGTGCTGCCAATTGGCAAGTCACAGTGGTACAGGACACTCGTTAATGTCAAACTTTGCATTAGACGTCAACACGCCACAGGGCGATATCATATCCAGCCTTAACTATGTGTTGAGTAATCTTGGTACATTTGATGCCAACATTGTGGCCAACATTGCCAATGTGGCCATTACCAGTGCCAATGTGGTCACTGCCAATACTGTCACAGGACAACTGTCCAGTCGCAATTCTGGCACATTGAGTTATATCTATAACTATGTCAACGTCAAATATGCCAACAATGCCACTGGCAGTTCAGGATTTAGCAGTAATAGTACCAATGCAAATTATTATGGTGTCAACAACACTCAAGAAGGAACTATCAGTAACAATCCCACTGACTATGTTTGGTCTAGAGTAACAGGTGGATTTGGCACAACCAAAGGTTTATATTTTACCACAGTGGGTGGTGGACAGATTTTCTTTAGTGCCAATGCCACAGCACCCAGTGTGCGTTACAGTCCTGTTATAGATAACACAGCCATTTTGTTGCAAAACCTTGCCAACAGCCTGGTAACCACAACCACTATCAATCCTGGTGCTGTGACCAACGTGGGCATTGCCACACAAACTATTCAAACAGACAACATTGGTCTTGGTGTTATCACAGCAGACCTGTTGTCAGCCAACTTGGTCATTGCCAAAGACATCAGAGCAGATGTTGGCGTCATTGGTGATCCTAACAGTCCTGGTTATTGGATGCAGGCCAACACAGGTAGTGCTCGCTTTGCTGGCACAATGAGTATTGGCAACAACTTGACAGTGGGCAACAATGCAGTAGTGGGCAACAGTTTGAGCATTGGTTCCAATGCCTTTATTGGACAAGGACTCAGTGTAGGCACCAATGCCATCATTGGCAGTGGCCTCAGCGTGGGTGACAATGCTGTGATTGGCAACAGTCTTGGAGTGGGCAACAATGCTGTGATTGCCAACAATTTAACTGTGGGCAACAACGCTGTGATTGGCGGAAACTTGTTGGTTTCTGGTTTGATCACAGCTGGCAGTTTAAACACCAACACAGTTAATACCACAACTATTACGGCCAATGCTGTAACATTAAGCAATGCTATATCTGATACCGCAGGAGCATCAGCCACCAATCCCACAGTCTCATTTGCTGGTAACAGTTCTCCATATGCATATTACAGCACAGGATTAACCATACCAAAAGGACTTAACGTAGACATTAATACTGCCAATGTGAGTATTGTGATCAACGGTGTAGTTGACGTATTTGCCTTTGTGCGAGCCAATGTCAATTACGTTACTCAAATGTATGCACAATTATTTAGATATGGTCCTGGCAACGCTGTGGTTGGTTTGAGTTCAAGTTTTGCCACAACTCCAGCCGCACAATTATTTGCTGCCAACGCTACTGTACAGGCCACAGAAACTTTATTACCATATAGATTGGTGTCTGCAGGTACCTTGGACAATTTTACCAGCAATGGAGAACCACAAACAATAACTTATAAATGGTTAATAGGCACATACACAGGAGCCACAAGTTTTCCTGCCAATGTAACTGTGCCCAACATATCATATACCACAGCCACTATTAGTGCCACAAACTTTAAGAGATAATATGGACATTATTGATACAAGTCAATTTGATATTCCTTTGCCAAACTTTGCAGGAGGTTTGGACAGCCTAAAAGTGGCCAGCACAGCACTGAGAAACAAATTATTACAAGAACATGTGGATGCCGTTAATCCCATTAGATATGAAGCACTTACACAGGCTCAACGTGAAGAATTAAAACAATACAGACAAGCCTTGTTGGATTTGCCTCAACAAGCAACCTGGCCACATGTGACATGGCCTACCAAACCTGCTTGGCTGTAAATGGGTAAATATAGATATATTGAAAGATAAAGACAATGGATGAAACGTACGATTATTTTGGAGGCTGGGACAGCGGCAACTATGACAGCAACTGGGGAGATGAATTCAGTTGGGGAGATCAAACGCCTGCGTATAATTACGACAATTATGATTTTCAAGGTCCAACCTATCAAGACATGGGTTATGATCCAAACTATCAAGAAATGGGCCCAACCTATCAAGACATGGGTTATGATCCAAACTATCAAGAAATGGGCCCAACCTATCAAGAAATGGGTTACGACCAAGAATACGGTCCAACATATCAAGAAATGGGCTATGAACCAAATCAAGGTCAACAACAAACACGTGGTTATGGACAACCACAACAACCACAACAACCAGGACAACCACCAAGACAACAAACTCGCGGTGGTGGTGGCCTATTAGGCGGCCTGTTTGGTGGTGGAGGCGGTGGTGGAGGCGGAGGCTTTGGTGACATATTGGGCACCTTGGGCGGCCTGGCCTTGGTTGGTGGTGTTGGTGCATTGTTAGGCAGTATGTTATCTAACAAATCCAGTGGCGGAGGTGGAACACCAAGTCCTCTCAGCATGCCTGGATCAACTGTCACGCCAACCAAATTGGCAACGCCTGGTATAAATCCTGGCTATGCCATGGGTGCATCAGCGGCTCCTGTCATGGGATCAACCACAAGCAATCTTGGTAAATTAATTAGTCCTGGAGCCATTGCTCCTGTAAATCCACAAACTGTTATGCCAATGGCATCACCACAAATGAATCAGATGGCACAGATGCCACAGATGCCACAGATGCCACAGATGCCACAGATGCCACAGATGCCACCAGGAATGATGTAAATGAGCCAAGGCAAATTAGGTGGATCAGGCGGAGGTCAAGGAGGCGGCGGTGATCTGATGACCGTGTTGTTTGGTAACAATTACCAATCCCTGTTTGGCGGTCAACAAGGTCAACAAAACACAGGTGGTATGCCTGGATCTAATCCTAGTATGCCCAGCGGCGACTTTACCATGCCACAGATGAACACTCCCAATTTTGGTTCTATTGGCGGTGATCTTGATACTATGTTTGGTCAGGCACAACAAAACATAGCACAACCTACTTTTAATGCTCCAAGTTCTGGTCCGCAAGCCATCATGTACGAAGGACCAAAAAGAACATTTAGAGATGAACCATTAATACCAGCACCACAATATCAAACACCACAACAACCCGTACAACAACCGCAACAACGTGCTCCAATGCAGCCACGTGCTCCGCAACGTCCACCGCAACAAAGACCACAACAAAGACCAGCCGCACCAGGTAATTCGTTAATAAACAGAGCCGTTGGTGCTGGCACAGGTGCAGCCAACAGAGCCATTGATGGTGCCGTACAAAAAGGTGTTGGTGGTGCCATACAAAAAGGTGTTGGTTATGGCACTGGTGCCATGGGCGGATTGTTTGGCGATTCTGCTCCAGACTACACATATGATGATTCAGCAGGTGGATTATATGGACCAACACCAGATGGTGGCAATATAAATGATCAATACGGATATGATGATTCATATGGCTACGACCAAGGTGGTAGCGAATACACAGGTGGCCAAGATTACGGTGGTTTCTATGACACTGAACCAACCAGCAACTGGGACAACTGGGGTGGTGTACAAGAATTCAACACACCTGATTTCAGTTTAGACACCAGTCAAATGGATTGGGGAGACAGTTTTAGTTTTGATCAACCCAACTGGGATTTAGACTTTGGTGGTTTTGAAACTCCAAGTTTTGACTTTGACATGGACTTTGGTGGCGATTGGTTTTGATAGCAATTAAAAATAAGTTAAATACATAATAGATTAAGGACAAGAATTATGAGTTATGGTAAGCAAAGCGGCAGTACATCATCAATGCCCATACCAACAGACGTACAAAAACAATATGAATCCAACCGTGCCGCAACAGGCACAGGTATAATGAACAATATTGCTGGCATAACACAGAGTTTGCCTGAGATGTACAATGCCAGTTTAGGTGGTGTAAATCAGGCCGCAACCAATCTTGCCCAGACTGGCAATGCTATCAGTCAAAACATGGGACAGGGCGGTGCTGGTGCGTATGCCACAGGCATCAATGCCTTAAGCAACATTTCAAGTCCTGCTTATCAACAAGCACAAATGCAAGCAGCCTTGTTTCCTGCACAACAACAATATCAACAAAACCTAGCCGCACAAGGTGCAGGCTTTGGTGGTGCAGGACAGATTGGATCAGCACGTCAGGCCTTGGCTGGACAACAATTGGCTGGTCTAAATCAAATGCAACAGCAACAAGCAGCCGCCCAGGTGCTGAACAATATTACCAATCAACAACTACAAGCAGGTCAAGCACTCACAGGTGCTGGCATATCAGGTGGACAACTTGGTTTGCAAGGTGCACAACAAGGCATCGCTGCTGCCAATGCTCCAATGGACTTGTTGGCCAAATACGGCGGTATCACTCAAATGTTTGCTGGTATGCCACAAGCAAGTCCAAATTTCACTGGCTTGGTTGGCACCAGCGGAACAACCAGTGGTTCTACCAAAGGCATCCAAATTTAAGGAAACAACATGTCATTAGCAAGATCCTTCATAGCCAACCAATTTAGAAACAATCCTGAAAGCACAGGAGATCTAATGGCGGACTATTTTACCAATCGTACAGGTATGCCTTTCAATGAATCTGGCAACACAACACCACAGACCACAACTATCAGCACTGACGAAACAGGTAAAACCACAGTAACACAAAAACAAGTACTAGACAAAAACAAAGCAGAAGCATTGGCAGCACCTGAAGTTCAAAATCCCATGCAGTTTGTGACTCAACCACCACCACAACAGTACATTGATCTGTCAAACAGTCAAGGCCCAATGGCTCAATATGCTCCAGCCATGCCAGTGGCTCCACAACCTGATCCACGCATGATGCAACAGCGTCAACAGGCCATGATGCAACAGCGTCAACAAGAACAACAACAGGCCATGCTACAAGCAGCCGCACAAACTCCTGTGGCCCAAGGTACTCAAACACCAGAAACATTTGGTCGCATGTTGCAAGTTGAATCAGGTGGACGACAATTCAATCCAGATGGCAGCATTGTGACCAGTCCCAAAGGTGCCATGGGCATTGCCCAGATCATGCCTGCCACAGCGGCACAACCTGGATATGGTATCAAACCTGCTACACCTGCTGAATTGGCCACACCAGAAGGCAATGCCAATTTTGGTCAAAGATATTTTGAAGGCATGTACAACAAGTTTGGTGATCCTGAAAAGGCAGCCGCTGCTTACAATGCTGGTCCTGGCACTATTGAAAAAGCCATGTTGGTTGCCTCGCAACAGGGTGGCACATGGAAAGATTACATTCCAGCAGAAACCAAAACATACCTGGAAAAAGTATTCAAAGGCAGTGAAGAAACTAAAAAACGTTTTGAGCCTTTGATTGCTGGTGTACCAACCAGTGACGTTGGTATGACTCCTACTGAACAGGCTATCTATCATTTGACATTGAATTCCAAAGATGTCAACGCACTAGGTCAAGTTACCTATGCTGGTGATCACTTGGTTGACAAAGCCACTAAACGGGCTGCTGCTGATGAACATGCCGCTGTGCTTGAACGCAATCGCATGGAACAAAAGGCAGAAAAGAGAGCGGCTGACCTGATCATGAATGGCGGTGCTGGTATGCAACGTGCTTTAAGAGATGAATCAGAAGAAGGCAGTTACCTAAAGGCTTACTTGTTCAAACGCCTGGGTCTAAATGATCTAGCACAAGCAGAACAACAAAAACTTGGTGCTGGCGACATGTGGGCACAAACCATGGTCAATGGCACTCCTGCCTGGGTCAAATTCAATGGTCAAGGTGCTCCCATTAGAGGTTACAATGCTGAAGGTGAACTCAGCGAAAAAGATCTAATCACTGCCATGGCTACCAAAAGTGTTACCAGCACAGCCAAGGTTTACAAAGATCGTAGCACTGGTGAACTTTACAGTTATCAAACTACACCAGCAGGTCCAAGATTTGTCAGCAACTCAGGTCAAGTTTATTCAGGACCCACAGCCAATCTATTTGAATATGGTATTGGCACAGAAGTACCTGTGGCAGGTGAAAAAGCCTTCCAGGTCAGTGGACAAACTGTGCGTGGTAAAGCAGGTGCAGAAACAGGAGTCACACCACAACCTTTACCTCCTAGCGGTGCTCCAACAGGTGCTGTACCAACTGGACCAGTTGCACAACAACCAGGATCAGTTCAACAAATTCAACAAGGCGGTACTGCTGTGGCAAGTCCACAAGGTCAAGCCGCACCTGCACAACCTTATGGAGCAAATGTTCAATTTGCTCCAGGTCAAGCAAGACCACAAGGTCCTGCAGTTCCAGGTCAAGCACCAGCACAAGCACAAGCACAGCCAGGTCAAGCACCAGCACAAGCACAGCCAAGTCCAACACCTGGTATACCTGGTTCAACACCATTGCGTCCACCAATGCCTGGTGAAAGCATTGCTCAATACAATGCCTACAAAGAAGCCTGGGACACTGAACAAAAAGTTCTCAGCGAAGAAGTGGCCAAAATCAAAGTTAACCTACCTAAAATTACTAGCAGTGGTGATGCAGTTATCAAAACTGTGGATGATGTGCTCAATCACAAGGGCTTTACAGATGTGGTTGGTGTGCCAAACATACTCACAGGCATCTACAGTCCACCTGGCACAAATGCCAGAGATGCCAAGGCCAAGATCAAAGAACTTGAAGGCAAACAATTCTTACAAGCATTTGAAAGTCTCAAAGGCGGTGGTTCAATCACAGAACGTGAAGGTGCGGCAGCCACAGCGGCCATATCTGCATTGCAAGATCCTGGCATCAGTGAAGCAGAATATCGTCGCAATGCAACCATATTCAAGAACAGCGTGAGACGCATGGTCAATCGTCAGTTGGAAGCCACAGGCCAAGCACCTAAATATCCAAGTACGGCAATGGAAATTGAAGATACCAAAAAGGTTGATGGCGTGACTTACACCTATGATGGTATTGGTTGGAAGAAAAAGTAATGAGTGATTACATTCAGGATCCTGCCTTACTTGACAAGTTATCTAAACCAGTTGAGGTCAAAAAGGATGAGTATGTGTCTGATCCTGCTGTTTTAGAAAAGATACAGGCCGCACCATCAGGTGATCAAAAGCCTGCCAAAGAATATTCTGCTACAGAAGCGGCCACCATGATCGCCACGCCAGCGGCCAGCCTGGCCTATGGTATTGAATCAGGTTACAGCCCTGAAGCAGTACAAAAAGTAACAGCACCACTCAAAAAAGCCATACCACAAACATTCCAAACCTACATGCGTGAGCCTCTCAAGGCTGCAGTGGATGTGATGACACCCATGGTCACTGGTGGTATTGTGCCACCTCCATATGCCACCACTGAAGGTGCCAAAGGCCTGTACAATGCTTATGGTGCTGCCAAAGAAAGTATCAGTGCTGGCAGCAAAATTGCCAGTCAATTTGCTGATGTCAAGGATCTAAGCAACGCTTACCATCCCATGCGTCAAGCCATTGCTCAAGCCGCACCTGGTGTTGAAGCCAAGATCAGTGAAATATTTAGAACAGGTGGTGGTAATCAAGGTGTAAAGACTTGGCTTACCACAACTGAAGAAGGCAAACAATTCTTAAACAATCCAGCCACCAAAGGTCTGGTTGAACAATATATTGGTGCAGTTCCAAGCAAACTGGCACAAGCAGGCAAAATATTGAAACCTATAGCAGTGACCGCAGGTCGTGTGGCAGGGCCAGTGGGCTTGGCCTATGACATCTATGAAGCCAGTCCATACTTAGAACAAGCACAGGTTGGACAAAACACAGCATCAGGACAAGTCAACCAAATGATGCAAGCGGCCAAACAGGCACAACTCAACGCACCAACACCAGCACCCCTAACACCACAAGAAGCCACTAACCTGTTGCAGTCTGGTGATCAAAGAACCATAGACATCTATGGCGGAGCGGCTGCATTACAACAGATAGCCACAGGTCAATCTGTAAACGTGATGACACAACCACCTAATGCAATGAACTTTTTGGGCAGAGTAAAAGAACTAAGCAAGCGTTATAAAGGCGTAGGTACATAAACATGACAACAGTAGAACAATTAACATTAGTATTCAACAACAACTTTGTGGCCTATTACAGAAGCCATGCGGCACATGCCAACGTCACAGGTCGCACCTTTCGCAGTGACCATAAAATGTTGGGTGGTGTGTATGAACGCCGTCAAGCAGAGATTGACAAGATAGGTGAGATCCTACGCACCCAGCAAGAGTTTATGCCCAACAATCTTTTGGACATTATCAACAATGCCACAATACCCACAGATCCAATTGAAGGCACCGCAGATGAATTGTTAGAAGCAGTGATGATGGATCTAGAACATCTACTGGATGACTTCAAAGATTTGATTGTGATAGCATCAGCAGAAAACCTAGAAGAAATCAGTAACTACGCACAAGACCAAGCACTTGACCTAGAGAAAAGTATTTGGATGCTACGTAGCACACTAGAATGAGCAACATAGCTCCAATCTTTCAAGACTTGGATGATCACATCAAAGAGTGCGATTATCGTTACCGCAAGTTGGAAGAAAAAATGGACCAAGTGGATCAACGCTTGGACCGCATTGAACGCTTGATCTTGGAACTCAAAGACAGTCTTAAAAGTTAGCGTCGTAAAATTTTCTAACGTGGTCAATGAATGCTTGATAATCAAATTGACCACCTTCAACACCAACTCCATTTTCTATTACTTCAATTTCTATCTTGTCTGGATAGTCTGGATCTATGGTCAAACGAAAACCACCAAGTTCTAAATTAGTCATCGTTGACAATTCCTAAAATATGATCAGCGTGTATCACAAACACTTTTTTGTTGCCAACCTTGACTGGAATACATGCACCCCAGTTCACAATGACCTTGGTACCCACAGGAATACAATTCTTTTCTATGTCTGGTCCAATGCTGACTATCTGTGCCAGTTCAGTTTGATCATTGTGTTGAATAATGATGCCACCTGAGGTGGTGCTTTTGCTGTCGTGGCCCATTGCTTCAATGACATAGTTTTTATTTGTCGCTTCTATCATTTACATCTCCTTTTAAATTATACAATTCTTTTGTATGCAAAACTACCTCTAACACTGAAACCCTGTTGTTCATGCAACCTAATAAATGTTTGTTGATCATCACGTATGGTTGTGCTACACAACACAGGTATCTGTAGTGCTGTGCACCATTTGATCCACATTTCTAATATTTGAGCACACAGGGTAATTCTGGTTCTTGCCGTCAAGTTCAGATCCACGTGTACAAATTCTGCCACTGCCATTTCTTCATTGGCATAGACTGTGTACTTGCCACGTTCCAACCAACTCCAGGCCAAGAGTCGCATGGTTGACTTGTCTTTGGCCACAGTGAGTAAGCCTTGATGTGGTTCAAATGTTTGTTGAAGGATGGCTTTTTGTAAATGATAAGACATCCTGGGTCTATTGGGAGTCAGGATGCCTGCAATTTCATGTTGATAATTTTGTTCTACCAGATCCAAGATATCAAACACATCATCTTGTTGTGCCAGAGTCCAGACCCAAGTGTCGTTTGGTGATATGCTATACTTGCTCATTCAGTTCTATTCCTATATACTTTTATTTAGCGTACATAAATAATAACATACAGATAAGGATATCACAATGGGCAAAAGATTATTAATAGATTTTGTAGTAGATCGTTATGTAAACTTGAACCTGTTCTGGCGTAGTCAACAACACATGCCATCTGGTTGTACAGAATGGACAGGTGTACGCAGCAACATTGGCTATGGCTTTATTGGCTTTACCTACGCAGATGGAAAGTTGGCTCCCAGTGGCCGCAAGCACGGCATGATGACCACACACCGTTTGGCATTCATGATACATCACGGTCGTTTGCCCAAGCAAAGCAATGTGAACCACACATGCCATAACAAACTGTGTGTGAACCCAGACCACTTGGTAGAAGGCACGCAAAGCGAAAAATTAAAACAAATGAAACGCGATGGCATCTATCAAGGCGGTCGTGAGTTAGGTGTGCCAGCAGGCAGTTACAACCACAAGCAGTGGAACTATACCTACAAGTATTCAGAAGCAGAAATACAATGGGTACGCAACGCCAACACCTTGGACATTGCTGCCAAGTATGGCATGACTCGCACCAAGGCTGCCAGTTTTCGCTGGGGATTTAGAACAGGTTACAAATGGTTGCCTTGGGACAAGGAATAAATATTTTCGTGGGCAGGATGTTTTGATAGGCTAATGCCATTGCCTAATCTTCCTTATATTCCTGTATACCTGCCCACACCAC
>Ga0181344_1000144_pt1 | contig 29380 bp, 10 predicted proteins | sample Su13VDMLBDD_FD_130098 | JGI IMG/M metagenome (GOLD analysis project Ga0181344, IMG submission 130098) | Freshwater viral communities from Lake Michigan, USA - Su13.VD.MLB.D.D | ecosystem: Environmental > Aquatic > Freshwater > Lake | place: USA: Michigan | collected 2013-07-15
TACTACTGCTTCTAAAATTAAAGCAGCAAATAAAGATGTTTTTAAAAGAAGAAATGTGTTTAAAGGAACAAATGAATTTTCTGGTTTAGTTATTTCACCACCAGAGGATTTAATCTCCTCAATTGTTTCTGGTGTCTATACGGCATTTCAAATTGGCGTAGGTGAAAATGTTCAAATTATAAGGCTTAAAGTTCATGTTCCAGAACTTCATGCTTGTTTAGGTAATCCTTGCGATATTGGACATTATGAAAGGGCAACGTCAGAAAAAGAGAAACTAGCAATTGCCGAACAGATTATTGAAAATCATCCTTGGGTAACAGCAAGAGTTAAGTTTTTTGATAAACCAGTTTTTGGCGATATAGTTAAAATTAAGTTTTCTAAAGGTCCAGTAAGTGGAAAAATGACAGATGCAGAAATAGTTAAAGTTTTAAGTAGAGGAAATTCTGAAAGTATTAAAACTTATTGCGATGATTCAATAGCAAACAAATATCAAAACACAATTCCAATACCATTTTTTAATTTTTTTAATCCTACATCTTTATTAGGATACAATACTAATACTTCTGGATTACAAGTTGGAGTAAATTCTGGTTGTGCAGGAGAAGTATTTGAAATTATAGCAAGTGGTGAAGGAAATTATAATTCTATGAACAGAGGAAAATCTGGAGACTCTCCCGGCGGCGCGTTTAAGTGGTTAGGTAAAAATCTTACAGAATTTACAATATCAGAAATAAAAAAACTTCAAAGCAAACCAAATCGAAAACTTTTTGCTGCTGGAAAATATCAAATAATTCCCGATACAATGCTGGGATTTTTGAGGAATATGAATATACCAGATAATAGTTTATTCAATGAAGCAACACAGGAATTATTTCCTCCATATGTTTTGGACATTAAAAGGCCAGAGGTTGGAAAATACATTTCTGGTCTTTCAAGTAACAAAAGTTTAGCAATACAAGAATTAGCAAAAGAGTTCGCATCGGTAGGTATAGATTATCCAGAAAATGGCAAACAAAGAGGACAATCTTATTATGCTGGGAGCGGTAACAACAGAGCCAGTATTTCACCAGATGAAATAGGAGCCGCATTAGATAGGGCTAGAGTTAAGTGCAACGGAAACGCCGATTGGCGCAGATAAAACTAAATATAAAGAGAGAAAAGTAGTATGCCAAGAGAACCATATAGTACAGAAAATATTAGCAAAAATGCCAATTTCAATAGAAGCGATAGTGTAACCACAAGTACAAGCGGTAGAGCAGTTGGTGCTGGCGTTATGAATGAGGAATTGTTCGAAGCAATTCCAAGAAGAAATACAGCACCATCTGAAACGGTATTTTCTGGTAGAAATAACTCTTGGATTGTTCTTGGCAGAGATAGACCAGCTAGCGTAGCATCTGGATACGGTGGTATGGGAGTTAATGGTGCTGGATGTATTGATTTGTGTGTCGGTATGATGGCTGGTTCTAAAACAGGCCCATTACAAGATGTTAGTGTTAATCCAAATTTTGCAGCCGACGCCGCGAGAATCTATATCAGTCAAAAAACAGATATAGATAGAAACTTTGGTCTTGCAGAAGGAAAAAAAGAAAAATTAAGAGAAGATTCTACTAGAGGTAAATCTGGTATCGGCATTAAAGCAGATGGTGTCAGAATTATTGCAAGAGAAAATGGAATTAAACTAGTTACTGGTAAAGGTAATTTTTTAAATACTGGAGATAAAGGAGAAGTAAATTCTAATGGAGATACGATTGTGCCAAACGATTTAGGCTCTATTGAATTGATAGCAGGTAATGATACAACAGAGCTAGCTTTGTCAGAATTATTAACACCAGCCGCTTTAGAATTAGTAAATCTGTTTTTCCCTATTAAGTTGCCAAATAAAATTAGAAAGTTGCAACCAATTCCAAAAGGCGATAATCTTGTTTATTGTTTTAAATATATTATGAATATAATTGATAATTTGATGATAAAAATAAACGTTATGGCTTCAATATTAAGTGAGTTCATGGCTGCTGTGCCTCCTGCAATTATTCCTCTTCCCGGCTCTGCTCCGTTGGGTGCAATTTCTAGCGCACAAATATTTAGATTATTAACAGAAGTTACAATTGGAACAAATCCAGTAAATGGTTCTATAAAACAGCAAATAAATGCAGTTGAAAACATTTATTTAGAACCTTGGGGACAATTTTATATTAATAGCAGACATTGTAGTTTAACTTAGGAATTAATATGGCAGAACAATATCAACAATTTGCATCCGATTTTACTGGAAGTATTGCTCAATTGCAACAAAATACTTGTGAAGATTTTGCACAAGATAATATACCAGTTGATATTCCATGCCCTACTTGCACACCAGACCCAAATGCAATCGTTCCAGATTGGACAACACTAGACGATAAACAACCATTTTTAAATAAAAAGACTTGTCAATATAGCATTGTTATAGTCACACAATATACGGATGTTGGCGACAACTATGCTAGTCGTGCTAAAGAATATGCGCCAGTAGCTGCAAGAAGATTGCTTAGATACTATAATAAATTAGAAACTGATTTGATAGTAGATACATTGGTAAATGGATATGAAGATTCGGGTCCAGTTATTGAAGCTGCTGATTGGTTTTTACCATTAGAGCCAAATTCAAACTTAAAAATTTTATATACTATAAATGCTTTTAACTTTGATGGTTTAGCACCAGACTCAGAAGACCCATTAGCTTTTAATCAACAGGTTGTTCCTTCAAGCAATCAAATTGTTTTAGATTTAAATACTTTAGGTATTAAATTAGATAGATTGACAAAAACTTTGGGTGTTTATGGAAAATTCCAAGCTGCACTTAGAAACGTTGATAATGGAAGTATTGTTGTTGAAGGAACAAACAAGGAATTTATAATTGGTAGTATCACTAACGAAACTTCGTTAGTATATGAGTTTAGCATAATTGAATCTGCACTTAATAATATATTAGTAGATAATAATTTTGATACTTTTGGAACATTTATACCATCATTTGTTAGTTGGTTTTCTGACGTAAGAAAAGCAGATAAAATGATATTAGGAATTACAGATGAATTTGTAATAGATAAAATCACAATTCAAGAGACAGGATGCCCAGATTACATTGTGAATGAGAAAAAGCTGGATAAATATATCGATGAAAGTCCTTTGAATAATCCAACAATCATCGCATATCTTTCTAGAATTGATGAAATGTATGACGAATCAATAGCAATTGAAGCTCCAGATTGGACAGAATTTTTACTTGAATATACATATCCAAATATTACCGTCAATTATGGACAAAATAAATTATTTGACGACGAAGAATCATTAGCAGAATGTATTGCTAATGCAGTTGCAGAATATGGCAATACAGTTTCTAATAGATTATTAGATTCCGTTTATTCATTTCCAGATATGGTCGCAGATAAATTAAATAAGTTTGCGTGCAAAGAAGATACCGAAAGAGATAAATTAACTGCTGCACAACTTATTGCGGAACAAAATGGTGAATTTTTTAAAAAATTAGATGAATCTGTAAAAAATAGCGATGCTTTTAAAGCATTTAACGTTATAAAAGATTTTAAAAGTAGAATTTCTGGTATTAAAAAAGCAGGTGGTAAAGCAACTTTAATAAAAATATACGATTCTATTTTAAATGATTATGGTTTTTGCGGTTTATTGTCTTTGTTTCAATCTTTGTTTCAATGTATTTCTACTGGTTTTAGTTTTGAAGAAATTTTAACTAAAATGCTTCAAGCATCGTTTAAGAATTTTACTCCATTACAAATGGCTAAATTTTTAGAATTACTACCATCAGATAAAAAAGTAGAAGTAATAAACAAAGTAAATTCCGTCTTAGAGCAAAACGATATTGCTTCATCTTTTTTTAATACATTTAATTATGTAAATAATCAAATTTCTAGTGGCTCATATTCACAAGAATTTCAAGAACAAAAAGAATACGAAGACGAATTACAAAATAATATTAATGCATCCAAAAGCACACTAAACGAAACATATCAAAGAGCAAATCAAAGAACAAGTTCTTCTAGACAAAGAACAAACTCTAATGATAATTCAAGACAAAGAACGAGTTCTAGTGATGGTACTACTGGTTCTGGTCCCGATGTTGATACTACAAGTGATACTACAAGTACAACTTCTGATAGTTCTTCAACAACAAGTGATACAAGTGGCGTGGTAGTGGAAAGTGCAACTGTTCTACCAAACGAACCAGTTTCAATAATAGAAACTTTCAATGAAATACAACAAGCAGCAGGATTTGAAGAAGACACACTACAACAACAAATAGTAGATGCACAACAAATATTAAAACAAAAACAACAAGATTTAGCAAATTATCGTAATCAACTAGGCAAAAATTCTGTTGGTAAAACACTTGGACAAATTCAACAAATTATTATGCAAGCTTATGTTGATGCATTTTTTGAATTTGTTAGTGCAGATGAACTTTACGCTATTTTGTTAAAATTTCCCGGTGTTAAATTATTAACACAATTAGTTAATTCCTATAATTGTCCAACACCAGATGATAATGCAAAAGTAACTTGGTTAAATTTCTTAAATACCCTTGAAATTGAATGGTGTAAATTACATTTTGATATTACGCTTCCTCCGCTTCCTACAATTCCAGATATTGGTGCATTTTTTTCAACTTTATGGAAGGCTTTATCACAGGTAGTAAAAGAATTAATTATTAAATTAATTTCTGAAATTATACAAGAAGTAATATTAAAATTACTTGAGATTCTTTTAACATCCTTATGTTCGTTATTAGATACTTTGGTTAATGTTGCAGAAGCGGCAGTAACTGGACAAAATCCTGCTAATGTAATTTTAGATATGTTGCGTGAAACATTTGGTTGCCCTCCTTTGGATAACGCGGAGCAAGAACAGGCTTTGTTGGAAGCAGTAGCTCAGATATTTGGTGGTCAAGGAGCATCTGGCGTTACAACTGAAGAAGTGGCATCATATCTACAAACTGTATCCACTTCGCTAACACCATTTGAACTTGTGGATTTACTTAAAGGAAATTTATCCTCTGATAAAGCAAAATATCTTAAAAGTGTATTGCGCGCAAAAGAGCCTAGATTAGCACAATTATTTCCAAATGAATCTTCCATAGCCTCTTTATTTTCGACAATTGGAAATCTAGTTCCAGATGAAATACTTAATAATTTTGAAATTAAAGCAGCAGATTTTATAGATGCACAAATTCCAGCTAATTTATCCGTTTGTGCTACACCAGAATCAATAGAAAGATTTACAGAATTAAGAGAATCAATACTTTCTGGTAAAGGACTAACTGACGACCAAATAAGACACCAAATTGATGGGATGCAACAACGTGCAGAAGAAAATTTAACTTTATTAACAGAGTTAGCAGCTACAGGCTTGGGTAATTATGCTGGCGATAGATTAATATCTGCTATGTATGGTTCTGCATCTTTAACAAGTCCATATTCAGCCTTAGAAAGCGATTCTTGTGGAACTTCATTGTATAGTAATCCACTTAACAATAGCAGCGTACAAGCTGTACAAAATTCTGCAAATGATTTATTTTTCACTTCTATAAAAACTTCTTACTTAAATGATTTGTTTAAAGAGCCAACTATATTCGATAAAGGCTCTGCCTTTTCAAAACAGCCAGTTGCATTTTTAAATGCAATTTTATCTGATAAAAATGGAAGAGATTATGTTAAACACATTAAGAGAACTGACGACGTAATTGCTACTTTATATAATAGTCAAGAACAAGAAGAAGATGTTCCACTATCTATACCATTTAAACCACAGAAAACATCAGATAATTATTTTCCAACAACCGTTGCTAATTTAACTCGTCAAAGTCTCATAGACGCTACTGGTGATTTCGATGGTTTGGCACCAAAAGCATTTTTTACAAGAACAACATCTTATAATGCTAGAACAGATGCAGAAACACCAAAAAGAATTTTGTTTGGTAAAAAAGAAGATTATAGTTTCACTATTAACACTTCTAGATATCCAGATTTTGTACCAATTGGTAAAAAATATCATTTATTATTTTCTCAATTTGCACTTAAAGACGGTGATATATCTTCGGATAATTTAAACAGACTTGCAGTTTTGACTGAATCTGAATTAACAGAAGTAAAAGAATTAAAAATACCATCTGATATTCAGTTTGATCAAATTGAAGCTCTAACTTCTACTTTGTTGATTGGAAAAGTTCCAAAGATTGAAACATACAATGTTATCTATCAATCTAGATATGATTTAGACGATAATATAAGACAATTAAAAGAACAATATTTACCATCTTATATTGAAAATTCTCCACAAGCTGATTGTTTTATTTCGTTTGTTAATTCTAAAATTTCTATTGGTCAATATTCAACGCCACAGCAAATAACAATTGACAACTACGATTCTATTGCCGATAGAGGTTTCAAATTTATAAATCAATCATTATCAGAACCAGAAGCTTATCTTTTTGGATATGATTATCAAAATGACAAAATAACTCAAGAGGATATTGAATTAGACCCAGATACATTAGAAAGAAAAACAAATAATCCTAGAGTTGTGTTTTTAGATTACACTAAGTATGGCGGAACAGAAGACCAACCTCCAATCTACATTAAGCCACCAGCCAGAACAGGCTGGCTAGGTGTGGCGGATTCAATAATACCAGAGTTTGGTTGCGAGCCAAAAGTAGAAAATATTGTTAATTTTGACGAATTAAGCCAACTTATGACAGAATTACAAAGAAAATTGTCTGACGATATTCAATTAGCTTATTCTCCAGAATGCCGTGAATTAGTGCCATATATTAAACCTTTATCTTCTATTATGGCTGCTAACTTACAAGTAGCAGTAGTTACTACTCTTAGAATTTATATTTCTGAGGCAATTTTAAGATGTATGCCATTATATAATAAGTTTGTTGTTTCTTATGATAAAGTAATAGATGAATTATATATTGATTATATTTTGACAAAAATAGAAAAAGGTCTTTTAAATCAACCAAGAGGCATACTTAATACTGTAAATGATGAATATTATTTACAATTTTTAGAACAATGCGTTCAAGTCGTATCTAGAAAATTAATTGCTGAAGAAATTACTCTCACGGACGTTGAACAACAAGCGATGGATTCAATCAACGCTATGATAAGAGATTTTTACTTTGTAAAAAATAAAGATTTTAAATTTTTAGAACAAATGAATGAAATCTTGAAAGACTTAAAACAATCAACAATAATATTGATTGATTCAATTAGAAATAGCGAATTTTCAAAAATTGAAGAAAATTATTCAACTTTTGAACCAATTTTAAATACAAGAGCATCAGAATATGACGCATTAAAGATATTTAGCGAAGGTTCTGATACTGTTCAATCAATACCACAACTTTATGAAACATTTGTTGCAAATTACCCAAGTAATTCTGCATCAAACAATTTAATAAATCAATTAAAAACTATCTTGACTACAATTAGCAATATTCAAAACAATGTCGGCACATCTATGAAACAAATGTTGATTACAGTTATGAATAAGTTAAATGAACAATCAATTACAAATCCATCTCTTAAAAGAATAAGAAAAGAAATGGTTTTACAAGCAATTAGAGATACAAAAGTAGAAGCTAAAATATTGTTGCGTAAAATTTTAAAAGATGAAATATCTGCAATGTCCTCTAACTTTGCTGCCCATATTTATACAACTCCAACAAAAACTAATATTCGTAAATACTTTTTAGATTCTGATAATTTCAATATTTTAAGAAATGGAAGTAATTCATATTTTGATGTTGCTAGTAGTAGCGATAAAAATCCTTTGGATTCACTAAAAGATGTAATATTATCTGATTCTGCATTTATTGATTATTTAAATGCATATGAATTTCAAGAAAATCCAAATGGATTTTTCTTTTTAGAAAGATATGTCAAGTTACAAGATAGAACGGTCCCTATTTCTGGAACTGTAATCCCAGAAGAAATAATAAACAGACCAGAAAATTTATTTGGTGTTGTAAATGCAAATTCCTTCAAAGAATGGATTGGTACATTGCCAACTGAAGTTCAAAATACGGAAATGTTTAAATTATTTGGTGATTTATCTGTTACTGGCTCACAAGAACAAGGATACCAACTTACTGGCTCTACATTGGGTATTAAGTACGGTCTTCGTTTAAGTTATGTGCCTCCAAAAAATGTTTTTTCTGATTTACCATCAATTAATACAAATATTAATATGTTAGAAAAGGCATACTTTTTACCTGTATGTGACTTGAATTCTGACGGGATAAAAAATTCACAATATATTATACCAATTGTACAGGCAGAAATAGATATGATTAATGATACTTTGGCATCATTTGACCCAAATAGTGGTACTAATCAATATAATCATGATTGTTTGGTAAAAGAACTGTATGAAAGTGAAGAATTTAGATTCTTGTTTTATTATTGTGTTCCGTTGCAAAAATATATGTCTGCTGTTTGTGCGTTCATAACCGAAACTTATGTTAAAACCATAGGAATTGCCGACGAATGGGTTGCAGCACAACAAGTTACTTTTGATGAAAAATTCTTGAATTTTTATAAATCTAAAGAAGCTTGCCAGATATTTTTTGATATATTTTACAATTGGGAAGATACAGAATATAAAAATCCTATTTTATCAAATCTTACAAAAGGACCAGATGCTTTAATGGAAAGAGTAAATACTCTGTTAAGACCAGTTGGTCCATTTGTAATAACAAAAGATAGAATACTAGAAAGAAGGCCATACGACGATAATGGCAATGAATGCGAACAAGGAGAAACAGAATAATGCCTAGTACAATTGCACCAATACTGCCATTAAGAGTAGATGGAGTGTTTGGAGTTTCTGCTCACACAACTACTGTCGGAAATGCAAGACAAAATCTTTTAAATCTTTTATTAACAAATCCCGGCGAAAGAATAGATGTTGAATATGGAGTTGGCTTAAAAAGATATATATTTCAAAACTTAACCACTTCTACTGTTGAAGGATTAAAAAACAGAATATTTTCACAAATTTCTAAATATCTTTCTTATATTAATGTAACAGAACTAAAAATTGAAGAAACTGCATCATCAGAAAATGGATTGAGTATTACAATAAAATTTTCTATTTCTGGTTCTGCTCCTACTACACTTACAGTTTCTGTCTAATATACTATTTATAAATGTTAGGAAATAATTAATAATTATGTCAAAAAGCAAACCAAGCATAAAATACACTAGCAGAGATTATAATTCTATTAAGCAAGATTTGCTTGATTATGCACAAAGATATTATGGCGATACAGTAAAAGATTTTAGCCAAAACTCTTTTGCTTCTCTTATGTTTGAAACTGTATCCTATATTGGCGATACTTTATCATTCTATTTAGATTATCAAGTAAATGAATCTTTTTTTGATACAGCCAACGAATACAACAACGTTATTAAAATAGCGAGACAACTTGGATATAGAAACAAACTTGCTCCTTCTTCAACTGGAATTGCTACATTTTATATTTCAATTCCAGCAGTTGCTTCTGGATTAGGACCAGATACCAGATATGTTCCTACTTTATTAAGAAATAGCGTATTTTCTACAACTAATGGTGTTAATTTTATATTAGCTGAAAACGTGCAATTTAAAAGTAGTAAAAATTTAGTTATTGCCTCTAAAATAGATGATACTACTGGATTACCTACAGAGTATGCAATTAAAGCAAATGGAAGAATAATATCTGGCAATAATTTTAGAAGAACCATTACAATTGGAGACTTTGAAAAGTTTAGAAAGGTTGGTTTAGGTTCTAATAATATAGCAGAAATTATAAGTGTTGTAGATGCCGAAGGGAATGAATATTATGAAGTTGATTCGTTGGCACAAAACATAATTTATTCTGAAACTACTAACCCAAATGCTTTATCAGATGGTATTCCATCGATATTAAAACCATTTGTTGTTGCTAGAAGATTTACTGTTGAAAGAACTGCAATAAACACTTATTTGCAATTTGGTCACGGTTCAGATTCTGCAATAGATACTGAAAACGATATATTTGACCCAAAAAATACTGTTTTAGAAATGCACGCTAAAAACTATTTTTCTGATACCTCTTTTGACCCAACAAGATTAGTTGAAAATGACAAATTTGGAATTGGTCCATCAAATACAACTTTGACTGTTGTTTATAGAGCAAATTCCGTAAATAATGTAAATGCATCTGTTGGAAGTTTAAGCCAAGTAGTAAGTCCAAGTTTTAGTTTTGCAGACGAAGCAAATTTGTCTAATGATGTTAAAAATGCTGTACGTGCTTCATTAGAAATTGATAATGAATTTCCTATAATTGGAAGCACCACAGTTCCAACAACAGAAGAGTTAAAAATTAGAGCATTGAATTATTTCGCTTCTCAAAATAGAGCAGTAACAAAAGAAGACTACAAAGCATTTACTTATGCAATGCCAGCCAAGTTTGGCTCAATAGCAAGATGTAATATTGTTCGTGATGCTGACTCTATAAAAAGAAATTTAAATCTTTATGTTTTATCCGAAGATTCAAATGGATTTTTAGTTAGTGCAAATACTACAATTAAACAAAATTTAAAGACTTGGCTTTCAAGAGTAAAAATGGTTAATGATACTGTTGATATTCTTGATGCAAAAGTAGTCAATATAGGTATTAAATTTAGCATTAAAGCAACACAACAAGAAAGTAAATATTCCGCTTTAGATGATGGTATTAAAGCAGTAAAAGAAGAATTTAAAAGAAAATTTGAAATTGGAGAGCCAATATATTTAACAGATGTTATGGTAGCGTTACAAAAAGTTCCAACTATTGCAGATGTTAAAAAAGTTACTATTTTTAATAGAGTTGGTGGCGTATATTCCGATGTAGGATATGATATTGAGGCCAATAAATCTGCTGACGGTAGATATGTCTCAATCCCAGAAGACCATATTTTTGAAATTAAATATCCAAATTCTGACATAATAGGAACTGTATTATAATGGCTATAAAAAGATATTATGCTGAAAAAGATGCTTCAATAACAAACGCATTTAAAACAGACGGTAATACAAGAGCAACTGGCTCTAATATGGGAAGGGCAGATATTCTAGAGGTGTTTTCGCTTTATAAAACAGGTTCAACAATTACTGATAATGAAGCGCAACAAATAATGAGATTTTTGATTCAATTTCCAATTTCAGACCTTGCTTCCGATAGAACAAACAAAAAAATTCCTGTATCTGGTAACGTGAAGTTTTACTTAAATCTTTATAACGCACCACATTCAAGTACAACTCCTTATGAATATACAATAAATGCATTTCCTGTTTCAAGGTCGTGGGAAGAGGGTAGAGGACTCGATATGGAAGAGTTTTCTGATTTAACCTATGGTGGTATAGGAACTACTTGGGCAAATGCCGCAAGTGGTGCTGCTTGGGTAAATCAAGGTGGCGATTATCTTACATCTTCTACTTTTTCTCAATATTTTGAAACTGGTCTTGAAAACTTAAACATTGATATAACTTCAATTGTTGAGCAATGGATTACTGGTTCGCGACCAAATTATGGTTTGTTACTTAAATTAACTTCAAGCAATGAAGCTTATTATTCAAATTCTTCTGGAATAACATCTGCGTCTGTTCCGTTCAATCCAAATGGTGCTTCTACAAGCTATTATACAAAGAAGTTCTTTTCTCGTTCATCAGAATACTTTTTTTATAGACCAAATCTTGAAGCAAGATGGAACGATTCAATAAAAGATGATAGGTCTAATTTTTATGCAAGTTCTTCCAACCTACCATCGGACCAAAACTTACATACTGTTTATTTATATAATTATTTCCGTGGAAAATTGTATGACATTCCAACAATAGGTAATGGAAATATATATGTTAAAATATATACTGATGTTAGCGGAAGTGAAACAATATCAGCAACACCCAATAATCCTGTAACTGGTGGATGGGTAAGAACTGGTGTATATTCTGCTTCATTTGCACTTAACACAACTGCATCACAAGTATTTGATAGATGGTTTAATAGTAGTTTAACGACTTGCTATTATACAGGTTCAATTGATATTATTGATTTTGAAACATCCGAGCCTGCACCATATACAACATATGTAAGTAAAATTACGAATATGAAGCAATATTACTCAAAAGATGAAGTTGCAAGATTTAAGATTTTTGCACGTAATAAAGATTGGAGTCCAAACATTTATACCGTTGCAAACACATATGTTGAGCCAACTATTGTTGAAAGTGGCTCATATAAAATATTTAGATTAGTTGATGATTTGGAAGTAATTCCTTTTAGCACAGGTAGCGAAAAGTTTAGCGAACTTTCATTTGATAATTCTGGAAATTATTTTGACTTTGATATGTCAATATTAGAACAAGGTTATAGTTATGGTATAAAGCTTGCATATTACAATGGTGATATGGACACTTATATCGAACAGCCAGAAGTATTCAAATTTAAGGTTATTTAAATGAGTCTAAAAAGTATTTTTTCTAGTGTTCCAAAGGTAGTTGCATCGCAGAGTTTAGATACTCTAGGTTCAGAAATAGAATCAGCAGAATTTATAGAACAAAAACAAATCGATATCAACAGATTTGTTCCACCAGTTGATTATTCAAATCCAAGAAGTTTTGCTAAATTTGGTCTAGCAAGCAAATATTATAGTGATGCATATACAAGAATTTCTCAACAATATCCATATGATGGTTCATTAAAAGAGAAAATACAATTTTTTAATACTTCCTCTAATTTTGACAAGTGGATATTTGACAACAAATATCCAAGATATACTGGTTATGTGTCAATTTCTCCAAATGGATGGGGTACAAGAACTGGTTCTTTAGTAGGCGGATATGGTAATTCTGTAACTTCTAGCTATATTTATATTAAAGGTGGCCCAAATACATCTGGCAGTACATTAGTTGAAAAATTTAAATATTCTAATTACTATTCAGAAGAATATAAAAGAGCAAGTAATTTAGATTACGACTTAACAAACGGCGTAACAATAGAATTTTGGTTAAATAAACAGGGCTTTGATTCTTCCAAAACTGAAAAAGAAGTTATTTTTGATTTATGGAACAATGAAAATTCTTCTAGTATTGATTATGGTAGATTGGTATTAGAAATAACAAGTTCTACAACTGCATTATCTTCGTTTTATCTTACTGCACAATCTGGAACAAACGGATTTAGTAGAGTTCTCCTTGGTGATGTAACTGTATCAGAATTAACATCCTCTGGCTGGAACCAATATTCCGTTGTTTTAAAGAACACAGGTTCTACTATTAACACAAAATTTTATGTTAATGGAGAATTAAACGACAATATAACATTTGGAACTTCATTACAGCCAGTAACTGGCGCAATGTTGGCTACGATTGGTTCTTTGATTACCGCTTATTCTGGTTCTAGTACAGCACTTGGTTGGGGTAAATTATCTGGCTCCATCGATGAATTCAGATACTGGAAAACAGCAAGAACAGAAAAAGACATAAAATTTAATTGGCTTACAAATGTAAATGGCGGAACAAATACGGACGATGCCAATACTGATTTAGGTGTATATTTCAAGTTTAATGAAGGTATAGTAGGTTCTTCATCGTATGATTCAATAATATTAGATTATTCTGGTAGAATTTCAAATGGTACTTTTGTTGGATATGAAGAAAATTGTAGAAATACTGGCTCTGCTTTAATATCTAGTAATTTTTCAGAACAACCAGACCCTACTGTATATGCAATACATCCAGATTATACTTCATCGCTACAAACATTAATCGATGAAAGCTTTGAGTATGATACAGAAAACAATGCTGCAATCTACAATTATATACCACAATGGATAAGAGAAGAAGAAGAGAAAAGTGGCGAAGGTTTGTTACCAAATCTTGTTCAAGTAATTTCTTCTTATTTTGATAATTTATATCAACAAATTTGGTTTTTAACTAAAATTAAAAACATGAACTACACAAGTGGTTCTGATAAACCAATTACTTTTGCTAATAGATTGCTGGAAAATTCCGGTTTTATAACACCAGAAATATTTGTTGAATCTGAAATTTCAGAATTTTTCATTAATAGAAATGACGCTGTATTTTTTAGTTCATCTTTAAATGATGTAAAAAACAAAATTTATTTAAATATTTACAACAATTTAGATGGAATTTTAAAGTCTAAAGGAACAGAAAAATCATATCGTAATTTAATTCGCTGTTTTGGTGTAGATTCAGAATTAATCAAAATGAATTTATATGCTGATGGTTCAACATATAAATTACAAGATAATACATATTCTACCGCAGTAAAAAAGAAGTTTGTTGATTTTAACGATACTGACAGATTTGATACAACAGTATATCAATTCGCTGATGCTTCTATAACAAGCTCACTTTCGTATATACCCGGCAATACTTCTGCTTCTTATATGGGAATGACCGCTGAAACAGAAGTAATATTCCCCAGAAGATTTGAAAAAGGAGAACCACTTTATGTTTCATATCCTTTCCTTTCTTCGTCTTTATTCGGTATGCACGAAGCAAACTCCGCAAGTGCAAACGATTTAACTTGGAACGGTTCTGACAATATTAACTTCCAAGTTTATGCTGTTAGAACAGAACAAGAATCAAAAAATGCTTATTTTCAATTAACCGATTATAATGGCACATATGTTAATTTAACATCTTCTGTTTATTTAAACGTATATGATAATTCAAAATGGAATTTTGCCGTTAGAGTAAGACCAGATAAGTATGAAAATATTGATGCTGTTTCTGGCACTACTAACTCAGCTACATATACAATTGAATTTTATGGCGTCAAAACAAATCTTGATACAATCGAGAGTGAATTTTTATTAACTCAAAGTATTAACAACTCAAGAGGACAAAACTTCTTCTCAAAAGCAAAAAGATTTTATATTGGCTCACACGTTCTTAATTTCACATCTTCACAAAATGTTTTAACAAGAACAGATACCAAAATTTCAACACTTAAATATTGGCAATCTTATCTTGAAAATGATGTTATAATAGCACATTCAAAAGATGCATCAAATTATGGCTCTTTACATGCTTACAGAAATGCTTATGTCCCTTCTGTAACTTCCATTTCTGGCACTTATGTACCACAAATAGAAACATTAGCATTAAATTGGGATTTTGCAACTATTACCTCTTCTGATGGTGGTGACCCCGGTAATCCAACTAACAAAGTTGCTCAATTTATAGTACCAGATGCAACCTCTGGTTCTTTGGAGCTTCTAAATAGATATGGTTGGCTTGGTGATATATTAAACCATCAATATACTGGTCGTGGTGATTTCTTCTTACCAAATGACGACCAAGTTGTGAATGTAGAATATGTATTTGCCGCTAAACAACAATTGCCAGAAAGTTTAGATTCTCTTGACACAATTCAAGTCCTAACACAAGATGATTTGGTTTATACAAGAGAAACAAGACCTGCAAATTATTATTATACATTCGAAAAAAGCATGTACCAAAGCATTTCAGAAGAAATGTTGAATATGTTTGGCACCATTATTGAATTTAATAATTTGATTGGCGAGCCTGTAAATCGTTATCGTCAAGAATATAAAGATATGTCTAAACTTAGACAGTTATTTTTTGAGAGAGTACAAAACACTCCAAGTCTTGATAAATACGTAGATTTATATAAATGGTTAGATTCTGCAATATCTGTATTTATTTCACAACTTACACCAGCATCTGCTAACGTATCTGAAAAGATTTTTAATGTTATTGAAAGTCACATTTTAGAAAGAAATAAATACTGGAACAAATTCCCAACAATTGAATTCAAGGGAACAGACCCAGAAGCTGGTGCTCAATCAATTAATAAGCTTGTTTATAATTGGAAATTTGGACACAGACCATTAACTGGTTTAGAATCCGATAATGCTGATTATTGGTTAAATCGCGCTGAGAGAGATACTGCACCACTTTCTTCTTCTGTATCGTCCTCAAATTATAGCAGAAGTAGAATATTATCTGTTGCTGCTTCTGCTTTAAATAGAAAATACACAACACCAACAAGATATGTTGTCGATGAAGTTAGTGAAATAAAGGGTGGTACAAATTTACATAAAAATAATAAGATTGATTTCTTAAAGATTGCTACTGCTCCACACGGACCAATGGATGCAGATGATGTTATCAATGTACCTGCAAACTATTTGTTCATTGGCGTAGAAAACACATCATCATTATTAAAAGATATTTCTGATGTTAAAAATCCAAACAAGAAACTTAAATATTCTTTTAACGTAATTCATGGTCGTGACTACCTTTCCTCTTCTTTGGGATATGGAGAAGTATTAAAGTCTGATATCGCAATACCAGCTAATTTTATAAGTGGTAATATTATAACTGGTTATAATGCAGATGTTGTAGAGAACTTTATAAGTGGCGTTGTTATCACCAACTTGCACAACGACACCTATGGACCAAATAAAGAAAAGCCAATGCAAGGTCCATTTACAGAACAATGGGTTGGTGGATTACAATCCAGACACGTTGCACTTAACAGGGGAACAGACACTTATACAAGCCGTCCAGAGGCTTGGAAATTGTTGCTTGGACAACTTGGAACTTCTTCTTATCAAGCAACAATGGGCTTTGTAGGCGCTGATTATCCATTCCCAGAAGGAAACCCAGACGAACCTTCTTATCCTGTTAGAGCACACCAGAGAGCTTATTATTACAGAGAAGGCACAAGCAAAAAACCTGTAAATATAGCAAATATTCAATATTCTACGTCTTCTTACAATTTAGGTAATTTTAGAAGTAATTACGAAGTCCTGCACACAGTTGGTAGAACAAACAACAACATGCTTTTAACTGACCAAACAGGAACAGTTAATTTAGCACAAACTGAACTTAGAACTGTTTTAAGAACTGCTCCAAATGATGACAGAGTTGATTTTGAATTACCAACAAGAACACCATACAAAACAGTAATTGGAAATAGATTCTCTGCTCCCGGCGAATTAAGAACAAATTCAAGAGGATATCTGAACAGATATGCAGAAGAATTTTCTGCTTATAATGCATTACCATTTAGAAACAAACAAGTTATTGGCGATGCAAGAAGAGTAAATGACAATCTTACAATCGAATCTTCAAGCTACACGCCAGAAATAATTGAAGGTACAATAGGATATAACTACAATCAATTACTTGCAAGACATTCTGATTTTGGTGGGCTAATGAGTGGTTCTGCAACCATTCCATCTATTCACAAAGTCAATAGAAACACATTGTATAGATTTGATGATAATGGCTTGAGAAGCACTTATAATAATGGTTTTGTTTCTTATCAAATTCCCAGAAAAGACGCAGGTTATTCTTGGATTACAGCTTCTCTTACCCAAGGAATAACAAGTGGAAATGTTGCACAACTTAGTTTAAACAATAGTTTGGTTACAGTACCACAAGGCACTAGTTCTGTTGTTCAACAAATTCCTTTTGTATCGGTATCGGATGTTGGTCTTAGTGGCTCTCAGTTCGTTTTAACTGGTGCTATTACTACAATTGACTCTTCTGGATTAAATACAGTAATCGTTGAAAGCGTTGGCTATGATAGCCTAGGCTCTATAACTTCTTCTTTGTCATCACTTACAAGTTCAATTGTTACATCTGTTTCTAGTGAAGCAGGATTGTTTAATGCACTTATGATTTTGAGAAATGGTTTATACCAATATCCAACATTTAAACAATTATATCGCTCAACACATCCATCAGTAAAACTGCAAATTAAAAATAGCCAATTTGGCAACGTTGATACAATACCAGTTACCGTAACAGGACCAACAGGTAATTTAGTAACAATTTACACAAGAAATTCAAATAGATTTTATTCTGAGCCTTATGTTGTTTCTAGAAAGCCAATTCTTGCTTCTCTCGGATATAGTGATGGAAAATTGTCTTCAAACTTGCAAATTACTTTTAGCAATCAAAATGAGACAGAACTTTTCTGTAATGATGAATTTAATTATTTGCTAGGTTTAACTAAGTGTGAAAATAAGTCATATAGTACAATTACCAAATTATATCTTGGAGGTGCTTTACAAAGCAATTCAAGTCCAATAAACAAATTTAATTCATTAAAATATCAAGAAAATATTTATCCATCTGCAATAAACAGATATAAGAAAATTGTTAGAAAAAGAACAAATTATGATAATCAATTCTGGAGAGATTCACAATCTGATAGAATTACCTTGAATAGCAGTTCTTCTTACGGTTCAATTACGATATCTAGTCAAAGCATGTGGGCTTTGGACGCAATTCAATCTTTTGATACACGCACAACAAATAGTGCTGGCGTAAAAACAAATGGAGATGGAGCAGGAATTTTACAAAATAACCATTCTTTTTATTATAGTTCAACAAGTAGTGCTGCACAATTAAAAATTTCACCTTTGTTTAGTAGAAAACATATGGTACAAAATTTAAATTCTTTTGTTGCGCCAACTGGAAAAAATATAAGCGCGCCAGCATTTCCACTTCCAATTGGTTTTGGTGATGCTTATTGGTCCGCTGCACAAAAAGCAACAATCTTAAACAATGATGGTACATATTCTTCTTCATCAATTAATCCATTTTATAATTCATATGATGAATATGCAGATGATATTAGTTACATAGGAAAAAATGGCTCATTAATACCAGAATTTAGATTAGAAAATAAAATTAGTGATTATTTATCGTCCAAAGATATTAGCATATTAAATAATTTACAAATTATTGGTGCCGACGCAAATTATTCTGATAATAATTCTGATGTGTTTTATAAAACTTATACAAACACAGAATTTATGAAAAACTTTTCTGTTGTTAAAGAAGACCACAAAGATTTAGTCGATCCACTCAAAATTACATTAGAATGTAATGCATATATTAAATTTATACCATACAAAGGATTTTTCCCAGCCGACAGAACAGTAGATATTGCAACTGCATTTTCTTCTTCTTATTTGCCATATGTTTCTTCTTCATTAGCATCTAGTTCGTTTATAACCGCCTCAGTATTTGGCGATGATATTAAACACAGAAATTTCATAACACCATTTATGGCACCCGGTATTTTATACAATACGATAAAATCTGGTATTGCCGTTGATTATGCATTGTTACAAAAACCAGTTTTAGACTCTGACCTATCTGCATCATTCTACAGTTATAAAGCAATTGATGTTCCAAATGCTAACGGAAGCGGGTCTAATGCTATGATAGTTGCAAGAAATAATGATGATGCAGTTATTACTAAAAGATTGCCATTTGAAGCAATCTTGCAGCCAGATAAATATACAAAAAATATTACACTATATGACTTTGAATCTCACCCATCAGCAAGCACAAATTTAAGATATAGGAATTTTACCACTCAATTATCTTCATCTGGGGAAGATGGTATTAGTACAAGTATCCTTAAGTCTGATGGTGACAATAAATACAAGTATATGATTAACAATTTCTTAGCAGAAACCGTTAATTTCTTTTTATCTGAGGAAAAATTAACATCAATACAATCAAAGCCAGAAAATACATTAAATCTTAACTTAACTTCTGGTTCTGTTTATGGTGCAAGATTAAAAATCTATCGTTCATTAAACGAAAATAGAAATTATTTCCCATTAAATTATGACTTACCACAAGACCCCGATACAAACTTAGATTTTGTTTTATCTCAAAGTATTAAATTTGATATTTCTTCTGTTTATACTGCTTCTGTTTATGCTGCGTATAAAGGAAACAAAACATTAAGCGAAACTTTCACACTTTATTCCAGACCATCTGCATTTGGACCAGACTTTGCCGCTTCTATTAATAGTGGTACTTTAAATCCATCAAATGGCAATAGTGCTGGTAATTATTATACTAGGGACGCTAGATTGGGCTATAATCCAATCTATACACCACCTTATTACTATGGTGAATCTTGGGCAGATATTGTTTTCAAAGCAACAGAAACCAAAAAATATACAATTCAAGAAATTATTCAAAACAGTAATATTAATTATTTGCGCTTCGATACAAGACAGGCTGCTTGGACTTCATCAGTAGGCACAGAATATGTAAGCGGCACAGTTAATGTATTCCCTCCTACATCACAAGATTCTGTAAGCGGTTCATACTTCTTATTATCTAAAACAAATTTGAATAACAACTGTATGCATCTTAGTGCTTGTTTGAACATTCAAAATTATAAAACTATTGTTAATTCCGATGTTAATACTCTTACCAACAATAGACTGTTAAAAACAAATGACATTACATATGCTTGGAATATAGAAACAAAATTTGAAACTCCAATGCTCAATTTTAATGATACTACATTAGATGGTGATGAAGTTTCAACTACAGGACCACAAACAATACCATATGGAATTTGGCATCAATTTGGAAAAATTCCACAAGATAACGAAGGAGTGTTTATTCAAATTGAATCAATCCCAGATAATTGGCTTCAATATCATCCATTGGCAACTGGCAGTTCATATTACAACGCTTCTACAAGTATTAGAGATTTAACAAAACTTGTTGGATTTTCTACTGAACCTGTTAAGTTAGGTAAATTACAAAAATCTAAAAAAGTTTATGAAGCAGTTGTCGCTGTTCCATATATTGAAGAAAATGGTGTTAAAAAGTTCTTTGAAATTCCAAGAAAAACAGCAGATATTTCTTTAGGTTTAGCTGAACCAAGTTCTGACGGATCAGATGATGCGGGTAATACAATCAAACAAATGGTAACATATTTAGATAAATATGTATTTCCACCAATGTTTGATTTCAAGACCAACAACGAAACAACGCCAGTTTCTATGTATGTTTTTGAGTTTGATTATGATTTAGACCAAAATGACCTTTCATATATCTGGCAAAACTTGCCACCTGTTAATTCACGTAAAGTAGAAAAGAAAACAGCCACTATTTCTCACAAACTTCTTTATAATGAATTAATGGGTCATGCTAATGCGCTTAGAAACCAAACAATAGATACTAATTTACAATGGATGGTTTTCAAAGTCAAACAAAGAGCAAAGATAGATTACAATGAATATCTTGGTAACAAAGCTGTAGATACAAACAATAAGTTAATTAAAGATATAACAATCTTTAATAATATAAACGAAAATCTATTTACTGATGTAAAATATAGTTATAACTGGCCTTATGACTTTTTCTCATTAGTTGAACTTGCTGATATCAATACAGCAATTGATTTCCAAGCACCAGACGACACCACGAGAACATCTGTTTTCACAACTGAAAAAACAGTTGGAACCTTATCAAACGAGAGATTTACAGTTCCAGAATTAGGCTCCTCTAAAAATAGCAGTTCAAAACAGGAATCTAACAATAATTATAGATATAGAGAAGCAAGTAATCAAGTAAGTCCTACAGAGACTATTTTATCTGACTCTATAAACAAAACAAATTCGGCAATATCAAACTTATCTTCAAAAATAAATAAAGGTCTTAAATAATGTCGTTCTTTAATAAAAAAGAAGAAGTAATTGATTTACAATTAACACAATTTGGAAAACAATTACTTTCACAAGGTAAATTTAAACCTTTTTATTATTCATTTTTTGATAATAATGTTTTGTACGACTCAGCATATTCTGGCCTTGTGCAAGAAAATAGTATTGATATTGAAGACAGAATACAAGAAGAAACTCCATACAATAAAACTCAATATGTTTTTTCAAGCAGAGAAACAGCAATAAGTTCTTTTTCTGAAACCAACAGAACAAGATTGGCTAATCAACCAGAATCTTCTGTGCTTTCTTTCGCAAACCCAGCAGAAGCTGCTTATTCTCAGCTTTTACCACTTGGAAATTCAGAATTAGGAAATCAAAAATCGCCAAACTTTTCTGTTGTATTTTTAAATGGAGAGTTATCTGGGTCAGTTGAAACTGCATATTCAAGTTCTTACAATGTTCAAAAGATACCACAACTTAACGCAAACATCACATATACAGTTAAACCAACAGATATTGCTACAATAACAAACTTTACAACAAATCAAAACATAAAATATGTTGGAAGTTTTTCAGACTCTACAACATTTAAAGTAACGCAAGAGTATTTGCTGTTACAAGTTTTGGAGAATAATGTTGATTTTGAAAAAGAAAATTTTGATATTTTTGCTTTTCTTGTTGAAACAGTAAGTAGTGGTACAACAGCCGATGCAATTTCATCAAGTTATGAGCAATTAGTACCATTACCATTTTCAGATGATTTATTGCCAAAAACATCTGAGTTTATTGACCATTATTTGCAAATATCATATGACGAGCAAATACCAACTAATTTGGTGTGCGAATCTGTTAAAAGAATGAAAAAACTGGATTATCTACTTGATGATGATTATGAATGCGATGATTTAAATCAAGTATTACCAATTAGTATTTATCAATCTAATATTGTTGATGAAGATATTGAAAACTGTGATGTTTAATTTTTACTAAGGTTGTATTTATTGTATGGCATTAATATTTAATGGTTTAGAAAGTTTGTTTGGTGAATTATTGCCAACTATAAAAATAGAAAATATATCTATTTCAACCGGCACAGACCCAGAGCCAGAATCAAACCCCCACATTAATAGCAGCAGAGAATATGTAAAGACAGGAATTTCTGGTAATAAAACTGTACAAAACTCTTCTGTGGCATTAAGCGAAAAACAGATAGAAAATAAAAACTTCTTTCTTGATATTGGATTATCAACGTTAAGTAACGAAAATTTCCAATCTTCTTTAGTTTTAAATAATATTAATTTTTTAGATTTTATATATGTAAAGGTTATACAAAGTTTAAGCTCCAATTTAACAAATGAATTGTTAAGTTATAATTTTAATTTTGATTCAAAAAATTTAACAAATATTAACGATTATACAGAGCAAATTTTTAGTTTTAAAGATTTTTATGCAAATGGTGTATTAAAAGCTGAACTATCTAATGCAGCAAATGCCAATATTTATAAATACAATAAACAAATAAGATTTACAAGTAAAAATCCAAATAAACAACATTTGGATGTGTTTGCGTTTGCTTATATTGATTTTGATGAACTAATAAACAAGTTTGAATTAAATTTAACTGACAATTATGATGTATTAGGTTTTGTTTCAAAACAAGAAGTTATAAGCAATAGTCAAGTTGTTAATGAATCATACGTATTAACAGATAACAATAACAATTTTTTTATTGGAAGACCATTTAAAGGAAAAAATGGTAAGTTTTATAAACAAAAAATTTCAACGGCTCGACAAGAAACTACAAATGAACCATTAAATATAGTCGCAGTAACTAATAAAAAAATTGTAGATTCTAGAGAACTAGCAAATCTTAGTCTTGTTGATACTGTAAATTCTACAACATTATCTGTTAATAATATAAATACAAATATAAATAAAACTTATTTATCTGATTTATACGTTTCTAGACAAAAAGATAATTCATATTCTGCGTTTTTTGTATTTGATATTATTTCATATTTAAAACAAAACAACAAAAATCAAGAAATTTATGATTTTTCTAAATCAACAGATTTTATAAAAATAAAAAAATTAAATATAATTAGAAAAAGAGTAAAAACAATAGATTCTACTGTATATTCATTTAATGAATACACACCAGATAAAAAAATTATATCCACATCAGAAAACAGTTTTAGAAATATAACTAATAAAATTTCTTTTTATGACCCTTACAATTATTTGTATTCTACATCAATTGTAGATTTAAATAATAATAACTTTGCCTCTTTGTTGCCAAGTTTTGTTACATTAGATTCACTAAGAAAAGTCGCATCAGTTTCAGAAATTGTGCTTCCTGCTGCCCAAAATTATAGAATATTTACATTTTCTGATTTTGAAATGTCTAAAATAACTGCGGGAGAATACACATATGCTGTAGAAATTGATATAGAGGATAATACAAATCAAATAATTTATGATAAAATTGATAACTTAAACCGTGCAAAAGACTTATTATTAAATTATTTGTATGAAGCAGATAGAAGTGATATGTTTTCTGTATCTGAAAATAAACAAACTAAAAAATTCGTTTCGCTTCAAAATTCTAAATATGCCTCATTAAATACCACTACGGCTGTGCAACAAGGAACTATAGACCAGCGAATTACGATACAAAATTCACCTTGGATTTATGTACCATCTTTATTATTTACAATAGAAAAACAATATAAACTTAATAAAAATTTAAACAATAATGTAAAATATTATTATAATTTATTAAATCCTTCTACTACAAGTCCTCAAAAAATAACGTCTGTTTTAAATAAAGTTAATGAGCTAATAGAATTTTTAATTAATAAATATTCTTTGGAAGAAAAACAAGATAAAAATACAAAATCTAAAAATTCAAATAATATAAAAGTATTAAATGTTTATAAAGAATTTTCTAATGTTATTGATTCTGATACTAAAAAAATAGGTATTAGTTTTATTGAAACCAACAATACTGCACTAGAGCTTGGCATACCAAAAATTTCAAATTCATTATTTAAAAGTCGCACTAGCAATGAAATATTAAAATACTTCCCATTTAATAACATTAGTTCTTCTCTATTGACAAGCAAATTATCAAAAGAAGACGCAAATAATTTATCAGATATTGTAACTTACAGCACTTGCTATTTGTCTCCATCCTCTGTAACAATTGACAAAAACGAATCTTATAATATCAATAGTATTGATAATTCAAATTTAAATTTGCCAAATTACGATAATATTGTTAATAAATCTATAGTTAAAAACAGTTCTTCTAAAAGAAGATATAACACAAACTCAGCAAGTGAAATAATAAATTCTACAAATACTAAAATTTCAATATCCAATAATTTATCGCCTAACTTAAGTACAGATATACAACTTTCTTTTATAACAAAAGATTCTCTTTTAGTCGATGCAGAAAAGGTTTTTGATAATAGTTCATTTTATAATGCTGATAGAACTTTTTCAATCAATGATTTATGTACTAATGCGAATGTTGAAACTAAAAATGAAGAAGATTTATCAAACTTTTCTTCTTTAACGAATTCTATTATAGAAGCCAATCTAAGACCATCATCTGTAAATGATACTACAAACAATACAACATCAATCACAACGATTGATAAATTTAATATTTTATCAAGTAATAGTATTTTAAATGAAATAAAAAATAAAATATTTAAATCTTCTGATGCAGTATCTAGCACAAGCGAAACAACAACAGGCACATCCAATATTACATCCTCACTTTTATCGCTACCTTTACAAATAAAAAGCCTTATGGTTTCTGAAGTAAGTGAGACAAGATTTGATTTGTCCTCTTTTAATTTCGATCCATTTGTGCATCCAAGTACCAAAAATTTTATGAAATTAAACTTTCAAACAATTTGTCAAATTGAATATTTAGCTGGTTTTGAGCAAAACGATGTTAATAAACCAATTTGGAAATTGTTAAACAAAAATGATTACGACTCTTTAAGTGGATTCATTATAATAAAAATTAAAAAACATTATAACAAACTTCTTAATATCGGAATTGATACTGGCTTTGAATACGATATTTATAATGAATTTTGTATTGTAGAAAAAGAACAAGTTGAAAACTTGGTTCAGTCACAAAATCAAACAAATAAAATTGTGCCAAATATCAATTTTATAGTGAATAACAATATACTTAATACCAACAATATCTTAAATAATTTAAATATTAATTTAAGCGATGAAGAGCAAACTAATGTTGCCAAACAACTAATTGTTTCAAATACATTAGATTATAATGTTGATTCGTCATACGTATTTTCAAAATTAGAGTTAAATAATGCCAATTAGTAGAAAAATAAAATTTGTAGAAAAACAAAATATTGACAACCCATTACCTATAAAAAGCCTTTTTGATGTTGGGCTGTATATTACCGGCACCAATTTTGTTACTAAAGATATATTTGAAAATTCACAAAATAGTGCTATTGTTAAGGAAAACATCTTAACTACTACTGATAATACTTCTACTTTTCCAACTTATGTTGATTCTTATTCTTATACTGTCACTATACCCGGTCAAGGAATACAGCAATTTAATGAATTTGTATCTTCAAGTTTGTTAGTGAATTTAACCTCAGACCATTTTTGCAGTACAGATGGTTATTACGATTTAAATGATGCTTATTACTGTGGAATAACAGAAAAAGTTAATTCATGTGAAATAAAATATGAATATAATTTTTTAATTGAACAATATGAAAAAGTAATTTCTTTTACAACAATAGAAGAAAAATTGTTACCAAATATGTATGCTATTTTGTACGCTAAAAAAGAAGTTGATTTATACGGAAAATCAGAAAAATTTAATAATTTTGTAACATTAAATAATAATATAAAATTTGTTCAATCTAATACTTTACAAACTAAAGCATTTACAAATTTAAATAATGGTGGTGAATATCATAATCTATATGCTAAAGCATTAGAAAAAGTTGCACTTCTAAGCGTAGGAGGAAGTGCAAATTTTAACAATATTACTGGTAAAATGACCAATATTATTATCCCACCAGAACAATTAACTGAAATAAACAAGTTAAGTGAATACAAAGAGCTTTATCCAATGTATAACGAAATTAACATTACAATGGATAAATTTTCAAGTTTTTCAACATTATTAAAAGATTCTGGTCTTACATTATCTTTAATTAATTATGTTATTAATAGTAGCGCATCGGTTGGAAATTTTTACTTATCAGAAGAAAAAGTTAATTATTCTTTTAATGTTGATACTGATAACATATCAGAGATTGATACTTCAATATATGAACAAGGAATTCAGACAAGCATATCAACAGAATTGGTAACGGGTTCTGTAAAATTATATGATTTATATAATTGGTGGCTTTTAACGCAACAAGATTATACATTAAATAAAACAAACCAAGATAATTCTATTGTTTTTGGAATTGACGATGAAACTGTTAAGCTTGTGGAATATAACAATCAATTTACTAGAAATTTAAGTTACGTTTTGTTTTATGGTAAATTAAGAAAACTTGTTCAACAAACACAAAGAAATTTTTCTCAAGTTATTAGCGGAGAAACTGCATATACAGAAGCTGTATTTTATAAAATTAGTAAATATAAATCTGGTTCTTCTACTCCAATACAAACATTTTGGATACCAAACTCTGCTAATGTTGATTCACTTCAGTTTATCGATACACAAGTAAAATATGATACAAATTATGAATACAAAATTTTTGCTTATACTTTAGTAATTGGTAATTCAATTGCATCAAATGTGACTACAGATGTTAAAAATGAAGACATAACATTTGGATATGGTGGTGCGGCTATCACAACTGTAACAAGGTCAATAGGTATTGATTATATAACTTCTCCATTAATAACATTAGTTGAAGTACCTGTTTATAACATAACAAACAGAATTATTGATGATGCTCCATTAAGACCAGAAATTTTAACCATTCCATTTAAAAACATAAATAATAAAATTAAACTATTTTTTAACAACTCTACAGGCGAAGAGGAAGAAGAATTTTATGTAATTAATCCAGATGATTCAGCTAATCAATCCAAAAACATACAAACTATGTTTGCTTCAATACCTAAAGCAAAACAAAAATTTAAATCAGATGATATAGCGTCTGGATTTGAAATTTATAGAACCACAAAAAAACCAGCTTCTTATTTAGATATACAAAATAATCTATTAAGCACAGTTACTACTGATTATGATACAAAAACATTTATCAAAGCATCTTCAGCAAGTTTTATAGATAATATAGTGCCAAATAGAAAATATTATTATGTTTTTAGAACAATTGATTTTCATGGAAACTATTCTAATCCAACAGATGTATATGAAATAGAAATGGTTGATAATGATGGTGCAATTTATTTAAAAACAGAAATAATTAATATAAAAGAAAATTATTCAGTTTTAATGAAAAATAAAAGTTTTAAAAAGCTTTTACTTATAAAACCAGAAATCTTACAAACTGTAGGAAATAATATGTTGAATACTTTGCAAAGTGCATACGACATATATACTACAGGAAATGCAAGTGTTTTGGGCGATTCTCCAAGTCCAGTTTGGGGTAAAAAATTCAAATTAAGATTTGTTTCCAAAAAAACAGGAAAAATGTTTGATTTGAATTTACAGTTAAATGTAGAAATAGATAAAGAAAATTTATAACACACTATTTATTGTAGAGGTTTAAACATGGCATTTTTAGATAATAGCGGCGATATTGTACTCGATGCAGTTTTAACAGATACTGGTCGTTTTAGATTGGCAAAAGGCGATGGTTCTTTTAGAATTGTCAAGTTTGCTTTTGGTGATGATGAAATAAATTATGGTCTTTACAACAAGAATCATCCAAGTGGTTCTGCTTATTATGACCTTGACATTCTTCAATCACCTGTATTTGAAGCATTTACGAATAATACTATCTCATTAAAATCTAAACTATTATCTATTTCAAGAAACAACCTTCTTTATTTACCAGTTGTGAAACTAAATGATGTTGTTACTGGATTTCAAAGACATTCTTCTAATGTATTTGTTGTAGCTGTTGATACTGATACCGAAACAAGTCTTGGAACTGCAACTGGAGTATTGTTTGGAGAGACTCCTTCAAACGGAGGTGCTATCAGAACAGACCAAGGTTTAGATACATCTGAAGTGTCTCCTGCTTTTGCAATTGATTCTGATTTAGTTGAAACTCAATATATTCTACAAATAGATAATAGATTGGGCAATATTATTAGTACAATTGACAATTCTAGAGCAGTAGTTTCGTTTATTGACGACGATAATATAGCCAGTTATTATTTCTCCGCAGATTCAGATATTGATTATGTTAAAGAGATAACAGACAGAACAACAAACTCTTCTGGCATGGTAATTGCTGGTCCTAGAGGGACTTATTTGCAATTTAAAATACAAGCATCTCTTGATTTAAATTCAAGTACATATTTGTTTAATTTGCTCGGTTCAACGACAAATATAGATAATGTAGATGCAACACCAACAAATTGCTACTATATTGATAGCAACATTAGAATAACTGGCGTTACTACTGGCTATACTATTGACGTTCCAGTTAGATTTGCAAAAGTAGTATAATAAGGATATAAATAATGGCAACAACGTTCAAAAATTTATCTACAAACGATGTAGTTTCAACAAGAACATTACTCAATGAAGCAATTCCTTTAACTGGAACTTTGTTTTCTGGAACATATAGTGA
>Ga0181344_1000146_pt1 | contig 29011 bp, 6 predicted proteins | sample Su13VDMLBDD_FD_130098 | JGI IMG/M metagenome (GOLD analysis project Ga0181344, IMG submission 130098) | Freshwater viral communities from Lake Michigan, USA - Su13.VD.MLB.D.D | ecosystem: Environmental > Aquatic > Freshwater > Lake | place: USA: Michigan | collected 2013-07-15
ACCATTTAATATTACTGATCAATTTGGTAATGTTATAGCTATTGGTGTGTCTAGAAATGAACTCATTGCTGGTATTGCATACAGTGTTGCTGATGATGTTACATTAATTACTATAGAATCTTTTGGTAAATGTAAAAATAAACGTACATTTGCAATAGGAACTATTATTCCAAGTGAGTTAGCTGCTGCTACATACACTCCATCAAACAATGCATGTTTATGGACACACTTGAAAAATCCTGTATTATATAATACATTCTATGGAAACATTGAACCTTATATAATTGAATATCCTTTTTCATATCAGTTTAATGATGAAATCTTACAGAACGTAAAAGATTATACAAAAGCATACAAGTATCTTCCTGATACTGATTTTGTATCTGATGAGTGTGATAAGATTGAAACAAACGATAGATGGTTCAATAAAGCTGTGTTATACAATGGTCAACAATCAACTGGTATATTAGAACTAGTTCCTAAACCATTGCACAACTTAAATGCTTATTTAAAATATCCAATATATAACGCTGAAAGCAAAACTATTACATTTACTAAGAGCGATAACTTCTACCAGTACAATACATTCTGGTCAGTAATTAAAGATAGACAAGAACCATTATTCCTAAGAAGCTGTGAATCATTATCAATCGATAAGATTGTAAATCAAGCTAATATGAACTATGGAACAATGTCCTTTAGAAAGGATCCTCTTAGAGCAAAAGATTTAAAGGTGAGACACATTCTTGACAATAGATCTGATGCACATTTAGTTAGTCAATTCATTACAACCCCTGCACAAATTTCTTACAAATAATGGCTAGTTGGTTAGATAAATATAACGATGATGTTCCTAATGCCCAGAATGGTATTGAGGGCACTATGGGTGGTTTAACAGACCAAGGCTTTAACTATAATGGTGCATGGGGTGGAACAATGGCTATGGGTGGTTCTCTTCCTGGTGCTGTAGGATTCACATATGCACGTACACAATCTCCTGCTCCTTCTAATGGTCCTTATGCTAAGAAGACAAAAGCTTCTGCACAGAATGGACAAGAGATGAAGTTCTATCAAGAAGGACTTGATTGGAAACCAAAGAACATTAGTAGAGATGGTGGATGGTTAAGTAAATATGAAGAAGGTGGAATCATTGAAGACCCTATGGGACAATGGGCACATCCAGGAGAGATAACTCGCATCCCTTCAAACGAAATAACTATGCAGGGTGTAGACTATCCTGTACTAGGTATATCTGACACAGGAGACACTAAAATGATGCAGCCTGGTAAAGACTACAAGTTTAAAGGAAAGTCTGTTACAGAGATTCCTATGGCTCAGAAAGGAAAAATTATTCCATTAAAAGATTTACTGAAACAAGAGGATGAAAAGTTAAAAGGTAAAGCTGATAACACTAAACTTGTTCAACCAGTTAGACAACAGCCTAAAGTTTTAATTGATCCTCTCACTGGTAAACCACCAACTGCCAATAGAGAAAATGTTGTAAGAGCTGCAGCTAATCCTAGAAATCAAGGAACTATCCAAACTCCTTATAAGAGAAGTTTTAGAGAACAAGCAATTGCAGATCTTAATATAATGGATAGACGTGGTGATAATGCTGTAGCTAGTATTGTAACTGCTCCAATTAAAGCTGGTTTAAATTTATTAAGACCAGATAAATATTTTGAAGATGTAAATAGTACCTCAAGTCTTGGAGATGCATTTACATCTTTAGCACTTGATGCATTAACAGCTATTCCTGCTGTTGAAATGGCATCAGAAGCATCTAGATATTTGGGAGTTCCAAGAAGACTTGGTGTATTAGCTAGTGATGCTAAAGAACTAGGTTCAAACTTTCTTGGAATAAATCCTGCATCTATCCCTCTAGCAGAACAAGAGCTTATTAATACATTTAGAAATGTTGGACATATTGCTAAGAAAACAGGAGCATCTGCTAAGGCTGAACAATTTGAAGCTTTATTAAAACAAGGAGAATCTTTAAGTGATGAAATGTTCTTTAACTTAACAGGTTACAATAGATCTGATGTTATTAATAAAATTGGTACATTAAAACAAACTGAATCTTCAGGATTAAAAAACTTCCTTGCTGATCCAAATGATAGATATGCAGCTCAGTTAGATAGAGATGCTGCAAGATTAAATAGAGCTAATGCTATTGAACGAGCTTCTACAGGAGGACCAAGTGCTGCAGAAATGAGATCAGCATTTCAGCAAAATTATAATCCTAGTTCACAAGAACAAATAGTAGCTAGTCTTACTGATGATCTTGTAAATGGAAGAATAACACAAACACAGTTTCAAAACAATCTTGAAGCACAAGGTATAGACATGGCAGCATACTTACGAGGAGCTTCAGTTGATGATGCAACTAATTATGCACAACAAACAAGCAATTCTCAACTTTTAGATAATCTTATTGGTAATGTTCCAAGAAGTGAACGTATGCAATTTTTAGATGATCTTAGTGCACAGGTTAGTAGTGGAACAATCACTGAAGCAGAATACATGGATCGTATGTCAGAATATATGAGGAATAGACCTCCTTCACCTTCATATTTTGATAGAGATCCAGTAAAAAATAGTAGTTTATCTATGTATGAAAATGCAACACGATCACCTATAGGAAGATTAAATGATAAATTCTTTGGAAATAAATATATTCCAAAAACAGAATTAGCAGACAATACAGATGATTTGTTTATTGGATTATATACAAATCAATATAATAATCCAGGACTTGAAATGAGAAGTGCATATAACAAAGTAGCTGCTTCCCCAAAAGGATCTTCTTTCTTACCTGCTAAATCTTTATCAAGTGATAGCTATCCTATGTCATTAAGACTAACTAATAGGGGACTTAAGTCAGGTATTGTTGATGTAAACTATCATGGAATGAATCCATTAAATTCATCTGGATTTACTCAGGCTGCAGGAATGCCAATGAATATAAATCTAAAAGAAATCAACACTTTAATTAAAGGTCTAAATACACAATTACCAAAATCTCTACCTTATGCTAAAATAGAAGGTGGACAATTAATGTATCCTAATTTTTCTGTAACAAGAAAGAAAAATGGTGGATGGTTAAATAAATACGAATAATATTATTACCTTAGATATATGAAATCACAATTCTTAAAAATTGCAGGTGTTAAGTCAGAGAAAGCTTTCTACAAAAAGTATCCTACTGAAGCAGCGTTCTTTAAAGCACATCCAGAAGCTAAGAAAATGGCTAATGGTGGTGAACAAGATAAAGGTCAGATTAAAAAGCTACAACAGCTCACTGATTTTGGTAATCCCCCCATTGCATATGGTGGGATGAACACACCATTTAATCCTTTTGGTAAATACAATATACCAGATCCATTTAGTTTTGGTCAGACTAATCCAAGTTTAAATACTCAAGGATTAACTGGACTAGGTGCACAACAGCCAACAGGGTTTGGACAATATGTAGCTGGCATGGGTCAAAGCAACAAAGCACTTAAAAGAAATTATAGCCAAATGTTTGGTAATTTCCAAACAGGTCAAAACATATCATCAGGTATACCAAGCACTCTTGGTGCTACAGGTGCTACTAAGGGAGCAGGTTTTATGGCTGGATTAAATAAGTTTGCTGATAAAGCTGCTCCATATGTTGATTCTGCAATGGATGTTGTTGAAGGTATTGGTATGATTAAGCAACAAAAAGAAGCTAAGCGTCAAGCTAAACAACAAGCTCAACTTACTGGACTATTCTCTCAAGCAGCAAATACAAGACCTGAACAGATTGAAAGAAAATATGTTCGTCCTGAAGATATGATGATTCAGCCAGAACAACTATTCCCTTCTTATGGTGTAGGTACAAATGTTCTTGCACAAGATGGTGCTATGATTGGTGGTAATCCAACTGAGATTATGAATACCTTTGCTCCTGATACTATTTACACTGATTCAGGATATGAACCATTAAATGATACAAGTAGATTAAAAGCTTACTATCATGGTGGTAAAATGAGAAAAGCTCAAGGTGGTTTATCAGCTGCATTAAACTCAGGTGGCTTTGGTGAGTTTATGACTGAAAAAGGTGGAGAAGATATATTAGGAAGCTTAACTAGTCTTACACAGGGTAGAGGTGGTCCAAGTGCTGGTAATAAAATTGGTAGTGGTGTATTAGGTGGAATTGGTACAGCATTTGGTGGACCAGTTGGTGGTATGATTGGTAAAGCTCTTGGTTCAGTTGTAGGTGGATTATTTGATAACACTGGACAACAGATTCGTAGATACAATGAACAATCAGACAGAAACATCTCGAATGTTATTGCACAACAAACTGGTATGGGCATTCAAAATAAATACAGTAGCTATTTAGAAGATGGTGGTGCTATTGATGATGAACATGCATGGGTTAGCCATTCTTGGCAACCACAAGTGATTGCTACATTTGGTGAGCATAAACTAGAAGATTTATTACAACCTCCTAATGATGCAGACATGTTAAGAGCTGGTGGTCATTTAAGAAGTTACACCCCTCCTAGTGCACAAGCTATGTATACAGGAAGAGAGCAATTTGCTATGGGTGGTGATTTAAAAGTTCATCGTGGTGAAGCTGAGACTATGTCATACAATCCTTATTTACCAGAAGGTGGCGAAACTGTTATGTTCAGAGGACCTTCTCATGAAGATGGTGGTATGCCTATTGAATATGGATCTAGTCCTGTAGAAGTTGAAGGTGGTGAACCTGCTGTTAAACTTCAAGATGGAACATCTGGAGATAGTAGTTTAGTTGTATATGGTAACTTGGTTAATCCTAAAACTGGTAAGAAGTTTAAGAAAGATGCTGAGGAAATATCTAAGAACGAAGCTAAACAAAACAAAAAGATTGATAAAGCATCTACAGGATTAGATAATCTAAATGTTAATTCATCATTTGATAAACTAGGACTAGATACTTATAATGCTATCATCACTGGTGCTAATATGAAATTAAAACAATATGCTGAAGACAAAATGGATTTAGCTGCATTACAAAGTGCAATTAATGACACAGCTGAAGAGTATGGATTAATTGCTGATGATCTTGCTAAAGGTAAAGTTAAACCTGATACATCAAAAGATACTACAGCTAAATATGGTACAAGTTTACCAAAAGCTCAAACTGGTATTGTAGCTAAGAAATTTGCTGCTACAAAAGCAGAAACAGAAGCTGCATTAAGAGCTTTATATCCAGGAAAGAAAGTAGAAGTTAAATATGGTAGTGAAGATAGACCTATTGCTGGTGTTGGTAATAAAAAACCATCACAGAAAGGTTTAAAAGGATCTGGTGCATCTAAAACAGATGTATCTATTCACAATATTGGTGGTGCAAAAGATTTCTTAATCTACGTTGATGGTAAACAAATTCAGGATAAAGATGTTTATAAAAAGACATTACATCCTGCTGCACAGAAACAAGGATTATATAATATTGGTGATTGGGATCCAGGACACATTACTATAGTTAAAGAAGGTGTTGGTACTCCTTATGCAACTGCAATTCAGCAATATCCAGAATTAAAAAATTCTCAAACATATAAAGATACTGTTGCTTATTTAGAAAAACAAGTTGCAAACAAACAAGCTAGTCCTGTTGAACTAAGAGCATATTCTCAGTTAACTGGTAAATCTGTAAAAGGAACTCCTGCATACACTCCTGATTATGCAGCAATTGCTAAAGAGGAAAATGCTCCTGCACAAGAGTGGCAAGATATTCCACCATTCTATGTACCTCCTGCGCCAAACATTCCTCCAACTACAGATACAACAACAACATTGCCTATTGGTGCAACTCCTCCTAAATTAACTCCACCTTGGAGTGGATTGATTAACTCTATTATTCCTCGATTAAGACCTAGTGATGCAGAGGCTTTTGATACAGCACAGATAACTCCTGAACTGTATGCAATGATTAGTAATAATTTAGAACCTGTACAAGCTCAGAAGTATATTCCTCAATTGTTAAATCCTTATGATATATCTCTTCAGGATCAATTGAATGCTAACCAAGCAGACTTTAATGCTATGGCAAGAATGACAGGAGGAGATGCTTCTGCATTAGCTCCTTTAGCTGCTCAGAAGTATGCTGCTAACTCTAGAGTGTTAGGAGAACAAATGAGAATCAATCAAGCTAATAAAGCTGGCATTTATAATGCTAACATTAATACAATGAATGATGCTCAATTAAAAAACTTAAGCATTCTTGACAGACAGTATGAAAGACAAGAGATGGCTAAGAGTAATACAAAAGCTACAAACTTGGAAGCATTAAAATCTATTACAGATAAATATGCTCAGAATAAACTATCTAATAGAACTCTTGCTACATATGAGAACTTGTACAACTATAGATATGACCCAAGCTTCAGAGCTCAGAATATGAATCCTTTGGCTAAATTCAATATACCAACAGTTACAACTAAACTTCCTATTTATGATAACAGTGGTAATATTGTTGGATTTCAACAAGCTGATGGTAGTAGTGCACCAGCTGGAGCAACTCCTCCATATGTAGCTCCTGGTAGTAGGAAGACAGAAGAGAAACCTAAATCAGCTGTTGCAAGAAATGGTTCAATCGTTAAAGCACTTAAAAATTTATAATTAAAACAGTTATAGCGAATTAACAAAAACGCTTATAACACTTGGAAAATATAATGTTTTCCATTACATTTGTTAAATTAATACAAACATGGCTTCATTCACAGATAAAATACCACAGTTTAATCCCTACGTTCAACAATTGCCTGTTCAGGCGATGGTTGAAGTTGGTATGGAAAAACAACGTCGTTATGATGAGGGTGTTCAAAAAATACAAGCAAGTATTGATAACGTTGCTGGATTAGATATTATTAACGAAACACAAAAAGTATATCTACAGTCTACACTCAATCAATTAGGATCTAATCTAAAGATGGTTGCTGCTGGTGATTTCTCTAATTATCAATTAGTTAATTCTGTTTCAGGAATGTCTACACAAATTATTAAAGATCCAGTTATTCAAAATGCTGTAGCTTCAACTGCTAGATATAAAAAAGGAATTGCTGATAGAGAAGCATATAAGAAAGAAGGTAAAGATTCTCCTTCTAATGATTTTATATTTAATCGTGCAGCAAGTCAATTTATAAATAGTAAAGATGTTAATGCACAATTCTCAGCTAGCTATGATCCTTATGTTAATTGGAAGAAGAATAGCTTAGAGGTTATTAAAGCCTTAGCTAATGATTCAACTATTACAGATGATGCTTTTACAACTGATGCTAATGGAAACTTAGTTATCACTGATGCTCTTGTTCGTAAAAAGATGTCTGGTATCTCTCCTGAGAAAATTCAACAAGCTCTTCTTTCTACACTAACTCCTGCTGACTTTAAACAGATGCAGACAGATGCTATTTATAATTATTCTAATCAGGATGCTGATCAGTTTAAAATTAGTATAAATAACTCTTATACAGATAAGTTACAAGGTTATTCTCAACAGATATCAACATTACAAAACTCTAAACTATCTACTACATCAAACGTAGAGAAACAAAAAATAGATCAACAGATAGCATCTCTTAGTAAAACAGTAGCTAATCTTACTAAGGAACAGAGCAACTTAATTGGAATGATTGATTCTGATAACTTAGATGGAGCTAAAGCTCAATTTGGTACATTCAATTCTATCAATGGAATAGCTAAATCTTTTTCTCATTTAGAAGTTTCTCAAACTTATGAAAGTAGTCCTCTTGCTGATATGCAAATGCGAAGAGAGATTAAAGAACAAGCTCATCAAGAATGGCTAGATAAATTTAATCAAGATGAAAGATTCCATGCTGATGATCTTGCTGAAAAAAGAGAAGCTAATAGAATAGCTAAACTTGCAACAGAAGGATATGGAGCTCTTCCAGCAGAAGTTGAACAAACTGATCCTAAAGTTGTTCTTGCTGATGTTGTTACAAGTATTGACTCTGGACAAAAAGAATTAAATACTTATAAGAATCAATTCTTAAAAGAGCAAGGTAAAGATCAGAAATGGTTAGACCAACAACAACTTGCTTGGGAGAAAAATCCAAATGGAGTTGATGCCACTGTTTCAAAATACTTTAATGCTGTAGCAGATAAACAAAGAACGATTGATGCTAATAAAACCATGCTTAGTAACATTAATGCAGAAGCTGATGAAAAATTTGGATCACTTGATGATTTTATTCCTAAGAATGCACCAAATGTAATATACGCTACAAAGAGTGGACTTAGAGAAGTTTATACTCCAAAAGACTTTGTTGATTTTAATGCTAAGTTTAGTAGATACGTTGATTATAGTTTACCAGCAGGAAAAGCTGCTAATCGAACAAAAGTTTATTTAGATGATAAAGCTAAAGCTGAACTATCTCCAAAGGAGTATAGATTATATGAGATCTTAAAGAATCCAGCAGCAGCTGAAAAAATGGTAGGAAATAAAACGCTATTAGATAATTTAATTAATTATGGTAAAGTTATAAATCCAACTTATCAAAAAGTTATTAAAGAAAGAAACGATTTTACAGCTCAACAGGTTGCTGATAGATTAACTGGAAGTCAAGGTGCATATTATACAATTCCAACAGCAAGTGCTGAACAAAGAGATTCTATGGCTGGTTTGATAAATTCATATATTTCAAGAGCAGCAAAACAAACAGGTGGTGTTGCAATATCTCCTGAATGGGATAGTGAAATAGCTAAAGCATTAATTCTTGATCCAAAAGCAAAATTTCTTATTAAATTAGTAGAAGGAACAGAAGCAAGACCTGTTAAATATGAAATTGTTGGAGCTGGTGATGCAGGTAGAATTAGGTTTAATATGACAGCACAAGAAAAGATTGCTGTGTTTGAAAATAGATTTGAAGCTAGTCCTGCTGTTAGAATGATTAGACCATACCAAGAACAAATTAGAAAGACTGGTGGCTACACAACAGCTAATGATGGAAAACAGTACACTACATCAACTAATGGCTTTTTAAATAGTACTGAGTTTCCTAATGTTCAAGCTTATGGTGTAAAAGCAAATCTTATTAAGTCTGGAGCAGAATACCAAATTAGATTAGCAATTTGGGATCCTATAGAAGGAAAGTGGAATGATGATATTCCTTATCCTAGAAATAAGTTTCTTAGTGAAGAAGCAGTTGCTCCAGCACTTATTACAATGACTGATGCAGCAATCTATGAATTACTAAATGATGTTCCTCCTTCAGCAGCAGAATTACAAAAATTAAAACAAGCTAATAAAAAACCTTTATAATGGCTGATAATACTCCTATTCCCCCTTTAGTTGACAGAACAGCATTAGAAGATGCATTTGGTGGTTACGAACCACAAGGTGCTCCTGCTGATTTACCCAATGTAGCATTCAGAGGATTAGATAAGTCTAGTGCTACTGCAGGCACAGGAGAACCTGTATCTATATTAGATGCTCTAGAGAATAGTCTTACATCTATGCCTACTAGTGTTAAGTTAACAGGTGGTGGTATTCCTAGAAGTATTGCTGAATTAACTTCTTCTAGATACAAAGCATATGTTCCTGGTGATTATAATAATGAGGATGCATATGCTCAAGGACAGGGATGGACTGAGAAAATGGTTAATAGTGTTGGTAAAGGATTACTACTTGCTGGTGGTACATTTTTACAAGGCACTGTTGGTTTAGTTAATGGTGTTGGTAGAGCTATTAGTGATGGTAGAGCTGCATCATTCTATGATAATCCAGAGAATAGAGCATTAGATGATTTATATAAATGGTCTGAAGATTTTGCTCCTGTATTTCAAACTGATGCTTATAAAAATTTAAACTGGTATAGTCCTTCTAAATTATTTTCAGCAAACTTCCTATGGGATGGTATTGTTAAGAACTTAGGATTTGCTGCTGGTGCTTATTTATCAGGAGGTGTATATGCAGCTGGATTAAAAGCATTACCATTAACAGCTAGATTATTCTCTGTTGGAAAAGCAGCAGAAGCTCTTGCAGCTACAGAACAAGGATTACTTGGTGCTAATAAAGTTGCAGATACATTTGGTAAAATTAAAACATTATCTGATAGATTTTTAACATCATATAAACTTTCAAGTGTTGGTGGTAGAGCATTAGTTGCAGGACTTTCTACAACTGGTGAAGCAGGATTTGAAGCTGCTGCAAACCTGAATGCATTTAGAGATAAAAAAATTCAAGAGTATGTAAGTACATATGGTGCAGAACCAGATGGAGAAGCTCTTGCTCAAATTAATAGAGAAGCTGAAGCAGTAGGTAATACATCATTCTTATTGAATGTTGGTTTATTAACTGCTACCAACTATATTCAATTCCCTAAGATTCTTGGTTCTTCATATAAGGCTGAACGAGGAATGGTTAACAATTTAACCAAAGAGATTGGAGAACTTACCACAGATGAAGCTGGTAAATATATTGCAGCTCCTAGTAGATTAGGAAAAGTATTAGGAACCTTAAACAAAGCAAGACCTTATATCTTTTCTGCTTCAGAAGGATTTGAAGAAGGTTCACAATATGCAATCCAAATTGGAACACAAGATTACTATAACAAGAAAAGTAATAACGAACCAACTACTTTCTTAGATAGTTTAAGTGAGGGTATTACTCAAACCTTAGGAACTAACGAAGGTATGGAGAATGTTCTTATTGGTGGTTTGTCTGGTGCTATAATGCAAGCAAGAGGTAAGTTCTCTCAAGGAAGAGAAATAACTAAAAACACAGCTGCTGCAATTGAACAATTTAGTAAATTTAAACTATCTGACTTTAGTAAGGATACAATTGATTCTGTAAACAGAGGAACAACTATCCAAGAAGAAAGAGAACAACAATTAAAAGAAGGTAATGTTGCTAACAGTAAAGATCTTGAAGCTGACTACATTATCAACTATTTAACTCCTCGTATTAAGTATGGTAGATTTGATCTTGTAAGAGCAGAGATTGATGATTACAGAGCACTAGCTTTAACTGATGCTGGCTTTGCACAATTACAAGCTGAAGGTAAGGCTCTTGCTACAGATACAAAAGAACAGTATTTAGAAAGATTAAATGGCTTAGAAGCTACAGCTAATAATGTTAAATCATTATACCAATCACTAAACCTTCGTTATGGTGGAATGGTTAACTCTAAAGGTGAAGAAATTTATTCATCAGATGTGATGGATAAGATGGTTTATGCTGCATCTAAAGTGGCTGACTATGATAAACGTATTCCTCAATTAACTAGTCAGTTAAGTGATACTAGTATTGATGTAATGGGTATTGTTGATGAACTTGTTAATGATAAGAAGTCTGATAAGTTTGATGCTGCAATAGTTGAATTAGAACAAGGAAAAGCAATCACTGCAGAAGAGGATATTCAAACATTACAAGATATTGCAAAACTTTCTCTTCGTAGAGATTTATTCTTAAATGAATATAATAATATTAAAAAGAGTCCTGAAGAGTTTAAGGAACCAGAACCTCTTGCAGAAACTGCTAAAGTTCCTGGAGCACCTGTAGAAACTGTTACCATCAAAACAAAAGATGGTGATGAAGATATTGAGGTGGGCACAGAATACTTTCTAGGTAAGGTTACTGAATATAGTGCTGAAGGAAGTGAGGTTTATCGTTTTCCTAAACTAACTATTGTTGGAGAGAATGAAGATGGTACAGTTCAAATCAAAACCTCTACAGGTGAGATTAAGAATGTATCTAAAGATGTATTAGCTGATTACAAACTTGGAAAGGTTAGTGATACGCTAAACAATAAGAAAGCTAAATACTTCATGGACAACATCAATACCATGTTTGAACACTATGGTATTAAAGATAAAGATGGTAAACCTGAAGTTGGTAGATTAGAATACTCTCTGAAGAAAGATAAACTTGTATTTGTATACAAAGATGATAGTGGTAAGATTGTAAGAAGAGAAGTGTTGAACACTATGTTCAAAGCTGCTGAAGGTTACAGAGATGCAATGGTTCGTGAGATTGGTAAGCTTACAGCTACTCAAACAGAATCTAAGAAAGCTTTTGTTGAAGACACTACTACAATGTCTGACAAGCTTAGAGTTAGAAACCAGATTGTTACTGACTTATATGAGAACAGTGTTAAACGTGTTCAAGAGATTGAAGATAAGTTAACAAAGAATAGAGAGAAGTTAAATGAGATATCTGATTCTTTAGATGCTGCTAGCAAAACTAAAGATGGTAAAGATCGTAAGAGAATTACTAAAACTTTAAAGAAATCTATTAATGAACTATCTTCTTTACGTAATAATATTGAGAAAGAGAACAATGCACTATTAGGTGAGAAGAATGAATTGGAAGTTAACATTCCATTATTCAAAAACTTTATTGATGAGTTAGCTTCTCTTCCTGAAGATAGTAAAGAGTTTGTTGCTCAGTTAAAAGATGATGTTTCTACTTTTGAAGATTTAATTGACATCACTAACGATGCTATTAAATCTAATAACACTTTATTACAGGACATAGATAAAACATTATCTGATGCTCTATCTGTCTTTACTGATTACATCAAACGTTTAAGAGAAGAGAATCCTGGTATTCCTTTGTTCATGGATGAATTAGTTGCTAAGCTTGAGAAGTATCAAGGTGAAGAAGGAGCAAAACAATTTATTGCTGAACGATTAGGGTTTACTGATTTAGTTGCAGATCTAGAATCTGATATAAATGATTTCTCAGCAGAACTTAAACTTCCTGAACTAACTACCAAAGCAGATAAACTATCTAATGATATCAAGGAACTAAGAAAAGGTCTTGATGATTTAGTTACTCAACAGATTGCTAGAAGAAATATTCTAGATGCATTTGAAGAGTTTGTAGAAAAACAAAAACAAATTAAGCTTGAAGAAAATAAAATACAAGCTGATAAACAATTACTAGCACAGTTCTTAGGAACTATGGATAACAGTGTTCAGAATAATCCTGAACCAACTAAAGGTTATGAAGCTGCTAGCAAGAAACCTTGGCAATCTGTTGTAGGTGGAACTGTTGCTCCTGGATATAAAGATGCTGAAAAGTCTTTCAATAAAAGAGCTAATAACTTTGGATTTAAGTTTAATGGTTTAGAGAACAAAGATTCTATTCGTGGTGTAGTTGTAACTAATGCTACACAGGATCAAATCATTCCTGGATTAACAGAACACTTAATTGGTGAGTCTGGTTTAGATCCTAAGACTGTTATTGCTTTAGTAATGGTTCAGGAGAACAAGGATGGTTCTTATACATTAGTAGATGAGAATGGTGTAGCTATTCCTCAAGGAGCTGATTTACTTAACACTGCTATCTTCCAAGTGTTTCCAACTGAAAAGTTAGAAGCTACTTATGATGGTAAGAAAGAAAGTATGTTCAGAGAATCAACTCCTGAATATGTAGAAGCTTCTTTAAGAGAACAATATACTGGTTGGAGAGAGAATGAATTAAAACAAACTCAATTAGGTCAGCCACAAGGTATCACTGCTTCTTTTGGTATTCCTCAATATGTAACTAGATTAAATGAAAAAGGAATAGAAGAAAGAAACTATGATGCTAGAGTTTCTGCAGAAGAAGCTGGTTTAGTTGATTCTGAAATGTTAACAGAAGAACCAGTAATCGCTGTAGCTACAAATAATACCTCTATAACAAATGGTTCTGTTACATTCACTACACCTCTTGGACGTGTGTTCTTACAGATTCCTGGAGGCTTAGCTAAGTTATTTAATAGAAAGTTTAATAGCAAAGAAGCTAATACTATCTATGATGTAATTCTTCAGTTGACTAAGAATGCTGTTACAGATGGTGATATTAAAACTGAAAAATCTCAACGATTAATCAATTGGTTAAAGTCTACAGTTTATTGGGGTATTGCTAAAAATCAAGCTGGTGAAAGAATACCTGCTGGATATAATAATGTGTGGTTTGAAGAAGTTAATGATGAAGATGGTAAACCTGTAACTAAGTTATATATTTCAGGTAAGGGTGAAGGATTTGAATTTACTCCAACATCATTGGAAGAAAACAAAGGTGAGATTGTTACATTGTTACAAAACATGTATAACAACACCAATGCTACAATGGTTAATCAAAATGCATGGAACAATCCATACTTTGAAATAACTGGTATTGATAGCAATGGTGAACCTATCACTAAGAAGTGGGACAACTACCAAACATATTTATTATCTTCTGAAGGAAGAACTAATGAAGAGATTCCATTAGCTACACAATTCAAACCAATCACTGATACAGCTCCTGTAAATAGAGTAGGTATTTATTTTACATTAGATACAACAGTTGATGATTATGTAGTTCCTCAGAGTGCTCCTGTTGTAACACCAATGGAAGAAGCTCCTAAAGCTCCTGAACTTCCTACAGAATTTTTTCTTGCTCCTAAAACTCAACCTGAAGCTAAATCAGTAGAAGCTCCTAAACAAGAAGGATTTGTATTAGATGGTGTTAAAGAAAACACTGTTCAACTAGGAACATTTGGTGCTGTTACATTTACATTAGATGGTAAATTGTACAATGAAACTAATGGTGATAAAGGATTTAATCCTACCATTCCTGCATCTGTAACAGAGGCTGTAATGAAAGCTAAAGATGTTACTGAAGAAAAAGCACAACAAATTATTGCTGCATCTGTTATTGCTAAGATGGCTCCACAATTAGAATCAATGAAGCTTCCTGTTGTTGAACCTATTGTAGAGTTTACAGAAGAAGAGAATGATGAGTGGAATAACTCTGCTCCTAATACACCAGATGATACAGCTTATCGTTTACAATTAGTAAAAGAAGCTAAACAGTTTGAAAGTGAAATCTGGCCTAAGGTAGAAGAGTTCTTGAGAACTAAGTTTCCAATGCTTCCTATATACAGAGTGAAGAATGCTATTCAGGCTACTAATGGTAGACAAGCTTTTGGTATGCTTCATAATGCTGCTATCTACTTACAAGAGAATGCTCAGGTAGGTACAGTTTATCATGAAGTGTTTGAGGCTGTATGGAAGATGTTTTCTACTCCTGAAGAAAAGACTGCTTTAATTAAAGAGTTTAGAAACAGAGAAGGAAGCTACACTGATAGATTTACAGGTGAGGAGATTAAATACTCTGAAGCTACAGAAGCTCAATTAAAAGAAGAGATTGCTGAAGAGTACAGAGACTTTGAATTATTTGGTAAAGCTCCAGATAGATCTAATGGTAAATCTTTAATCTCTAGATTATTCTCTGATATAGTTAACTTCTTCAAAACATTCTTCACTGGAAAGAATGCAGCTAATAACACAGAAGAGTTATTTAAAAAGATGAGCAGTGGATATTATGCAGAAAACTATAATCCATACATTGCTCCATTATCTTTTGCTAACGTTGGTGTAATTGATATACAAGATGCTTTTGGTGGTCCTGATGCAGAATATAGATTAGAAACCATTCCTGCTACACAGGTTAATGAGATCATGCAACAGATGACTTATAGCACTCTTACTGATTTAATTAAAACAGATAAGAGCTTATTCACTATTGCTTCTGTCAACAAGAAAGAACTGTATGAGAAACTTCAAAAGGAACTTCTTGAAATAGTTAGATGGAAAGGATCACAATATGAAAGTGCTGCAGCTAAAGGTGAATTAACTAATGAGGAAGCAGCTCGTGAGGTGGGTAACTTAAAAACTCTTTACAAGAATATCAAAGCTGATTGGAATGATATTATTGCTAAACATCAAGAATACTTAAAGACTTATTCTATTGAGTTTGATGAGAACGATAATAGTATTCTTACTGATGAGAATAACTCAGGTAAATCTGACTACCAAGCTGCTAACAAGATTGATTCATTCAGAAGAGCTAATAGCGCAATTAAAATCTTATTAGCAACTCTTCCTGTAACTGAAGTTACTAATGAAGGTGTTAAGATTAAACGTTCATCTATTGGTGGTGCTGTATTAATGCCTTCTGATCAAGTGTTTATTAACTTAATGAATCAATTACATGATTCAACTAATGTTGATGATATGTTTGATAGATTAAGAACTATGGCTTTGGGTAATCCAAACTATGCTTCTCTATACAAACGCTTAACTAAACTTGCTCCATCTGAACAAGTTGATTTTAGTAAACTTGATGATACTGGATTGCAATTAGTTTCTGCATTCTGGAAATCATTCAAGAGACAAAATGCTGATGTTATATCTGTGTTTGTTCTTCCTGAAGGAGATATTGTTATTAGTGATTCAACCTTATCATCTGCAGCTAAACAATCTAAACGTGATATGACTGCTAACTTGATTAATACAATCAAGGGTGATAACAAGTATGTTAAATATGATCCAAAGACATTTAAATATAATGCATTAGGAGCTATTAATAATGTACAGTTTACTGGTTCTCAATTAAATGGATACACTGACTTCTTAAAGAATCTAGGAATTGAATTTGATATTAAGGCTGTAAGAAAGCTTAATGATGATCAATTAAGAATGTTTAGAAAAGCTGTAGAAGGATTGAAAACAAGTATTTCTCAAATAGAAGATGTAGCAACTCTTTCTACAAAAACTTTAAACATTGATGGTCGTATGTTAGAGCTTGGTACTATTCAAGCTATAATTGAAAACCCTACATTTGAATCTACATATTTTAATATCAATGGTGAACGTACACAGAACTTCATTGGTACAAATGCATTAAGTGGTTTATACGATGTTCTTTCTAAAATAGATAACATTAATGATTTAGCAGGTACAGAATATGCTTTCCTACTTACTGATGTATTTAGCAAAGGTAATTCTAGTGTGATGTTAAACAAGATGTTTAATATTGCTAAGTCTGGTGGACGTATTAAAGGTAGTGAAGAATTTATGAAACCTGTATACATTGATGGTACAATCAATGAACAAAAAGGTAAGAGTAAAGAATCTTCTAAACTTAATTACAAAGAACGTCTCATCCAAGAGATCAATCTCAACTTATCTGGATTCTATCTTAACCTTGTTCCTGGAGATGCATCTATGGAATGGGCTATTAAAATGCACAAAGAGGAATCTCCTTTTGTAACTGAAGAATCTTATTTAACAAAAGACTATCTTAACATATTTAAGAACTACTTCATCTCTGAGGTGGAACTTGCTAGAGATGGTCGTAAGACAGTTAAACCAGAAAACAGTAAAGACTTACGTTTCTTCAAAGCTATTCTTGGTGATGTTTTACATAAGCAAATCATGACCAAGGCTAATCTTAAACTTTCTCCTGAGGAAGTATATGAGAATAACAAGAAAGAAATTAATGCTGCTGTAGAAGAGTTTATTAAAAATGATGCCCAAGATACTCGTGAACTACTTGCAGGTTATGGAGCTATTGGATATGATGAAGATGGCTTATATGTAGAGAACCTTGCATTTGGTGATAACATCACTGAGCAATCATTGAACACTAAATTACAAGTGCTTTCTGTTAACTACATGATTGCAAACATTGAAATGCATAAGCTTGTTTATTCTGATCCATATCAGTATTCAGATGAGTTAAAGCGTATTAAAAACTTTAACTCTCCAAGACAACCTCTTGTGTATGGTTCTAAAAAGATTAACGCTGCATTCAATAAACAATATAACAAAGGATACTCTAAAGATGATATTGGTTACACTGATATGAATAGAGATGTATTCAGATCATCTGTAATCAGTGATGTATTTACAGTTGGTAGTCTTCCTGGATATGAAATTCCATTTGAAGAAACTGATGGTGGTGGTTACATCTCATCAAAAGCTAATCGTATTTTTGGTATTCGTTCTGGTGAATGGACTGAGGATAATGAAAAACAATACAGATATGATGTAGCTTGGGAGAAACGTGATAAAGGATTTGATTTATCTAAAGATGAACAACTTCTTTTAGCACAAGGTAATCCTAATGTAAGAAGTACATACACTCCAAGAAAACCTATTGTATCTGGAAGTAAAGCTGATGGTAAAAACTATAATGATATTGTTCTTGATAAGTTTGCATTAGTTCCTCTATCATATCGTCTTCTAAAAGAAATCAATGCTGATTCAAATGCAATTAAGTTGTATGAGAAAATGCAAAGAGATGATGTTGATTATGTAGTTTACAACACTGGTAGAAAGGTGGGAGCTGGTATAACTACTCCATTATATAATGAAGATGGTTCATTTAATAATAATCCTTTTGAAGAGATAAACAATATTCCATTTGCTATCATGGGTGTACAAACAGAGGTGCCTTCTAAAGATACTCCTCTTGTTACTCGTGGTTCTCAAATCACTAAGCTTGTTACACTTGACTTCTTAGAAGCTGGTATGCCTACTGACTTTGAAGCTGATGGAGATTTTGATTCTCGTTTTGCTAAATGGATCACTCTTGATGAAAATAAAAAATTAGAGTCTTCTGAGATTTATAAATTAATCAAAGAGAACCAAGATTTATTAGTTGCTAAAACTGAAGCAGATTACCAAACTCTTATTAAGAAACTTGGCATTCAACAAACTGTTGTAAATGGTAAGAAAGCATTTGTATTAGGAGATGTAGATAAATTAATTGATACATTACGTGATGAGATATTAAAGAGAGAGGTGAATGAAAATATTACTGATGCTCTTAATGGATTTAAACAAGGTGATGTTGTATTAGAAGCTACTCCTGCATACCAACAAATCAGAAACATCTTATATTCAATTGCAGATAAAACTGTAGTTCGTCCTAAGATCTCTGGTGGTTTGAAAGTTCAAATTCCTTCTACACTATTAGAATCAACTCGTGTTAAAGGTAAAGAGTTTACTGATAAAAATGGTAAAGTTAAATACTCTTATGAGTCTAATAATTTAAAATTCTATACTAACAAAGAAGGAGAACGTATTTGTGAGATTATGGTTGGTAGATGGTTCAAGTCAGATAAGACTGATGCAGAACTTCTTAAATACTTTAATGATACTCCTGAAGGACAAAAGGTTCTAGAAGGAATTGGATTTCGTATTCCTACACAAAAACAAAACTCTATTGATTCATTTGTTATTAAACAATTCCTTCCAGAAGAATTTGGTGACTCAGTAGTTATTCCTTCTGAACTTGTAAGAAAAGTGGGATCTGACTTTGACATAGATAAACTTTCTATCTACTTGAAAAATATTTATGTAGATGGTAAAGGTGATATTAAAGCTGTTCCATATTTTGGTATTGGTGAACAAGCAAAAGCTAAGTTTGCTGATATGTTTGATAGAGGTGAGTTCTTAACTGAAGAACAAGTTAAACAACTAGACAGATATATTAATGAAGAGAGAGAAAGAGAATTTGATTTAAATTCTCCTGAAGCTAAATTGATTAGAGATATATTCCCAGAAGCATTTACTGATGAAGCATTTGCAAAAGAGTTTATAGCTGATCTTGCTAAGAAGGGAATGAAAGAAGGTATTGTTGATAACATGTATGTTAAGTCATTAGAGAATCAATACATCCAATCTTTACAAAACCTAGTATCTCATGAGTCAAACTTTGATAACTTAATCAAACCAAACTCTGCAGACCAATTAAAAAATCTTGCAAAAGACATTAACAAAAAACTTGGAAGAGAAGAAATCGATTACTCTTCTGTAGGAAACATGTTACATAGATCATTCATGTCTAGACTAAGACAAGATTTTGTTAGTGGTAAATACGCTATTGGTATTGCAGCTGTTTCTCAAACAAACCATGCTCAGAACCAACGTGCTGTTATGTACATTGATACTGATAGATTAAAAACTAAGAACATCAGTGAAGCAGATAAAAAATGGTTAGGTGATGGTGAAATTAAATTAAAAGAATATAACTCAATATTTGCTAAAGATAAAAAGAGACCTACACTTTCTATGATTAAGAATGCTGCAGGTGAATACATCTCTGATATCATTGGTCAGTTCATTGATGGTTATGTGGATATATCTAAAGGTCCTTGGATCATGGAACTTGGTGCTACACCTAATGTTGCATCTACTTGGTTGTTCTTAACTAAGATTGGTGTTCCTATTAAGACCACTGCTTATTTTATGAACCAACCAATTGTTCGTGATTACTTACGTACAGTGGAAAGTGCTGGTTACTCATGGTTATTCATTGACAACTTTGTTGATGACATGATGGAAATCTACACTCCTCAAGAAGATATAACAGTTACAGAACTTCCTAATGAGGCTGGACTTGGTGAAATGATTGGTAAGAAAACTAGTCAGCTAAGTAATACTCAAAAGGCACAACAACAATTAATTCTAGAAGAGTTCTTGAAATATGCTAAGATGGCTGAGCATTTGTTCCAAGTGACGCAAGGTTCTAACTTTGACACTGCAACAATCAATGATCCATATTTGGTATTCAAGAAACAAATGCAATTGAAGAAAGCACAGAATACAATTATTTCTTCTGTTGATGACATTCTAGATAAATCATTCATTGGATCATTAAAAGATATTATCTATGATGTTAGAGATGCGTTCTCAACAATATTAATATCTGATAGAACATCTGATGATACAAGTAAGATTTCTGTAAGAGATGTTATGGAAGCTGTATTAGCACCATATACAGATCTTAGTGACAGAGACTTTGTTAAAGTGTCTCAGAAAGCTGTAGCTGACTTATTTGATTGGGCTGTACAAACAGATACAAAATTAAATAACTTTATAACTAATGCACTACTTGGAACTGACACTTATGAAAGTGCAGCTAAGAAGGTTATTGAATACAGAGATAAAGTGCTAAAAGATGAAAGTCATCCTTTACATGATAACTTAATTATCAATTCAATTAAACTAGAACCTGGTTCTAAAAATGGAAAACCTGATAACTTGTATATTGCAGGAAGAGATAATAAGGTGTATAATCAGAACCAGACTATAGCTGCATTTCGTGAGCTAAGAGAGCAGTTAAAAGCTGAAGGTAGTGATTTGTATGGTAGACTAGTTAGACTTGCTGTAATCCAATCTGGTACAACTACATCGCCTATATCTTTTACATCTATTCTTCCTTATGAAGATTTTAAAGCATATTATAATAAAACTTTGTCAGAGTTAGAAAATTTACCTAACTTAGATGAATTTTATAATCTTCATGTACTTGAGAGAAATAATTGGAATAACACAGACATAGTTCCATTTAAACCATATACATTAATTAAAAGTAAAAAAGGAAAGTTTTTTAATCCAAATATGGCATTTGTTGCTGATAGACTTAAAGGTGCTATGGCAAGATTTGAAATTCCTAAAGTGATTAATATTTCTGCACTCTCAAGAGAAGGATCATCTGACTTTGTTGTTTATAATTGGGAAAATAGAATTTCCAAATCTGATAAAGCTAAAGCTAAAAGAAAAGGTGATAGATCATATATCAATAAAGGATTGTTCCAAAAGGTATATTACACTAATGAAGATGGACTGAGAGTACCATTGGTACAAGTTTCTGAATACAAAGGTAAGGTATATCAAAACTTTATATACAAACATGTTAACGCTTGGGGTGATTCATTCAGAGCTAATGAGTTCTATAACTTTATCAAACCATCTGTATTAAATAATGATTTTATTAAAGTGGAAGAGAAGTTTAACGATGAGACTAGTGTGAAGATTTCTTCAGCTGAGGTGGCAGATGATGTAATTGCAAACATATATCTTGCAGGAACTAAAACTGAACCAAAGATTGAAACAGGAACAGAATTGAAAACTGATGATTTTAAATGCTAAATAAATGAATACTTGTCAAGTAGGTATAAAGAGTACAGTTGAAAAATATGTAAGTGGTAAATCCTATTTAGGGTTTAATGGAAAAAACTTTATCCAGATTTTTACATCTGTTAAAGAGAAAGTTAATCCATCTAACTTTTATGGTGTTGCTACAAGTGTTGCAAACACTTTAAACAAAGCTATCAATTCTGATCTTGTATTAGGAAGAGTATTCTATCCAACACAAACTCCTGGTGGAGTTGTTGGTGTTTCTATAAATCCAACAGCAGCTCAATTAAATCTATTGAATGCTAAAGAGGAAACTGAGATTCAAGAAGCATTAGATATGCTTAATGCAGAAACTCCTGAACCTGATAGACTTGATATAGAAAATGATCTAGCATTTGGAGTTGATGAGAGTGGAGATAGTTTCATTGCTTATCAAAATCAAGAGATGGTAGTTTCTAAAGCTAACTCTGAAACAGTTGCATTAGTAAAAGATGCTGCTGTTAAGATGGGCATTGATATGCAAGCTCTGTCTGATTATGCTAAAGCTAATCCAGATGTAGATGTTAAAGATGTTAATGGTTTAGCTGACCTTACTAGAGGAGTTATTGCTATTGCTACTGGTAAAGAAGATACTGCAATCACAGAAGAGGTTGTACACGTTGCTACAGCTATTCTTGAACAAACTAATCCACAACTAATCACTGCACTTATATCTAAGATTGATAGGTTCAAAATCTACAAACAAGTCTTTGATTCTTATAGTAAACTTAAAGGTTACCAATTACCTAATGGTAAACCTGATATTCGTAAGATTAAAAAGGAAGCAGTAGATAAATTAATAGCTGAAGTGATTGTTAATCAATCAGAAGGATCTACAGAGTTCCCTGAACTTATGCAGGAAGAAAATAGATCTATGATTAAACAATGGTGGGATACCATCAAAGATTATATCAAGGGTGTATATTCTAAAACAAACATTGATTTATTCCAAAAGGCTGGAGCATTAATTACTGAAGGTGAAGTTAATGGAACTGTATCTGATCTTGTAGAAGGTGGTGTATTCTTTCAAAGAGTAGAGAATAGTGTTCGTGATGAGTATTACGATAAGGTGATAACTGAGAGTAATAAGATGATATACAATCCTAAGACACCAACTGATACACGTCATTATCTTTATGAAGGAGAACGTGTTACAAAATCTGTAACAGAAAAGGTTGATGAGGGTAAAAAAGAAATAGGTGGAGATGAGATTGATAAAATGATTTATGATCAGAAAAAAGACTTTGGTCTTGGAGGACATGATCTCATTGAAAATGAAATACTTACCAACTTAATTGATAAAGATGGTTTTGCAAAAAAGGAATTTACAAAAACTCCAATTGCTAGTGACTTAAGTCCAGCAATACAAGAAAAGATAAAAACATTTGCTAGAGAATTAATCCTATCATATCCAGAAGGAACTAGATTTCTTATTGAGAAGATGGTTATTAATACTAAAGAGAAAGGCATGCTTGCTTCTAAGGTGGATTTTAAAGCTATCATTCCTGTTATAAATAAAGAAGGACAACCTGATATTAAGGTGGACACTCTTGACTGGAAGTTTATTGGTATTGACAAAAACAAAACTGAAGATGTTCCTTGGTATAAAAGAAAGGATTGGATTGCTCAGATGCTTGAGTATGTAAAGATTGATCGTAACTATGGATTAAGACCAGATCAAACTAGAAAATCTAGAATGGTCCCATTCATAGTTAATTATGAATATAACATTCCTGGAGTTCGTAAGAGTGGTGTATATGCTAAGTCTTTAGAGATTGGTAAATTAGATAGCACACAAGAAACAAACTTATACTTACTTCCTGTTCCTGTTATCAGTGAAACTACTGGAAACAAAGAAGTTGATAAATTAATTTTAGCTCTAAGAAAACAATGGGAGAAATTATATTCAAAACCAGTTACTCCAGAGAATAGAGATGCTAAGAACTTACAACTTAATGAGATTGATAAAGCTATTCGTCACTTACATGTTAAGATTGACTTTGAACCTTTATACAATGTAGGTAAAACATTCTTAGATAGTGCAGCTACAACATTTAAATCTTTTGAGAATATTGATTACTCAAACTTATCAGCAGAACAAATTCAAGAAAAACTTGGAGAACTATTATCATATCAAGCTAGTGCTCAAAAGTTTACAAACTTAGATCAAATCTTCCTATCTCATATTTCTAGAGAGGACATGAGTCCAGCAGATAAATTAACTCTTTCACGTTTAGAAGATATTTCTAAAGCTACAGAAAGAATGATGGATAGAATTGAACAAATACAAAAAGATTATGTTGTTCAATTAGCTCTCAAAGAAGGATTTACAACAGAGACTGAAGGTGATTCTATATTAGATGCTGAGGTTGCAGTGACTGGATTTGCTAAAACATTTTTAGAAGCATCAAAACTTTCATCTAAGATTATTAATCTTGCTTCTAATTTATGGTTAAGAGCAAAAAGTTTAACTGACATTAGTGTATCTAATAAGATAGATGATTTTGAGAAGGTATTAACTCCTGCATTTAATGAAGCTAGAGCAAAAGGTAAAAGCGTATTTGATTTAATTGGTAGAGTTTATAATGGTGAGTTATCACTTAATAAAAAGATTGACTCTAAGTTCTTAACTGAAATTGATGCAGCAAAAGAAAAAGGAGATAAACAATTTTTCTTAACCAACTTAAACATTGATGAGTATAATAGACTTGCTCAAGAAATGATTAAGAAAGGTGAATCTGAAATCAATGCTATTACATTTTCATCTAATGAGGAGCAAGATGATGCAGAAAAAACTTATAGAATTAGTAAGCTTAAAGATTCACTAGACATTACACGACCAACATTTAATGGATATAAAGATTATAAATTTGGTGAGTTAGTTAAGAAAACATTAATTGAAGAAGGTCATTATTCTGAAGAGTATACACAAATGGCTAAGAGTCAAGCTTCTCTTGATTTGTGGAATTTTATTACAGCTCTTAATGATGAAGCAGCTGCTTTAGGTTTTATTACAAATCAAGGAACATCATTCTTACCACTCATAGAAGCAAGTATTTTAGAAAAGATTTCCCAATCTAAAGAATTTTCTGAAACTGCAAAAGATATATTTACTGATCTTTATACAGTGAGAGTTGATGAAGAACAAACATATTCTGCAACTGATAAAGAAACTGGTGAGATCAGAAAACAAATTCCAAAATACTTTACAAGAACTGATAAAGCAGTAGAACAATTATCTAAAGATGTAACTAAAATTATTCCTCTTTATATTAAAGCTCTACAAGAATATAAGACTGCTAAGAATATGGAGAACACTCTCCTTACATTACATTCTGTAGAACAAGCTAAAGGAAGTTTAGTAACTAATGCTGAGGGTGATATTATATTTGAAGGTGAGGTTCCTAAAATTAATGAAACTCAAAATAAGAATGCAGAATTATTACAAATAATTGTAGATGACTCTCTATATGGATTAGGTGAAGATCTTGGATCATTAGGAAATACTAACTTAAATACTTTTGTAAGTAAGTTTGCTAAGTCTGAAGAAGGTAAACAAAAAGGTGTTGTCTCTATAAAGAAAGGATTAAAGAGTGCTGATACACTTGTAAGAGCATTAGCTGTAGGTTTAAAACCATTAATTGGTTTAGCCAACTGGGCTGGTGGTCAATTTCAAGCTTATATTAATGCTGGTGGATTTTATAACTTCTTAGGAGATTTTGAAAAGAATAATTTAATGGTTACATCAGGTGTTGGGTTTACAACATTAAAGAAAGGACTATTAGATATGTTTATTCCTCTTGGAGAAGATGTTACAGAAGAAAGAATTAAAAAATTATCTAAAGAACAATCTTATATTAAATGGTTAGGAGCTTGGTCATTTACTGATGTAATGATGGCTACTAACTCATTCCCTGAGAGAAAGTTACAATTTGCTAATGCATTGAGTATGCTTGATAACGCAATGGTTGTTGATGGTAAGATTGTAAACATTAGACAATACTTATCTAAGCAAGATACAAAAGCTAAATATGATTTGTCTTATGCTGAAAGAAAAGCATTAGAAGACTCATTTGAAGATAGAGTTAAAGCTCTAAGAGAATCATCATCATTAGAGAAGATTGCTAAGATAGAGAATGATAAAGTTGTTATACCTGGAGTAAGTGATGAAGCAATAGCTAACTATCGTGTTACTATTAGAGAATATGGTAGAACATTGAATGGTCAAATGAGTCAAGATAATAAAGCTGGATTTAGAAGAGATTCTTTACTTAGTTCATTCATGATGTTCAAAACATGGATTCCTAAATTATTATATTCTCGTGTGGGAGATATTAAAAAGAATGCTGAACTTGATCAATGGGAATATGGTAGAGCAAGAGCTTTCTTGAAAGTGTGGGCTAATGTAGGACTTTTAAATATCAAATCATTACGTGATGTTTATCTTGGTAATGAAGAAGGTCTAAAAATAATGGATGAACTTCTTGAAGCTAAGAAGGATGAATATTATAAAAAGACAGGACAAGTCTTACAGATTACTAATGAGGAGTTTTATGATTTAATGAGAACTCAAATTACTAATCAGATGAAAGAGTTAAAGTTATTGTTTAGTACAATGGCTCTTGTTATTGCAGCAAAATCTGCTGAACCACCTGAAGATGCAACTGACTTTGAGAAAAACAGATATAAATATTGGGCTAAAGCTTTAAACAAAATATCTGATGAGGTTAGCTTTTACTATAACCCAGCATCTGCTGACTCCATTACTAGAGGATCTATAATTCCTGCTTTGGGATTATTAGTAAAATCTGAACAAGTTATAAATAGTCTTAGTAAAGAAGTTACAGGTTATGTATTGAATGATCAGAAGATGATGGATAAAGCATATCCTACTAAATACTTCTTGAACATGATTCCTGGAGCTGCTCAATTCCAAAGTGACATATTACCACTTGTTAATCCAGAACTTGCTAAAGAAATGGGTATCAGAGTTACTGCTGAATCAAGACAGAGATAATAGCTATATTATCTCATCTATTTAATCTTTCATTACTAAAATTACGTTAATTATAAATAAATTTGTATATTATGAGAACTGCTGCTATATGCCCCACCTGTGCCACGTATGAGAACGCTATCTGCGTCCTTTATGATGGACCCTACTTACCCTGTACAGGGATAAGTCCATTAGATTCTATTGCTGAAGCCTTAGCTAAAATTGATGCTGCTATTTGTGCACTTGGTGGAACAACCACCACTAGTACATCTAGCACCACTAGTACAACTAGTACAACAACAACAGCTGGACCAACAACAACCACCACTACAACTACTAACTCTTGTGCTGCACCAGTTATAACTGATATCACTACAAATGGAGCTTATCCACAAGCTGCAGTTACAGTTTATTATGATTTGAATGGAATTGTAGATGTATTATCTGTTGTTGTGTCTTATAGTCTAGATCCTGATTTTGGATCAGGATTTAATGATACAATTAGTAATTTAGTTCCTACAAGTTATACTATACCAGATTTTACTGGTTCAAGTACTTGGTACTTTAGAATTCGTAAAGTTTGTGGAACAGATCCATTAAATCCTACTGGTGAGTCTTATAGTAATGTTGTATCTATTGTACCACAACCTACTACTACAACTACCACAACTACAGGAACACCTACTACAACAACAACTACCACTGCTGGACCAACTACTACCACTACCACTACAACTTTGAATTATTATGAATTTATGTATCAAATTTACGATAGTGAAGAAGTTCTAATAAATATTCAAACCACTCCTATTAGTGAAGCATGTGCATTATTACCAGCTATTCACACTGGTAATGCACAGAGTTTTTATTCTTCATGTGTAGCGTTACTTACAGTTGGACAAAGTGCAACTGCTGGTGTTTCCTGTGATTTTATTATACCTACAGGAACATATGCAGTACAACAGTATCCTCTTTCATCAATCACTACATTTATTGCTGTGGTAGATGGTATAATTACAGAGATTTTAGATTGTTCTACAACAACAACTACCACTACACTTCCTTAAAATATAATACCATGAATGTTGGATGCTCTGCAATTCCTTGTCCTATAATATTAAATTCCACCTGCGTTATATACGAAGGTGGTAATCTTATATATACAGGAATTAATACTAATGACACTCTACAAACAGCTCTACAAAAGATAGATGCTGTTATTGGAGATATTGCTGTTGGTACTAGTGGTACTGCAGGCACTAGTGGTACCACTGGAACTTCAGGTTCTAGTGGAACAGCAGGTACATCAGGTGATGATGGTATCTCTAGTGGTAGGGTTTTCTACTTCAATGAATCTCAAGTATCTAGTGTAGCACCATACAAGGTGTTATCAACAACCCCTTCTGGAGGACCTGAACAAGTTGTTCCTGCTGTAACAAGTGGGAGCACTCCTGTTCTAGTTGCTGAATTCATAACAGAACAATTAAATGTTATTACTGTTCCTGCAGGTATACAAAGATTCTTCTTACACTTCTTAAAGAGTGCACAAACAGATATTGTTAATACATATGTAGAAATTATATTAGCTGATGTTAATGGTATTCCTATTTCTCCAGCTTTTACAACAAACGTTGCTTCTGTTGGATGGGTAGATGCTGTCACTCCTGTAGAGATTCCTGTTGATATTGTTATTCCTTCATCACCTGTATCTACATCAGATAAAGCAATTGTTAAAATATATATTACAGATGATGTTGCTGGTGCATACAATGTTAATTTCTATACAGAAGGTGCTGCCAACTATTCATATGCTGTAACAACTATTGCTACACTGTCAGGAACTAGTGGCACATCAGGAAGCTCTGGCACATCTGGTATAGCAGGAACTAGTGGTACTTCTGGTATTGCTGGTACTTCTGGGACATCAGGTATTGCTGGAACCTCAGGTACTTCTGGTATAAATGGTACAAGTGGAATCAATGGAACCTCTGGGTCTTCAGGCACTGGAGGTACAGATGGTACTAGTGGTTCTTCAGGATCATCAGGTACAAGTTCTACAGGTGGTACTTCTGGTACAAATGGAACAGGAGGAACTAGTGGTACTGATGGTAGCAATGGTACATCAGGAAGTTCAGGAACTGCAGGTTCACATGGTACTTCTGGTACTAGCTCAACAGGTGGTACTAGTGGAACTTCAGGCACAACTGGAACCAGTGGTACTGATGGAACCAGTGGAACTACAGGTACTAGTGGAACGAG
>Ga0181344_1000147_pt1 | contig 28952 bp, 34 predicted proteins | sample Su13VDMLBDD_FD_130098 | JGI IMG/M metagenome (GOLD analysis project Ga0181344, IMG submission 130098) | Freshwater viral communities from Lake Michigan, USA - Su13.VD.MLB.D.D | ecosystem: Environmental > Aquatic > Freshwater > Lake | place: USA: Michigan | collected 2013-07-15
CGTCGTGGAGGCATTGAGGGTGAAGTCAATCACCGCCTCCGCCGTCGAACTAATCGTGTTCTGGGCGTGCGTCGTGCTGTTCTGGGGAATCGCCTGCGAGGGCGTGTTGACGATGCGGGCGTTGGCCATAGCTTAGCGGGTTGAAGAGTGGCGTGATTGCGTTGTCTGGTGAGAACGGATGCGCTTCCCAGCCGTATTGAAATTACGCTGGTTCATCACATCCTCCAATTCTAGCACAAGAAGGGACTCGGCATACCCCTCTTCGGCAGCAGCCTTTTCGTTCTGCCCATCATACCGCAGAAAATCGGCAAAGGCGCCGTGAGCGGCATAGTGGAAGAACTCCATCGGGACGAGGGAGTTGGTGGTGGAATTGTAGGGCCCGTCCCACCGCTTCTTGTAGTCCACGTACACCGTGTCCAGCCCATCAGGCGGGGACACGATGTCGGCCCCGTCCGAAGTGACGTTGTACGTCAGCTCCGTCACGCTGTACGTGCCATACGGGGCCTCGTCGTAGATGCGGAGGAAGCTGCCAATCGGGTTGAGGGTGGCCTGCGTGAAGGGCACCGACCCACCACTCACCGCCCGCGCCTCACCCAGCACCAGATAGCGGGGCCAGTAGTTGATCCGCCGGTAGGCATTGTAGATGCGCCGGTTGATAAACTGGTTGACTAGGGAGTTTTCCTCAGTTGTCAGGGCGGTGTTGCCTGACAGGGCCTTCACCAACTCCAGCAGATTGCCGTAAGTGTCGGTAGTCATTACACCTTATTGGGACAGAGATGGGGGAACTTCTTCTGGTGGTAGCGAATGAACTCCTTGCTGTTCACTTCGTGCCGTCCATACTTGTTGATGAGGCGGAAGTATTCGTCAGCCGGATAGAACGCCACGGCCTTGCCCAGCCCCGGAATCGTCTTGTGGCCCTTCCAACGGCTAGCCTCGTGAGCCGCAAGGACCTCCTCCTTCTTCTCGTTCACCTTGATGAGCTCAAAGCCCGTGCGAATCTCGCGGATCAGGGCGTCCTTCACAGCCCCTTCCCCGGGCAGCTTGGTGATGATGTGCATAAAAAAGGAGGCGCACCCACCTAGGATGCGCCCCCATTCTATCAGCCGAGTGTGGTCTTAGCTGAACTTCGACAGGTCGATGACGCGAAGGGCGATGATGATCTCGCCAGCCGTCAGCGACGCAACAGCGGAGTCGGTCACCTTGACCAGCACATCCGTCTCAGACGTAACGGCCTTGACCGCCTTGCTGTAGCCGGAGGTGAACTGGTCACCCGTGTTGAACACCGGAACCGTCATCGCGTCCACATCGAGGGCGTCGATGAACTCGTCCGGGTCACCGGAGGTGGTGCCAACGTCGATCACCAGCGTGCTGGAGCCCGCGATGTCCACCGTGTTGGCGACCGCCGCCAGCTCCACCGCCGAATGGGCGGGAAGTTTGGCAATGACGCGACTACCACCGTTGCCGATGGCGATCAGATCATTGTAGTCCAGACGAACGTAGTCCGTGAAGCCGCCCAGCTCGTTAACAGTAACTTTAGCCATTGTGATGTCTCCTTGGTTAGGGTTTAGCTGAGGACGGTGATCTTGCCGTGAGCGGCAGGATGCGCCACCTTGAGGGTGCCGGTCCAGTCAACGTAGCCACGCTCGCCACCGCCGAGGTTCGGCAGGCGGGTAGAGCCGAGCGGGATGAGCTCACCCACCGCGTAGAAGTCGGGGTTGATGAGGTAGCCGGTGTCCTTGTTGGTGGTGTCCGGCGCGGTGTCGGGATTCATATCCACGATGGTGACAATGCCGTGATCCGACTGGTACTGACCAACCGCCAGCTTGATGAGGCCGGACGAGCTGTTGGCGTTGTACTGACGGAGGGCGCCGGTGGTGGCGTCCGCACGGGCGAAGTCGGTCACCACCCGGCGCAGGGCGGTGTCAGCCAGCAGCGTGAGGCTGTTGGTCGAACCGTTCTGGCGGTAGATGGAGGTGATGAGGTTGTTCAGCACCGTCTCGTTGAACGTGCCCGAGCTGTGGATGGAGCCAGCCGGGGTGCGGTAGTCCGAAGGGACATCCGCAGGACCAGCCGAGTCAATCCAGTCACCGAGGCCGCGCATCGTGTAGGCCGTGCCGCCACCGTTCTCAGCCGCACGATCCTGCGTGCCGAGGAGGACGGTTTCAACGTCACGCTTCAGCTCCTTGACGGCCTTCATCTCCGCACGGGCGATGTCCTGCGGGCCAACCGAGGAGACGGCCTGCTGGAGATCGGACACGCGGAAGGACCGGCGCCGCTTGTGGACGTAGTTGCCAAGGCGGGCCACGGAATCAAACTTGTCGTCGAAGTCGGTGACATCAGCGCCTTCGCTCACCGCCGTGGTGACGGGAGCGGACAGCTTGTCCACGCCCCACTCAACGAAGGTGGCGTTGCACTTGAACTTGTCAGCGGAGCTGAGGAGCGGCGTTTCGCTGGGAGCCAGCGTGCTAATGGCATCGTGGAGGTCCTCACGGTTGAGGGCCGCGCTGCCGGGCGAGGTGGTATCGTAGGTGTTGGAGAACGACATAACTAATTAGGATTTACGTTTCGAGAGTTGAGCTGCACGGAGGGCGATGAAGTCGTTGGCGCTTCCTGTTTGTTTGTATCGGCTTTCAATGTCCTTGAGCTGCCGGTCGAAGCGGTTTTCAGGACGCTCCGGGGCAGCCGCCGTGGAGGCGGGGGACGAGGGAGGATTAAGCGTTACGCCCTTGGACTTACCGTCCATTGGCAGCTCGCGGCGCCCGTAGATGGAGTTGGCGGCGTGAGCCACCAGATACTCAATCTGCGGGGCAATCTCAGGCACAAGACGCTTGGCCTGTTGCAGGCGGGGGTCATTGACCATCGCCTCATACCGCTTCCTCACATCGTTGTCTTCGCCATCCATCCAAGACAGCTCGGTTTTGGCCAAGGTCTTGAACTGCTGTTCCATTCCCTGACGCTGTGCTCGGAGCTGGAGCTCCTTGTACTGCGCCGGGATGTATTTGGTCTGGCGACGACGGGCGTTTCGGAGCATCTCGCGCACCTGCACCTTGGTCCACTCCTTGCCGTCTTCCGCTGTGTAAACAACGTCGTTGGGGCCAAAGTCCTCCGCCTTGAAAAGGATGTCCTCTGCCGACTCGACGAAGCTATCCACCTCTTCCTTCTGTTTCTGAAGGTCTTCGACGGTAGCAATCGACTCGTAGGGGTTGTCCTCAACCTTGGCGTCAGGGAGTTGCTGCCGAGCCTGCACAATGGCAGACTCCAGCGCGGCTGCCTTCTCCTCGGCTAGCTTGCGCTTGGCCGTGAGCTCAGCAATCCGCTTGAGCAACCCGCTCTTGCCCTTTTGGGCAAGCTCAGCGATCTCCTCATCTGTGAGGTCCTCAATTTCCTTTGAAAGAACTTCCTTCTGGGGAGCGGCCTCGGCCTTGGGTTCGCCCTCTTGCGGGGGCTCCTTGGCTTCGGGCTCCTTCGGAGGAACCGATTCAGGCTCTTTGGGAGCAGCGGGGGGCTGCTTGCCAGTAAGCTTGGCAATACGGGAGGACAGGAAATCCTTGTCCGTCATTGGCTTGTTGGTTTCCACGGCAGGTTTAGCGTCCCCCGCGTCGGACGTTACGACTTCTGACATATTTCATCCGCCATCTTTGCGCCTTGGCGACTGCGATGGGGCGGATGCTAGCATAGCTTTTCCGTACTTGACTTAATTGGTCATCCTCCGCCATTTTGCGCCTGCCTCGTAGGAGGCGCCCAATGGTGCAAAGCATAGCATTTCGCCTGCTAGGACGCTAGCGACCCACCGGACTTCCGGCTCCAACAGCCGGAGAATGGCCAATCGGGGGTGTGGCGAAGATGCGGGTTGGAGCCCCGCTTGGGCATACCTTTATGAGCCCTAAGTCCCTAGAAATCCTTCAGAACAACGAGCACTTCCTTGAGTTTCTGACCTCCTTGCACGACGCCCGCGAGCATTGGATCGCCAACCTTGAAGACCGGCCCACGGAAATGCTCCAGCAGATCGCTGGGCGCATCTGCACCCTGAACGACATACTGGAGCGGTCCAACTACAAGGTCGCTAAGGAACGCTGGGAAGCGCTCAGGCGCTAAGGCCCTGCGTGCTCACCTCGCCCATCTGGGCGGGAGCCGTACCAATCCGCCCAATCTGGGCGTTCTGCATCTGCTGCATCTGGAATTGGTACTGCTGCATATACTTGTTGAGCCGGTCTTGGAACGGCTTGTCCTGCTGGAAGCGCTGACCAACGTCCGGCTGCTGCAAATACTGCTGGATGGTTTGCATCGCCACCTGAGCGCCATTTGGGCGAGCCCCCACCTCGATGCCAGCGTAAATCTTGGACAGGTCGTCAGTCACCTGCTTGACGATCTGCTGCTGGGCCTCCTCGGCAGGCTGGAGAACGGCATCGGCCAGCACCGGATTGACGGCTGAGGCCATCACTTCCAGCATCCGGTCCATATTGATGCGGCCATTCCGGTCGAATTGGACCAAGCTCACAAACTGGTTGAGCTGGGTTTCGAGATTCTCGGGATCAGCGGCCAACACATCGTAGTTGACCACGATGTCGAAGTTCTCGTTCGGGTCGCCACGGCTGAAGCGCTGGGGATCGGACACGCCCGTGACGCGGAAGAACACCTGTTCAGGGCCAAACCGCTGGTAGCACTTGAAGGCCAGCCGGATGACATCACGAACGTGGTGCAAAAACTTGTCCACGAAGTGCTGCTGACGGATGCGGGACATCGGATTCTCGTGATCCAAGCCCATCATCGTGTTCGCCTGCTGGAGCATCGTCTGTTCCAGCTCCACGCTGCCCGGGTTGTACGGGGGCGTAGGCCCAAACTGAATCTCCCCCATCCGCCGGTAGGGGATGCGGGCCGCTGGACCGTAGTCCGTGGGCGGCTGACCCGTCACGGGGTAGAGCAGCGGCGGGATGGTCGCCATACTGTTGCGGTCGGAACGGCTGTCCCGCTCGCCCTTGATGGCCCATTGCAGGCCACGCAGCATCTCCGGCACCGTCGCCAGCTCGTACAGGCGCTTGTTGTCCTCAAACAGCTTGGTGACGACAAAAGGATAGTCGTCATAGCCGTTCAGGAGCTCAAACTTGGCATACTTGGGCTCACCATCCCGGCCCGTCCACTTCTGGTTGAACACCGTGCAGTAGATGCCCTGCGAGCCATCCTCCCGCTTCACCATCCGCTGGTAGGCGTAGATGACCTCGTACAGCTCGTTGGTCATCTGCTGGGCCGAGCGATTGGTCTCCGTGTTGGTACGGGGGTCGGTGAGATCGATTGAGACGGGCTGCTGAGCCAGCACGTTGTCCACCCAGTCGGAGTCCCATCCCTCCGTCGCCACCTTGTTCTCAAGCTGCTGGGCCGACATCAGGACGCGCAGGAAGCAATACGGCGCCTTCTGGTAGTCGGTGGTGTAGGCCGGGAAGAACACATCCCCGTCAGGGGCTAGGGCGTTCACCACCGGGCCATTCACCGACTGCCGCACCACGGACAGCTCCGTCGTGCCCGTCTTACGCAGCTCCTTCACCGCCACCTTGGCCTGCTTCTCCGTTACGCCCTTAAACTGCTGGGTGAGCAGGATGGCAATCTGGTCGTCAGCCTTGCCCTCAATGATGAGGCTGGCCAAGTCGGGACTGGCCTGAGCAATCTGCGCCAGCTCCACCCGCTGACGGAACGTGCGGTCCTCCTTCTGCCACCCCACGTAGCTCACCATAATGCCACGCTCAAAGAGGTAGTTGGCCCCCAGCTCCATCTGACGCTTGAAGTCAGGGATGTACGCCGCCACCATCCACTTCAGGAAGGCCGAAGTAACCCGAGCCCGCTGAAGGTCGCCCAGCTCTACCGGGTAGGCGCGGATGTTTGCCCGCGACAGCGCCGACATACACAGCGCAACGTAAGTGTTGATAAACTGGTCAATGAGGGGCACCTCCGTGTCCGAGGCTCCTTCAAAGGGGAAGGCGTCCGGGCCCCACTTACGCAGGTCTTTTGCTTTGTTCGGCCAGATGTTGCGTCGGTAGTCATAGCTGTCGCGGGTGGACGACAGATACCACGCCAAATCGTTCACCGTGCGGTCGTAGGCATTCTTCAGCGCAAGCACGTCGGGCTTGGCGCTTACATACGTCAAGGCCTCTTGAGTGTCATTTTCCATAGGAATACCTGCGCTTAATGTCTACGATGATGCGATTAGAGAAACCCTTGCCCACCCCAAGCTTGTCGCCCAGCCGCTCAGGAGAGACGGGCTGGTAGCAGGCTGACAACGCTCGCGTCAGGATTTCAAAGCCCAACAGCCGATCCACCTGCTCAGCCTGCCACTCAGGGCAAAGTGACAGGTCACTTTCCTCCGAGGGCTTCGTGCCGGTAGGTTTTGCCGCCATTGGCGTCTTCGATGACATCTACGTTGATTAGCTTGCCCACCAGCCTATCACACCAGCTCGGTTTGACGGCCACCAACACCTTGTCGCCCAAGCCCTTCTCGGGGATGCAATACAGCCAATGCGGGTTGGGAGCAGCCTTCAGGGCCCGCATCAGCAGCCGCTTGGGCACCGCCAAGGGCACGGCCACGGCAAGGCGCACCTTGTCGGCACCTTCCTCTGTGAAGTATTGCCGTCCCTTCACCAGCTTCCAGTCCTTGTCGGACAGCTTCTCGTCCCTAATCTTGGCTAGCTGGAACTTAGTAATCTTCAGTTCCTTGGCCAAATCGGCAAATGGAATCTCAGTAGTAGGCATTTTTAGGTCTGGTAGTGGCCATCTGGCCGGGGGCTATGTAACGAATGTCGGCCACGGCGGCGTAGCGGAGAACGTCAATCGGGTCTTTCCACGCCTCATCCAACCCACCTTCCGCCGTATACTCCTGAAAGGCTTGGATGATGTTCTCGCAGCGGTCTGAGATGTACAGGTGCGGGCGGTTGAGGGCGTCCATCGGGGCCTTCCGGTTGTAGGCCAGCTTCGTCTGGATGGCCTGCAAGCCCTCCTCGATGTCCAACCCCGGGGCAGGCATAAACACCAACCCGGCATCCTCAAGGTCAGCAATAACGGACGATACGCCGGTTTGTGTCTGATATCTGGCAGCACCAAGGCGGGGGTCAATCAGCCGCTCAAAGATGGCGTCCCCCGTTTCGGCCTCCATCCCGGTGATGAGGTCAACGTAGTCACGTATCCCGTAACCAAGGCCCTTGGACCCTTCCGCGCCCACCCACTTGCCGCCCTGCCACTTAGCCCAGTCGCCCACGTTGATGTCCGGCCACTCCCGATAAACCCACCACGTATCCGACTCATCCACCGCCACCCACGCCATAAACCAGTTCTTCCGGCCAGCAGGGTCTAGGATGAGATACTTGGTCGTACCCTTCAGGTTGATCGACTTGTGCTCCACCACGTTCACTTCCCGGCTGAAGTTGGGAAAGCGAGTGGACAGCGACTTGGTCGCTATGCCGTAGGCACGGGTGAGGATTTCCGGCTCCGGCCTGTTCGCTAGGTCCTTGGCGATACGGTCGTAACCACCGAAGGGGTTGTCCCTACTGTGGAAGTAGATGATGCCTGCATCCCGGTTCCTTGAACGCTGTAGGTATGGGACGCTCCGGCCACCCAGAAGCTCGGCGGGCTTAGATCGGAAGGTTTCCGCTCCCTGCACGTAGTCTCGGACAACCTCGGTGTATCCGTCGATAGGTGTAAAAGTAACGACCAGCTTGCTGTTGCGAGTAGCGAGGCGAAAACGAAGAGTCCCAAGGAGCTCCGGGCCGACGAGATATTCGTCACACCAAGCGCCAATGTTAAGCCAGCTAGGACTCCGGCTACCAAGCTCAGCACCCTCAAGGATTGTGTCGTTGTTAAGGAATTGGGCATAAGTCTTGAATATGATCGAGCTCTTGCTGACGGGCAGGATGAGGCTGGACTTGGAGAACCCGTTCTTGCGGGTGTAGGACACGTTCTCCTCCGTCCCCAGCACCTTGGTCTTAAACTCCTCGGGCAGGGCGTCGTACACCGCACTCTGCTGCTGTCGGATGGACACATCCGCATTCTGGGCAAAGCACATTATGACCGACCCCGGGTTCTCCACCGCCGCCTTCACTACGGCGTGGGCCGCCCAGCTCGTCTTCCCGCTCCGATTGCCCCCGCTCACCAGCAGCTCGGAATGCACCGTCAGCAGCTCCTCTGCATCCTTCCAATGGGGCAGCTTCCAGCCATACCTGTACGGGTCCCGCTTGCTGTTCGCAATGGCTGAATGGTAGACCTCGTGAAGCTTGAGGACATCCTCCGGCTTCATTGCCGCCAACTCCTCGTCAGTCGGCGGCTTTAAGACCTCGTGCGGTTCCCAGACTAGGGCCATTAGTAAAGGAAAGCCTCGTTTTCTTTAATGCCGAAAATCGTAGTTAAAGGAAAGCTCACTTTCCTTGGCGTATCTCCAGCTTCCAGCACCAGAAGCCTATGGTGCACGACCAGTAGCCACCCCCCGTAAAGGAATACTGACCGTAATGGCGCTTGCCCGTAGACACATCCGTCCAAGACGACGTAACTATCGCCTTGGTAATCCAAATGCCAAGGCTGGGCCTATTGCAGGGAAGCCAAGAGACTCTCATACACCCTCCACAGGTTTCGTCACCACCTCAATGCTGCTCTCCTTCAGCTTGGCCTTAGCCTCCTCAATAGCCTTCATCGCATCCTCCAAGCTAGGGGCACTACTCTTGTGCTCCACCGTCACCCTGTTCCCCTCCGTCGCCATAAAGAACTTGTCCGCATAGATGCCATAGCTCATCGCCAAATCACGTAAGTTGGTACGAGCCAACATCTTGTCGTCCTCAGCTAGCATCTTCATCTTCTCCTGCTGGAGCATTCTCGCGCCCTCAATCAGCTCCATTGCATCCTGTGCCACAATCTCCTTCCTCTTGTCTATCAAGCCCTTATGCCGGGACCTAAGCCCCACCAGCGTGTACCAATCCACGTTCTCCTCACGCACAATGCTCTTCCAGCTCTTCCCCTCGGCCATCAGCTCCAACAACCTAGCCGCCCGCTCAGGCTGACGCGCCTCAATGCTACGGCCATTCTCCCCAGCAGCCACTATGGCCCTAGCCACTTCCTTCCTGATGGCAGCTCGTTCGCTCATACCCCCATATGGGGACTATTCCCCATACCTGTCAATCCGGGACAGGCAGGCCCATAATAGGACTTTTTTAAAAAATCTTCGTTCTTCGTGTAACTTTCCACCCTTCTGCCCCGTCCCTGAATACCATTCAGTTACAGGAAGCGTTTGTAAAAAAGTTTAAAGGTCGGATTGACCCAATAGTTCTGGAACCCACGGGCGAAGCCCGACCCCCTCCCCCCCCTGCTGAGTTCGCCGTTACCCCGGGTGACGCGAGCGAAGTAGGACGAGTTGTACAGGTGATTGGACGACGGCTTGGCCGTGTTCTAGATTCGCCCGGGGTCTTTGAGCCGAGGCCCCTTCTGAGGGGCGCGTGCGATCCATCGGCTGGCTTGGCAGCGTTCTGATCCAAGGGCCTAGGGGCTGGCCCCTAGGCACATAGTTGAAGCCTAAATGCGTGCAACGGCACAACAAAAAAGCCCTAGGGGGTGAGCCTAGGGCTTGCGTGTGCGAGGGATGCGTTAGGGTGTCAACCTATCTCCCGGGGTCCTCGTACCCCTTTTTGGGCTTGGGTCTGGTGGGCTTATCAGGCCCGCCGTAGAGGATGAGATAGAGCAGAACGCTACAGATGGCTAGCAGGGCTGCGAGAGCGCCGAGGGCGAAGTCGGCAAATCCGCCAAGCATATGCTTCATGATCCGAAGAGGTCCTGATAGGACGCGGCGTTGTGGTGGGAGGGGGAGGAGTTGGCGTGCTCGATGGAGCCGTAGTATTCCTTGGCGGAGCGCCAGTTGGTGGACTTGGGCGCAATGTATACCTTCTCCTTCTTGACGAAGGAGGAGATGGACAAGGGCCGGTGGGGCTTGCGGGTGGACCATTCAAGGGCGGTGAAGTCCTTGACGGGTGAGCAGTCGAGTGGCGTGGCGCAAGCTACGGCTTCCCTAGTGGTGCCGAAGGCGTAGCCGTAGCCCGGGATGCGGGCGGAGACTAGGCTGGCTTGGTCGTCCTTGACGATGGTGAGGCGCTTGGCCTTGGCATCGAGGAGGGCGAAGGCGAAGTAGCCTTCGATGGAGGCAAGGCCTGCCGTGCCCTTGTCCTGCATGGCGCGGAGGAGAAGTTCCGAGTCGCAGGTGGTGGACGAGTTCTTGTAGTGGTCAGACTCGACGATGCCGTTGTGGACGAGAGCTTGCTCTACGTCCAGCATTGGATGCGTGTTGTCGAGGGACTTGCCACAAGTGGCCTTTCGCCCGTGAATGATGAGGGCGGAGCCATCGGAGGGCTCGTTGTAGCCCACTTGGTCGTGCCAGCCTTCCGACCAGTCGGTGAGGCGATTGGTGAGGAGTGGGTTGGATGAGCGGATATGGGCGAGCTTGCCGGAGCGTGAAATCCACGCTGCGCCGAAGCCATCGCGTTCGCCAGTGCGCTCGAAATAGCGCCAAGCGTGGCGGATGATGGAGTTACGCTGGGAGGGCTTGTGGCCCGTGAGGAAGAGAAGCTTACACATTGTAGTGATAGTAGGATTATTCGCTGTCGGTGGTCGTGTCGGTAGCAGCAGTGGTGTATTGCGCTGGATTGAGTTCTCGATGGCGGGCTCGCCAGAATGCGAGGTCGTGCGCGGGCAGCGGAAGCTGCTCAAGGGTGGCGATACACGAGCCAGCCTTGGGGCCGCGAGACACAGCACGGATTAGTTCGACGAGTCGGAGCCAGCTAAGCACCTTGGTGTAGTCTAGGGTGGCAGAGCCGCATCGAACTTCGATGGTCTTATGCGCAGTCCACGACAGCACGTTAACGGCGCGGTAGCGGTCGTGAGGGGAAACGCCCCACTTGCAGTAGGTGTTGTCTCGACGCGAGGCTGGCAGCAGTTCCATTAGGGCGTGTAGCCACTTGTCCATCACCTTTGCGCGGGCAATGACCTCTGAGTATGACAGGCTTCGTGCGTCGAGGTGTACGTGCAGCCCGCACGACTTGTTGACGCGCAGGCCAAGCGTTGCGAAGCGCTTGCACAGGTTGAACAGACGGGGTTCCGCAACTGCTCGGTCGAGCAGGACGCGAATCTCGTGGCCCTGTGCGTCGCCGGGAGGGCGAATTGATCCGTCACTTGCAACCCGTGTCCATATCGGAAGTGCTTGGATCAGTTGCTTGCGCTCGATTAACCCGTAAGATTCGAACTCTAAGCCTACTGCGTGTTGGTAGTTGTACAGATCGCAGCTTGTATTGCGGGACCATAGCGACGAGAACTGCTTGCCCGGGGCAAGCGGGATGCTCGACAGCAATTCGTACACGCGCTCTGTGAATGGCTTGCGCAGGGGGTCCGGTACGCTGTCATTGAAGCGGCGGACCCGATAGTTGCGTATGCTACTGCAATTGTTGGGTGCCATACAAAGTGTCTTTGGATTGGTGACCCTGCCGCGCAGTCGCCGGAATCGCTTGGGCGTGTTTTTGCGGAATAGGCAATCTGGCACGAAAACCATTTGCTGGTTCGCCTCTCGCAATGCAACGGGATACGAACTTGTGTCCATTAGGTCTGCAATGTAGTTGGCGGCGCATATGCCGGTGTGCTCGTCGGCTGGAAGGCCCGAGGTAGTGGACCAAACAAGTCCAGAGTGCTGGATAACGTTGTCGAGGTGGTGACGGATGGAATACCAAGTGATGGTTTTCATAGGTAGGGTGATAGTAGGTTAGGCGCCGATGCAGTCGTTGTCGTTGGGATTGGCGAGGCAGATGGCGTCCCAAGTGCTCTCTTTCTTCTTCAAGTGGGCGCGCATCAAGTCGCACAGCTTGGTGTAGGTCGCGTAGGCGCCAGCCTCGTCGATGGTTTCGATGGCGTTGGAGCCGAGCCCGTAGGCGAGGCGGAACAGCGCCCGCTGGGCGTTGTCGTATTCCTTGTAGGCGTTGTAGTTGGCGCGCTCGGTGGCGCTCAGCTTGTACTTAGCTTTCATTGTCGTGTGTCGCGTAGTCACGCGCCAGTCAGGCGCGGCCCAGAGCCGGGCGAGCAACCCCCGAAGAGGGGGAAAAGAAGAAGGTGTAGGTGCACACATCGGCAATCTGCCGGTTGTGCTGCGAACGGGCGAGGAACTGCTCGCTTACGTCGATGAGCTCGGAGGCGTCGTGGCCCCATTTGGCGAGGAAGTCGTCGCACTCTCGGCACTCGTGGTCGGACAGGTCGCCCTGCTCGCCATAGGCGATGTAGCACGCCCAGTAGGCGGGTAGTTCGTACTTGCGGGTGTTACGCAATGTGAGCTTCATATGTGGAAGAGTCGTATGGGGGCGATACCCCATTAGGAGGTGATAGTAAGTACGAGGGTTAGTTCTTGCGGAAACCATACGAGAGGAGGGTCTTGTAGAACTTCCGAGCGCTTTCGATGGACAGCTCGACCTCAACGTCCTCGGAGTTGAAACGAACGGTGGTGACGGTGGCCGTGTCTTCGCGATGATTGATCGCGAAGATGTGGCGGACGTAACCCTTTCCGCGAATGTATTGCCCTAGCGTGTGCGTTTCCTCAAAGGCCTCGTCGTCGTAATCGCTCCGCGACCGCGTATCGCGCCGGTCGTTGGAAGCCGACTTATCCATGATGCTCGACGCGCTGTGCCTATCGGCCTCGTCGTTCTTGCGGTCACGAATGTTGTTACGCGAACGAATAGAATCAAAATCCATACTTACGTCGGGCGCCTCGGAATCGGGCGCCGTGGTGTTTGTGGTAGCTGTGGAGGACTGGGTGAGCTTGTGGGTCATACGAGCCCCCGGAACACACAGACGGGGCCCTAAAGCAATTCGTAGTTTTACGTGGCGCGCTTGCGCGCTACGTAATAACTATGAGTTGCTTTGGGGTGGATGTGTGTTTCGGGTATGCAGGGGCCGGATGACCCACAAGCGATCCGCGTCCCCTCAGATACCACTTACCACGGTGCCCGATTCCTGCCCGACCTGCTAGCCCCTGCTCGGCTACGAGCGAAGCTCCAGCCGAGATATTGAATTGACAGACCCCTTGAGGGGGCTGTCTTTACGGGGTGACCCTAAAGACTGCGGAGGGCGGTTGGGGCGAGGGGCCCCAATCCGGTCCCGGAGCCGTACTGGAGTTGCGCGTGAGCCGCAGCGAACGGCAGCAGGGGGGCGTCGCGGGGGGCTGCAAGCCCCCTGCGTCTCCGCCCATTTTCTGCGGCCCGCGTGAGCGGGACGCTTGCACACCGTCGCGGAGCCCCAAAGAATGCGGGATGTGATAGTATTAGGGATGCGTAACAAGCTTGCTGGCAAGTATACGGGGAAGAGCGAGAGCAGTCGTTACTATGCTACGAACCCGGAGGCGAGGCGTAGGAAGAACGCCTACAATAAGCGATATCACGCGACGGAGGAGAGGAAGGAATACCGGGCGGAATTGAACGCTGCGAACCGCAGGATGGGCAGCGAGGGCGACGGGAAGGACGCTAGTCACACGAGGAGCGGGCGTATTGTCCTGGAGCGGGCGACCAGTAACCGGGCAAGGAACGGCAATGGTGGACGACGGCTGTTGTAGGCGACGGTCGGGAACGGGGCCGCAGCGCGGCCCGGTTCGGGGGTTTGGGCGGGGTAGGACGGGGCGGCGAACTCGGCAGGGGGGGGGAGGGGGTCGGGCTGAGCCCGTGGGTTCCACAATAAACGGTCACAACCCTATGATAGTGAATATCATAATTTCGGTCTGTGCTTTCCGCGCAGAAAAACACCCCGGCGGGATCAACTTTGCTTGACAGACGAAGGTTGCGTGTTACGGTGAGTATCGCCAGTCGTTCTATGTGTTAATCGTATGGGAGTGTCGCCCTGTACGGTGGAACCCACCTCACGCTTAGCGGGGGTGGGTTTTCCGTTTCTTAGGTTAGAAGGGTAGATGGTCTGGCTCCGACCTGTGCAAGGCGGTTCTTGGGCCTACTGGCGGGGAGCCTGACGAATTTACCAACTCCCCTTAATGTTGGCTCCTTTGGGAGTGAACGTGCCGAGAACCACGGGCAATGGCCTACCAGCGTGGCGGCAGCACCCGGAAACCTCGTCTCTCGGCAGACAGCGTTCTAGTGGTTCATCCAGCAATGGGTGAACTCTGCCCCCGTGTTCCTGCATCAGCACCAGCGTCCTATAGGGAGCTAAAGTGTGATGTAAGTCGATGAATGGGAGAGCGAAACAAATCTCCTAAAGAAAAAGCTCGTAGACCCTAACAAAAAGTGATTGGGTGGTGGGGATGAAAGACAACACATTGAACCTCACCTGTGAAGATCAACTTCAGCTTGCTGTGAAGTTTATGGCGTGTGAATACGCCATTGACGGGATGCTGCGGCATTTCCCGGCTCCTGAGTGCAAGGAGCAGGAGCACGCTGTGAATTGGGCCAAGGACACGCTTGGCTGGCTGAAGGAGTGCCGTGAGGCGGCTGGGCTGCCTTACGACTACAAGGACATCACCGAATTTTCCCTCCCGTTCTTGGGGGGCAATGACCAAACCAACAACCAAAACTAACCATATGCCAATCGTAAAAGCTGAGAGTAAGGGTATTGATCCGGTGCCTGCTGGTGTCCATCAGGCCGTTTGCTATGCCGTCATTGATCTGGGGACGCAGGACCCGGGCAACCCGCAATTCCGGCCCAGCCGGAAGGTGATGCTGATGTGGGAGCTGCCCCACGAAACCATCAGCACGCCGGATGGGGTGAAGCCGCGCATCATCTCGTCTGAGTACACGATGTCCATCGGCAAGAAGGCTACGCTGCGTGGCGTGCTGGAGAGCTGGCGTGGGCGTCCGTTCACGGCGGATGAGCTGAATGCGTTCGACCTGAAGAACATCCTTGGGGCGAATTGCCAGCTCAACGTGGTACACAAGCCGGGGAAGGCCGATCCCAGCCGCGTGTATGCCCGCATTCAGGGCGTGGTGCCGCTGGTGAAGGGGATGGCCCCGCTGAAGCCGGTGAGCGATGTCATCCTGTACGACATCCCTGAGAATGGTCCCATCACGCTGCCCAAGGCGCTGCCTGAGTGGATTGGGGCGAAGATCACGGCCTCGGATGAGTACAAGCAGCGCACCGGGGGCGGCATCACGGAAGCCACTACGGAGAGTGGTGGAAATGGTGTTGACGAAGACATACCCTTCTGATCCTACTGAGGGGGAGGCGACACCTCCCCCTCTTTTTTTCCTATGAACACAAAGAACGTCAGATTCAAACTACTGGCTAGCCCGCTGCACAATCTGGGCTATTGGCTGGCCAAGGCCTGCACGCACCGGACGAACGCTCTCTATTCCACGGGCTGGGAGAAGGAGGAGGAGCGCAAGTCGATGCGGATGGCCGCTCGGCACGTTTCCCGTTGCCTGAAGACCGCAAAAGCGGAGGGGCTGCTGTGATCGTCCTTCTCTGCCTGCTTGCGTTCGCCATTGGGGTGAACGTGGGCGTCATCATTCAAAGCGAATCTGGTCCTGACAACAACGACTATGACTGACACACCAAGAACGGAAGCGGCCAAGCTGGAGGTGCTGCAAGTGGGACGCCCCGCACGGGTGAAGGCCTCCTTTGCGGAGGAGCTGGAGCGTGAGAACGACGAGCTCCACATAGCCGTAAATGTGGCAAGAGACCTCATCAAAACACTTCAGGGCGAGAATCAGATTCTCCGCGAGGAGCTTGAGCAGCAGGCCATCTGCAATGGGGCAGGGGCCTCGCGGGAGCTGTCCTTGCGGGCCACCATTGACGCCCTTCAGAAGGAGCTCTGCGTGCTGCGGGAGCGCATCGTGAAGGAGGGCTACATCGTCACCAACTTTGATGGGACGATTGAGCTGGCCATCGACCCGTGGCATAAGCGGGAGAAGGAGGTGAAGCCGTGAGCAAAGGACTAGTCCCGAATCGCCGGATACACGTAATTCCGGTCGGCGGAATTGAGCCCATCCACGCAGCATCCGAAAACTGCGAGTGTCAGCCGTATTGCGAGGAAGGCGGGACGACCGTGCATCACGCTTTTGATGCGCGAGAAGTCCGTGAAAGGCACAATCATCAACGACCCGACGAAAAGTGGGTATTAGTAACGGAGCTGTCGTGAAACCAAACGCAATTACAAGCTATCACATTAGTCTCGACGGACTCCCTTATCAAGGCGAGCAAGATGCCGTTGAGCCAGCGCCGCCACGCAATGCCTATCATTCTCCCATAACTCGAAATAAGATCAAGATTGGGCATCTGCTCGACCAGCCGCTTTTAATTGAAGGAAATCGCAACCTGCGGAGCCATATCGACAGAATCCTAACTAGATTGAGCGAAGGCCAAAACATTTCAACAATTAAAATCACCAGATTATGACCAAAGCTAAAGAAGCGGCGCTTTTTCTCTCGACTTTCAACTCTTGGAGGCGAGGCAATGACAGTACGGAAGCTTTCGACCCTGCGGAGGTTGGTGCCGCAATCGACGACGCTGTAAACCTGCTCCGCCGGTACGACGAAATGGAGCGCGAGAACGCCGCGCTGCGGGAAAAGGTAGATGACTGGGAGAATGCGGTAGCGCACGCCCTAGATAATCGGTCCGAAGAGCAACACTGCACGTGTGTTGCTCCCTTAGTCGGAAAGGTAAAACAACTGGAGCGCGAGAACGTCGTGTTGCACGCTACGCTCTCCGTGTTTGAAGCCGTAAGCAAGGAGGCACAGTCTTGAACGCCAAGCTCATCAGCATCACCCAGCCCTGCGCCGACCTGATTCAGCAGGGCATAATCACGGCGGATGACCTCATCGCCTACTGCGCTCGGGTCAGCAATCCCAGCAACCAGCTCAACACAGAGACGGCTCCTCGCCTCCTCGCCTACTGCATCAGGCACGGCCATTGGTCCGTGTTTGAGACGGCGAGTATGACGGTTGAGGTGGAGACCAGCCGGGCCATTGCCGCCCAGCTTCTGCGTCATCGCTCGTTCACGTTCCAAGAGTTCAGCCAGCGCTATGCTACGGCCTCTGAGTTTGAGCCCGTAAAGCTACGCAAGCAGGACACGAAGAACCGGCAGGGCAGCGGCGAGCTGGTCAGCGACTCCCAGCAATACGCAGAAGTGGAGGCGTCCATTCAGGACGCGCATCGCACCTACCAATACCTCATCGCCTGTGGCGTTAGCAAAGAAACCGCCAGAATGGTGCTCCCTCTGTGCACCCGCACTCGGCTGTATATGACCGGCTGTGCTCGTTCTTGGATACACTACTTCGACCAACGCTGCGCGGAGCACACCCAGAAGGAACACCGTGAGCTGGCCTGCCTCATCCGTGAGGTATTTGCCAAGCAATTCCCCAACGTGTGGAATGCGCTGCAACTAAGGGAGGCCAAGCCTTGAGCGAACTGGCCCTTGCCGCCCTGTTCCAAGCCATCGTGCAGATTGAGAGCGGCGGCAACCTCAAGGCTCGCAACGGGGACGCCTACGGGCCAGCCCAGATCAAGCCTGTCGTGGTGGAGGACCTGAAGCGTGCAGGCTACGATGTCTCCCTGCGCGAGCGGGGCACGATGGACGGGTCCTTTCGCCTGTTCAAGCTGTACACCCAGCATTGGATACAGCGGCGCAAGCTGAAGGACTCCGCTAGGACCCGGGCGAACATCTGGCGTTATGGCCCGTTCAACGCCAAGACCACGCACAACGACGCCACCTACTACTCCAAGCAGGCGGAATTTTTGATGAGCAGGAAAAAATAGTCTTTACTTCTGACGCTTCCGGCGTCAGCAACGACACGAACACATAACACATATGAGCGAACATTGGTACACACGCGACGGAAAGAGCAGCCACACGCGGCTTACGAAGAAGGGCACGGAAAGGGCCACCACCCTCCGTGACGCACGGGTTGAGGGCTTGCTGCCCTCGGTCTCCTCCATCCTCAACGAGGCGCACAGCCCTGAGCTGGAGCGCTACAAGCAATCGCGCCTGCTGGACGCCTGCCTGAAGTTCACGCCCGACGCCTTCTCGACCACGGAGGAGTGGAAGAAGGCCATCCGCGAGGAGGCTGACCGCGAGATGGTGGAGGCCCAGCAATTCGGCACCGCCTTCCACAAGGCGATGGAGACGGGCGAGCAGATTGACGGGATGGATGTCTTGGTCGCCTCCACCAAGGGCGCTATGGATAAGCTGGCCCTCGATGGGCTGGAGATTATTGAGCAGGAAGTGGTTCTCGTCAGCAAGGATATGGGCTACGCTGGCACCACGGATGTCCGTTACATCCGCAACGCCCGCAATGGCATCCTCGACTTCAAGACCACGAAGACCACGGCGGGTGAGCCCGTGCTGCTGAAGATGTCGCACAAGGCCCAGATTGCGGCCTATCACCACGCTGCCTTCCCGTGGCTCAACCCGTGGGAGCGCGAGGGCATCAACGTCTACGTCAGCAAGACCGAGCCCGGGCGCGTCGATGTCGTCAAGTATACGGCTGAGGAGCTTGAGATTGCGTGGCAATGGTTCGACGCCTGTGCCCGCCTGTGGCGCATCCGTCGTGGCTACGACCCGCGCAAGGAGGTGGTGTCTTGAGCGCCGACCTTCCGCATTCCGAGGAGGGTGAGCGCATCATCCTCTCCTGCATCCTTCTCGATGGCCCGCCTTCCTTGGCCAAGGCCATTGACGGGCGCATCGACGAGGGCTGCTTCTACCTGCCCCAGCACCGCAAGCTGTGGCGTGCCATCCAATGGCAGCACAAGAACAACCATCCGCTTGAGCTTCACGCCTTGGCTGAGGAGCTGAAGAAGATGGGCAAGCTCGACGAAGTGGGCGGCATCCCGGGCCTCGTGGAGATGACGCAGCTCGTCTGCACCACGGCCCAGCTCAACCATTGGATTGATGTTGTGCGCCAGCACTACGTGATGCGTGAGCTGCACTCTACCTGCACCCGGATGGCTGAGAAGACGCTGGCCCATAGCGGCGGGGTGGAACCGTTCGTGCTGGAAGTGAATAACCTCCTGACAAAGCATCACGCTGGCACCAAGCAAGTGACGCTGGCCGACGCCTCGGACGAGGCCATTGCCCTCATCGGGCGCATTCAGGACGGCACGTACACGGACAAGGACACGGGCATCGACTTCCCGTGGCCCGAGTGGAACCGGCGCTTCGGCCTAGCCAAGCCCGGTGAGCTCATCATCCTGTCCGCCCGCCCGGGTATGGGCAAGAGTAGTTGCTGCCGCCAGATTGCCCAGCATTGGTGCAAGCAGGGCAAGGTGTTGCTGTTCAGCCGCGAGATGCCCGTCAAGCAGATGGCCCCGCTGTTCGCTCAGACCACCACGGGCATCAGCTTCCGCGACATCCTCGCTGGTCGCTCGACGATGGACGACATCGAAACCTTCAAGCGTGAGCTTGGCAAGGTGAGGGCGCTTCCCATCGAAATCTACGATCAGGACCGGACGCTCAGCCACATCGTCACCCGGGCCAAGGCCTTCGCTCAGGTGAGCAAGCCCAAGGCCATCTGCGTTGACTACCTCCAGCGGTATGACGCCCAGCAGGAGCGCGGGGAAACCCGCGATATGGCCCTTGGTCGCTTCACGATGGCGATGAAGGACCTAGCCATCGAGCTACAGGTGCCTGTGGTCCTGCTGGCCCAGCTAGGCCGCAGCGTGGAACGCGAGAACCGCGAGCCCCGGATGTCTGACCTCCGCGAGAGTGGTAATCTGGAACAGGACGCCGACCGCATCATCTTCCTGAACGCGCCGGACCACCGGCCTGACGGGGTAATGCAGCAGCTCACGGATAATGACTTGCGTTTCATCTACGTGGACGCCATCCAAGCCAAGGGTCGCAGCGACGGCACGGGCCGTTGCGGAATGATGTTCGACCGTCCCATCACCAAGCTAATGTCCCACCAGCCCGCCTGATGAACTCTGAAAACCTTTCCGAAAAGTCCCTTGAACTCATCCTCGGGGACCGCAACGACTCCTACGGCACGCCCGCCGACGACTTCAACGGCATTGCCCTCATCTGGAGTGGCATCCTCAACCAGAAGCTCAAGGACGAGATTACTGGTGAGGATGTCGCCCTTATGATGGTAGGCCTCAAGCTGCGCCGCGAGGCCCACAGGGCCAAGGAAGACAACCTCGTGGACGCCCACGGCTACCTTCATTGCCTGCAATGGCTACGCACCGGCCTGCGTCCGGCACGGGGGTACGAGCAATGAGCTTCGGATTCGACGTATCTGAGACGATGCGGTCCATCCGCACCATCTTGGAGAGGCACACCAAGAATATGGATTGGAACGAGGCGCTGCCCGACGAGAAGCAGAAGGACCGTACATTCCGGCGCATCACCGATCCAGAGATCATCATCGCCATCGACAAGGCCATCAGGGAGCCCGGTGCCCAGAACCAGCTTGTGGCCGAGAAGTATGGCGTCAGCCGCACCACGGTGTCCAACATCCGCAGGCGAGGGTCCCAGTATAAGGGGATGCCTGAGACCGAGGCTGGCATCCGCAAGTGGCTGAAGGCCAAGGATAAGAAATACCGTGAGAGGGGCAAAGTCTGAACTAACTAGGGCTGGCGGCAAATGGACAGAGGCACGCTATTGGTCGTTCTTGCGAAGCGCCTTACGGCGTGCCTTTGTTCGCTGGCCCGTAAACTACGACGCTCGAAACGGCTCCCGCAGGCCATACGTGGGCCCGTCCAAGCAGCAGAAGTGGGAATACGAGTGTTCGATATGCAAAGGCTGGTTTCCAATGAAGGCGACACAGTTGGACCACGTAAACCCGTGTGGGCGCTTGACAAGTCTCTCCGACCTCCCGGGTTTTGTGGAGAGGCTTTTCTGCGAAAGAGAGGGGCTCAGGGTGCTGTGCAAGCCGTGCCACCAAGAGGTGACCAATGCAGCTAGACATCTTCGGACAGAAGGAGGAGGCGCCCAAGCCATCCCCGAAGGAAATCCCGAAGCTTCCCCCGAAGCTCCACCACCTAAGCGCCCTGCAAAACGCAGAAGAGTGGATGTTCCAAAAGGCCCGGCCTTACACGGTAAGGAAGTTCGGACCGAATAAGACGCTCATCGAGAATCTATGAAGACCACCGGCCTGTTCACCACGCACAAAGTAGCCATCAAGCAAGCCTCCGACAGGCCGATAAAGATCATCCCCTTTGGGGACGTACATCGTGATAGTGATATGCATTGCGGCACGAAGTGGCGGGAGTTTCTGGCCTACGCCAAGAGCCAGAAGGACGCCTACTTCATCGGGATGGGGGACTACTTCGATGGGATGTCCACCTCGGAGCGGGAGGGGCTGAGCCGCAGCAGCCTGCACAACACCACGATCAAGAACATCGAGAAGCTCTACAGCGAGTGGATTGATCGGATGAGCAAGGAGCTGGCGTTTATGAAGGGCCGCATCATCGGGATGCTGGGCGGCAACCACTTCTTCGCCTTCAACAGCGGGATGAGCAGCGACACGATTCTATGCCAGAACTTGGAAGCCCGCTTCCTAGGCGTCTGCTCCTTCATCCGCCTGAGCATTCAAACGCAGACCAAGAGTAGGGGTAGGTCTGCCTGCTTCGACATCTTTGCCCATCACGGGGCAGGGGGAGGGAGTACTCCGGGCGCTACGTTTAACACCATCGAGAAGATGCAGCAAACTGCCGATGCCGACCTCTATTTGATGGGCCACGACCACAAGAAGGGGTGCATTCCTTCATTTCCTAGGCTTCGTTTGGCAGAGGGGAAGGGGAGCCTCACCATACGGGAAAGAACCCCTTGGCTGGGACGCACGGGCAGTTTCCTGAAGGCCTACGAGGACGGCACGGTGAGCTACAACGTGGATGCCGCCCGCTCAGCCTGTGCCCTTGGCTGGATTGAGTTCGACGTTGCCGTCAAGCGGATATCTGGAGGCGGCAATGACCATCTGGAGGTGTCCGTCCGTGGGACCTGCTGAGGACAAGGGCAGCCCCCTGTTCCGCCTTACAGGGGTGATGGAGACGGTCCTTACTACGGACGGCAGCGGAGGCTACGCCAAGTGGTATCCCGGCAAGAACTGCTTCGTTGTCACCAGCCAAGCCCCCCGCACGGATGGCGGCTACTACCTGCGCTGCGAGGTAGTGGGAGGGCCTGAATGCGGCAGGCCATTCCTCATCGACTGTGAATGGGACTGTCCCGAGGAGTGGGACAAGATGTGTACGTGGGCGGGCTAGCGCGAAGTAAACCCGTTGCGTATCTGATACTGCACCTCTGGGGTGAGCACGCCATCCCGGCGTAGGCGCTGCACAAACTTGGCCGCAGCATCCTCCCCCCCCTGCTGCCGCAGGGCCTGCGTGGCCTGACCAATGGCCCGAGCCCGCTCCCCTGACTGAACAGGCAACTTGGCAAAGATGTCCGATAGGGGAGCCTTGTTCCGAAGGTCTTCCCGCAGGCCAGAACTCATAGCCTCGTACAGCCCCTTGCGCCTCACCCTATTGTCCCCAGCCATCTGGAACAACTCCTTCTCTATCTTGGACTTCCGCATCGGGTCTCCCTTGTACTTCTCCTTCAGGCGATCCACGATTTCGGAATCGCTCTCCTCGATGCCTCGGGGCATCGGCTCCGTGTAACCAATGGCAGCGGCAGCAATGAGGCGACTGGGCACACCTGCTTCCTCCATAATCGCTATGGCCTTGGCGTCCCCATCCTTGCCTGAACGCCTCACGGCAGAAAGGTAGAGATCGCGGAGCTGGCGTTGGGCCGTAGCATAACGGGCCGAGCTCTCCTGATAGAGGAGGGCTTCGTTCACGTTGTCGTAGGCGCCCGTCTCTCGGTTGATGCGGTCACGAATGATGCGGCGGTAGCCTTGAAGCTCGCCCGCAATCGGGGTGACGGCATCCTTGAAGGCAGGCAGCATCGCCTTGTCGTATTGCAGGGTGGTGGTGCGGATGCCTGCAAGGCGACGGGCAACGTCCTTCTCCGTGAACACCGTGCCCATCGGGCTGACGACATCGCGGGAGGCTTTCTCCGCACGGGCAAGGGTGCCAGCAAAAAACTGAGGCAGGAAGGCGCGACTGGCGAAGCGCTCAAATAGGGCCACCTTGTCGTTGGTGGGGCTGATCTCGCTGTTGCTGCCGTAGTACTTGTTGGTAATCATCTCGATAGCTGGTGTGGCCAGCGGACCGAGATCGTCACCAAAGATGATGCTCTTGGCGTAGGGCAGGGGGTTCTCTCCGCGAAAGGCCTGCGCCAAGACGTTGCTCATATTGGCGTAGGGCATCACGTAGTTCATCGGGAAGTAGGCAAACTCGCCCTTTTCTCGATTGGTGTAGAAGAAGGCGTTGGCCTTGTTCCGGTCGAAGCTCGGGATGGCCTTGGCCAAGTCCTTCTCCTCGTCTTCAAGGATGCCCTGTGAGCGATTGAACAGGGTGACGGCAGCAGCCGTGCCAGCGGCTACGCTACCCATCGACGCCAGCCGCTTGAGGCCGATGAGCTGCATCGCCTGATTACCCGTCTGGGACCCCTCCTGAATCAGCTTCACGGCATATCTCACCTGCTTCACAGCGGTGCGAGCCACCTCAAACTCAAAGGCACCGAAGTTATTGGCCAGCGTGAGGGCGGAGGCCTGACGCAGGCGCCGTGGCACCATCTCCTGCGTGACGAAATCGTCCATCGTCTGGCGTGCTGCCATCCGCTTCATCGCGTCCAGAGGGATGCCCGTGCTGCCATACATCTGCTTTACCTCCGTCAGATTGCCACGGTAGATGGCGTAACGGGCGGCAACGTCGGCAAAGCCGTAAATCTTGCTGAACTTGTCCAGCACCTTGGAGGCATCCTTCTCCCGTGCCGCCATCGACATAAAGCTGCGAAGTTCCTCGCTGTCGGTGCCTCCACGAAGAACGCCCAAGGCACGCAGCTCCTTCAGTTCTTCAATAATCTTCAGGTTCCTTGCAGGGTCGCCTCCGGTCCAGCCTAGGTCGCGCATCGCCATCTTCACGCCCATCGCCAGATTGCTGATGTTGATCTTGCCTGAGGTGGCGGCCAGCAGGAGATTGCCAAGCGCCTGCGGGGCCAGCGCTTCTGGCAGGTTGCCCACGGTCTTCATCGCCTTGGACAACGTAGCCGCCTTCATAAAGTTGGCCATCACCGGACCGTCGCCAAACAGGTTGGGGCTCATCACCTCGCCCAGCGCCTTGGCAAACTGCTCAGGCACGTAAATATTGGCTAGCTTCTCCCCGATGATCGGCCTGTCTCCAAAACTCATCTTTACGAGACCCTTTTGCGTTCCCGGTGTAGTCGTACCAATGCCAGAGTTGATGATGAAGGCGGCCATCTCATCGTCATACTTAGCGTGTACCACCAAGCGCGACTGAGCGCTCAGGGTAGACTTCATCACCATAAACGGGTCCTTCACCTCACCCAACCACTCGCGTGCAAGAGGGGAAAGTTCGTGGCGACTCATCAGCGGAGAGCCCACATTGGTCCCCGTCTTGACGCCCACCTTGCCGCTGGCGGCATAGTAGACATCGTTCATCATCCGATGCATCGTGGCCGATGCAGCCACCTCGGCGTCCGCCATCGTGAAATACGGAACACCGGCCCCTTGTTTGGGGTTCCTCATAACCATTGCCCCAGATGGGGCATTCGACCCAGCGCCTTGGGCCTGTCTCAACCAGTTGTCATAAATCTGCTGTGATAGCTCCTTGTGGTAGGCCTCTCGAACATCGTCCCTGTCGTAGTCTACGCCTCGCTTGGCGTTTGGGTCGTGAGCCGCATAGCTTCGACGGAGATAGGACTCCTCGATTGTCTTTCGATCAATCGTCTCCCGAACGTCGGGGGCTAGGTTGTCGTAGTTATCCAGAATGTACTTGGAGTACTCTGCACGACTTTGACGCCATTTCTGGACGAAGGGGGCCACCGGCGTCGGGAGGATGCCGTAGCTCGCCCTTCCTTCCATAACGCTGAGGAGGTCTGCATCGGTCACCTGTGCCGCCGGATTGGCCTTGTTCCACTTCTCCGCTTCTCGCTTGGCCATCGTTGCCAGATCAACGGCATTGTCCTCTAGGGCCTTGGCCGTATTGATGCGCTCCACCGATTGCGTCTTCACCTCGCCTCCCACCACACGCTCGGGGGACACGGCCCGATTGAGGGCGTCCTTGTCCATTTTGGCCAATAGGCTGGGGATGTGCGTGGCTCCATACGCGGCAATGCCAGCGGCAGCAGCCGAAGTGAGGGCGTTTTCGTTGCCGCGCTCTCGCTCCCGGTTGTAGACGTATGCTCCAACGCTGGCACCCGTACCGATCTGTGCAGCTTGTGCCGCAGCATTGTTGGTGATGAAGCGCCCTGCTTGGGCATAGCGCCGCTCCACGCCACCGGCCACGCCACCAAAGGCAGCGCCCATAGCGGCAGATGGCAACACCTCGTCATAGAACGCGGGAAGGCGCCCCTCGTCGATGGCCTTTTCAGCCGTGGTGGAGATAGTAGCCGCTACCCCGCCCTCGGTGGCGCGGATAAGCATAGGGCGCAGGAAGCCCTGTGCCTTCATCACGGCCTTGGTGGCCACGCCACCCGGGATGGCTGCGCCAATGCCAGCCCCTGCCACCTGACCGAGCTTCACCTCGCGGCCCGTCTCCCGCTCCTGTAGCTTCTGGTCGATCCAGTTGCCTATTCCAGCGCCACCACCAGCACCGGCGAAAGCACCTACGGGTCCACCTACCGCAAAGCCGCCCAAGCCGCCCAGAAGGCCGCCGCCAACCTCAAGCAGGGTGCCACGGGCCTGAGTGAGGAGGTTGGTATCCTCGGCCTGAGCGGCCATCTGCATAGTATCCTCCCTAGCACTCGGCCCAGCCACCAACTGCTCGGCCTCTTCTTGGGTAGGCTGACGGTTGGCGTCTACTTCAAACGTGCCCCTGCTGGTTTCTATCCTGTAGATTGGCATCCACCTACTTTATCGGCGTTTTTCCATCTCCTCAAAGCGGGCCAGCATTTCGTCTAGCGTCGCCCCGGGCCCCCTGAACGCCTTCCTGAGCTTGGTCCTTTGCTCATCGGTCATACGGCGAAGAATCCAACCCGGGGACCTGTCCTCACGCTTTTTGGTTTGAGGAAGTTCCTGATTCAAAACCGCCTCCAGTATCTGCCGCTTTCGCGCATCGGCCTCCGACTCCTTGCGCTTTTGGGCCATCTCTTTGGACAGCTCGTCTATCTGATTGCTAAGGCGGACAGCCGTAGGCGATTTTTTATTGGAGAGCGAATCATACCTAGACATCAGGGTGTCCAGCTTGGACTTGTCCGTCAGGTAAGTTTTCTGATTTTCATCAGTTCTCCAGCTTTCAGGCGTAAGAACCCGCTTGGCCTCAAGGCCAAATGCACGAAGGGCATCTGCAACGGCCTCGTTTCGATCAGCGCGAACCTGTGCTGTGCTGCGTTCGGAGGCAGCATCCTTCATAGGGGAGGGCGCATTTGCCGAAACTGCGGGCGAAGGGGCGCTCTCTGGGCCAGAGAACGGACGGGTCTGGCCCATAAAGCCCGTGGGGGTCCCAGCCAAGGACAGATTTGAGGTCTGGGAAGGGGCTTGGGCAGGTGGCTGAGCAGGAGCCTGCCCGGAGTCTGAGAAGGGCCGAATGCCGCCAGTAAAGCCTGTGGCAGCCGCAGCCAAGGATAGGTTTGCGGGCTGAGCGGGGGTCTGTACAGTCTGCTGAGCGGGGGTCTGAGTGGAAGTCTGGGCAGAGGCCTGAGCGGGGGCCTGAGTGGAGGCCTGAGCGGGATTGGCAGGCTGCGTCGCCTGCATGTCCTGAGCCGAAGGCGCTGGCTCAACACTAACAGGCTTTGGCTTTCCCTTAACTAAAAGAGCTCCCTTGCCAAAGTCGCGCAGGCGAGAGGCCAGCTCCTCTCGGGCTTCCAGCTTGCCAGCATCTCCAAGGGCGGATCGCAGATTCTCGACCTGAATATCCTGCTCAAGGGCGTTTCCGTCCTTCTCGGCTTGCTGGAACGCCTTTGCATAGGCAGCAATCTTTTCTCCTTGGGTCGCAGGAGGCGGCTTCCCGGTGTCGATCTGAGTCGAAATACCCCTTACCTTGTCGGTAAGGATTTCTCGACCATTGGCGTCCACGCTAATCCCGAAGCCCTTTTCCGTGCCATCTCGCACACGTTTTAGGAAGTCCGAGTTGGCAGCGTCCTCCTTTAGCTTCTGATCGGCCAGCCTCTTATCCAATGCAGCCCGCTCACGAGCCAGCCCAAGCTGCTCAGCATTAATGACATTGCCAAGTGCGCGGCTAGCCGCTTCAGGCGGGAGACCGGCTTCGGCCACGGCCTTCACCTTCTCGTCGTAGGTCGTGTCCTTCGTGAAGCCACGAGACAGCTCGGAATACCTGCCCCAAGCCTCATCCGTCTGCTTGGCCTGATCGAGGTCGTAAGCCATCTTTTTAACAGATGCCTCCGCCTGTTTGGCGTACAACTGCTTCATCTGGGCCTCGCGAGCCTTCTCGGCCAAATCCACCGTAGTTTGAAGCTCGGCGTTGAGCTTCATATTATCATTCAGCGTCAGCCCGCCACCCTTGGCCATCTTTGCCATCAAGCCATCCAACGCCTTCTGGTCAGGAGCAAAGTTCTTGAGGGTGGGGTCTTGTGCAAACGCCCTGATGAGGGAGGCGTTGCGGCCTTCCAGAACAGCATTCTGCTCACGCTTCTTCAGGTAGTCCTGAAAGCCCTGTGAGACGCCCTCGGATAGGGCTGCTGAGCCCTGCATCCGGCCCTGTGCAGCCATCTGCGCCCCTTGCAGGAAGGGAGAATAGTCTACACGGCCAAGGGCCGGATTGATGCCTGAGCCAATAGCTGCCATAGTTTTGTTTAGTTAGCGTCCGCCTCCGTAGCTGAATCCTCCTCCGGGGGCGCTCCACGGGGTTCCGGTCTTGGCTAGTGAAGGAGGAGGCGTGGAAGCAGTAGTGTTGCCTCCAAACACATTTCCCCAGTTGATGTTCCCAGCCGCAGCTCCAAGGCCCTTGGCGATGTTGCCGTACATATCGCCGGTGACCTTTGCATTGGCCCCAGCAGCCGCACCAGCAGCGCCAGCCACGGCAGCGTTGTAGTTGGCCGTGTTGGCGTTGTTGGCAAGGGCCAGATTGACGCCAGCATCGAGGTTGAACAGCTCAGGCGTGTTGCGCGTGGACATATTCATCGCCGTGTTCAGGGCGTTGCCCCCCATCGAGATGGCGTCCGCATTGCGACCAATGCCAGACAGGGCCAGCGCAGCAGGCGTGATGTTGCCATACTGGTTAGCCAACTGATTGGCGAACGAGCGGTCGGCATTGAGCATATTCTGCTCCATCCCTGTCGTGGTGTTGAGCCGGTTGAATCGAGCAGTGAGTTCGTCCAGACCAAACTGACGATTGGCCAGTTGGGCCTGCATATCCTGCTGGGAGCCAAACTGGGACACATTGAAGCCCATCTGCTGATTGGCCAGATTGGCTTGCAGATTGGCCTGCTGATTGAGCCGCTGTACGTCCTGAAGGTTCTGGATGTTGAACATCCCGGCCTGCATTCCGGCTTGCTGGTTGGCAAGTGCAGCCCGCAGGAACGCATCTTGATTGGCCAGATTGGCCTGAAGGTTGGTCTGCTGATTGGCGAGGTCGCCACGCAGCATAGCATCCACGTTGAACTGACCAGCTTGAAGCTGATTGCCCACGTTGGCCTGCTGGCGCTGGATGTCCGTGCGGAGGACATCCGTAGCAAGCTGCTGGCCCATCTGCTGGGCCCCAAGGAGCTGCTGGTTAATCTGCTGCGCCATTGCAATGTCCTGAGCAGAACGCTCACGGGCCGCACCTGCACGGGCAAGGGCCTCACCCGTGATGGAGGCATTGTCCATCAGTCGGCCAGAACTGGCATAGCCCTCTCGGGAGCCCTGCGTAGCCGCACGGATTTCCTCAGCAGAGAGCTGGCCCGGAGTAGCCGCCCGAGCCAAACCCTGTTGCTGAAGGGCTTGCGAAAGGGGGCTTAGTTGCTGGCCCTGAAG
>Ga0181344_1000148_pt1 | contig 28917 bp, 12 predicted proteins | sample Su13VDMLBDD_FD_130098 | JGI IMG/M metagenome (GOLD analysis project Ga0181344, IMG submission 130098) | Freshwater viral communities from Lake Michigan, USA - Su13.VD.MLB.D.D | ecosystem: Environmental > Aquatic > Freshwater > Lake | place: USA: Michigan | collected 2013-07-15
CAAAAACAAGTTCCTTCAGGTGAACCTACAGATAGAGAAGATCAAGTTAAAATGATTGCACAACTATCTGAATCAGAGTCTGTTACAAGAGAGATTGATTTTATTATATATGCCCATGGAATGCCAAGAGATGTTGAAAATTTCATGGCAGGAAAAATTGATGATCTTAATTCATCTAAACAAAGAGAAATAGAAGATTGGGGTGTAGAGTTAATTATAAAACTTGAAGAGTACCAAAATAGACTTGTAAACGAAGGAAGATCAACTGTTCCTGTAGATAATGTTATAGAAGCAGTTAATGAAACACTTAATAATTTAGCATCAATTAAATTTTTCAAAAATGGAAAAATCACAAAAGCCTCAAGAAAAGAATTTGAAAGAAGAACAAAAGTACAGCAGAGGACAAATGTACCTTCTGTTCAGAAGTCTACCGGAGCAGCAACAGAAGGAGTTTCTGGACAAGCAGTTTCAGGAGAAGAACTCACGAACCTTATTCAGGAGTCTAGAAAGAAAATCCAAGGAATAAAACTAAATGAGTTTGAAAAAGATTTAGCAATACTACTTCCTGATGGCAGATATGAAATCATTCTTAATTATTATTCAGACTTTGACAACAATATTAATGCTGGTATTTTTACTAAAGAAGAAGCATTAAATCAATTTGGTCCATCTTTTATTACTGTACTGGAATCTCCAATGGCTCCTTATGCAAAAAAATTAGAAACTATTAAAGCTGAGATAGAGGCTTTGTTTAAAGATGTAACTTTAGATACAATTGAAGATGTTTATGCTGATGCAGTACTATTATATGTTTTTGGATCTGAGGAATCTATAACTACAGGTATTGGTAATCTTATTAATGAAATAAAAGATGCCAAATTAAATAGTCTTCAAGAAGATATGTCATTAGATAATCTTACTGAAGGTACTGAATTAGTTAACATAGAACCTTTTAAAACATTCAAAAAAATCAATGAAGCATTTGTTGTTAAAAGTATAAATAAACAAGCTCAAACTGTAGAAATATTCAGTCCAATAAGAAAGAAAAGTTATACCTTTACTGAACAAGAAATCAAAACTAATTTTATGAAACCTTCAGATAAACCAAAGGCTGTTGAAGAAATAGTTATAACTCCTCAGATAAAGGAAAATATAAAATCTACAGAAGAAAACATAGCAACTTTAGGTAAGTCAGATAAGTTAGATGAAATAGAATCAGAAAACAAAAATCTTACACCTGAAGAAAGAATGAATAATATAATTAATATTTTTAATCAGTGTTAAAATGGCTTGTAATTTAAATGATAAGGCAGTAGAAAAATTGTATGGTTATTTACATGGAGAAATAACTGATAGAATAGCTGGTAAAAACAAAGATCCTTTTGATATTAAAGGTGCAATGAAACAGTTATATACTGCTTTAAATAATGCTCCTGTTTTAGGTTTTGAATCTGAAGAAGATAAAAAAGAAAAAGCATTATATTTTGCTCAAGCAGTACCTCAAGTTCTTGCAATTGTAGTTGCAAGACCAGAGATAAGAGATTATTTTTTAAAAGCTGATCCACAAATATTTATTCAGATACCTACACTTGCAAGTGAATACTCTGATATAAGTAAGATTGAAATATTAGTTAAGCCTACAATTAGGACAAGAAAGACTGTTAAAAAAGAGATAGAACAAAACTTAGATGAACAGCCAACTAACAATCCTGATGAAACTAAGAAGTATTCATATGCAGAATATTCTGCAAAAGTAGTTTTTCCAAATGGTACTACAGGACAAGGTGCATTTAGAGTAGATCCAGGATCTAATCAGGATAAAAATAAAAAAGATCCTGAAAAACAAATGTTTTATGATGTTATTAAAGACATAGTATACATAGCAAGACAAAGAAAAAATGACACGGATGAAATATTATATGGAGAAGAAAATCCTGTATCATTAGCACTTACATTAGTCTCTCGTAAGAGTGCTGATAAATCAATGTTTACTGAAAGAGATTTGAAATTTCAAAAAGAGAATCCTGATGTAACAACTGTTATTGCTGTTGTAACAGACACTAATGGGAATCCTGTATATTTTAATGAAGATGGTAGTATTAATTTTGAAGGTGGAGGACGTAGAGTTTATCAATGGGTAAGAACACCTTTAGTTGAAAATGGTAAGTTATTTTTCTCAGGTGCTTATGGTAAAAAAACATCTTTAGTTACAGCAGAAGAGTATGTAGAAACTTGGGTTAACCAAAAAAGAAGACAAAAAATTTACCCTAGTGATGAAGAAATTGCTAAAAAAGTAATAGCTACAAGGAACGAACAGACAAAACTCTTTAATGATTTACTTAGACTTAATGAAGTAATAAATGCAACTAATCAACCTGTTACATTAAAGATTACAGCTGGTAGTTTTGGAATGGTTAATGAAACAATGAACTTTATACCAGTTGCAGAAACAGGATTAAAAATAGAAGATTTAAAGTTTCAAAAAATTACAACAGATCCTTATAAAGGAAGATTTGGTGCAACAATAAGAAGAACAAAACCGGGTATAACTGTAGAACAATTACTCCTATTACAGAGACCAAACATTTCAAATGAGTTAGCAGAACATATTGCTGATATACTAACTACTAAAGCAAAATTATTAGGTAAAGAATTAACTCCTAAACAAAGAAGAGTATTCTTTGAAAACTTTATTAATAATAAACCAGAAGAAGGTTTTAATACAAGTCCTGATAAAATTCTTGTAAAAGAAAGTGTTGATGCAGAAGGAAAAGCTATTTTAAATATAAGTATAGATGGTGCAGAACCTATATCTCAAGATATTTTATATACTCCAGAAGGTAAAAAAATTATTTATGATCATCTAATTGTAGCAAAAACAAATTGGGATAAATATAATAAACAAAAAGGAGCTGAGAAAAAAACATATAGTGCAGCTCTAAATCTCAATGATGATTTAATGGGTGGAGATTTTGTTGATTATGTTGTTAAAGATGGTAAGATTGGAGTAATAACAGATAATTATTTTGATTTTATAAAAGACAAGATGCTTATCCAGTATCCTGATGAAACTGCAGCATACTTCTCAGGTATGAATGCTTATTTAAGATTTGAGATACCTCAGAATATAATTCCTATAAATAAAGAAGTTTTTGAATTAGGTACACCAGCACCTAAAGAAGATAAACAGACTGTTAAAAAAAGCACTAAAACTGAACCATCTGCTAAAGTAATTAATGTTACTAAGTATGATAAGGCTAAAGAATTACATAATCAAAGAAAAGCTGTATGGGGAATGAGACCTGCAAAAGGTTTAGAACCCATGGTAAAATTTACTGAGCATGTAGGAAACTTATGGTCAACACAAAAAGATGCATTGAATAAAAATGTACAAATTGTTGACAGTGTTGAGGTTGCTGTAAAAAATTATGAGGATTGGTTAACAGGAAAGAAGTTTAAAACAACAGATCAAAAGAGAAGACAGTTTATTTTAGATGCTATTCAAAAAGGATGGTTTGATAATACTACTTTTGTTTATTATAAACCTGCTGGAAAAAGTTATAGATCACATATTGATGTTCTTGTAGATTTAGTCAACAAAAGAAATCAAGTTGAAAAAGTAGACATTACTATTAATGAACCTATAGCACAATCAGCACCAGCTCCAAAGAAACAAAGTCTACCTGTTAAGGCTACAATAAATAGTATTCTTAATAATCCCAATAGAAAATCTTATCTAAAAAGAGATGTAAAACTAAATAGCTTTTTAGAAAAGATATTTACTACTAAAAAAGCAAAAGATAAAGCTCTAAACTGGTGGGAACAATCTTTTATATCTCAAGTAAAAGTAAATGGAGAGGCACCTGTATCATTAGATAGACTTACAGAAGTTGCTAACTCTGATGCTGTTGCAACTTTTGAAAATTCAGGTATTACTTTATACAAGGGTAGTAGTAATATTGATATCTATCATGAGGCATGGCATGCATTCTCTCAGTTATTCTTGACTCCAGAAGAACAAGAGTCTTTATATGAAGAAGTTCAGAAAGTTCCAAAGTGGGCCAATGCAGAGTTCTTTGATATAGAAGAAGACATTGCTGAAGACTTTAGATCATTTATGAAGTCTGAAAAGTTTAAAGAATCTCTTCCTGGATTTTTAAGAACTATATTTGAAAGAATTAGTGCATTCCTTAGATGGGCCTATGGTAAAGTTACTAGACAGGATATGACTCGTCCAAGAGACATTCCTAGAGTAAGAGAAATGTTTGATGCACTTAGAACAAACAAACCACAAGAAGCAATCAAAAAAGGGTTGTTTCAAAGTCTTAATGCATCTACTCAAAATGTAAGGTTTACTAAACTTAATAGAGGTGCTAGAAATATACAACCTATTAAGGCTAATAAAAACATTGATGAATTTACAGCTCAAGAAAGTATGCAGATTGTAAAAGCAATGGATTCTATGGCTGCATTAGAGTTTCAAAACTATAATCTACAGTGGGGAAATACTTCAGGGTATTTAAGAGTAACTCAAAATGCTGAGAACAGACTTGGTATGTATGAAAACATGAAGGATAACTTTTATAATGCATTAACATATTATGTTACTGAATTAGAAGAGATTACTCTTAAAAATATAAATGCAGACGAAGTTACTCCTGAAGAGGCAGCTGAAGAAAAAAGACTATCAGATATGGTTGATCTACTAAAAAGAGTAGTAGACAATTTTGGTGATGTTAGAATTTCTTTAGAGAAGAAACAACAAACTGGTATAGTTGCATATCATATGCAAAAATCTAGGTTTACAATGTTAAAAGAAGGTTACAAAGAAGTAGAAGATACTACATCTATTGAAGCCGTTAAACAGTTTAAAGATCAAAGTGGTAATAGCATATCTTCAAAAGAAGTAGCTAGTGAAGAAACATTGATGCTTTTATCAAGTTTATTTAAACCTAGAAGAGTTGATGGATTGGTTGTTAGAGATGAAGAAGGTGTTATTGAGTATGAACAAGATATGTTTGGAATTCCTGTATTGGAAGATGTAAATAATGTCTGGAATAAACTGGCAAAAATTCTTGCCGGTTCATATGATATTAGTGAAATGTATCAAAGGATACTAGATAGCATGGAAAACTATCCAGAACTTGAGCAGATGATGAACCTTCTACCTCAGTTAGCAAATTCTAATACAGACAGTAGTGCTTATGAAATGCCTTCTGAGTTTAAATCTGAAACTAATTTTTGGCAAGATCTTAAAAAACCAAGAATTGGATATATACAATTAAACATTGATAAAGAATCAACAGATGATTTTAAAGCTAAGATATCTAAAGCAAGTATGGATGTATACAAAGTTGTTAGTGAGTGGGAAGCTAACTTTACTTTGGCTAATACTATTGTAAATCCATATGTAGAAAAAGAAATAGGTACAGATAATAATTTACTTAAACTAGATGCTATAATAGAAAACTTTGGTAAAAGACCTACTATGACTTCTAAAGAGTCAATAGAGTTTTTAAAAGCATTAGGTATTGAAATGGATCTTTCAAGTGCTGCTATTAGAAATATTGTTTATAATTCTAATATGAATTTTGGACTTGAGTTTGGATTAAACATAATACTAGAAGCAATAAAATCAGTTAATGCATCAAACAATGAGGAGAAGAAAAATGAGTTTAGAAGAAACCCATTAAGTATGTTACAGAAAGGTCTTCCTGTTGAATTGAGACAAGACAAAGAAAAAAGTCTTGATGTACAATCAAGAATAAGACTTCTTGCTGAGATACAAAATGAATTTTCAGATGGATTTTCTAACTTCAGTGTACTTAATGCTGAAAGAAATAGAGTATGGGAACACTTTGTAGATAATACAATTACTCGTGTTATTACTTCAATAAATAAAGCTGAGACCTATCAAGAGCTAACTCAATCAGAAGACTTTAAACACATGCATTGGTTAGCTAAAGAGAATAATACATTAGCACCTTTCTCTCAATTATTAAACAGTGTTTTCTATATGAAATTTAATCCTAGAAACCCTGAACAATATGGAACTAAAAGAAAAGATGCAAAACTTATTCTTCAAAATGTTACTGGTACTCAGTTTATAAATAAACAAGCTGATGAAACTACAGGAAGTAACACAGCTTCTATGGATGCTGTAGGTAAGTTTCTTCAGGAGTATCATACTATGTTAATGAATGGAGTAGAAGAGTTCATGAGACATGCTTCTAAAAACATGTCAATGGGAATCACTGTTGACAGAGATACTGAAATCAAAACATATCCTGGTAAAACTAAAAACAAAAACTTATATATAGATATTAATGAGTTTGAACCAGGTAGAGATGGTGATTATCAAGGAGCTCAAATAATGATTGGTTATCTTGCAGGTGAATCAAATAGAATATTTAGATTTAAAAGTGATTTAGATAAGTTTAAAAACTATACAGGTTATAATAGAGAAGTGGTTGATAAACTAGGTAGAACTGTTATGGCCGGTGAGGCATTTACTTTATTTGATGATATTCTTACTAAAGACGTACAAAGAGATTTGTATAACATCATTCAGGATGCTGTTAATACTGAACAAGCAGACTTCAATATGTCTGATGTTTTAGAAGATAATATTGAACTCAGAGACAGAATTGAAACTGACATTACAAAGTTCTTTGGTTTACTTACTGAAGAAAATAAAGAAAGACTTGATGAAAACAGTTACGTAGATGCTAGTTTATTATCTGAATATTATAAAAAAGGTGTAGTTGACACTAAACAAGATTTAACTCAAATGCTTACTAAAGCATATACTTACAACTCATATATTCATAAGTATGAAACTGTAATCTTAGCATATGGTGACTTAGTACAATATAACCATGCAAAAGAAGAGTTTCATAAAAGAAATGCTGGTTTAGGTTCTGGAGGTAAAGGTTTTAGATCTGATCAATTAGCACAACAATTTATAGATAATGATTTGTCTAAAGAATACATTGATCATTTAAATAAAAATAGATCAGAAAAAGATAGAATTATACCAAGACATTATGATGGTACGTTTAAAACTGCTATCATGAAAGAACTTAAAATGACTTCAAAATACTATAATGAGTATCTTGCTGAGTTAACTAAAACATATACTGAAAGATATGGTGATGCTGCTAAAGCTAAAGCACTAGCAGAGAAAGTATTGAAGGAGTATAAGGATATGAAAATTGCTGATGGTCAGGGATATATAACATTTGAAGCATATAGAAATTTTAAATGGTTAGAAGGTAACTGGAGTGATGAACAAGAAGCACTTTATGTAAAAGTTTCTAAAGGAGAAAACATTACTATAGAAGATGCAATACAATATTTTCCTCCTTATAAAGTACAGTATTTTGGTAATATAGAATCTAAAGGTCTTCCTGTAACTTCTTTTCATAAGTTTTCACTTGCTCCATTGGTTCCTGGTTTAGCAAAAGAGGGTAGTCAGTTATATGATTTACACATAAAAATGATGGAACAACAACTTGACTATGTTACATTTGAAACAGGGTCTAAAGTTGCACACATTGGAAAAGGAGATCAAGTATTTAATGAAGATGGTACATTTAATCAAGATGTTGAGTTTACTGTAAATACTGTATTTGCTGAGTACTTAAAGAATCAAACAGAAATTAATGCATCTTACAAAGGTGTTTCTATATTCTCTACTCAGTTAAGAAAGATGATTCTTGAGGGACTTTATGAAAACGGAGATATTAAATCTAAAGATAAAGAGTTTGTTAAAGGTAGAGCTGAAGAATATATCAGAAAAGTTGAATTCTTAACTAACATACACAAGCTTCAATTATTAAATGAGATTGGATACGAAGAAGTTGATGGTCAATTTATACCTACAAGTTCTGCTAGTACTGAGAAAATAGCAAATTTAATTAGAGCAAACTTAGAAAAAGATGATATTTTAAGTGATGATCTTATTGATTTTGTTGATGTATATGAGAAGGATAACACACTTGTAAATGATTTATCATTTCATCCAGAGTCTGCTAAGATAGAGAAGTTACTTTTATCAATAATCAATAAAAAGGTTATTAAACAAAAAGTAAAAGGAGAGGCTCTAGTACAAGTATCTTCTGCATTCTTTGATAACTATTCTCAAATTCCTGCAAACCTTACAGGAGGTACTCAAAAAGAAAGAGATAATATAATTAAAAAATATGTAGGAACTAATTTCTTACCAACATATCATGTAAAATCAGATGGTTTTACTTCTGCTATGAAAGTAATGATTTCTATTCAAGGTGATTATATGAAGTTATTTAATCTTGAGTATGAAAATGATGAAACAATAGGTGTTTATTTTGATGATGGTAATCTTGATATGGATAAATCATTAGAAAGACTTAATGAGAAAATCAAAGATGATGAATGGTTAGATGATAATGATGAAGCTAACAGAAAAGCAATAACAATAATGGGTGTTAGGATTCCGGTTCAGGGTCTAAACTCTATGGAATTTATGGAAGTATATCATTTCTTACCTCCACAAGCAGGTAATATTATTATACCTCCAGCAGAGATTGTTGCTAAGTCAGGAGCTGACTACGATATTGATAAACTTACTACTTTCATGACAAACTTAGATGAAAATGGTGTAGTTAAAAAACCAGAGTATAAAACTTATGCTGATTTTAAAAATCAATATGAGTTTATGAAATCTGCAGGTTTGTCTGATGGTGAGATTGAAATGTTTTTTGAACAACAAAAAGCTGGTGTAGAAAATGAACTCATACAAAGTATGAAAGGTATTCTAGAACTTCCTGACAATTATGATTCATTGATTACACCTAACAGTAACTATATATTAGAACCACTAGCTGCTGAGTTAGCTAAGTATGTAATGAAGTATGATCCTTTTGCTAATAAAATGACAGAAGCTAATCTTACTCCAGAAGGTAAGAAGACAATTAGTCCTACAAGAGTATTAGAATCATTATATAACGTATATAAACATGAATCTAACATTGTAGGTAAAAGAACTTTAGGTCTTGGTGCAATAGAAAACACTTTTAATGTAATTTTTAACTCTCTTGGTATGTACATGCCTAACAAATATGTACACACTGTAGGTCAAAAAAATCAAGAAAGAGAAGCACATTTATGGTTAAAGCATCATAAAATGAATATTGATGGTGAAGAGCATATATCTATGTCAAATATATATGATGTAAATAATGAATATAAAGTAGCTGATGTACTTGCTCAAATGATTAATGGATGGGTGGATGTTGAAAAAGATCCGTGGATTTTCTTTATCCAGGGTAATTATGAGACAGCACCAACATTACTTTACCTACTGAAGACAGGAGTACCTATTAAGGAAGCAGTCTACTTTGTATCTAATCCTTTAGTAAGAGAATACATTCAAGAAAAAACTTTAGGTAAATCAGCATTCTCTGAAGTATTAGGTAAAAAACCTGAAAGAAAATCTGAAGTTTCTAAAGAAGCAGCAGGTAGGGTAATAAGAAAATACTTTTTTGCTAATGAGTTAAAAATGGGTAGTAATTCTTTTCAAAGATATAATAAAGCCGTAGAGTTAGCTGACAAGTATTTTGAAAATAGAAAAGAAAAAACATTTACAGAAAGTGAAATGTTGAATCTTATTGAAAATTTCAAAAAGAATGATGGTGAGTTAACTGAAAAAGAAGCTGACTTGGCAAAAGTAATGTTCTTACACTTCTTAGAAATTGAAGATCAAATTACTGGTGTCACTGGATTTAAAATGGCATCTAATCCTGATACAGCTACAAAGTCAACGGGATCTGAAGTAGAGTTAAGTGAAGCTAGTATAGAACAATTGTATGAAGAAACTAAAATACCAAAGGGTCTACTTGATAAAATGTTGAAAGACTCAGTTATTAGTTCTTTCTTTAATGGATCTATGGCTCTAGCAGTTATTAGACCTTTATTTAAACTTAGATACAACAAATATATTAGTGAATACATAATTGAAAATTCTCCTAAATTTAGAGTTGGATCAACTATGACATTAGGGGAAGGTAAGATTGATGCATTCATAACTATGTTCAGGAATGATTTAATAAACATGATTTTCCAAAATGCTGTTAGAAAATATAAGTTGAAAGATACTTATATGTCTTACACTATTAAAAAGGAAATACCAACAGCACTTGCTTCTGATATAAAAAGTAGAGGTGCATTTGTTAAAGCTAACAAAGATGGTACTAAATTCATGTATATTGATGAGAAGACTTTACGTGAAGAGTTTGAATCTGAAGCATGGGCAATTGGTTCTGAAGAAGATAACAGCTATGAAAATAGAAATATGTATGCTTTGGATCCTAGAACATTTTTGCAAAATGGAAAACTGAACTTTGAACTTTATATGAAGTTTGTGGCTGAAAGAGAGTTCTTAAGATCAGAGTATCCTATTAATGAAATGGTTAACAAATCATGGTTCAGAAAAGAAGGGTTAGATCTTTTTGAAGCTAATCCTGAAGTAGACGGTGGAACATTGGGTAGATTTGTCTATGAGAGATACATTACCAATAAAGCATTAGATAATGTATATAACTACTATCATATGTTTATTGATAAAAATAATTCTCTTGGTTCAAGGTTTACTAAATTTAAAGTTGAATACAAGAATTCCCTACTTCAGCAATATGATGTATTAGATGTATTAAAATTAGATACAGATAAAAATAGATCTATATTTAATATATATCTTGCCGATAAAGATATCAATACAGATAGAGCTAATGTATATACAATGAACTTAAAAAATCTTTCAGATAGATCTGTTATGAAAATAGCAGATAAAGATGAGAATGATAGAATAAGTGATATGTTTGCATTAATGTCCAACTTTGCTTTCTTACAAACTGGTCTTAATAAAAGTAAATTAAGCTTTACAAACATTGTTGACTATACAAGTTTCTTAAATGTAATGAAAGCTGAGTCTGAAATTTTTGCAAATGCACTTGAACAAAATGCGGGACCTATACTTGATGATTTCTATACAAAGTTTATGTATGTAAATGGTACATCTAACAGAGATAGATTTAGATTTAAAGATTATCTAATGGATATAAATTTAGAAAATCCAGAATCAATTGAACCTACTACAGAAGAAGATATTGAAGACTCACCTTATAATCTAAAAGAAACTGATAGAGAAAACATATTTACATTTGATGATAAACTAGGAGACAAAGAATTCTATAAAGGATTGGTAGATAACAATACTGATGTAGTGTTTATTAGAAACAATGTTAACGACAGTTATAAAAATCCTAAGAAAAATTTCAAAGGTCAACAGGAGTTAGATAAGTTTGCAGATAATATGACAATGAACATAACTACTTCATTAACAAAATTAAATGATAACTTTGCAAAGCTTCCTAAATCAGCATACAGAGATGTTGAAAGACTTTGGGAAGAAGAGATTGCACATATCAAGAGTATCAATGATGGTAAATCAAAACTTACAAAAATTGCATTACCAACAACAGGTTTTGGTGATCCTGCATTGATGCCTCAAGAATTATTTGTATATTTAAGTAGAAGATTGTTTGATGAATTTGGATATGTTAACCCAGGATCAGTAATGTTTAATGAAGTAAATAAAATAACTACTGAAGCTGAAGGTTTAACAGATCAAGAAATATTAGACCAATTAGATTTAGAAGAAGATCCATTTAAAAACTGTGAATAATGTCTTGTCAAGTACAAATTAATACTATTAGCTTATTACGAAAAAATAATGTAATTGATGATTTTTCCAAGGAAGGTAGAAACAAAATACTAGATATAGTAAAGTTTGAAGAACTTAATGATAAGTATACCAAACTTGCTAAAATGAAGTACCCTAATCTTAAAATAGAAGATAATCAATTACTATTTAGTATAGATAAGATTGAAGCTACAGATGTAGCTAGATCTAGATACTGGAGAGATGCTAAGTATACAATACAGTGGGCTGTTCCTAATAAAGAACTATTTGCTAAAATACAAATAGAATTTGATAAGGCTCAGATAAAAACAGATGAGCCATCTACTAGTGTTAAACCAGGTGTACAAGAAATATTTAATTCTAATCCTGAATTAGCTAATCAAGTATATGAAGCTTTAGGGTTTAAGCAAACTGTTATTCAAGATGATAAAAGTTATTATAGAGGTCAAATAGAAGAACCTTTTATTGATAAAGATGGAAACTTAATTCTTTTTGGTAGAGAAGATGAGCTTTATAAAAAAGCAGGTCTTAAAAGTTATGGTGTTTCAATGACGGATAATTTACAATCTGCCGTTAGTTATGGAGAAGGTCAATTAGAAGTTGCACAAAATATTTTAGAAACAGAATTTGGATACGATATTAATAGTTGGGATTTTGAAGATAAAATTCAAGAAATTCAAAATAATGGATATTGGTTAATTCAAATTCCTAAAAATATTAATAATGAAATAGTCAAAGAAGCTGGTGAAGTTAAAGTTATTGGAAATAAAATTATTATACCAAAAGGAGAATATAAGATTGAGCAATTTGCTGAGGATGTAGAACAAATAACTTCAGAACAAAAACAACAAGCTCTACAACTATACTCTCAATACTTAGACTCTATATTTCCTGACAGTAAAATGAAAGAAATAAATTATCATGGGACAGAATATCAACAAAAGTTTGAAAAATTTGATAGTAAATTAAGTGGTACACAAACTACAAAAGAACTAATTACAAAAGGCTTTTGGTTTACTTATCAAAAAGATTTTGCTGAAGATTTTGGCAATAATATAATTTCTGTATTACTTAATATTCAAAATCCATATTATGCTAAAACTACAATAAAAGGCAGTGGTCCTTATATTACTGAATTTCCAGACCAAGTAAAATCTGTAAATAAAGCTATTAAAGAAGGTTATGATAGTGCTTTTGTAGATGTTCTTGAAAATTTTGAATCAGGAAGAGGAAATACTGAACTTGTAGTATTTGAACCAGAACAAATACATATATTAGGCTCTAAAAAAGATATAGAAGGATTTAAAAACTTTGTTACTCAACCATCTACTGAAGTTGCTGAAGTTGAAGAAACAATTATTCCATTAGTTGATATTAATCTTGATACTTTAAAAGATTCTAGATCAAAACAAGTAGCAGAAGTTCTTGCTAAAAAATTAAGTCTTAACTTAAATATAGGATTTCAAAACATAACCCCTGAGAAAGCAGCTCAAATAACAAGAGTTAGTCCTACTCCTTACAATGGAGAACCCGCATTTTACTATGCAGGAACAGTTTATGTAGTAGGGGATAATGTTAATTTAAATACAGTACTCCATGAGTTTTCACATCCTGTAATTAATGGAATAAGAATAAAAAATAGAAAGTTATTTGACAATCTATATGATTCATTATTACTCACTCCTGAAGGACAACAAATACGAGACAATGTTTTATTAAACTATCCTGAACTTGTATCTAATGAAGACATGTTAAAGTCTGAAATACTTACATATGGTCTTCAGATGGCTGCAGTAAATAAAGTTACTGGTAAAATTCAGACTGAAGGATTTGATGCATTTATAAATAAAATGCTTGCTGCTATAAAACAATTCATAAGAGGTGTATTTGGTAACAAACAAGGTATTAGTGACATAGATGTTGATACTAGTATTGATGAACTAGGTCGAATGTTAATTGAGGATGAGATTGACATGTCTGACTATGATATTACAGAAGATGATCTTATACAATATGGTAAGTTTGTTACTGAAAGAGCTAATGAATTAACTAAATCTATAAATGCTCCTGCTTTAGAAAAGATAATTAATGAGTGGTATGCTACTAATAAATCTATTTTAGATAGAGCAAGAAACTTTAAAACTGATAAAGCAGTTAGACAGATGCTTAAAGAAAGTATTTTTGGTAAGAAAGAAGGTTCTACTAATTTACTTCCAGAAGCTGTTTCTACATTAAACAGGTTCCAAAGTATCAGTGACTTTGGAAAATTTAGCAATGAGGAGTTAATGGGTGAGGTTCTTGATGGTGAAGAAAAAAGAATCAAACAACTTGATAGACAAGCAAGAGCATTAGTAAATAGTATTGATAAAATTGATGTCATTGCTGAGAACATGTTATCTGATCTAGGTAAAATATATAGAGAGAAAAATATTAGTGCAAGAAATACAATTGCACTTGTAAATTTCTACAAACAAAACAGTTATGCCTGGAAAGAAACTATTGATCAATTTAACGAAATCATTAGAGAAGGTAATCTTAAAATGGATAAAGACAATTTATTCTATAAGATACTTAATAAGATTAATGCTAATCTAGATGAGATTAATGTAGTTATATCTCAAATATATAAGAAAAATAATATACAGTTTTATATTGAGCTTACTGGGCCAATGAATCAGTTTGTTGAAGAAGAGTTTAAGAAAAACTTAGGAATAGCATTTAAAAATGCATACAAATCTGAGGCAGATAGAGAGGCAGCAATTAATAGTTTCTATAACAAAGTTATTTCTCAAGAAGATGTTACTGAAGATTTAGAAGCATTATATAAAAATGGTGTACCAAGAGATGTACTTGTTAGATTTTTAAATCTATATGAAAACATGGTTGCTACTCCTGAAAAGATTCAGAATGCATTGACGGGACATGCAAAAGATGTAAGTTGGTTTAATAGATTCTTAGAGAGTTATACTTCTAGTAATGACCCTATTGTAGGTTCATTAGCATTATTCATACAGAATCAAAGAACAGAAATCACAAATGATTTTATGGACGAATCCGGTTCTTTCTTGAAATCATTAGAAAAACTATTACCACAAGTAAATTTTAGTAAACTGAGTGTTACACAAATTCAAGACATGGTTACGTATGAAGATACTATCATGTACTGGGATAAAGATACCGGGAAACCAATTGAAAGAAAGATAAGAACTTTCTTACATGAGTTTGGTAATGGTTATAGATATGCTGAAGATATTCTTGAGTATAATCTTGCAGAGGCTAGAGCATCAAAAGATCAAGAAAAGATTATTAAAGCTAGAGAAGAACTTAAACAGTTTAAGAAAGATTACATGTGGCAGGAGTTTGTTCCTGAGTACTATGAATCTGATAAAGTTTATGATGAAATCATAGAAGGTTATGATGCCATTACTAGTAAGAGAATTGCAATGGAAGCATATGCTGACAGACAGAATGCATTAGATGATTACAACAACTTGATTAATGAGCATGATGATGAGTTATCTAGATTTGAAAACTATTCTAGTTTACAAGCTGCATTTAGAAAGTTTAAACAATTAAGTGCACTTACCTATGAAGATGGTACTCCAAAAATGGATGACCCTAAAAAAGGAATCTTTGATTTGTCAAAAGCTAAAGTACTTCAGAAAGTAAGTCAAGCAAAATCTAAGTTCTATGAATTTGTTCCTCTACAGAAGTCACTAGAGTCTGCATACAACGAGTTTATAAACAACCTTGGAACAGAGGGTATATCTAGAAATAGTCCTGAGTTTGATAAGAAAGTAAAAGAGTGGAGAAAGCAGAATCTTACAATGAAGTATGATCCTAAGTATTCTGAAAGAAGAAGACAAATTATTAATAGAATTGGTGAACTACAATCTAAAATGAATTTATCTTTTGATTCAGCTGCTGCATATAGTGAAATCAATGACTTGATATTTACTTACAGAGATGAATTAGGACAACCTATTACTCCTGAATTAGGGGAAGCTAAGATAAAAAGGATTCAAGAACTTGAGCAATCAATCATTAATTTTAGAGAGTCATTAGATAAAAATTCTGGATTATCACAAGATGAAAGAGCATATCTTAATGCTCTTACTGCAATGGTTAAAAAAGGTACTGAATTATCTGCAGAACAAAAAAGGTCCATGATGAATTTTTTACAAAGACAATCTCAGACTGGATTAAACATTGCAGAAGCAGCAGAATTACAGAATTTATTTTCAGAATTAGGAGAATTATCAGAAAAAATTCCTACTGACTATTACATGGATGCATTAAACTTTCATTTATCAAGACTTGAGAAAGGAGAGATTACTGCAGACCAGGTAGATGAATACATAAATGAAGAAGCTTTTCAGGATTTGTTAGATGAGGATGCAAAACTTAGAGATTGGTTTGAAATAAATCATGTAACTAAGAAAAGAAAAGTAGATAATAGTACAGTTATAATTTATGAGCCTACTGTTGCTAACAGACTTACAGTTCCTATTGATAAAGATTATATACTAACCACTGATATTGTTGATCAAGAAACTGGTGAGACTATTACACTAGAGGGTGTACCAAATGCACGTCACTCAAGATATCAAGTTAAGAATGAATTCCGTACTATTCCTATTGGAGAGTCTTGGGATCAATATGTTGGTATCTATGTAGATAATAAAGGTAACTATCTACCTCGTCTTCATCAACCGGGTACTAAAAATAGTGCAAAGGATGCTAGATTCATGAATGAAAGATTCTTTAATCTTAAGAGATCTAATAGTCCTGAGTATAAGTTACTTGAGGAAATGAAGAAGTTTCATCTTGGTGTTCAGAAAGGACAAAGTAACTATTCTAAACTTTACTTAGACATGCCTAGATTTGCAGTTAAAGCTGGAGATTTATATCAAGCAATGCAAAGAGGTAAGATTGGTGAAAGATTTAAAAATTGGAAAGAGTGGAAAGATCAGTTGATTGGTAAATCCGTAAATGACTTTGAAAGAGGTTATAACTATGATGCTAAAAACAACTTAGTAAATACTGACCTAAAAGGAAATGAGATTACATATGTTCCTGTTGAAGGTATATTTAATCTAGAGTTAGAAAGAACTGATGCAGATATCATAACAAGTTTATTTAGATATGGTATGTCTGTTAAGACTCAAGGTAAATTACTTGAGAGTTTGCCTATTGTAGAGAGTATTATTGATACACTTGAGGATCCTGCAAATCAACCTAAAAATATGGATGCATATTCTAAAGGTATATTTAATGTAAGAAATCTTTATCAAAATCCTACAATAAAAGGAGCTCAGAACAACAGACTTGGTCAAGTTAGGTCATTGATAGAAAGAGAATACCGTGGACAACAAACTGCTTCTTTTGAAGAGTCAAACCCAAGACTTGCTAAATGGTTGGATATGATTCAAGGTTTATCTACCAGAGCATCTCTTGCTGTAAATATTCCTTCAGATTTAAAAAACCAGTTCTCAGGTTATATGCAAAGTATGATTGAATCCATAGGAGGTGAATTTATTACTTCTAAAGATTATGCAATGGCAGTTCCATGGTCAACTCAAGCACTATTAACTTGGGCATCAAAGGATGCATATGCTATAGGACCTGGATCACTTACTGGACAGATGTTACAAAGATTTGATCCTACTTTTACTTCTGAAGATAAATTTGGACAATCTGTTTCTAAAAGTTTAATAAAAGATCTTACCAATGGTTCTTGGATGTATGCTCATAGAAAGTTTGGTGAGATGGATGTTGCTTTAAAACTATTTGGTGCATTTTTACACGGTCAAAAAATAAATCAATTAGTTAATGGTAAACAAGTTTCTATAAGATATGTAGATGCATTTGAATTAGATAATGATGGATTAATGAAACTTAAAGCCGGTGTAGATGCTGCATGGGATACTAAATCTGTATTTCATAATTATACTAAGGGTGAGTCTTTAAAACAAATTGCTGATAGGTACAATGTAACTGTTGAAGAACTGAAAAAAAGAAACAATATTGAGTCTGAAATTCAGTTGGAAGATGGTCAAGAAATGGTCATTGCTAAATCAGAAAAATTTAAAGCATTTAAAAATAAACTTCAGGGAACATCTCGTAGACTATTTGGTGCATATGATAGATTTGGTCAACCAGAAGGAAATAAATTTATGGCATATAGAATGTTCTTCTTTATGAAAAAATGGTTTACTCCTATGTTGACTAATAGATGGGGATTTGATTCTAAAACAGCAGGTGTATCAAGTGGGGGTGAAAGATATGACTGGGCATTAGGTAGATATACTAAAGGTTATTATGTAAGTGCATTTCAAACATTAGTTAGAATACTTAAATCTAAAGGTGCTGAGATGTCTTATATGACTGATCAAGAAAAAGCTGATCTTAAAAGAACCATGGCTGAAGGTATGATTATCATTGTAAGTGCATTACTTGCAGCAATGTTATTTGGATTTGATCCAGATGATGATGACAAATGGAAGAAAATTAAAGCTAAGTCAGGTGCAATAAATCAAGAAAACTTTAATACATATGGATTCTTATCAAACCATATGTTATTGTTACTACTTGGAGTACAAGCTGAAACATCTGCTTTTGTACCACTACCAAAATTATTTGGAGTAAACCTAGGAGCAGATGACTATGCAAAAATGCTTACCTCTACTTCAGCATCTTGGTACAATACAGTAGTTCTTTATGTACAAATCATGGGAGATGTATTAAATTTTATTACATTTGATGATGCTGCTAGATATGAGAAAGATCAAGGACCATACTGGTGGCAACAAGAAGGAGCACTTAAGTTTTGGAAAAGATTATTTGGTGTAATTGGTTTTACTGGTGGTACAGGAGACCCTGAAACAGTACTGAAAAACTTCCAAAATAGTTCAAGTAGATATGGTGGTTAATTAATATATAGAAAATGGCAAAGACAACAACAGGATCAGTAAAGACCTACATGAAAACTAAAAAGTCTCGTCCAGGGATACATGCTAAGACTAAAAGTTCTAAGATGAAAAAATCTAGAAACTATAAAAAAGCATACAGAGCTCAGGGTAGATAAAAAAAAGGGGAACCCGAAGGCTCCCCTGTTTAATCAACTTTAATAAACTTACTAATGTCTGGTCTATAATATTTTGGACCTTTTAATATTTTACCGTCATTTCTAAGAATAGGTTTACCATCCTCACCTAGTTTACTCATGTTACTAGACTGTATTTCATTAAATACATCTTCTATAATATGTTGCATACCATGTTTAAGAATAGTACCACATAGAATATATAATTGGTCCCCTAATGCATCAGCAATTTCTACTAAAGATTTACTGTAACATGCTTCAAGATACTCATCATTCTCTTCTTTCATAAGAGTATGTCTGAGATCAAACTCTGATGTAGGTAATAATATTGGCCATTCACCATCTTTTTGACCAAATGCTTTGTGGAACTCTGCCACTGATTTTAATTGTTTTTCCATAGTGTAAAGGTAAAAAAAAAGGGGATAGCCTAAGCTACCCCCTCTTTCAAAAAAAATAATTATTAAACTAAAAGAAATCAGGAATTGAGTCCGGATCATCTTCAGCATTTTCTGTAAAATCTAAATCAAAGTTATCTGCCTCAGCAAATACATCTTCATCTAGATCTTCTACAGCTTCAGTAACTATAACTGCAGCTACAGTGGTTTCATTAAGTTGTACACTCTCTACTTTAACTTGGGGAAAAATGTCCGTCAAATTTTCTTTCTCAATTTCCATTTTTGTTTCTGCATCATGTGCAGCACATGGAGCAACTACTGGAGCTTCAAACACATTACCTGCTGGATCAGTATAAACTACAGTTTCATCAGATGATTCTTTGTGATCCAAATACTCTTCTACTGTAACAGGTGGCTCTGGATTTTCTACTGGAACTAGTATTGAACCTAACACAGCATCATCATCAGCATCAATGTCAAATGGAAGTTCTATGTCTTCATCAGCAGCATATCTAATATCCTCATCTATCTGATCTGCTTCTAAGTCTGCTTCAGCTTCAGCTTCTGCAATAGCATCTAGTAGATTTATCTGATTAGGATCTACTTCAGTTTCTATAGTTTCATTAACAGTGTTAATAGGTTGAACTACCTGTGCAGGTGTACTGCACTGCTGAAAGTTTCCAATAGTAGAGATAAAATAATGAAGAATTCTCTGGTCTTCCATCCATGTTTTTGGATGTGATGACTGTAATGCATTAGTTACATAGTTATAGAATGCCCATAAACTATCAGTATTAGCAAATACTTGTTGTGGTCTCTTCATTTGATCCCGGATCATACTAGCTTGTTCAGTAGTAAGAATCTCATACTCTGCAAACAATACACCCAACAATTGAGCTTGTTTTCTCTTGTTAAGAGTTACAGTTTCCATGGTAGCTTTGTCAGAACACAATTGAGTATAATACATATGAGCATTTGCAATGTAAGAATCAATTGTATCTTGTGTTTCTTTATCTGCAGTTCCAGTATGCTTTCTAACCCATGAACCAACTTCTCCAGAAATCATTACTGATCCTGTTTGATTTATGTAAGCACCAACTACACATTTAAACTTTACTTGTTTATTATAACTGTTTGTCCAGGCAAACATCATAGACAACTCTGGGTCATTATTAAAATTTAATTTATAAATTCCCTGAGCAATTTGTCCGTCAGCAGTACATCTGTACTCCTCATCTACAATACCAAACCCTGCATTAGCAAGGGATTGGTAGGCATAATCAATTACAAACTGGTGACTAATTACAGTATAACTAGCAGCATGATTTGGTAAAGGCACACTAACTAAATGTGCCTTTGTTGTGTTCTGTATTTTCTTTGGCATAATTAAAATAAACTTAATTGATTTGTACTTGGATCTAGAGATTCTATTTCTTTTCTAATTTTCTCTAGATAATAATCATAATTAATATCATATTCTTCAAATGGTTTTTCTACATAGTCTATCATTGTAGTTTGCAACCATCTTCCGGCTTCTATTTGTATATCTCTCCCGTCATTATTATGTTTCTTAATGATTTTAGATCCTGTTTTAGAGATGTAATACCTAATAGTATCTTGAAGTTTTGTTTCACTGTAATCTCCAAGTTCTATTTTGCGTTCAATAAATTGCCAGTCTCCTTTAATCTTAACACCACCACAAAAATCAAAAATGTTTAGATTTTCTTTGATAAACTTTTCAGGTTTAATTCCATCTACAAAGTATGCATGTAGTGCTTGTGGTATGATTAAGAAACTTTTGTTTTTATGAAGAGCAAGATCTTTGTACTCAAATCTACCTTTACATTTAGACTTTCCATTTTCAGCAACAGCAATGTAATTATTTACATCACCTAGTACTAATTTATTATACTTGTCATGTTCTAGTTGTAGATTAGTAATACCTTCCCATATCTTACAGATCTCCATGTACTTGTCCACATACTCTCTAGGGATCATAGTCTCCAGACCATCTGTATTCTGCATTAGAGGAATTGCTCCGGGGATACCTTCACAAATCATCTCATACAACATAGTTAAAGACAACTGACCATTAATAGTTATACTCATTGTAAACTGTGGATCATACAGGAAGCTGTTCTCATCATTACTGAGACCATAAGTAGAGTTCAAAATAATCTTATAGACATAGTTTCTTGGATCACTCTTTGGAATCTTTTTTCTTTCTTCAAAAAACCATTCATATTGTTCACAAAATTCATATTTAGGTAAGTGTGCTGGAGCCCATCCATTTCTAATAGCTAGATTAGGATAGAAACTTACAACATCTGATGTCATGATAATCATATCTTCAGTAGAGTTATAAACTTTACTAGTTCTGGCACCGTGAATACCACCAAGACCATAATCTGTTTTAACACCTTTATACTGTACAGAATATTTAAATCCTCCTTTAGTTTGACCAGGATACAGTACTACATCTTGAAACTTCTTTAGAAGATTTTGAAATGTAGCTGTCTCAAAACTGATATAAGGTAAAATAATATCCTTAAATATAATCTGTTCTCTACTAGTTCTCATCTTTCTTAATTCAGACTTTCTAATTCTAGTAGATCTACTTAAGAAATGCAAGAATAATTCTTTAGATATTCTGGGTTCAGAGGCTGAGAACAAATCTATGTCATATTCTTCTGTTAGTGCTTTTCTCAGATTAATTTGTTCTTTGCTTAGATGCATAATCTGTTTGGTAGATTTAACATCATTAATACAATATTTGATGATCATCCCTATTTCAGATGCCATTACATGAAAACTATGATGAATAGGCATATCCATTATATTTTTCCAATCCATAGTATACTGTATCCATTTGAGACTAGATCTTTTTGCAGGATTTTCCCAATGGTTTAGTTTAAATACATCAATCTGTCTAATACTTAAGTCTCTAGAACCAAATTCAGGGAATTCTCCATCACGAGATCTACTAATAACTGCTTGTGCTTTATCATATAAAAATGTTGCAACTTCTTCACCATCTGCAGCACCATGAATTAATTGATCTTTATTCCGGAGAATATGTTCAGTAATCTGACTGTCAAATGATAAACCATTAAAACTTACATGCCATTCATCAAGAGTTGCATTCCTCTCTAGAAAAGTAACTAGTTCTAATATATCATTTTTAGATTCATGACAGACAAATACTTCTGTATGTTCAGACTTTATGTCTTCAAAGACTGCTACAAAACAATTACTAAGAGTTTCGTAGTCCATTACCCAATGTGTTCTCATACCATAAGTTCAGTTAAGCTGTTCCCCCGTTTAAGTTAATAAAAAAAGAGGGTGCTTGGTACACACCCTCTTCTCATTCAGGCTCCAATCATCTATGCCTCAGTTGCAGCTGGGGTCATAAATTTCTTGTAGTCAAACTTCTTTGCATTGATTGCAAACTGTTTGATAATTTCTTCCATAGCTTCAACATGCTCAATATAAAACTCTTGAAAGACTTCAATTTTATGTCTTTCTTGTTTCATACCTTTTGAACCTGAAATTGCTTGACCATACTCATCAATCTTAGGTAACATGTGTAATGAAGTTTTCTTAATTTTGGAAATAATTACAAAAACTTTTGTCCCGGGATCAAAGATACATTCTACATAAGGACATTCATCTTTAATAGGGATCATTCTAAAGGTTTGTTGTTCTTGCCATGTGGCCTGAACTAACATCATTGATTCATTCATTTTCTGTTGGTTTTGACAAATTTAATAATTTATTTTCACTAAGATCTCCTAAGTCTGCAGGTTCTAGAAATAAAGTTTCTTTTTCCATATCAGGCTTAGTACATAACTCCCCCACTTGAATTAACACTTCTGGTTCTACACTTAAAAGTTCTGCATAGTTACTAAAATACTTTTCAGGTATTAAATAACTATGCATATAGGCATAATTACCACTGTATTTGTCAAAAAAGTTAAGGATTTTTTGCTTTAAATTCATACTTATTTTACTGTATTTCCCATTAATAAAATGGAACCAGTCATCTCCTAAATCAGATAAGTCAAATGTAAGAACTAATTGATTATCTACTTTTACGTAGTCATTTAGTCTGTTATGATTAAGTAAAACATTCTTTTCAAAATGTTTATACTCATCATCTGTTCTTACATCATAAACGCATATTAATTTCATATCCTCAGAGTTGTAGTATCCTTTCCAACTTATATAAGTTTCAATTGGAACAACACTTACCCCTCTTTTAATGCCCAAGATTGGATATAAAAACACCTTGGACTTTTGAAAGTACTTCTTATAAACAGAATTTAAAGCCATAAAATCTACAATTTAATATTACCTACTGCTAAGTCATATGGTAGGTCATATCTTTTCTGTATATAATGCCATTTGGCAATTTCTAATACAGATTTAAAATCACTTTTCCATTGACTCATTGTTTCTACAGAGACTTGGAAAGGATAAACTAAATTGTATTTGTCAATTACAATAAAGGTTACTTGTATTTGCCAATCTCTTGCATCTGGTTTGTCTTTCAAGAATTTATCTGAAGCTAGAATAGTATAGATAACTGCTTGTATCCAATACTTGTAATATTCTACTGAATCAGGGAAATCTTGGACAGACTTGCCAGTTGTTTTGAGGTCATTGATGAATAACACCTTTGCCTCATTGTCAACAACAACATTGTCAAGTACTCCGTGAAAACCAAAAGGTAATTTTTCATGATCCATTTTAATGTGCAACTCATTATGGGTATCAATGTGGATGTCTTCCTCAGTTACATCTAGTGCTAATAGTGTTCTCACATCACTATTAGTTTTTAGTATTTCAACCTGTGCTTTGCAGCCATTCAAAGTAGGTTCATCTACTACTGTTTTGTCTAGACTTTGTTTAAGGAATTCAAAATACTCTTTGTGGTCATCAGTAAGTATCTTATCAAGTCGTTGTTGATCTGTTTTAAGATTCTGATAAAGATTTGCTGTAAGTAGCTGTGTAAGTATATCTTGTGAGTAGTCTTCCAAAAGTAATGAATTATTTTGATATCCAAGATGGATTTTAAAAATATTATCAATAATTTTTTTTGGATTATCACTAGGTAGTTTTCCCGGTAGTGATATAAATTTATCATCATATGCATCAGGTTCAAACAAAAGACAGTGTAGGACACTCCCTCCTACGAGGTGAGCATCCTTACTATCTTCTCTTTGGTTGAGCACATAATGATTGTAAAATAATGCAGGAGAATAAAGTAACTTATTCAACCCACTATAACTGAAGTAAAACTTCTCTTTGTAAAATCTCTCTAGTTCATCAGAACCATTCAAAGTCATTTGTGTCATTTTTTTCTTCTGTTGGATTAGTATTTAATTCTTCAGCCGGGGTCCCTGGAATTTCATTTAATTCAGATTCGGAAACATTTTCTAACTGTTCTAACTCTATTAACTCTGACTTGAGTTCATTTCTCTCAATTCTCTCAAATGCAGTTTCTATGTCATCATTAGAGATTTCAAGGTCATTTTCAACCCCGTCAACCCCTGTAGCAACCCCCGCAACCCCTGGCACTGAATTTAGGTCCTCTAAATTAGCATGTAATTCAACAACCTCTTCTTCAACTTGACCTTCAGGAACAAAGTCTTCTATATTTTTATAGACATAGTTTTTATTTAACAAAGCAAGAGTTGCTTCATCAACAGTAATAGTTTTTACTTTAAAGTAATCAGTACCACCTCTTGATTCAATCTCATGGGCATATTTGTCCATAATGATATTTATTTTCTCTGTATCAAGAACACCCTTATCAATCAAAGACTTCATTATATCATCTATATCTGTATTCATATAACTATCTTTACCTAGATATCCAAGTAAAGATTTAAAGTTAACATGCTTTTTGGTATGACAGTTGAACATTTGATTATGATACTGTTTAAATAATAGTTCTAGATACAGTAAGCTATCTATGTAGTTAGAATTAGCCATAATCTCCATTGCTAGAATATGATTGTCATTATCTGAGCTTTTAAACATGTCAGATAATTGATCAAACATTACTGAATCTATGATAACTGCATCTGCACCATTAATATGTTTAAGTAATGCAGCCTCTGTTAAAATAGTAGTATTTAATACCTTAGGAAAATATTCAGCATAGTTATCACTTACTTGATAAAAAGTATTAGAACTTCTCAATTCCATAGTTACTTCTGGAATTTTTATAGCTTCAGTAAATACTCCTTCATTTCTAATTTCACTAGAAGAACCATAATCCATATAAACTCTGTCCTCAGTATAAAATTCAAGTGCTGTATCTACATTCTCTACATAATAATCATCCATTTTGTCTCTAACAGTTTCATAAACCTGTCTAAACATTTCTGTAGGTATGCTGTATAACCATCTTGTGTCACACATCTTATGAACTGTTGCAGTACCTGCAAATATATGTGTTGCATCATCTATATCTCTGACAGATTTAATACCATATTGTATAGTTAAATCTTTTAGTTTTACCCTAGGAATATTCACTCCTGGTAAAAAATATAATTTGTCTCCTTTTGTAGGGACATAATCTCCATTGGATACTTGTAAATCAGCCTTTGAATCAGGAGAACCAAAAAGTGGTTCAACAGTCATCTTGACCTTATCTGAAACTACATCAATGTCAAAAAACAAATAATTTTTCATTGTCTTAATTTTAATAAAGGGGAGTATTACCTCCCCTTATGTTTGTTTTGGTTTAAAATAATGGGTTTTTAAAGGGGAAACCTTCTACGTTGACTTATTTTACAGCCATCTTCACCACGTCTTGATTCATCATCAACTGACTAAACTTAACTTTATTACCATTCACAATCTCTTTGACCATATAGTATCTCAAGTCATTTGTAAATGCTTCACAGTCTGTAGTAAGTTTAGCTATCCTGTCAATGATTGGTTTACCTATGCTTCCTTTCTCAGCCAAAGTCAATGAATAGTTAATTACCCTAGTTGCAATTACACTAGATATATCAGCACGGAAGTCATCATCTTTCCCTACTGCATTAGTAAGAGAGTTCATAACATACTGTTCATCCTTAGTTAGGATATCTACAGGACTAATAATTCTATCTAGTTTATTATTAATGAACATAGTAAACATTGAACTAAAATCTACACCAACAGAACCCTCACCAATCATTTGAATCAACGGAAGATCATCTTCAAACTTAGGTACAGAACTAATAGCATTAAAGAATGTAGTAATAGATCTTGGATTAATTCTTTGAGTTACCAACTCTGGGTGCATCAACATAAAGTTAATACATCTACCATCTATGTTTGCTTTCTCTGCCCACTTAGCCCACACATCAGCATCATACTTCAACTCAACAGAGATAAATCTAGTCTTCTGAGCTACGTCAAGACTGGTTACATTATAATCACCATTGTCCGGATTAGTAGTTAAGATTACATGCCAGTTCTTTGGTAGTTTCCAAGAAACATATTCTTGTCTATCCAAAATCTCCATAGTTGCTTGCATAAATCTTGCATCAGCACGAGTATAGTCATCTAATACTAAGAAACCACCTTCTCCTTTACCTTGAATCCATTCAGGAGCAGCATGTGACATTCTCTTTCCAATAACCTTGTACCCTTTTGCACTAGCTGCAGATATCTGAGACTCATTAATCCATGTAGTCTTTCCTTCTGCATTCTGGATCTGAAATTCTTTTACAGGAAACCCAACCAAGTCACCTAATTCTTCTAACTGAGATAAATTCAGTTTTACAACATCCATTTGTAGTTCTTTACCCAACTGCATGATAGCAGAAGTTTTACCCAAACCAGCATCACCTTCAATATTAATAGCCACAGGAACTTTTCCTTCAGACTGAATGTGTTGGTTATTCTTAACCATGTGCTTAATAAAACTCTTTAACTCTTCAACATTTAATTGTACTTGGCTCATACTCTTTTTTTTATAGTTCTAATTTAATTACTTTTCCTGGTAGATCATTATTCATATGGGATCTCTCTGACAAAACCCATAGAATGTTTCCTTTAGGTCTTACATGTGTCCAACATTCACCATCAGTAAAATACACCAGGCTTGTATATTTCTTTTGGTTTTCATTAAAATACTCCAGGACAGGGTCAAACTCAGTTCCTCCCCTACCTTGCACTGCCATTTCAAATTTACCTTTGTAAGGTTCAATTGATCTGATACTTGTATCACACTGTATTACAGTTATATCAACACCACATTTGTATATGTGGTAGATTTCACTCATAAACTCTTTAAGTTCTGAATCACTTACAGAACCTGAAGTATCTATGGCCAACAGCATGTGTTGTTTCATTTTTACTTTAAGACCCGGATTAGCTTCAAACCTTCTGTTCTCTTTTCTTCTGATCTTCTTAGTAAATACCTTGGTACTTACACCAGTAAATCTCCTAATGAATCCTCTCCAGTCAAATTTAGGTTTAACAATCTCTTCAATTATGATCAACCCTTCTATCTCCCCGGGGACAGTACCTCTTTTCTTTTCTGTCTGCTCTTTAGCATCAGTAAGAACTTTCTGTAACTGTTTCTCTATAAGTTTCTGTTCTGCCTCTGTAAGATCTTCAAAGTCTTCCCAAGTACTATGATCAGGTATGTCACCATTCTCTATATTGTCAAGAAGTTGATCCATATTAGGGTCCCCAGTAGTACCATTCTTATCTTTTTCATCCTGAAGTTGATTCAGTTTGTCATAATAATATCTAGCACCGGCCTTTCTATCTAGTTCTATATCAGTATAGTTATCTATATCAATACCACCTTCAGGTAGATACTGTTTACTTATATACTGATTTATCTCCATATCCATTGCTACATTAGCTAGTTTCTTGTTAGTAAACTTAAAGAATGTAGTAAGATGTCCAAAAGCAATATGAAGTAACTCATGCTTTAATAATCCATATCTGTGGTCTTCACTAAGACTTTCCCAGAACTCTGTATTAATAGTAAGCTGATAATTAATTCCATTCTTGCTCACACCAGCTGTAGGAACTCTTTTACTGTCCCATAGCTTATTCAACATAATGAGAAAGAACCCATAATAGGGCTCTTTCAACATTAGTTCTTTACCTGTTTTACTTAGACTCTGTTGTTTGTCCATTATCTTTTAGTTTAATGTTTATTTCAAAACTATCTGTTGGGTACCCAATTTGTTCCAACATACTTGTCATATCTCTGACAAAATATTCCATAAACAACTCTACTGAAGTCTTAGAACCCTTCTGAGCTGTAATAAGACTAAGAGTTCTTGGACTACTAAGATTACTTTCTCCAACTATACTCACTAGTTTGCTGTGTATTTTCTTCCCAGCCTCTGACCAGTCAGATCTTTGTACACCAGAGAACTTATACATTACAAGTAACTCTCCTATGTATTTATTTACATCAACATTCTTTAATGCCTGAAATGCTACAATATAATTCTCTTTATCAGAGGATTGTAACATGTTTAATAAATTCCTTGTTTCTTCTTTGTCAAAAATCATTTTACTCATCAGTCTTCAATTTTTAAAGTTTTTATTGCCCACATATGTGGTTTACCAGATTCAATCATATCTACCCATTCTTTTGCAGTAGGGATGTAATTATTGCAATCTTCCTTGACATGCTGCTCCCC
>Ga0181344_1000149_pt1 | contig 28654 bp, 48 predicted proteins | sample Su13VDMLBDD_FD_130098 | JGI IMG/M metagenome (GOLD analysis project Ga0181344, IMG submission 130098) | Freshwater viral communities from Lake Michigan, USA - Su13.VD.MLB.D.D | ecosystem: Environmental > Aquatic > Freshwater > Lake | place: USA: Michigan | collected 2013-07-15
AATCTCTGCACTATACAACTCTGCCAATAACTCTACTATCCTATGAGTATCATCAGCAGTTTTCATCCTACCTACATAAGCTGCTACAATCATATCTCTTGTATATGAAAATGTTGCGTTACCTTTATATACATATACAGCACCCAAAGAAGTTCCATAACTTTGATCTTGCTGATAGGGGTCATATCCTATCTTGTATAATCCCTTTGGTGGATTAGGCATAGGATACTCATATATCACAGGACACCCAGCTAAATCCAAAGTCTTTGGTTTATAATGCCATACTGCTTCCAGCTCATTCTTTAAATCAGGTATAGCTCTAACCTTATTATCTTCTTTAACCAATGTTACAGGTTGTCCTTTCTTTTCATATAACTTTTCTCTTTCTACTATGTTTAATCTATTTCTAAGTTCAGTAACAGGAAAGTCATTAGTAGATACAGTTAAGAATGCTTCACTAGGTTTAAGTGGGTATTCCTGTACCCTTCTTTGAATAACTCCAATACCATTAGAAGAATTCTTTAATATCTTCTCCCTTTCTCCCATCTCATGATTAGTAGCTTCCTCTATTTGTGAGTTACCTTGCTTATCATAAAAACCATCCATATTCCAAAATATAGGATGGAAGAATCCACAATTAGTATTCTCTGCATTATCATCCCATGTATTTATAAATGGCATTAGGTTATAAGTCAATGGGTCATAAAACATCTCAGCAAAATCTACTGTTCCACCTTCCATATCACCACCTGTACCAAATATAATAATCTGTCCTGTTATATATTTACCTGCTTTCAATGTAGGTTCAATAGCCATATAAGAATCCTTTAGATTAGGAAACTTACCTGCTTCTTCCAATAGAACATACACAGCATCTTTACCCCTGGCAGCATCTGGGTTATCTTTAAAAGTAAGTGCTAACACTTGTGACTGATAACCTTTCTCAATTGCTATGCCATTTATGACTTCCTTAAATGATGCTTTTCTATGATCCTGTTTATCAATAAAATCTCTATTCTTTCTCCACCCTGTATGTTCATTAAGAAAGTTAAGATAATCTGACACCATACCCATAGTTCCTTCAGGATATAAGTACTTCTTTTCAAAAGCACCAATAATAGAAAGAGAGTTACGAGTATTGTTATATTTGTTGGCAACCTTAGCAGCATTTTTATATGAATAACCTTTACGTCTTGATTTTCCTACTATAACATGTCTTCCTCCATCAAGATACTGAGGATCAATTCTTATCTCAAGATTTAATCCTTCTAATGTTTGTTGGTCTAATCCATTATATGCTATTTCAGTTGCCCATTGAAAATTATAATCACCATCCCAAAAATCTGGAAACCCTGCCAACTTCTTAGCTTTTCTTCCTCCTGCTCCTTTCTCTACTCTCATCATAGGACAGAAGTTGAGGTAAAAGTAATGATCACCTGTAATCTTAACTCCTCCTACCTCATAACCTTCAATAGTCCTCTTCATTTGCTCTTCCCAGTAAGCCTGCCATGATGGAGAACCCCAGGGATCTGGGCAGTAGTACCCATATTTTTCAAAGTGTCTAGCTTCTTCTCTAAACACTTCTACATTTATCCAATGACCATCTTTATTTCTTACTGAGTTTACTTTACTCATTATCAGTTATTTATTGTGCAGGTGCAGTAGTTACAAACTTCAACCTGTAAATAGTATGTGCAATAAGCTGCATGATTTCATCAATTTGATTTTGAATCCATCCTTCTGTGTACATTTCTCTTTCTTTACCTACTTGTGTATATAAAATTTGCATGTAAGATAAAGGATTAGCCATAGCACTAGCACTAAAAGAAAGTGTAAGTTGACCATGCATTCCCATTACTGTTTCAGCAAATGTATCCAATAGTCCATCTAACTCAGTATAAAATGTAGACAATGCCTCATGAGGAGCCAATGCTTTACTTCTTTGTTCAATATGAGTAATATGTGCATCTTCCTTTGCTTTAAACAACATAGAAATAAAAGCACTACAATCTTTACCCATTCCCATATCCATAGACTTGGATTTCATAGGTCTAATTTCATCATCAAATGCATCTAAAAATTTGTTCATGATTTAAAGTTTTATCTTTCAAAATAATTAATTTCTTTACCAGCTTTGGTTTTAGAACTTTCATATACTTCTTGTTCTACTCTTTCCTGTAAGTCAGACATAGATCTAAGTACTTCATTAGCAGACTTTAATGCAGGTATAACTTCACTAATCTTATAAACAGGCATTCCTTTATCAGTCCTCTCATTAAAATCAATATTCTGAAAAAAGTTTATAGTCTGTTCTACCCCAGCCTTAACTGCATTATAGTATCTCATTGATGGTGATGCTTCATCAAGAAACTTAGAATACATATCCATAGCTTCCTTAACTAATTCATCAGGAGTCCATTCTTCACCTTTCCATATACCCTCAATAATCTTAGACTCTTTGATGTCATTAGGATAACCAGCAAATGGATTACTCTTCTTTGGTGACACCATATAATAAACATAAGCCAATTCATTTATTGCTACAGTTTTATGCTTAATAGTATCCCTTTCCCATATTTCTTTAAATGGGTTTAAAAGAAGTATATCCTTTACAGGTCTTACCACAGAACCATCAATTTCAAATATTTCAACCATAAATTTACATTTCTTTTATTCTTACTTTTATGTATATGCAATATTAATATAAATAACCTATTCTTCTATGTCCTCTTGAATATCACAATCTATATCTTCACTTTTACAGTCAAAACACTTCTTAGGTATTTGATTACCTCTACATATATGGTGTGCAAAGTACCCACAATTATTACACACTACTAATACATCAACATAATTACCTTTCATTAAAACATAGATTTTAAAGCACTTAACAAATTAAATGATGGGTATATATCAAACTTACCATCTTCAAAACTTCCATGAGAAGTTAACTTTCTTCTAAATGCCTGAGCATCCCAGGATAAGTCACATATAGTAGATACTTCATTTTCTAATGTATCTTTAGTAATCCCCAAGTTAAGTTTAGTATTCAATTCCTTGATGAGATTTACAGTAGCCTGGATTTGTTTATCAGAATACCTATGCCAGTATCTATATGTTCTCCATGGTGTCTGAAGTATCTCTACATATTCTGCAGGTACTTCTCTGTTAGCACCATCCATAGTATAGTATCTGCCATTCTTTTCACTTAAACATCCATAAGCACAAAGTTCAATACCAATATAAAGTTTATTGGCACTTTCATTATGGGAATTAGACTTACCCATTCTTGTAGTGTTAAGGTGATATACAATATCCTTTAGGTTAACACATTGAACAATTGTACCATCATGGGTATTATCACCATTAACAGCAATACCACCAATAACGAAGTGAGTACCAACAGTTCCTCTGGTGTCAAGATTCCATCCATCCACCACAATGTAAGGAGATCCAGCAGATACAGTATGGTGTAAACAAATACCAATAGGAGAATTATTAGCAATAACATATTGACCTTGATTTAAAGGATACCATTTAGTAATAGGAGAAAAACCTTGTGGAGTAGATGGAGTACTATTAACACCTAATGCTGACCAAGTAGCTGGTCCTACTACACCATCAGGGGTAAGACCTTTAGATCTTTGAAATGATATTACATTAGATTCAGTACCTTTACCAAATACACCATCGGCAACAGTATAGTACCCATTAGAAGAAAGTGACTTTTGTAATGTAATTACATCTTGTCCTGTAGAATTAAGAGATAGTGTTTGCATATTATCTAACAGTTAGTCTTTGCATTAAAACAATAAATTTATCTTCCATATCATCAAACCTTTCATCTACTTCCATAAGACTGGAGATTCTATCCATATAAGGTTCCATATCCTTATTAAAAGTATCAAATAGTCTTAAGAATGCATGTCCTGCATTGATAACTTCTTGTGCTCTTTCCAAGAGCAATTCATCTGTCATTGGTGTCATGGTATTAATGTTGCTTTTATAATTAAAATTTGTTCTGACCTATCATTAAATGTTACAGTAATAGATTTAGCTATATTGCTTTCTGCTACTCCTGAATGTAATAAATGTTGTGGAAAGTTAGGAGAAGTGTATTCTGCCTCAATTAAGTTAGATCCTTTTTTGTAGTCAACTAGGGTACAACCACAGGATGCAGTTACTTGCTTAATTTGTGCTTTACCATTATAAGTAAAGGTTGCCTTTAATGTAGTATTAGGCTTTACTTGACCAAAGTCATGAGTTACTTTATCCCACATAGTTTGTTTATAAATTTTATCTAGTTTATCAAATAATGTTTTGTGCTCTATTGAATATCCATCAGGCATTAGGAATATCGGCTTTAGGTTTTTTAGGTAATGTAGTTGGTTTATTGTAAATCTTTTTAAGTAATTCATCTTTCTTATATTGATCCCATTTTTTCTTAGACATCATTGGAGGATAACAGTCACCATGACAAGTTTTATTAGAGAAGGTTAATGCAGGAATATCACAACCACAATACTTACATTGAGCATCAAAAAAACATTCAGGACTCTTTTGCTTTACCTGATGTAATCTCCATTCCAATTGTTCCTGTATATGCTTTCTTATCATGTACTTATTAGGTGAGTAGTACAGATGCTGTCTAAGATGACCTTGAAAATAATAATATATATCACTCAGACTTGCCTCTCCTTTCATTAATCTTTTTAAATAGTGTTGGATTTTCTTTAACATAGTCTTCTAACATTTTTAGTCTTTCAATATTTGAATCATTCTCTTTTAGTGTTCCTTTCTCAGTCTTTCTTAGTATCTCCTTTTCATGTTTCTTTATAGCATTAAGTACAGGAGTAGCATAAACTTGAAAACTACCAAAACCTTTTATCCTTATATCTGGTAAATCTGGATCTACCATTTTACTTCTAAAGTATTTAAAAGGATGATTGACAATAGCATGAAACTCATCCTCCTTTAAGTGAGGATATTTTTCTTTTACCTTTTCATAATATCTTTCAATCAATGGATTCCTTGGCATCTTGATTTATTAGTTGTAAGAAAAATTCTTGCTTATCTAAATTAGGTATAAGTATAGGGAGTATCTCATTATTGGGAGATATAAATCCTTTTTCTTTTAATGACTTTAAGTAGTTACCTAGTCCACCATCAGATAAATTTAATTCTTTCATTACTAGTTTTCTTGCTGTAGTACCAAATCTATCTTTAGCTATATCACCTTGCAATGACATAAAAAATCCAAGCACATCTATTTCTTTAGGAGTAAGCTTGGTGGGTATAAGAGCATTAACAATTGATAGGTGAACAGTATAATAATCCTTGGTATTTAGAATGAGTTTTTTAGAGAGAGCTTTCATTTTCAGTTTTACTTTAAAGTTCTTTAAGCAAAGCTATAAAATTTTTTTGAAAAATTTTTTTTAAGGTATATATTTTTTTAGAAATAGTTGATGTGTGATGCCTACTAAAACTACCCCACCCCATCCAAGGTTTGGAGAAACCTCCCCACCCTTGTTTTCAGGCAAATTAAAATTTGCCCTCAAACTATCTTTAGGGGATATCCTTCTTCTTCCACCCACTCTTGGTTATGATATTATTTTTATTCACACTCTAAACTATACTACTATGAGTGCTACTAAGTATTTTTCTATGTCTGTTGCTGAGCTGAAGTCTTTGTTAAACATTGATACCATCAATGTTTATACTAATAACGAAACTGGAGCCAAGAGCTTTAGAGTTATGGGTGATAATGAAACACCTATATACTTCAGAGTTGCTCGTGAATTTGATGGCAATAAACCTGCTGTGTTTATCACATCCACTACTGATGGTGATGGTAATCCTGATTGGTTAAGTGGTGCATTGATTAACTCAGCACCTAAGACTCACACCTTTGAGTGTAGTCTATAAACGTATTAACAGGGGAATTAGTCCTTATGGTGTAGGTTAACCATTCCCCTGTTATTCTTATTGTTCACACATTTAATATATATAGCTATGGATTTCTTTGAAGTATTATTAATAACATTTGAGATTGTTATGAGCTTTATGCTAATAGGTTTATTTGCAGATAAGTTTAATAGATATAGAAGAGGATACTAATCCTCTTCTATTTTATATTATTTAATCACACTTAAACTATATTATTATGGACTATTCAGCTTTAGATTTAGGATTTGAAATTGATGATTTATATTATGATTATGAGTGTTATGATGATGAGGGTTATGAACATCAATATACTAATGATGATTTATATGAGTTGCCTTTTTAGGCAACTCTTTATTTTTTTATTTCTTTATTTCACACTTTAAAATGCAACTGTATATGAAACTATTATTTGTATTATATGTAATAGCAGGTATTGTAAAACCTCAAGGTAAACATGATGGCAAACAAGTTTATATGCTTACAACTAAAAATGCAGTCTATGAATATGCCTACAAATCTGAGATATTAGAGTATATTGAAACTGGAACATTTGAATATAATGAGGATCTTAAATGATCCTCTTATATTCTTTTAAACATTCTTGATATGCAAAGAATATATGTTATAATGTTTCACCATTTCCCCACCCAACCTTAGTTTTGATATTACTTTTGTATTATTTGTTTGATATAATGTATTGATAATGTGTTATGTAAATATGTGTGACACCATTCACCCACTTTTTAACCACATTCTCAATACCCTTTAATATCCCAAAACATATAATATAGTATTGCCTTTTATTTCAAAACACTTTAAAACAAAACCATATGAAAAACTTTATTGCTGGTTGGTATTTAGCAAATGATTATAATTTTGCACCTGAATTCTCTAAAGATGAATTCAAATTAAGCCTACTACATGGCATTGGTTATAATATTGGAACATTATATCGTAAACTCTTTAAATCATATTAACTATGAAAGAATTAATTGAAAAGTATAAAGCAGCTCAAATTGAAGTTAGTAAATTACAATCAGAACTTTATAAAACAAGTGATGGTTATAATTACATTACAGAACTAAATAGCTATGGTTCTAAAACTTTTAGGCATTTCAAAAATGAATACACAACACAATTACTATGTGATGAGTATTATTTTGGTGATGATGGCTTTATAAGTGTTTATACTGATAATCCAAATCATAGCATAAATGCTTACAATGGAGTTACAGTATTAACTACTGAAGACTTAAATAATAAGTTTTCAAGTATGATGAAAGTAAGACAGCCTAAATAGCTGTTTTACTTTTAATATAATATCATATTAAAAACTATTATAATAACTATAATAAAATGTATGGGGAAAGCAAAATCAGCTTATTACACAAGCTGATTTTGCTATATAAGATATTGTAATATACTCTGGGAAGCGTTATAAAGTTTACAAAATAGGCATGCTGATAGGTTTGTAAACAAGTAGAGAGTATATTACAATTTACATTAATACTTTGCTCGGCATAATTATCAAAAGTAAGAGTGCTTAAATTACTCAACAAGTGTATATTTCTGAAGTTTAGTAAGAATTAAAGATACACAATTTGCAAAGTTTTTAATGTAAGTATTTTACATTGAATTATAATATTCATCTCAGCTCCTATAAATAACAAGTTATTAGAGATGATTACTGTGCACAAGTAGATTCATTAATAGTTAATACAAATACGAGATTAACATGAAGGAGTGAATCTATTATAATTCTTTGTAAAATACTTTTAAAAAGAAAAGAAAAAGTTTGACAAAAAGAAAAGAAAAAAGTTTTATTATTATTTGTTTATATAATATTATTATATTATAATATATAATATAGTATTACGTTTTCTTTTCTATTTTACATATTTGGAGTATTTTATTTTACATATTTTAAAACACACACATCATGAAAAACACTATTTTCACAATCCTAGCAGTATTTATTTCTTTAATGTCATATGCTCAACCTAAAGCACAACAGCATAAAGAACCAGATTATTTCTGTGTACAAATTCTAAGTACACAAAACCCACAAGCTATTAAAAGAGCTGATGTTGATTTACTTGGTGAAACATTACATGTTGAACAAGTAACAATAAATGAAATAACATATCATAGAGTAATGTTAATCTATAAAGATTTCATTTCAGCTAAAAGTGCATTGAGTGTTATTTACAATTCAGGATTTAAATTATCATTACTATGTGGTAGATCACAAGAGCAAATAGATAAAATGTATCCTTTATTCTCTGATGAAAAAATAAAATTATTGTAATAAATGGGGAGAAATCCCCATTATTATTTTTACATTTACCAAAACTTTAAATCATGAGAATAATAACATTAAACCTAACAATGCTCACCAAAATAGTAAATGGTATAGAATTATTCATACAAATGTATCCTGAGAGACCTGCACCATCATCTATTAAATTTGAAATGCCTTTTTTATCTGATGAACAAGTAAGAGATTTACTTTACAATAAGTCAATTGAAATAAATAACATTACCTATAATTTAAAACCATTTGAAGATGAAAAGTAAAAGATTAGTAAACGTAAAAGAGAAATTATCTAATGATGTTTTAAGATTAGAACATAGTATTGCAAGATACCTTGTATCTAAAAACATTATTCATCCTAAATACCCTGAAGGACAATGGGCATTTATATCTAAAGGAGCATTAAAGTCTAAAGTCAATGACAATAGAAAAAAGCTTAATAATATAATGCACATCAATATAAATAAACTATCTCAAAATTATCAGGATGATGCTCAAACAATGATAAGATTTGTAACATCATCAGGTAAAGTAGATGGATGGAGAAAATCATTTAATCTATTAACTGAAAACCAATAACTATGTTTTTATATTTATATATAAGTGGATTAGTAACACTTGCAATGATATTAAGATTAGATATCAAAAATCTAGGTTTACTTAAAAAGTTTGGAAAGATATTATTCATGTTTTTAACATGGCCTGCATTATTATCTATAATGTTAATTACATTATATGATATATATGGCGATGTAGAAGATGATGAAGATTAAAGAAAAAGTTCTTTTAACTGGTCTTAGGTCTAGTACTCTTGGTAGAAATACCAAGAGTATTTTTTTCATTGTTTCTCACTCTTTCCCCACCCACCCCAAGTTATGATATATCTTATTTTAGATATATTGTTTAGAGTGTCTCAGTAATATCAGACAGATGAGGTTTTTTAGCCTCATTTGTTTTAAAAACAATCAACTCTATTATATAAGTATTTATTGTTTTATTTTTTATTCACTATTTTTTTATTCACTATTTTTTATTAACTATTTAAATTTTAATTATTATGAACAACGCACAAAATGTAAAAACAACAAGAGGAAAAATCCAATTCTCAAGACTATTCAGCAATTCTTATCAGAAAGCTGGATCTAAAACTTTGGAAGTAAAGCAAATTATTAATACTGTAAGCAGCTATGCTTCTAAAAAGTATAATTCTAATTTGCAAGATGGATTATTCTCAGAAGCTGATTTCGGAGGAGAAACTACAGAATTTACATCTACTGAAACAAGAGTAGCATGGATTCTAGTACCTGAAGGAAAAGGTGAAACTGAAATTAGAACAATGCTAAATACATTGCCAAATGCATGTATTTATAAAGTATTGTCTAATGAACCAATTTTAGATGATAATCAAAAGCAAGCAATTGCTAATGGTTTGAAAGCTAAAGCTGATTTTGCTAATGCACAAGCAGTAAGATATGGTGATACTCATGAAAATGCAGGTCAACTAATCTTAGATGCTGATGGTAATGTTCAATATCGTAGAACATTCTTTAGCAAAGAAGTAAGAGAAGATGAAGATTACAGAGGTAATGGCCAAGTTTATATGAGTAGAGAAATTGAGATGGAAGTTGATGGTGCAATAGCATATCATACAGACCAAGTTCTCTAAAATTTATGGGAAATTCCTAATTTAATATTCGAAAGAGTATTATTTTGGGGGTTTCCCTTTTTTATTTTTTAGCCTTAAAACGTATTTACTTTATGCAAGACTATGTGTATGACATTGAGATATTTCCAAATTACTTTTTACTATGTGCAAAAAATACACATACTGATGAAAAGATATCATTTGAAATATCTCCGAGAAAAGATAATAGAATAGCATTAATGGAATGGTTAAAATCTGATATTAGATTATTTGGATTTAATTGTATTAACTATGATGGTAAACTATTACAAAAACTTATCAATCTATTACATCTCAAGGGTAAGGATTTAGTATTTGCATTGAAACAGCATTCTAATAATCTTATTACTAATGATGAGTACAATAAGTTCACTAAAAGATTTACTTTATGTCCTAATGTAGATTTAATGCTATTACATCATTTTGACAATGATGCAAGGAGAGCTTCATTAAAACAATTGGAATTTGCATTTCAAATGACTAACATACAAGAGTTACCATTTGAACACAATACAATTTTAACAGAATCTCAAATGGATTTAGTATCAGAGTATTGTTGGAATGATATTGAAGCAACTCTTAAACTATATAACTATAGTAAGGAAGCTATTACACTTAGAGAATCTTTATCTAAAGAATATGGTATTGATATGATGTCATGGAATTCTCCTAAAATTGGTGAGAAAAGTTTTGCATTAAAGTTAGCTAAGGAAATAGGTGCAGATAAACTAACCAAGAAAACTCATAGAGATACAATTCATATATCAGATATTATATTTCTTTATGTAGAGTTTCAACAAGAAGGATTTAAAAAACTATTGACATATTTTAAATCCAAAGTAATTAAAGGAACTTATAAAGTATTCTCAGAAATACCATTTGAAGAACTTGTAGTAATAGATGGATATTATAAAGTCAATAAGACTAAGGGAGTTCAAAAGAATCTGAATATACTATATAAGAATATAGAATTTGTATTTGGTACTGGTGGATTACATGCATGCACAACTCCAGGGATATATGAATCTGATGAAGACTATATCATTATAGATATTGATGTAAGTTCATATTATCCTAATCTAGCAATAAAGAATAGATTATATCCTGAGCATTTAGGTGAAGAGTTTTGTGATATCTATGAGAAAAGATATAATGAGAGAAATCAATATCCTAAAGGCAGTATATATAACAGTTCTATAAAACTAGAATTAAATGGTGTATATGGTAAGTCTAATTCAGAACACTCTGCATTTTATGATCCTAAATATACTATGACTATTACCATTAATGGTCAACTTCTAATCTGTATGTTAGCTGAAGCTCTTATGAATATATCTACACTATTACAAGCTAATACTGATGGTGTAACTGTAAGATTATTGAGAGGAGATTTATCTAAAGTATTTGCTATTATAGATTGGTGGGAAACATTAACTGGATTAAAGTTAGAGTATGTATATTATAATAAGATGATTATTAAAGATGTATCCAATTATATGGCAATATCTGATACAGGTAAAGTTAAAAGAAAGGGTGCAGCATTTAAAACTCACAAAGAATTAGAACTGCATGAGAATTATTCAGCTTTAATCATTAATGAAGCTGTATCTGCATATTTTATATCTGATGTAGAACCTGAACAATATCTATTACAAGATATAGAAACTAATGGATTATCTAATTTCTTTATGAGAGCTAAAGTACAAAAAGGTCATAAACTTGTAGCAAGAGTAGGAGAAGAAGATACTACATTACAAAAACTTGTAAGATATATTGTAACTAATGATGGTGTATCTCTTATCAAGATAATGCCACCACTTCCTAAGAATCCTGATAAATGGAGAGAAACAGAAATAGAAAGTGGATGGAAAACTACAGTATGTAATGACTTATCCAAAATAAATGCAGAAGAATTAAAAGAAAACTTAAATTTAGAATATTATTTGAAAGCAATTAAAAAGATTATAAATGGAATTAAGGAATCAAATACAAGCTCAAGCAACTCAGAAGATATGTCTGAATAACTTCAGAGGTATTATAAATGTTGCACCAAGAGTTGGTAAATCTAAAATTGTATGTGATGCTATTAATGTATTGAAAACTTCTCAAATGATTTTAATTACTGTACCATATAATTCTATAATGGAATCTTGGACTGCAGAATTAAAGAAATGGAATGTAAATATTCCAATAGCAATCATAAATCAAAGAAGTATATCCAAAGAAGAGAATTTAAATATGTATGACATTATTATATGTGATGAGGTACATACTTTATCTGCTTCTCAAATACAAGCATTACAAGAATTTGATGGGCCATTACTAGGTGTATCTGGTTCTATTTCTAAAGAAACTGAAAAAACTTTAAGAGATGAACTAGGATTAAAGACTATCTTTAAATATACTTTAGAAGAAGCTATTACAGATGGTATTATTGCTAATTATGAAATTAATTTAGTTCCATTAACATTAGATAATAAAGATAAATATATAGATGCAGGCAGTAAAACAGCTCCATTTAAAACTACAGAATATCTTAATTATCAATATCTTACTGAGCAATTCAATAAGTTTAAAAGGATGGCATGGAATAACTCAAAGATGGAAGCAGTAAAGATGCAATATGCTTCTAAGAGAGCAGATTTAATTTATAAATCTAAGACAAAAATAGAAGCAGTATCAAAAATTATTGCTAAATTTGACAGATGCTTAGTATTTACTGCAAGAACTGAAATAGCTGATCAATTAGCTTCAGGTTATCATTCTAAATCTTCTCCAGAGATTCTTGATAACTTTATGACAGGTACAATAAATAAGCTTTCAGTATGTGAGATGACCAATATGGGTATCACATTTCCAAATCTCAAAATAGGTATATTTCATCAGATGAAAAGTTCTGAAGAAAGTGCAATCCAAAAAGTAATGAGGATGTGTAACATGGAAGATGACTCTATTGCTCAAATCTATATTACATATTATGCAAATACTGTGGATGAGGAATGGGTTAAAAAAGCATTAATAGGATTAGATCCCAATAAAATTAAAATTGTAAAAGTATGACAACTGAAAATGTAGCAAAGATTTATTTATTGATTACCACATTAAATGCAGCATTGTATGCAATAGCAGAATTAGAACCATCAAAGATGACTCACTCCAATAAAATGAGGATGATGAATCTTAGAGGTGCTATTAAAAACTATTTGACATTAGTATCCAACAGAGCTAAATCAAATGAAATAGAATTAATTGATAGCTATGCTTTTGGAAATGTTGCAATAATAGCAGAACTTAACTGTATGATTGCTTATGTACCTGACAATCAAATTGAATGGTATATTGATGAATGTAAAAAATTAGTTTTTTTAGCTGTTAAAAAAGAACATGATGAAGTTGAATCCAGAGATAACCAAGTTGCTTAAAGAAGCAAGTGTAGATTTAAATGAAGGTACTTTATATCTTCTATCTATGTTCCATGAATTAGATTCTGATTGTATATCTGATAAAACAATTAGAATTATAAATAATATTGGAATAGTAGAAAGAGATTATAAGACCAATACACTACTATGGCATGTGCCATTGTATGAAGGACAAAATGTAGATTCTGTATGGGATTGGGTAAATCAATATAGAGAATTATTTGCAACAAAGAATAAAGAGAGAGCAGGTTCTAAAAAGACTTGTGTTCTTAGAATGAAATTATTCTTTGCAGAGAATCCTCATGTTAGAAAAGAAGATGTGTTGGAAGCAACTACTCTTTATCTTAGAACAGTAGAGCCACAATTTGTTAAGACTGCAGAAAGATTTATCTATGATGGTCAAGGTAATTATAAAACTTCTATGATGAATAATTGGATTGAAAGAGTTCTAGAATCTAGAGCTAAGAATAAGATTGATCCTAATAATAAACTAATGAAGTAATGAATTTTCTTGAAGCATTAAAGCAAGGTCAGGAAGGAGAGAATAAAGGTTTACCAACAGGTTTACCACCATTGGACAGAGCTATAGATGGTGTTCAAAAGAAAGCTATCTATGGTGTAGCTGCTGGTCCAAAAGTAGGTAAATCAACATTAGTAGACTTTGGTTTTGTTATTCATCCTATATTACATTGTATTAAAGAAAATATTCCTATTACTGTAATCTATTTCTCATATGAGATTGACAGAGTAAAGAAAGAATTTGACTTTGCTTCATTTTTCTTTTATCATGACTATGGTATAAAATCTATTATGCATAATGATGAGGAGTATCCTTTGTCAAGTAGATATCTGTTAGGTAAACTACAAGACAGACAAGGTAATATTATTCCATTATCTGATGAGCATAAAGCTATACTAAAAGATATTTATACCAATAGAATAATTCCATTCTTTGGAGAGTATGATATTAGAGGACATCAAGTAAAGGAAGGTATAATACAATTCTTGGAAGACAGAGATAATCCTACAGGTATGAGAAATACTATTCTTGCTTATGCTAAAAAGAATGGTGAGTTTGTATATCAGGATTATGAAACTACAGAAGATGGTAAGAAGGTTATGAAGAAAAGATTAATAGGTTATAACATTGCTGATAAGCAAAAAAGAACTATTATAATTACTGACCACATTCGTAAACTCAAAAGAGAAAGAGGTTACACTATGAAAGAAAATATGGATAAGTGGATAGAATATACTGTAGAATTACGCAATTTCTGTCATTTTACATTTGTTCATATTGTGCATCTAAACAGATCTATATCCAATATAGAAAGATTAAAATTCAATGGTGAATTTATATATCCAACTGGTGAGGATGTAAAAGATTCTGGTAATTTATCAGAGGAATGTGATTATCTTTTAACTCTATTTAATCCTACTGATGAAAAGTATGGATTATCAGTTCATTTTGGTTATCCTTTACATGAATATCCTAATTACAGATCAATACATCTAGTAGAATCTCGTGACACAGAATGTCCTCAACATTTAGGTGTTAGTATGTTAGGTAATATAAAGCATTTTCAAACTATTTAAATATAAACTATGGCACCAAAAGGTTATTATCGTAATTTAATTTCTGATTCTAACATCAGAATAGCATTTACTCATACACCAATTTATGGTTGTACAAAAGTAGATTCTTCTAAAATAATAGAAGAACTTAAATCATCTACTGATGAATATGCTCAGTATTACATCAATGGATTAGAAAATGGTAACATGGTTACTATTGTAGAGAATACTTATTCTGATAAGTATTTTGCACTAGGAGAATTATATTTTAAATCTTAAAAACAAAACAATGGCAAAAATTATGGTTATTGCTGAATCAGGTTTCGGCAAAAGTACTTCTATCTGTCCTAGTGAGGAACTAGACATTACAGGTTTAAATCCTGAAACAACTTTTCTTATCAATGTAAGTGGTAAAGATTTACCATCAAGAGGATGGAGAAAGCATTACAAACATATTGATGGTAAAGATTTAGCAAGTGGTAATTATTTGGAATCTAATGATGCTATGGCTATTGCAGGTGCAATATCTGTAATCAATGAGAAGAATCCAAAGATACAAACTCTTGTTATTGATGACTTTCAGTATTTGATGGCAGATTATTATATGGATAAAGCTAAGACAAGTGGCTTTGATAAATTTTCTGACATCGGTTATTTTATTGGTCAAATCTTTAAATCAACACAGAAGTTTAAAGGTAATGTAATTGTACTAACTCATCCAGAGGAAGTACAAAATGCTTTTGGTACTTCTTATAAAGCTAAGACTGTTGGTAAAATGATTGACCAATATATTTCATTAGAGGGTAAGTTTGACATAGTATTATATGGTTCTCAAGAATTTGATGCCAAGAATAAGAAAGCTATCAAACAATTTGTAACAAATTTTGATGGTAGATATCCTGCTAAGTCTGCAGTTGGAATGTTTGAACTATATATTCCAAATGACTTAGGATATGTGCTTGATAAAGTAAATGATTATTACAATGGCTAAGAAAAAAATATTATCACCAGTAAAAACTGGTACATTAGTCTATACTGCTAAACCTGAAGACTTAGCAGTACATCTCCAACAGGAACTTAAAACTATTTATAAATCTAAAAAACAAAATTAAAATGGAAAAGATCCAAATCACAATCAGTTCAGTATTAAATGATTTAGCTAACAGCATGACAAGAGAAGAAATCAGAGATAAATATTCTTTGACTAATGCTCAACTAAAACAAGTATTTTCTCATCCACAATTAAAAGGTAGAAAGACTAAACAAGTAAATGTATTATTTGAATTAGTTGATGATGTAACTAAAACAGAAACTCAAATAGTAGAATTAGAACCAGTAGCAATAACTCATGACTTTGATGTTCAATCTATTTAATTTTTTATAATCCTTTAAATTTATTTATTATGTATGGTTATGCAAATGATGAGAAATCATCAAGTTCAATGGCATTTGGTTTAAACCAAGGTGTTAAGATGACTAAGTTGGAATTTAATCCTAATGGTGGTAAAGATGGTGCAGCTCAAGAGTGTCTTGATATTGCATTTGAATTCCCTGGTGGATTAGTTAAAAACTACAGACAATTCCCTGTAACTAAAGCTATTGATAAGAATGGCAATCAGGTAACTGATCCTCGTAGTGCAGAAATGAAAGCTGCATTCAATGAATTCAATGCAAAGATTTCTCAATTGATGAAATGTTTTGTAACTGAAGAAGAATTGAAAGCTGGATTAAATGCTGCTACAGGGTTTAGATCATTCTGTGATATCCTTAACAGATTACTTCCATCTAACTTCAGTAATGTAGAAATGGATGTATTCTGCCAATATCCTTGGACTTCTAAGAATGACAATGGTACTAAGTATGTAGAATTACCATCTAATGTAAAACAAGGTAAAGTATTTGTACCTGCTCAACAAGGTAAATTTGAACCTGTGACATTTAGTCACAAGTCCTCTGAATTTACATTTAGAGGTGAAACAGGAACATTAGTACCTGCAGGACCAAAGAAAGTATCTTTAGAAATTAATGGTAAAACACTTACTATTGATGATAATAAAGGTATCATTTATGTGAAAGTTACAGAAGATGAAGTAATTTTACATCCCATCACTAGAACTGACTGGTTTATGAGTTCTAATTTTGCTAAGAGTTCAACAAGTGATGAGCCTATTCAATCTTCTTGGGATTAAAATTAAATAACTATGTATGGCTATCATGATGACATATCATCTATAGATGAATTCTTTTCTAGAATAAATCAAGAAGAAGTTTTCAAGCATGTGTTTGGAAACTTTGAAGTTGGGACTTATATAAAGAGTCCATTCAGAAATGATGATAGCCCAGGATGTTGGATACAATGGTATAAAGGTAAATTATATTTTACTGATTTTGCTAATAGTGGTAAAGCTAACTTAGATGTAATAGGTGTAATACAAGAGTATTATTCATTGACATTTAAAGATGCTATGACCTATATATTAGAAACTGATTTATATCAGGGTGAATCAGAATTTAAAAAATATAAATCTGAATCCATTGTATCTACTACTTCCAATACATTAGAGTTTTGTCCTAAACCATTTGATAATTATCATAAGCAATTCTGGTCACAGTATGAGATAACAAGTTCTCAGTTAATAGAAGATAATATATTTGCTACTAAGTGGTATAAAGTAAATGGTAATGTATTTACACCATATCCACAGGAAACAACTTATACTATATCTTTTAAGGAACAAGGTATTAAAATATGCAGACCTAAAGCTAAGGAATACAAATGGTTAACCAATACTACTAAAAATACTATTGGAGGTACATCAAATCTTCCTTTTATAGGTGATACACTATTCATATCTAAAAGTTATAAGGATTGGAGAGTATTAACTAATCTTGGTAAAGATGTAATATATTTTCAAAATGAGGGTATGTTTCCTAATATGGAAATACTTAGTACTCATTTAAATATGTTTACAAATGTTATAGTGTTATTTGATAATGATGAGCCAGGTATAATAGCTTCTAACAAGTTAGTAGAGTATATCAATAGTCATTATAAGGATAAAGCTATGAATATTGTATTACCATTTGAGGAAAAAGATCCTGCTGATATCATCAAAGCAGGTAAGAAACAAGAATTAATTAATTTTTTAAAGTAAACAAACATGAGAACAGTAAAAGTATATAGCACAAGCACAGGTTTATTTCAATTAGAAAGTGCAGCTACAACATGGGAAGAATTACAAGCAGATTTATTATCTAATGATATCCCATATCAAGGTATGAAAGTAGTAGAAAGCAGAAACAATACATCTTTAGAAAGAGGTGATGCTGTTTTACCTACAGGATCTTTTGTATTAATGTTATCTCCAGAGAAAACTAAATCTGGTGGATATAGAGAAACAAGAGAACTTATTCAGTCTATCATTGCTAATTATGGTGATGCTGCTAAAAATCATTTTAATCAAGGCAGAAACTATACTCTAAAGTCTGCATCTGAATTAGATTCATTATTGAGTAGTTGGTGGGAGATAGAAGATAATATGGAGAGTGATGATGATTTTGATACATATGATGCAGATGTAGATAAAATAGAGAAAGCAGTAGAATTAATCAGATCTACTTCATTTTATGATGAAAGAGAAGCTGATTTTGAAATTGCTATTGACTTGATTTATGGCAACAAGACTTTAAATAGTCTTAGATCTGAAATCTGTAGAAATGTAATAAGTGTATCTTCATTGTCTAGTGAGGAGCAAGAATGGTTGAGAAAGATGTCACAAGGATTGTAATTAAATAGTTTTATTCATTTTAAGTCTGGTAGGGGAAACTCTATCAGACTTTTTTAATCACTAAGAACTATGTTAACAACTGATGAACTATTCAGAATGTATATCAATAATAAAATTTCTGAAGAAAAATTACACAATATTATCTACACTAAATTTCTAAATAAAGACTTATCAAATGATTATTATTTCTTAGAAAATATTGTAGAAGTATTAAATACAATGGAAATTGAATATGAGTATTCTTTAAAATATTTTATATCACATGTATATGGTAAAGATATATTTGAGTATTTAATGATAAATGCTGGAGTAATAGAAGATTGTAAAATCTTTTCTACAAGAAATGATTTTAATCCAGTAACAGAACATACTCACTTTTCATTTAACTATATTAAAATAACTTCATATTTACAAGTAACTCTTTATTTTCCCAAGTTTACCATTAAAAATCAAATGAATAAAAGTAAAATCATCAAAGATTTCTTTGTAAAATTTTATATAGATAAAGATGGTAAAATACTCAATTCTAGTTTTGAAGCTTCTAGATCTACTTACACTAACAATGAATTAGTAGCAGGTTATAGACATTCTCATTTACCTAGAGTTTTTGGTGATAAAAATAATCCTGTATGGTTAAATTTTCAAACTATGTGTTTAGGTTATAATAATCAAATACATGTATCTATGGCATTACTTGAAGATGCTGTTAAAAAGAAAGAAAATATATCTGATTTCTTTGAATTGTTTGTCAGAAATATAGTATCTGTAATTGAGTATGAATCTATTGAAGGTACACCATATATAAGAATGTCAGCAATAGATGATGTAGCAAATAAAGTTAAAGCTAAAGAAACTCCTTTTGAGATTAAAAGATCTGCTTCTAAGTATATAAGATACTATATTAATAATAATGTTCATCACAGTTTGTATGACTATTTAGATGTTTATTATAGTAATAATAATGAACCTATTTACTCACTTCCTACAAATGATGACATAGATTATATACTATTTGATAAAGTATTAGATTTTCATTTAGATATATTAGAAGCTGATGTTAAACAATTTGTCAAAATAGAAGTAGATGGTAGAATTTTAAATGTAGATGAGATAGAAATTAAATCTGATGTAGAAAAAAATTCTAATTATCTAAAGTTCAATGGTAAAAAATATTTTCTAACTATTGATGATACAATAAAGCTTGAAAAAGATAATTATAAGTATGTATTATCAAAAACCTTTAAAAATTATGTTAGACAACAAATTAAAACAAACCACATCAAAAGAATTGTCAAGCTTCAAGAAGATGCTACCATTTCTAGACTTGAGTCAGATAGTGACAGTTATCCTTTCTGATAAAGTATGGCATAAAATTCAATTCTTATGTAAGAATATTAGTACTGTAGAATGGTCAGGTTGTATTATATATGATATTAAAGGTAGATTAGATCAACCTGAGAAATTAGATATAAAAGTATTAGATTTAATTCCATTAGACAAGGGTACAACAGGATTTACTTCATATCATTTTGATGAAAGAGTATTGAATTTTATAGTTGAAAATGATTATTTAGAATATAAAATAGGTCATATTCATAGTCATCACAATATGAAAACATTCTTTTCAGGAACTGATTTGGAGGAAGTAAATGAAAACTCTGAGCATATTAAACCATATCTAAGTATTATAGTAAATAATGCTAATGAGTTTTCTGCTAAGTTGGCATTTAGAATGAAAAGATTATCATCTACTGCTTATCAATATCAAGATGTTGACAATAAAACAATGACTTTAGAGTTACCACAAGAAGATGAATATGTGGCTAATTATAACTGTAAAGTTATAATTCCAAATCCATTGTATAATGTTGATGTTAAATTTTTAGATCAATTTAATGAAATCAATAAACCTAAAGCAATTGTTAAATCACTTCCTAAGATAAATCCTAAAGAAATTCCATTCTTTGGTGAAGAAAGCTGGAAAGCAAATAGTAAACTAGATAAACAATTAGAATTTCTATTTGATGATGAATCTATGTTTTCTGATGATTTAAAACAACAAGAAAAATTATTCACTACACTTTTAAGATTAGGTGTAGAAATAGAAAATGATTCTTTTGAACAAGCATTAGAAGATATTGAGAATTGTATTGTATCTGATCCTGAATTTACTTTAGAGCAATATGCTTATTCATTAAATAAGAATTTTGATAGGATAACTACTGAAATCTTAAAGTTAAAGCCTAAAGCTAAAGATTACAAGGAGCAATTAGAATACTATAAAGAAACATTTCTTGAGGAATTACACTATAGTCAATATGATTATAGGTTTATATTTTATTTAGTAGAATTGTTAGAACAACAAAATTAAAATATTATGAACAGAAATAGATTTAAGGATGCAATATGGTATGGGAAATATGTTAGAGTAAATATTGGTGGTGCTGGTGGCATTGGCAGTTGGTTAGCATTTTTCTTAGCTAAAGCAGGATTTGAAATAACACAATATGATTTTGATACAGTAGAAGAACATAATCTTGGTGGTCAATTATTTTTTGCTGATTCTATAGGTGAATTAAAGACTGTTGCAGTAGAAAATCTATTATCTGAATTTGTAAGAACTGGATATAGATATAATGGTCGCATTTCTAAAATTGAACCTAATACTACATTAAAAACATACATGCATAATGGTATGCCTATCTATGTATCTGCATTTGATAATATGGAAGCTAGAAAAGTTATGTTTAATAAGTTTTTAGAAGATTCAGATCAAAATGCATTATTTGTAGATGGTAGATTATTGATGGAGCAAATGAGAATTTATGTAATTAAGAAAAATCAATCTGATAGAATCTTAAATTATATAGATAAACATTTGTTTGATGATTCTGAAGTAGAAGAAGCACCATGTACTATGAAACAAGTAAGTCATAGTGCAGCTATGATTGCATCTCATATGACAGCATTTATTACAAATTCTGTAGCTAATCATTTTGTATGGAAAGATAATGTATTTAAAGTTCCATACATATGGGATTATGTTATTCCAACTAATTGTGTAACTGAAACTTATGATTTATGAATCCAATAACATTTCCTTATCATAGTGTGTTTATAAAATTATATACTCGTAGCCAAAATGTAAGAACAGATTTTACTTTACCAATATTTAAAAATCATTATCCATTATTAAATATTAATAATAATTTTACATATTTAAGAAGTGGTGTAGTAAAAACTGCTAATAAAATTTATGAATATTGGTTACATGGAGATAGTTTGATTTACATAGAATCTGAAAATATACTTGTTGGTAAAGGTATAGTTTTAGATGCAGAAACATTAGATATATTAATAGTAACAGTAGTTCCTAAAAAATATATTAGTGTAGCATATACTAATAAAGGTTATTTAGATCGTTGTTTAGAAATTTATGTTAGTCAAGATTTTGTAGGTTCAAAAGCATTTAATAAATTACATCCGTTTACTAAAAACATTAAATTAATTGCTTTACCTAACAAAGAATTGAAGAAACTTTATGGCTAACACTAACAGAACTAAAGGGCATAATGCTGAAAGGCTATATGCCCTTAAATTTAAAGAATTATTTGAAGATTGTCAAACTAGTAGATATGCATCAAGAATGTTAGATGATGCAGGAGTTGACTTAGCAAATATTCCTTTATTAGTTCAGATTAAAGCAGGATTGCAAAAAGGATTAAAGGCTGAAGAAGTCCTAAAAAACATTGAAACTAAACTTCCTAAACTCTCTAAACAACTTCCTAAAGTATTAATACATCATAAACAAGGAACAGCAGGTAAAAAGAGAGATGAATATAGTTCAATGGTAACTATGACTTTTGAAGATTTTTTTACATTATTAAAATTAGCATATGGTAATAAGGAGTAATAAAAAAGCAATACAAGAATATATAGAATCTTCAGCATTAAATCAGAGTAAATTAAAACTTTTAAGTATAAGTGCACAAGCATTTCAAGAAGTTAGAGAACCTGATTTATTCTTTGAAGAGAAAGAACATTTCTTGATTGGTAAAGCAGTAGATGATGTTATTACAATGGGAGAAGATTATTGGAATGATAACTATTACATTAGTAATATTACTAAACCAAGTGATACTATTATGTCAATAATCCAACAAGTATTTCAAAGTAGAACATCAGATAGTTTATTTGAAAATGATTTACTTTCAGCTATTGAAGCTCATAACTATCAACCTAATTGGAAAATAGATACTAAGATTGCAAAAGTTTCTACAGAAGGTGAAGTATATTGGCATGAACTAGTACAAAGTGAAGGTAAAACTATACTAGATAAGGATCAATATATGAAATGTGTATCTATAGTTAATCAGTTACAAGAGCATAGATTTACTAGAGATTATTTTATTGCTGATGCTAAGTATAATCATGATATTCATTATCAAGTACCAATTCATTTTTATGTAGATGAGGTAGAGTGTAAAGCATTATTGGATATGGTTATTGTAGATCATATGTATAAAACTATAATTCCAATAGATATTAAAACTATGGGAGATTATACTAAGTTTTTTGATTATCAAGCTTTAAGAAGAAGATATGATATCCAAGCATCATGGTATATGAAAGCATTGCAACAATGGAAAGAAGATAACAATATGCAAGATTATGCTATCCATGAGTTTAGATTTATTGTTGCATCTACTACTAAGCAATGTGATCCACTAATTTATTTATGTTCTCAAGAGTTTATCAATGCAGGTGAATTTGGTTCAAGTAGATTAAGAGCAATTAAGGTTTCTAATACTACTTATGAGTCAGAATTATACTCTTATGGTTGGAGAAAACTCTTATATATTTATAAGTGGCATCAAGAAAATGGATGGGATAAAGATTATGAAATAGAGATGAATAATGGTATATTTACTATTGGTTCAGATTATCAAAAATACTAGTTATGGAGGGTATAAAAATTCAGTTAGGCAAAGTAACCATGAATAAGACTGCTAGATTTATCAAGCCATGTCTTAGATGTTATGGTGAAGATTTTGTCAAGAAATTGTCTAGTGTATTTAAGTTAGCATATGGTATTGGAGATATGATTATTGATGAAAAGATAGAACATCAAATCTTTATTCTTGTTGATACTGAGAAATGCACTAAACAGTTTATAGAAGTTATAAGTTGGTTAAGAGAACAAGACTATTATGAAAATGATTATGCAGTAGATCACCTAATACATGGTAGACTACACATGTTAGTTGTTAAACTTCCAGATAACATAATAGATCTTGATTTGTTCTTATCAGGTAAATACAGTAAAATGTATTTAGATAAAGAAATAATAGATTCATTAAGTGATGATGATAAAGCAATTGTGATAAAAGATAATAACTATAGAGTTAAATTTGTAAAGAAAGTAAATGAATATTTTGAAACCAATTTGAAACTAGAAGAGTTACACGAAGAAGCTGAATTAGAATTACCACCCAATATTGATGAGAAAGAAATTTTTACATACATTTAATCATTAAGGGGCAGAAATGCCCCTTTACTTTAAAACTTAAAACTATGATGAAGCTAATTAGAATTGAAAATGATTACATTTTGATTGAAGGTGAGTTTGAAAAAGTAGATGATACTCAAGAAGTAACAACATTTACAGCACCATTGTTAGGAGCTACTATGAAAATTGATGGAGCTGAAAAACTACTGTTAATTGATTTTGATAACATAGATCCATTTATACTTAGTGATGAAAATAGTAATGACTGGGAAGTAGAATTAGATCATGATTTTCGAATTTATTTAAAAACACAAACTATTTAAACATGAACAACACACTTAAACTTATAGGACTAGCTGCTTTTGCAGCTTTTATTTTGTATCAAAATTACCTATATAAAAATGAACAACAGCAAAAAGAAATGTCCATATTGTATATTCCTAAATATCATGGACCTAAAGCTGATACTACAAAGTTAATGTATGACATTAATGAGTATGAAGATGAAGATTTTAATGCAGCTAATCCTGCTACAGCAGTAGGTAATGCTTTTACTAAAGAGCAAAAAGCAAAGTTAGCAAAGAAATCTAATCTTAGTAAAGAAGAATTAGTAAATGCTTACGTTAAGCGTTACTATAATACAGCAGTTGAAGAAATGAAACTTTATAATATTCCAGCATCTATTACACTTGCTCAAGGTATTATTGAATCTAATGCAGGTCAATCTAAACTTGCAAGAAAAGAAAATAATCATTTTGGAATTAAGTGTAAAGCAAACTCAAAACATAAATGTGCTAATTATGCTGATGATGATCCTGATGATATGTTTAGAGTATTTGACTCTGCATGGGAATCTTATAGAGAACATTCTAAATTACTTGTAAGTAGTAGATATAATCATCTTACTAAATTAAAAAAGTCTAACTATAAAGGTTGGGCAAGAGGATTAAAGAAAGCAGGTTATGCTACTAATCCTAATTATGATAAGCTAATTATAGCTATTGTTGAACGATATAAATTATATAAATATGATAGATAATAAAGAAGCAGTAGAAAAATATGCTAAAGAACTTTGTAAGGATATGTTACTTGCAATAGAATGGAATAAAGTTGATTTAGTACAAGAAAAAAGAAGTGCTAAAAACTGTGCTATTGTAGCAATAATGAAAATTATAACTGCTACTACTGATTTTGATAATCCTACTGGAATAATACAAAATCAATTTTATATTGATGTGTTACATTTCTTAGAAAACTATGAGATATGATTAGCATATTTGAACCACAAAATAGAATAGAGGTTACAACTCCTAAAGGTAAAGGGTTTATATGGTTAGTTACTGAGTATGGTACTGAAACATCTAAACTCTTTACTGTTATTCAAGATAATGGTGAAATATGGGAATGGCAAAACAAGGATATAAAAGTATTAAATAACATTTCATTTAATAGAATTAATGTCTGATATTATATGCATTTTAATATAATTTGTATATAATATCAAACATTTATATCTAAACACATATAACATGATTACACATACAATTAGAAAAGCATTAGATATAAAAGTGAGTGGAAGGAGTAGTGATTTTATTACTCCTTCTTTTATACATGGCTGTTTATATCAATGTGCTTATTGCTACATGAGAAGAAATAAACCTGAAGGTTTATCAATAGCTGATAATGTAGATGAAATATTAGCAGTTATAAACAATCATGCAAATACTGTACAGATAGAAAAACCTAATCAAACTCACTCTGAGTTAATTAGTTATGACTTTAGTTGCAATGAAGATTTTGCACTACATTTAAAGTATCATCAATGGGAAAAAATATTTGACTTTTTTAAGGATCATCCAAAAATATTAGGTACTTTTGCAACTAAGTATGTAAACTACAAACTATTAGATTATAATCCTGAAAGAAAGATAAGAATAAGATTTTCTCTAATGCCACAAGAATTGTCAGATAAATTAGAACCCAATACTTCTAGCATCATAGAAAGAATACAAGCTATTAACTTATTTTATCAAGCAGGTTACGATGTGCATGTCAATTTTAGTCCTATTATTATATTACCTGGCACTAAAAAATATTATCAAGAGTTATTTAGACAAGTAAATGACTTAGTAAATGATGATATTAAACCTAATGTGTTAGCAGAATGTATAATGCTTACACATAATAGTGGTATGCACGAATATAATTTGGTAAATAATCCTGAAGCAGAAAAATTATTATGGGTTCCTGAATTTCAAGAGAATAAAATATCATCTTATGGTTCTAAAAACATAAGATATAAGTGGCAATTAAAGAATAAATATATTCAGGATTTTGTTAAATTGCATGATGAAATAATACCTTGGAATACAATAAGATATATTTTCTGACAAGTTATAGATTTACAAATAACATTAAAAAGTAAAGTTATATATTTACAATTAAAGTCCTGTGGCGGAATTGGTAGACGCATTGCAATAACTTACAAGTAAACTACCACCATAAATCTAAAGTAGGTTGTACAGAAACGCTTTAGTGAGGGTAAGTTGATAAAAGGTTTACATACAGGTTCAAATCCTGTCAGGATTATTTTAAAATTTTAAAACACAATAACATGGATGATAAAACAATAAGAATAACTTTTACTGAATATGGTTATTCCTGTGGAGATGGATGTTGTTACAATTCTGGAGTTATTACAAAGATTAATGGAGTTGAATTATCAAATCAAAATGAAGATACTGAAACTATTGTAAAACAAGTATTAGAACACTTAGGATATACAGTAGAAGTAGATTATTTTTATGATTTACAAGAATAAATGTCCAGTTTTTTATTCAATAAACTGGACAAAATAATCATATATTAACTTGATATTTAATATTATACAACTAACCACCTATTAAGTAAAATGTATATAGGTGAAAATTAAACACAATAACATGAAACAAACAGCAGTAGAATGGCTATACGAAAGAATGGAAAGAATGATTCCAAGAAGCGCGTTATACAATATTGATAAGATACAATATTTTGAACAAGCCAAAGAAATGGAAAAGGAACAGATGTGGCATTATATTAAAATGAATTATGTAAATGGTGACAATAGTTTTGAATACCATAGAAAAGAATTTCAACAATATTATCAAGAAACATATAAATCAAAATAAATGGCAGATATAACTAAATGTGAAGGAAAAGGTTGTCCTATTAAAGAACAATGTTATAGGTTTACTGCTATAAGTTCTGATGATAGGCAATCTTATTTTGTTGAACCTCCATTTGAATTAAATAATAATAAATTTAATTGTAAAATGTATTGGGGAGAAAATCAAGAAAATATTTTTAACCAATTAAAAGATATAACAAATGAAAGCTAAATTAGAATTTGACTTAGATGATCCTGAAAGAGATGATACTATGAATTTCAAAATGGCTGTTAAAGCTAATGACTATTATTGGGCATTATATGATTTTAGGAATGCAAGAAAGTCTTTAGAGTGGATGTTAGATGGTAGAGATATAGATAAATATGAAGTTTTAGAAGAAGTATTTAAAAAGTTTTATGAAATCATAGAAGATCATAATATATCATTTGAACATTAAAAAATAAAAACATGATAGAAGCAAAAGTAATTGCAGATAGTATTTCTCCACAAGGAGATAGATTAACTACTTTTATACTTACATTTCCAAGAATAATATTAGCTGAGTTTAATACTCATAGAATGTTTTCTAGAAATAGTGCAAGTAGTAGAGCAATACCATTTGAAAAAATGGTTAAGTCAGTACAAGATAATCCATTTATACCTATTGCATGGCAAAAAGACCATAAAGGTATGCAGGGAACTGAATATTTTACAGATAATCAAGATATTCAAAGACTTGAAGATTTATGGATATTACAAAGTAGAGAAGCTATAAAATCAGCTCAATCTTTAAATAATTTAAAAACAACCAAACAACTTTGTAATAGATTACTTGAACCATTTATGTGGCATACAGTAATTATGACATCAGGAAAAGAAGGATTAGAAAACTTTTTTGATTTAAGATGTCCTCAATATGATGCTTCTTTACATAGTGTTTTTCAACACAATGATAATCTAAGTAGATTATATAGAAGTAAAAAAGATATGATAAAACATTTTGAAAGTAGTAGTAATAGATCTAATTTAAAATGGTTAGAAATTAATAAAGGTCAATCTGAAATACATATAATGGCATTAGCAGAAAATATGTGGGATGTTTATAATGAATCTATTCCTAAACAATTACAAGCTGGTAAATGGCATATTCCTTTTGGTGATAACATTAATACTTTTGATTTTACTAATTTTAAAATGAAATTATGGGAAAATAAACAAGCTCCTACTAATGGACATAATGATTTGATAGTTAAAATATCAACAGCAA
>Ga0181344_1000150_pt1 | contig 28421 bp, 20 predicted proteins | sample Su13VDMLBDD_FD_130098 | JGI IMG/M metagenome (GOLD analysis project Ga0181344, IMG submission 130098) | Freshwater viral communities from Lake Michigan, USA - Su13.VD.MLB.D.D | ecosystem: Environmental > Aquatic > Freshwater > Lake | place: USA: Michigan | collected 2013-07-15
AATCTCCTTAAAAACTGGTTTATTTTTTTAGACGGCAACGTTTTGAACAACCTTGAGACTTTGGGACTTATCTCAACTCAAGAAGTTACTGTAGCTTAATTTAAGTACGGCAACGGGGGGTCGATCAGACATATAACCTAGCAACAGAAGTCGTTGATGAGTTGGTTTTCACTCTAAAAGAAAACAAAACGGGTGTGGTTCCCCTTAAGGATTACCACCGTCGCTGAGCGGTGTGAAAACTCAGATATTTCGGAAGGTATGACAAACCTTGACCTAAACGTGTAGTCCTTATCTGACAGGATAGACTGGACCGGAGTTCGAGTCTCCGCACCTCCACCATTTATAAACCTCATCATTTATTTGGTGGGGTTTATTTTTTTTAAAAAAATATTTGTAGTTTAATTATTTTATTGTAATTTAGTGGTATGAAAAAAATCAAAACATATTTCGCAAATCTACCTAAAGGGGTTAAATGGATTGTTGGTATTAACATCTTTGTTTATTTATTATTCTTAATCACGAATAATTTGATTGGAGTTAAATTACACAATTACTTTGGCGTATACCCAACTTATTCAGAAAACTTTAACCCTTTACAAATAGTGAGTAGTATGTTTGTTCATAAATTAGACTTTTCTCACTTATTTGGTAACATGATAGTATTTTTAATTTTTGCTCCTGTTATTGAAAAGAAATTTGGAACCAAATTTTTCATTTTCAGTTATTTTATTTGCGGGGTTTTTGCATATACATTCGTTAACTATTCTTATTTAAAAAATAAACCCGTTATTGAACAGTCAATTGTTAAGGTTGGCATTAAAGTAGAAAATATTAAAATCACCAATTATAGTGTTAATGATTTTTACTTATCAAACTTAAGTGAAGGTCAAAGAATTAAGGTTTCAGACTATCAATATGTTATTAGTAAATCATATGGGGCGTCTGGCGCAATCGGTGGTATGATTTTAATTTATTTGTTATTAAATATTAAAAACCTTAAAAAAATCCTATACATCATTTTAGGTTCTTACATTGTTTATTTTACTATGGATGGAATCACTCAAAATGGTACATTATTAAATGGGACTCATTATGCTCACGCTGGAGGTATGTTTGGGGGATTAATTATTTATTTATTGTATAAAACAAAAAAGGGTATCTATTGATACCCTTTTCATAATAATTTTTAATTATTATGCTGTTCTTTCGTTAGGATTAAACTGTTTTAAATAATTTTCAAATTTATTTAACATCGGGTTCGAATCCGGGAACATATATTCCATTGCAGGATCCCTATCACCCACACTTTGTTTGTCGTAATCATAATCCATATCTGTAGCAATATATTTCATAATTGTATTAAAACCTTCTTTTTTTACATAAGATAAACAAGTTTGATAATCCAATTTATTTTTAATGGTAAATACTCCTGTTGAAACTTTAGCTTCGTCGGTACCTAATCCACTCATTCCCGCTTTTATTAATTGGAAGGCCTTCAAACCATTATTTGGTGCTGCTGCCGTAGCGTCTTCAGCAATTACTCTCTTTACTAATCTAACTAAATCAGATTCTGTTAATCTAATAATTTTTTTCATAATTTTTTTTTTATCTTTTTTATTTTTATTTTTGTGCTTTACACATGTTATATAAACCCATCATAAGTTTACTTAGATTCACATTAAATTCTTCATCAGTTAAACCTGTACCTAAAGATTTAAGTGGGTTTGATATATACGCAGATTGGGAAGCGTCGTAGTCCTTATTAGTATCAAGGGTTTTTCTAATCCAATCAGATGCTGTGTTAAATCCACGTTTTTTAACTCTAGCCATAAATGCTGAATAGTCCTGACATGATTTAATTTTTTTTATCTCATTCAAAATCGCTGATTTATTCCACCAGTTACTGATGTTAGCGGTTTTTATTAAATTAGTGATGTTATCAAAAACGCTATCACCAACAGTACCTTCACTAATAACTCTCCTAACGATACGAGTTAAATCGGATTCAGTAAGTCTTATAATTCTTTTCATAATTTTTTTATTTTTATTGTTTTTATTATCTTTTACAAATAAATATATCATAGTTTAAAAAAAATCCATATATATGGATATTGTTCCATAATTTTAAATCAAGTATTATTTTTTCTATTAGATTATATTAGGGATTTGGGGGTGTAGGCATAGGTCTTGGTTTTGGTACAAATGGTATTATTTCCAAATTCTGAACCCACATAAACTCTTCGTTAGTACAATTCGTTACCTCAATAGTTGATATTACCCAATTATTGTTATTATCTTGTACAGGATTAAAAATCGAATCATTCATGTAGTATTGTCCTACCAATTGATTTTTTTGTGTTTCTGTTAATAATGCTACTTGTATCATACTTGTCTTCCTAATGTTGTTTGATATGTTTGGACTCTAGAATATAAATTCGCATTCTCAGTCGAGTTCAAAATTGATGATGATACAAAACCAAATGCAAATGTACCATCTGAATAAAAGTCGTAACTTGGGTTTGCCATGTTGTATCCTAAATGAGGAGACCCAAACCAAAGTGATATTGGTAATTGAGATGGGTTTGCACTTGGGGTAATATCAACATTTAATGATCCATTAACATAAAATTTCGCAGTACCATCACCTCCAGCAATTGTTGTTAAACCTAAGTTATAACCACCAAAACCAACCACAGCATCTCCACCATCTGTTGAATTAGAGAAATACGATACCGCATAACTGTTTTCTACTATGGCACCAATATAAGGGAACATATATACAGAATCATATTGATAATCAAGACCATATCTTCCACCATAATACGCATTGTTACCTGCATTTGAATATACACCTATTTGACCAAGGTTATAATTAACTATGTACGTATCAGCATAAGTATTTGCCCCGTTTCCTCCTATACCGTTTGAACTATGGTCCCAACCTCCACCAAACGTTAATCGGTATGCAACATCTAAATCACGAGGGTCTTTAAGGTTGTATTTGTGTGAAGTTGCAGTTCCACCCACGAATGGATATATTGCCATCATTTTTGTCCAAATACCATCAGTCTTAAGTCCTACCACCAATGTATTAATAGCACTTTGTTGGGTTGGATTTGTAATTCCTGCTGCGGTAATAAATGCTTGTGCATCCGGATCTGTTGACGATGTTGGTGTAGGTGTTGGCGGTATCGGTGTAGGTGTTGGCGGTATCGGTGTTGGTGTAGGTGTTGGGACGAATCTATTAATTTGTGCGTTATAATTTTGAAGTATTTCAGTTGCACTTAACACTCTATTATATGCCAATATGTTAGTAATTCTACCATTTAAAAAATTACCTGTGAGACTTCTCATGGAACCCACATATAGAGGTTGACTTCCCGATGAAAGTTCACTTATGTTTGAATTACTTGATGAAGAATTTAATGTACCATTAATATAAAAAGACGCGGTTTTTGTTGTACTATTATATGTAACTGCTATGTTAGTCCACACGTTCGTTCCAATTGTAGTTGGTCCCGTATCTCTAATGTCTTGGTTTGCCATATTCCACCACCAAAGTTTTCTATCGGACCCAACCCAAAACCCCCAACCCCCATAAACACCAGGTCCGTTATCAAAATCTTTATCAATTATACCTGTAGGGTTTGCAAGTGTTGACCCCAAATAAACCCAAGCGGAAAATGACTTACTTATTAAATCTAATCCCAAGTTTTGATTACCAAAACTTACATAATCATTAACACCGTCAAATGTAATTGACCCACCGTTTGACCCACTATAAACGGGACCGTTTACTAATGTACCATTGATTCCACTATAAGACAAATCAGTCCAAGAGGTTCCTGATCTAGGATACGAAAGGGTAAATCCCGCATCAACTAAAAATGTTAACCCACTGGTTACGATATCCTCATAATCTCTATTAACACATAATAAATTACTCGTATGATAATACGTTAATGCTTGTGTTGCTCCCGTAATATTAGTACCACTCATACTTTTTGCAAAGTTAATGAGTTGTGTGTCGTTATTTGCCACAAATATTGCCGGTCCACCCACAGGTTTATTTCCATAAATGGTATACCCATTTGTTGGAGGGCTTATTCCATTCCAAAATCCAGTACTTGAAGTTGGTCCATAATTACCAGCATTATTAATCCCCAATATAAAGTTTTTATTCTTTATTGAGTTATTAATGGTTTGACCCGAATAGAACTTTATTTTATTTGGTGGTTGAGGCATATTACACTCCCATCGGTGGATTAGGGTCTGTCCATTCTGATGTTGCCAAAATAACCAATATTTCCTCATATGTATAAGGACCTTCTTTTGTGGTTAGATTAGTTACACATTCCGGCATTACACCATCCCATTTAACGAATGTTTTTGTTTCATCAACCGATTTTCTAACGGTATCTACAGATGTTTCCAATACTTGTGTGAAGTCAATCTGATTTAATTCTGATACGTTAAATATCATGAATTCTCTATTCTCGTAATCTTGTAATTGTGTTTCCATATTTTATAAATAGTTAATATCCAAATCTTGCTTTATAGTATGCGTGTAATTCTTGTATCTCCGATAATGATAATGCACCATCCCAAACTTTAACAAACCCAACATCACCAGTTACTGGCTCTGAACTTGTTGTCGCAGTTGAATATCTACCAAATAATCTTAAACCATTAAATCCTGAACTCGCATTACGAGTACCGTTTGTTCCTGATGGCGCAACGTTAGTTGCGATATAAGATTTTGTACTATTGGTCGTATTTAACCCGTCATCGGTCATCCATATAAAATGCCAAGCGGTATCTGCCGCAGTTGAATTACTTCCCACAAATGCACCATTAAATGCGATATTCATTCTCGATGCGGGGTCTCCCCATAATCCTAATAACCAATCTGGAGATGCTGAGTTAGCATTAAGTAATCTACCTGCAGTTACACCATCCCATTTGTAAGCCATAAATACTGTATATGCTTGTGACCCACTTGAGTAGTTTGGACCACCTAATAATAAGTCTGACGTATTAGATGTAGATTTCCTAAACACCCCTCCGTTTGAACTATTCCAAGCCATACTACTATTAGCATTAGTCATTGTAATTGGGAATGATCCCGTACCCGCAACCGTAGATCCATTTGTCGGTAACGCCGAATAATTTGCACCATCTAAATTAAATACTAAATTGGAGTTAATAGATGGGGTAAACCTACTAAGTTGAGCGTTATAGTTTTGTAAAATTTCTGAAGCCGATAATGCTCGGTTATATAAAGACCCCATCGCAATATTTCCCGAAATATATTGTACCGCATCTCCTCCGTTTCCTATTTGTAGGTCAACATTATTTACATTATATTTTATAGTTGTTGTTAATACCGCAGAACCATTTAAGTATATAATAGCGTTATTAGAGGGAGACCCCGTATTTGTGGTGAATGTCATAGAAACATTTTTCCAAGTATTATCAGTAATGTTGATACCTGTTGTTATATCTTGATTATTACCCCAATCGTATGTTGCTAACACTCCATCTCGAACAAATAACCCGTAATTACCTTGTTTAGTAATTATTCCCCTATAACCACTACCAGGTGATGATGTCTTTATCCACGCTGAAATTGTTCCTTGATAGATTTGAACACTTGCGGAGTTTCCGCAATTAATATAATCATCCACCCCATCAAACACAATAGTCCCTCCACCTGTTCCACTATAAACTGGCCCATTTGTTAATGTCCCATTATTACCACTATAGGACAAATCATACCAAGTGGTCCCTGATCTTGAATAAGAAGCGGTAAACCCTGCGTCTAATAACATGGTTAAACCACTAGTTACTATTCTTTCGTAATCTCTATTAACACAAGCAAAATTATTTTGAGTTGAGTACCAATTTAAAGATTGGGTCACTCCCGTAAAATTTTGACCTGAAAACCCTTTTGTAAAATTTATTATTTGGAAATCATTGTTTGCGCAAAATATTGAGGTTAATACTCCTGATGTATTTGCGTAAATTGTATATCCACTCGTTGGTGGTGTAATACCTTGGTAATGGTTTGATATTTCACTTGGACCTTTACCAACATCACCAACACCAATGAAGAAATTACCTTTCTTTAATGATTGGGTGTCCCCCGTTGTTGAGTATTTTATTGTATTTGGCATATACTATAATTATAACCCAAATCTGAATTTTTGAGCGTTAAAGTTTTGTGTTATTTCAGTTAGTGATAATGCTCTATTATATATTCTAACAATACCATAACTACCACCAAAAGGTTGTGGACTATTAACGTTATTATATGTACCTAATAGAATATTAGAGGTTGTAGCAATTTGTGGAACAACATTAGAGGTCGCATTTAAAGCACCATTTATGTATATTTTACCAACATTATTTTCCTGACTATATATTACTTGGTACCAATTATTTAAACTTACTGAATTGTCTGTTGATGTAACTAATATAGACCCACCATACTTAGTAACAAGTACCTTACTAGGTGTGAAAACAAATTGACATTCTAAATTGTAAGATGAATTTGCCAATACAACAATATTCCCATACGAGGATGAGGTTGGTTTGATAAATGCTTCGATTGTAAAATTACCCTCAAGATTAGATAAATTTGATGGGCTTGATTTTATCACATAGTCATCAGTACCGTCAAATACAATGGTTCCACCATTAGATGAACTATATGTTGGACCATTTGTTAATGTTCCATTATTTGCATACCCACTAACATCATACCAAGTAGTACCTGAAATATATGATCCAGCATATCCCGCATCAAGATAAAAAGATAAACCATTTGTTACTATATTCCCACCTAATAAACGTGTTAGTGTTGCCTGATAATTTTGTAAAATTTCACTATCACTTAAATCTCTAGTATAAACTTTTATACCGTATAGTGTTGCGGGAGGTGGTGTCGAATAAGAATAAACCTTTGGTCTTATAGTGGTTGGATCATAACTACCAGGATATAAAGAGTTTGAAAGGTCATATATGGAATTACCAACACTTTGATTTATGTATTTACCATTTAGATAACCCTTTAAAATCTGTTGAGTTCCTGATATTGTTCTAGTACCAACAAAGTTATAGATCATACCATTATTAACAGTAACTAATGAAATACTTTGACTACTTCCCGTTTTTAACATTTTGAACAAATAACTAGTCCCTTGTTGACCAAATCCCCACCCTGTTTGTCCATCTCCTGACCATAAATCACCGGCACCACAAATTGTCGGTAAATAAATTGAGCTGTTTTGATACTTAAACCAACAATCAATTGTTAAGGCGCTTGTACCCATACTAACATTCGGTATTGAGTATGTATCATCAACACCATCAAAAACTACCCCCCCACCATTTATTGACGTGTAAGTTGGTCCATTTGCCAAAGTACAATTATTACCATTCATGCTCAAACCATATAATGTTGTGCCAGTTTTAGGGTACGATGGAGTATATCCCGCATCAACATTAACCAATAATCCATTAGTGACGATAGGTTCATAATCTCTATTTACACAAACATTATTTGTTTGAGTTGCATACCAATTGAAGCATTGTGTTACACTTGTAAATGTTTGTCCCGATAAACTATTTGTAAAGGTTATGAGTTCGGCGTCGTTATTTGCTGAGTAATAACTTATATTACTTTCCTGACTTGCATTATATTGATACACAGTATACCCACTAACAGCAGGACTAACCCCATTGTATGTTTTTGTAACATTTGATGGTCCTTTACCGACATCACCAGTACCAATAAAGAAATTACCTTTCTTTAATGAAAATGTGTCTCCTGTTGTTGAATATTTTATAGTATTTGGCATATATTAATTATCGTATCCGTATGTCTCATTATTATCAATTATTTTCCATATTGAATGGAAGTCACTTGTCGGTCTTTCAACCAATAATTCATCGACATAATCCCACCAAGAATTAAGTTGTTGTTCTGTTAATGTTGAAGAACATTGGCCTCTATAGATTACACCATATGGTTGTTCTTGGTCCAATTGAATAGAACTGTTATTACTATTGAATTGGGTTATTTGGTCATCTGTTGTTTTAAATTCTACCTGTCTCATTTTACCATTATCATATATTGATTTGTTCCACCATAAGTTAACCCGTTAGATACATATGTTCCAAAATCATAAACGCCTCCAGTATTTGTGGAACCACCACACCAAGGACCCGAATAATAAAAGTTCGCACCACAATAAGTAGTACCTAACGATGTTGGGTAACCCCCATATCCGGCAAAACCACAACAGTCCCTCATATAGTAAACATCGTTATTTGTTCCGGTTGTTGTATACCCAATAGCCCCTTGCATTCCAGGAAAACTTGTTGTACCATAAACTGCGGTGTTACTTTTTAATGTTGATGTCGTGTAAGATTGTTGGGTATCCGAACCAAAAAATGTTGCGTAAGTTATACTTGCAACTTTATATATAAAAGGACCCCACCCATTATCAAAATTTGTCCTTTGGTTACCAAACATATAAGATGTAAAGGTTGCGTTGCTGTCCCAAATTTCACCCCAACCTAATTGATATGCCTGTGAGAAATCATTTATACTACCGATAGGACCACCTTTCCACCCCCAATTTTTACCATTATAATTAACCGTAGTTGGGTGACTTCTTGAAACTAACATCCATCCACCACCGTCTGTTGTCATATCACAATAAACTTGGTATGGTGTTGAGTTTGACCCTCCGGGATAAACCCAATATAAACCATCATATCCTGCGAGTTGTGGGAATGTGTCTATAATATCTTTACAAGTTTTACAAGTATTGAAAAATGTTGGTCCACTATTTCTTAATGTTTGTGTAACTTCAGATTGACTTAATGCTCTATTATATAATGCCCATCTAAATATATTACCCTTCCACTGATTATCACCTCTACCTAAATATTGAGTCCCTCCATTAGTGTCATAATATGGTGTTGACCCACCTGTACTTCCGGCAACAACACCGTCATGGTAATATGTTTGAGCCTGAGAATTAATTGTTATAATACCTAAATGATATCTTGTTGTGCTTACTGTAATTAAATCCGACACCCCTGAGGTGTAATTAGCACTAAAATGGTAACGGAGTTGTGTTGGGTTATCGATTGGACTATAAAGATAGTAGTTGAAACTTCTTCCAAGTCCGGCAACACCAATCATACATCTAAATTGACTATTAAAATCGGTTAAAGCGTCTATTTTATACCAAACTGCTATTGTTATACCATTAGACCAAGTAATGTTGTTAAAATTATTAGAGTCCCCTATTGATATCAAATCGTCACTACCATCAAAAGTAAACGTCCCTGTGGTACTATTCCAACCCGTACCATTAGATAAAGTCCCATTCCCCACTGACCCTGAATTAGCTAATGGATATAATGTAGTACCACCGGCAGGATACGATGAAACACAACTACTATCAACTAAATAAACTAATCCGTTGGTTAAGACCGAATCGTAATCTTTATTTAAAACCATTTTATCCGTTTGTGTCATAAACCAACTTAGACATTCGGTAACTGTTGAGTAATTTTGTGAAGCGATTTTATTTGTTAGGTAAATAAATTCAGCATCATTCGATGCAGTATAAATTGCGGGTCCGTTAGTTGATTTATTTAGGTAAACAACATAACCTCCTCTTATTGGAGAAATTCCGTGCCAAAATCCACTTGTACTTGTAGGTCCTTTACCAACATCATTTGTTCCTATCCAAAAGTTACCTTTTTTTAATGCTAATGTTTCAGTACTTGCGGTATATTTAAACGTATTTGCCATTAATCTTTATTAGATAAATACTTTGTTTTTAAATAACAAATGTTTATATTTTTACTATGGAAAAACTGCTTTTTATCGCCCCTCACTTATCGACAGGGGGGTTACCTCAAGTTTTGGTTAATAAAATTGAGTTATTAAAAAATGATTACATTATTAAATGTGTAGAATGGGATTGGACAGGAGATGCCTTTGTCGTTCAAAAAAATAGAGTTAAGGAACATATCGGACCTGAAAATCTAATAACTTTAGGTGAAGATAAGACAAAACTTTTTGACATTATATCAGACTTTAACCCAAATATTATTTGTTTGGAGGAGTTTTGTGAACATTTTATATCCGAAGAAATAAGTGAGAAATTATTTTCTAAAGATAGAACATATAAGTTATTTGAAACAACTCACGATTCAAGCATTCCCGTAAACAACAAAAGATGGTTTCCCGATAAATTCATTTTTGTAAGTCCATTTAATGCTTTTCGTTATTCAATGTTTGACATTCCTTACGAAATAATTGAGTACCCTATTGATGTCGTAACACCAAATAAAGAATGGGCACAAAAAGAACTAATGTTCGACCCCGAATACAAACACATTGTAATTGTAGGGTTATTTACAGAAAGAAAAAACCAAGGATATGCGTTTGAGATGGCAAAAAAAGTAGGTGATGCGAAAATCATGTTTCACTTTTTAGGTAATCAAGCGGATAATTTTAAATACTATTGGGAACCGTTAATGGAAAACAAACCCGATAACTGTGTTGTTTGGGGTGAGAGGTCAGATGTCGATACATTTTTAAATGCATCAGATTTATTTTTATTCCCATCAAGAGGAGATAGAAACAATAAAGAATTAAACCCGATTGCAATAAAAGAAGCGATCAAATACGAGTTACCAATGATGATGTTCAATTTGGATGTTTATTGTGGTAAGTACAATAATAACCCAAAAATTAAATTTATGAGTGGAGACATTACCCAAGACACAAACACATTATTAGATATGTTAGGTAAGAATAATTTTTCAACCTTGTTCAATTTATCATTTGAGCCTGATGAAAATAAAATAAACATACATTACAATAACACCGAATCACATGACCTAAATGTTGTTGTTAAATGTATGACATCAAATGCACCTATGTATTGGTTCAATCTTAATTTTACAGAACCTATTGCATATTATGTGATTCCTATTCCTGTTCACGTTATGAAATTTCAAGGGATGAAAAACTTCAGAGGATTCTCACTTGAGTTTTATTCAAATGAGACCAACAAATTATTAGGTAAAAAAGAAATCGTGGTTAATGATGTTCATCCTAATATCCCTTATTTTAAATTCAAACCATTTGATTGTAACTATGTAAATTATCACGAATTTTTTATTGACAGATGTTTTAGTGGTTTAGGGTTAGAAGATTTAGATACTGTTATCGATATTGGTGCAAATGTCGGATTGTTTGCAAAATACATGTACTCAATAAATGCGAAGAAAGTCATTCTGGTTGAAGCCAATCCTTACTTAAGAGATAGTATTGAAACTTTATTAGATGACGACAATGAAAGGTCTGTTATTTACATGAACCCAATTTATAAAGAAAGAACTAAGATACCTTTTAGATTCTCAATGGAAAATACTACAATAGGGTCAAATTATTTTGGAACTGATGATCCAAACTACGGACAATTAACTAACGTTATCGAATGTGAGACAATAACTCTTGAGGACATTTTAAAAGATAACAACAATGAAAGAATATCTCTTTTAAAATGTGATATCGAGGGTGGAGAATACCCATTCTTTGAATCCGTAACCGATGAACAGATATCGTTGGTTGATAGGTTTATGGTTGAGTTCCACGGTAATTACAATAAAGAAATATCACCTATTTTAGAAAAATTAAAAAGAAATGATTATGAATATGAAATAATTGTTTTTGAAATGGGTAAACAATTTAGAACAAATGAGAATGTTGAACACGGAGTTATTTTTGCAAAACCTAAAAGTTTAAGGTTAAAAAAACCAGGTACTTTAGGTAAAACAACTTACAATGTGACTAAGGATTTTGAACAGGCTCTTTGTGACTATACAGGAGCACCTTACGCAGTAACTGTGGATAACCAAAGTAACGCTTTATTCTTAGCCCTTATGTATGAAAACATTAAAGGACAAACAATTAAAATCCCATCAAGAACATATCCATCAGTTCCTTGTGAAATTATTCACGCAGGCGGTAAAGTTGAATTTGAGGATTTTGGTGGGTCAACATTAAAAGGTGCGTACCAACTACACCCAACTAAGGTTTGGGATAGTGCATTAAGGTTTACCACTGACATGTATGTTCATAATACACATATGTGTTTATCTTTTACTGGCCCATACAAACATTTAAAACTTGGTAAGGGTGGAGCAATTTTAACGGACGATTATGAGGCATATAAGTGGTTTAAAAGGGCAAGATATTCGGGGAGAAATGAATGTTCTTATCATGATGATAATTTTGATATGTTGGGTTGGAATTTTTATATGATGCCTGAAATAGCATCAAGAGGTTTATTACTAATGAATCAGTTTTACAAAGTTGATGGGTCCCCTAAAAATAACATGGACTTAGAATTACCTTACCCCGATTTGTCTAAATTTGATATATACAAAAAATAACATGTATAATAACAAAAAAATTTCATTAACGATAACATCATCTAAAAGATTTGAATTGTTACAAATGACTCTTCGTGGATTTGTTACGTTTTGTAATGATTTAGATAATATCGATAATATTATATTTTTTGATGATTCATCGTCAGATATGGATAAAATTAATATGGAGTACCTATTACGAGACAAGTTCCCGAATAAAAATATAATAGTTACACATTTTTATGAAGATTCTTTTGTAGACGGATACAGACACTCAAGAATTTTAAATGAAATGAGAAAAAAATTAATTGAGACCGAAACTGATTACTTTTTTATGTTAGAGGATGATTACCTTTTTGTGAATCATTTTAATATAAAAGAGACGATAGACATATTAGAAAACCATGAAGAATACGCATATATAGGTTTTTCACAATCTTATAAAAATTTCCCACCTGAAATTCAACCTAAGATTATTGGGGACTATTGGGAGTGGCATTATGATACCGAAAAACCAATAAATGAACATTTATTTTTAGATGAGGTTTCTGCGGTTCAAACAATGATCCCAAATCTTTGGATGATATATACAAATTGGCCGAATTTCTCACTTAGACCTGGAGTTAATCACACGGAAAGATTTTTAAGTATCGGAGAATTTTCAACAGACTACGACACAAATGAAATGAGAACTGAGTTAGAGTTTGCGTTAAGATGGTCAAAAAAATATAAAAGTCTTTGTCACAAAAACTTTCATATAATGAATTTAGCATGGGACTCAACTAATAGTTCATACACTTTAAATAATAGTAATTAATGGATTTTAACAATTTATGGGAAAAATGTTTAGATTATAATATCGAACAAAAACCCGAGGAGTTTAAACAATTTTTAGAGGTTTTAAGTAACCAAAAAAATAAAAGATACGCACTAGAAATAGGGTCAAACTACGGAGGTACTTCATACGCACTATGTCACATATATGATTATGTCATATCTTTAGATATCAAACATCATGAAAATTTTGATAGGATAAAAGAGGAGTTCCCAAATTACAGTTACATTATATCAGATTCGACATTAAATGATACCGTTAAAATTATTAAAAATTTAGGAATCGAATTTGATTTTATTTTTATTGATGGGGACCACTCATATGATGGAGTTAAAAATGATTATGATAAATATAAACAGTTTTTATCTCACGACGGATTCTTAGGGTTCCATGATATTATACCAAGTGAAGAAACAGAGAAATATAACATTTTTGTACATAAGTTCTTTAATGAATTAAAAGAAACGTACAACGAAGTATATGAATTTATCGCAACAGAAAAGGACCCATTTTATAGGAAAGACAATTTATTTCATAAAATATTAGAGAATCAACCATACGGTATTTGGGGAGGAATAGGGTTAATAAAAAATAATAAAGTTTCTATTTTTTCACACAATTATTTAGATAATGAATGGTACGACATAGTTAACAACCAACTAACTAAATTAAAAAATAGTGGACTTTATAAAAGGTCTGACAAAATTTATTTAGGAGTATATTCATCCCAAAAAAATAATATTAAAATTTTTAAAGATATGATTTTAGGGTTTGATGAGGATTTAAAAATGGAAGTAGTTGTTTTTGATAATAATTTATCGGAATATGGGACGTTAACACTCTTACAAAATTATTGTAAATTAAACCCAAATTCTACTGTGTTATATTACCACACTAAAGGGTCATCCAGAGAAAAAAATTATTATATAGATTCTTGGAGGGAGTGTTTAGAATATTTTTGTATAGAGGAATGGACCCAACCTTTAAAAGATATAATAAATAAAGAGTGTAACGTGTGTGGGGCACTATATGTTGAGTCATTTAAATTTCTTGATTATCATTTTCAAAATTATTTTTCTGGTAATTTTTGGTGGTCCTCTTCTAATCATATTAATACCTTAGAACAAATCACAAAAGTACATCACAATAGTAATGGGGAAAGGATTAATTCAGAATTATGGTTAGGTTCTAAACCACATTATTGGAAAAGTTATTATAATGAGGATGTATCGTCATGGTATGAACATTACTTCAATCCTTTAAAATACAAAATGATTAAATGAAAAGAGCATTAATAGGTTATGGTGGTCATGCTAGAGAAGTTATGGCCCAAATGGGTGAAAAATTAACTTGTTTTGTGGATGATGAATATCTTAATGAACACACTAAACCATTATCCAAATTTGACCCAAGTAAGTACGAAGTGATGGTTGTTTTAGGTGACCCTAAAAATAGATTTGATATGGTTCAAAAATTACCAAAAGAAACTAAATTTTTTACGTGGGTACACCCAACGGCATTAATAATGGATAACGTAGTAATAGGTGAAGGTTCATTTATAGGAGCTTATTCAATTTTAACCACCAACATTAAAATAGGTAAACATTCATTACTGAATAGAGGTAACCATATTGGTCATGATACCACAGTTGGGGATTACATCTCAATGATGCCAGGATCCATAATATCAGGTAATGTAGTGATATATGATTGTGTTTATATGGGTAATAATTCATGTATTAAAGAAAAATTATCAATACACTCATTATCTACCATAGGTATGGGGTCTATGGTCGTTAAAGACATAAACAATTCGGGAATGTATGTCGGGGTTCCCGCCAAAAAAATTAAATAATGAAAAAATTATCAGTATTAGTACCGAGTTATAATTTTGCTGAATTCATCACCGATTGTGTTGACTCCATCTATAAACAAAAAACAAACTTTGAGTTTGATGTTATAGTTAGGGACGATAACTCTAATGATAATACAAATGAAAAATTAGAGTTATTAAAAGAGAAATATCCAAACATTACGGTACTTGATGGGTCGGTTAATTTGGGGGCCTTTAATAATATAAAACTACTTTATAATAGTGCAAACTCAGAATACGTAGCGTATTTAGATGGCGATGATATGTTTGGAGATATCGATAAATTACAGAAACAAGTTGATTTTTTAGATACTCATCCGGAATATGTTATGCACTTTACAGGTTGTAGATATTTGAAAGAGGACGGTAATATATTTCCAAATGACAGTAGAGTTATAAGTTCGATAAGACAAATAATAACAACTCAAGACTTATTAGAATCTAACTATGTTGGGTTTGGTAGAATGTTTAAAAAATTACCTAACATCTTTAAAGATAAATATTCTGATTTACCATATGTTGATTGGCCAACAAGTTATGAATTAAGTAAATATGGATTAATATATTATGAAGAATTTTTTGGTGGGTTATATAGAATATCTCAAACTGGTATGTACTCAACATTAAGTGAAGAGGAAAAACAATCAGGTGCGGAATTAGTTCGTAAAGTTATTAGAAATGATTATATGTCAGAAAAGATGAGACCGATAACTATTATAGATTGTTTTATACATACAAATGATGTTTTAAATAAGTTACGTCTTTCGTTACATAATTTAAAAAAATACGGAAATAAAATATTATTAGTCACTAATACAATTCCACCACAGGATATAATAGAAAGTGTTGATTTTTTGTTTTATAATACAGAAAATAAACTATTCAAAGAGGAGTACGAAAATGTCGGATTAGTTGATTTATGGAAAGCATATGATAAACTTGTTATTCACGAGGTAACTAAAGACATTCAAAGACACGGATTGTCAGTTATGTGTAATCTTTTTAATAGTTTAGATATTGCAAAATCTTTAGGTTATACTCATTTCCAAAGAATAGAAGTTGATGATTTGTTTACGGATGATGGTTATGAGTTTATGATGGACATACCTAAAAATTGTTTAGAACAAAATAAAAAATCATTATTTTATATTAATGAAGGAAGGGATATATCTTTTCATTATTTCTTTTCTGAAATTGATTTCTTTTTAAATAATGTAAATAGGGTTAGAGATGAGAAATCGTATCGAGATTATGTTAGGAAAAATGGTTATGGTAGTGATTTTATAAATGTCGAGAAATACGTTTATAATAATCTACTTAAAACAGGACTATCCGATATAATAGTAAGAAATGGTGAGTCGGATATGAATTCAGATTTTCCTAACACATTATGGAATAGTATATCAACCCAATCTAATTTGCCAACAAAATTTAATGGATGTTCAACTAAAATTTATATGGTTGATGGATCAACAGATTTGTCAGTATTAAGTTTTAATTATAACGATTTTCAATCATTAAGGAGAATTGTTGTTTGTTTTGAAAATTATGAATCTACAATACACCACAGACTTGATTATGACGGTGCATGGATGTATAATATTTTTGAAGATGAGATTAAAAAAATAAAAGTATATGACGATAAAACAAATGAGTTTTTATACGAAATAGAAAATAAAGAAATTTGGGATAAAATAGAATTTAGATAAAATGAAAATAACTCACGTAACACCAGGATTAATAACAATACCACCAAATGGATGGGGAGCAATTGAAAAGGTAATTTGGAATTACCATTTAAACTTACAATGTCAAGGACATGAGTCTGAAATTAAATATTTAAGTGAGGTCGATAGGGATTCAGATATTGTTCACATACACGTTGCAAATTTAGCAATAGAAGCACATGAAATGGGGATACCATATATTTTTTCATTACACGACCACCATGTTGTTGAATATGGTAGGGATTCCGAACTTTATCAATTAAATTTAAATGCAATTAAAAATTCAACAATTTCATTTTGTCATGCCGAATTTTTAGTTGATTATTTTATTGAAACTGACAAGTTATTTTATTTATCTCACGGGGTTGATACTGAGTTTTTTGACAACCTAAGTTCAGAGGGAATACCTAATCATAAAATATTATGTCTTGCAAATAATGGTTTTGCCTATAACCAATCAATAGATAGAAAAGGTTTTAGATATGCAATAGAAGCAGCAAGAGAGTTAGATTTAGAAATTACGGTAGCAGGTCCTGATAATAATAAAAACTTTTTTGATTCAAATCCTGACCTATTAGAATACGAAAAGTTAACCGTAATTTACGGTAACCCTGACGAAGAGTCAATTAAGAGATTATATAATACACATACAATATTTGCACACCCATCAATTTTAGAGGCAGGTCACCCAAATTTAACATTATTAGAAGCTATGTCTTGTGGGTTACCAACAGTGGGAACTTACGACGGAACACCAAAAATAGGAGGGTTAATAAAAATTGAAAGAAACACCGACTCATTAGTTAATGGTCTTAAATGTGTCATTAAAGATTGGGGTAGATTATTTAATGAAACCAAAGAAACTAGGAATGATTTTGATTGGTCTACAATAACAAAAAGGTTAATTAACATTTATAAGTCAATCATTATTATCCCTAAAAATTACACAAGCGATGACACAAAAAATCTATTTATTAAAACCTTTAAGGATACTGAAATTACTCATATAGACCCAAGAGATAATGTATCTTTCTTTATTAATTTTGTTAAAAATCCAATGATTGAAATCAAAGGCAGTTCGTCTAAAAAGTTCAGAATTGAATTTTGGGTTAAAGATGACTTAGTTTTTCAATCAATATTAGGGGTTAATATGTGGTCTAAATTAAGTGATTCATATTATAAGGATTATGTATGTAAGGTTTATGATGGCGATAAATTAGTTTACGAACATAAAATAAATTTAACAAATAAACGAGTTTATATTGCCTTTGAATCTGAGTCTTTAGGAGACACATTAGCTTGGTTACCGCAATGTGATGAGTTTAGAAAAAAACATAATTGTGAACTTATAGTTTCAACATTCATTAATGAACTTTTTATTAACCAATACCCTGAAATTAAATTTGTTAGACCAGGTGATGTGGTCCATGATATTTACTCTATGTATAGACTTGGTTGGTTTTATGATGGGGATAATATTAACACAACGCTTAACCCAAGAGATTTTAGAAAATTACCGTTACAACAAACCGCATCCGACATTTTAGGATTAGAATATAAAGAGGTAAGACCCATTTTAAATTTACCTAACACACCAAAAAAGAAAAAAGTCGGTATTGGAATCCATTCAACATCACAAGCTAAATATTGGAACAACCCATCAGGCTGGCAAGAGGTGGTTGATTATTTAAGACATAAAGGGTATGAAGTAATGATATATTCAAGAGAAGATGATGGGTTTATGGGGAATCATCATCCATACGGTACGACCAAATTTAAAGGGGGAGAACTACAAGAAGTTATTAATGATTTATCTGAATGTGAATTCTTTATTGGTTTAGGCTCAGGGTTATCTTGGTTAGCTTGGGCTTGTAAATTACCTGTTGTATTAATTTCAGGATTTAGTGAAAAATGGGCCGAAACAACATTAGACACATATAGAGTTATTAATGAGGACGTTTGTCACGGATGTTTCAATAAAGAAAAATTAGATGGTGGAGATTGGAATTGGTGCCCAATACATAAGGGAACTGACAGACAATTTGAGTGTACAAAGTCTATAACCTCAAAAATGGTTATAAATGAAATTGACAAAATAATTGGATAAGATGACCCAACAAATTACAGGAATACATATATTTGAGAAGTTAGGTCCGATAGATTGGGAAGATGAGTTAATAGCAATTCAGGCATTATCGGCACTTACTTGGAAAAAGTATCACGGAAGGATTGAATTATACTGTAATGAAGAACATTTAGAGTCATTAAAAAAGTGGGGTGTTGACAAATTATACGATAAGATTGATACTGAGTCATTAAAAAGTGCACCTACCGGTGTCGATAGGTTAGAGTATTGGTCATTTTGTAAATTATTCATTTCTTATAAATTAGATCCACCGTTTGTTTTGGTTGATACCGACCTGTGGTTAACCGATTCGTTAACGTTTGATTTTAATAAGTCGTTTGTTGCATATCATGAAGAAAATTATGATTGGTCAAGACCTTATAATTTTTATGTTAATTTTGATAATTTTATTCCTGAAAAATATTTAAATTATTTTGATTTAACTGTTAAACCAGTAAACGTTGCATTATTATTTTGGAATGATAAGGAGTTGTTAAAATCTTGGTTAGATATTACAAATGAAATATTATCTGAAAATAGAAAATGTGAATTAGATAGAACACAAAAAACCACATTTTTAGAACAATGGCTATTACCAATGTATGCGGTTAAAACTAATAAACCTTATGGGGTATTAATTCCCCAAAGGTATAATTCATCAAATGATGGTATGTTCGAACCAAACCTATGGAGTCCCGATGTTAGTGAGTGGAATGATGACCATTGGTTTACATTTAATAAAATTAAACATATATGGGGACTAAAAAAACATTTTAATCATGAGAAAATTTCAACTGAGATTTTTGAAAAAGTAAGATATTATATTGATGAATTTAAAATTAATGAGTTAGGGTTAAATGATTTAAAATCGTTAATTAATAAAACCGCAAAATTTACTGAAAGTAAAACTATTACAGGTGATTCATTAAATGTGTTGTATTGTGTTCCTAATATAATAACCAACAGTTTAACGAACATTCTCATAAAAAGAATAGAGAATATATATAAAGAAGATAATAATATTATAATCTATGTCTGTAATTTAGGTGGTGACGGAATTAATAATAACAAACTTAAACATAGAATAATAAATCTTATAGGTAATAACAATTATTTTTCAACAACAAATGAAAGTTTGGATTCAATTATCGAAGATAAGAATATAGACATTTGTCAATACGACATATCAGATTACGATGAAAGATTTAACACATTTATGGAAAAAAAATTTAATGAGAAAAAAACATTTTTTATTAAATCAAACGATGGGATAAACCTTACAACTAATTCAAATGATAATCATCTAATTGAATACCCCAAAATTAATAATGTAATTAAACATATCAACCAAAACTTAGACCATAAATTTAACAATAACTGTTTACCATTACACGTTAAATACGAAAATAGAATTTTATTTGGGTTAGGACATCTTAAAAAACATATTATTTGTATAGGGGATATTAATAATATTCCGAATAAATTAATAAATATTATAAGTAAAACTTACAATGATAATTCAAACACTGAATTTCATTTTTTAAATTACATCGACGCCGATTCTAAAAGTGGTAAAGTAACTATTAGTAAACTTAGTGAATCAACAAAAATATGGCAAGAGAATGTTGATTTTTACGATTTTATTTTAATTTCTGATGTTGTGATAGACTTTAACAATGAACATTCGACTTTAATTGATGAGGTAAAATCATATGGTATACCTGTAATTAATATAAAAGAAATCAGTAATTATGTTATCAATAATAATATTAACAGAATAATCCCAACTAATAATAAAAATATTGGCCGAGATTATTCTAACTTTTATTTAAGTATTAAAAATACGCAATAATTAACATCATACCAGATGCCCCGCTACCGCCACCACCACTATTATTAACGGAGTCAACACCGGCGCCACCGCCACCGCCGCCAGCACCGTAAGAACCTCCGACTCCTCCGTTATATGCATTACCACCAGAAAGTCTCGATGCTCCTCCACCTCCACCGGTACCAAGATATGACCCTGTATTTGTAGCACCATTATTTCCGTTTGATGCTATTCCTCCTGCACCTCCAGTTTGTCCTCCATTTATATGGGTAACGTTACCTCCGCGACCTCCGTTACTTACCACGTTTCCTGTGGTAATTCCACCTCCTGCACCACCACCACCAGGTCCATAAGAACCGGCACCTCCAGCATTACCTCCAGCACCGCCACTACCCGCATTACCCATATTTCCTCCGTCTGATATTAAACCAGTTCCAGCACCACCACTAATATTATTGCTGTTGGTACCTCCGCCACCTCCACTTCCACCAATCGCTAAAACGTAAGTACCGAAGAACGTGTTACCACCAGTACCACCATCAGCACCGTTTGTACTATTTGTTCCTTGTCCAGTGGATGCCGTGCCTGCAGCTCCAACGGTATATGATACGGGAGACGACAATGTTGCTACGTTTAGTTCCACCCAACTAACACCACCACCAGCACCACCATTACCCCCTTGTCTTTGAGAAGCAGCGGCTCCTTTTCTACCGGCACCTCCACCTCCACCACCACCGATACACATTACATAAAGTGATTTTGCATTGGCTGGTATTGAATATGTCGATGATCCTGCAGCGAGAACTTCTGTTACTTGTGCCCCTAAACCTGATGTTCCTGAAGATCCTCTAGTTCCACTTGTTCCTGAAGAACCTGAAGACCCTGCAGCTCCCGATGTTCCTGAAGAACCATTTCTTCCATTATAAACCCAAGATATGGTATATTGCCTTCCTCCGGTTATAACACCATTACCAACTAACAAATCAACATCAAAAGTTGTTACGTTTCCAATAATGACTATCTGACTTACGGTATATATTGCAATAATGTTATTACTATCTATTTCGGTTATTTGTAAATAAACGGGATTACCTAACCCTTGTATAGTATCGATACTCGCAAACCAATTATAATAATCGGTTCCATTAATATCGGATCTATTAATATAAACTTTAGTTGCCGCAGATAATGTAAGATTATTTAAATCAAAATTGTTTGTACTTGGAGTCGTTGTTAGTGAAGCTGCGGTAGTCCATCTACCTGAGTTTGACCCATCATTTCCTGTTGCCCCTCTTGTTCCTGATGTTCCGCTGGATCCTGAAGAACCGCTGGATCCACTTGACCCCGGTGCTCCCGCATTTCCTGATGTTCCTGAAGAACCGCTGGATCCACTTGACCCCGGTGCTCCTGCATTACCTGAAGTTCCGCTGGACCCTGATGAACCGCTAGAACCTGAAGACCCCGGTGCCCCTGCATTTCCTGATGTTCCTGAAGAACCGCTGGATCCACTTGACCCCGGTGCTCCTGCATTACCTGAAGTTCCGCTGGATCCTGATGAACCTGAAGACCCCGGTGCTCCCGCATTTCCTGATGTTCCTGAAGAACCGCTGGATCCACTTGACCCCGGTGCTCCTGCCGCCCCTGAAGTTCCTGAAGAACCGCTTGATCCTGAAGACCCCGGTGCCCCTGCATTTCCTGATGTTCCTGAAGAACCGCTGGATCCACTTGACCCCGGTGCTCCTGCCGCCCCTGATGTTCCGCTACTTCCTGAAGTTCCGGCAGCTCCCGACGCCCCTGATGTACCTGATGTACCTGCCGCTCCCGAAGTTCCTGAAGAACCTGAAGTTCCCGGTGCTCCTGCCGCCCCTGATGTTCCACTTGATCCTGAAGAACCACTTGACCCCGGTGCTCCAGCATTACCTGATGTTCCACTTGATCCTGAAGAACCACTTGACCCCGGTGCTCCAGCATTACCTGATGTTCCGCTGGATCCTGATGACCCCGGTGCTCCTGCATTACCTGATGTTCCGCTGGATCCTGATGACCCCGGTGCTCCTGCATTACCTGAAGTACCTGAAGAACCGCTTGATCCTGAGGACCCACTTGAACCTGAACTACCGCTAGATCCGTTTGCTCCACTTGTTCCTGATGATCCACTTGAACCTGAACTTCCTGAAGAACCTGATGATCCCGAACTACCGCTAGACCCGTTTGCTCCACTCGTTCCTGATGAACCTCTCGTTCCTGAAGTACCTGAACTCCCACTTGTTCCTGATGAACCACTTGAACCTGAAGACCCTGCAGCTCCCGACGTTCCTGAAGAACCGCTGGATCCACTTGACCCCGGTGCTCCTGCCGCCCCTGAAGTTCCTGATGAACCGCTTGATCCTGAAGACCCCGGTGCTCCTGCTGCCCCTGAAGTCCCTGAAGAGCCGCTAGATCCTGAAGACCCACTACTACCTGAACTACCCGACGATCCAGCATTTCCTGACGTTCCACTTGAACCTGCAGAACCTGAAGTTCCGCTTGTTCCTGAACTACCAGATGTTCCACTATTTCCTGAAGAACCGCTACTACCTGCAGAACCACTTGTTCCGCTGGTACCTGAAGACCCTGAAGTTCCACTATTTCCACTTGATCCTGCACTACCTGAAGAACCTGATGTTCCCGAACTACCTGAAGTACCACTATTACCGCTAGACCCACTTGATCCCGCAGACCCTGAAGATCCCGACGTACCACTAGATCCTGATGTTCCACTATTTCCTGAAGAACCGCTACTACCTGAAGATCCTGAAGTTCCACTTGAACCACTATTTCCTGATGAACCACTACTTCCCGCACTACCACTCGTACCTGATGATCCAGTTGTTCCACTTATACCTGAACTTCCACTTGATCCTGACGAACCACTTGATCCGGCAGAACCCGATGTTCCACTTGTACCTGAAGATCCTGAAGTTCCACTATTTCCACTTGTACCTGAAGATCCTGAAGTTCCACTATTTCCACTTGAACCTGAGCTACCTGCAGAACCACTTGACCCCGATGTTCCGCTTGTACCGCTAGAACCTGCAGAACCTGAAGTACCACTATTTCCTGAACTACCCGATGAACCCGCACTACCTGAACTACCACTTGTTCCTGAAGAACCTGATGTTCCACTATTACCCGATGATCCTGAGCTACCACTAGACCCCGATGTACCACTAGAACCTGATGATCCTGCACTACCGCTAGACCCGGATGTTCCGGAACTTCCCGAAGTTCCACTATTTCCACTTGAACCTGAAGACCCACTCGAACCTGACGTTCCACTAGATCCCGAAGTCCCACTATTTCCTGAAGAACCGCTTGATCCTGAAGACCCCGGTGCTCCTGCTGCCCCTGAAGTCCCTGAAGAGCCGCTAGATCCTGAAGACCCACTACTACCTGAACTACCCGAAGATCCGGCATTTCCTGACGTTCCACTTGAACCTGAAGCTCCAGATGTTCCACTATTACCACTTGAACCTGAAGTTCCTGAACTACCAGATGTACCGCTTGTTCCTGAAGAACCACTTGATCCTGATGTTCCATTTGCACCACTAGTACCTGAAGACCCTCGAGTTCCTGAAGTACCACTAGAACCTGAACTTCCTGAACTTCCTGAAGACCCTGAAGTGCCGCTTGATCCTGATGTTCCATTTGCACCACTCGTTCCACTTGATCCGGACGTACCACTATTTCCAGAAGTACCACTAGAACCTGACGTTCCACTGTTACCTGAAGAACCGCTAGACCCCGAACTACCACTAGTACCCGATGCACCATCAACACCACTAACACCACTTGAACCTGAGCTACCAGTAGAACCTGCAGAACCTGAAGTTCCGCTTGTTCCTGCAGAACCTGAAGTTCCGCTATTTCCTGAAGAACCACTAGAACCTGAAGTCCCATTTGCTCCTGAAGTTCCACTTGTTCCACTAGATCCTGAAGAACCACTACTTCCCGCACTACCACTCGTACCTGAACTTCCACTTGATCCGGCAGAACCACTTGATCCGGCAGAACCCGATGTTCCACTTGTACCGCTTGAACCTGAAGTTCCGCTATTCCCACTTGAACCCGAACTACCAGCAGAACCTGATGTACCGCTTGAACCTGATGTACCGCTATTCCCACTTGAACCCGAACTACCCGCAGAACCTGATGTACCGCTTGAACCTGATGTACCGCTATTTCCACTTGAACCTGAAGAACCTCCTGTACCACTCGTACCTGAACTACCTGACGTTCCGCTATTTCCACTTGAACCTGAGCTTCCGGCAGAACCGCTTGTACCGCTAGACCCTGAAGTACCACTATTTCCGGATGTCCCACTCGTACCTGATGAACCTGAACTACCACTAGATCCGGATGAACCACTTGAACCTGATGTTCCTGAAGTACCGCTTGTTCCTGACGATCCAGATGTTCCACTATTACCTGAAGACCCACTTGAACCTGATGTTCCACTTGTGCCTGAAGTACCGCTTGAACCTGATGTACCGCTATTTCCTGAACTACCCGCAGAACCTGATGTACCACTTGAACCTGAAGACCCACTAGAACCTGTACTTCCGCTAGTACCTGATGTTCCGCTGGAACCTGCACTACCACTTGACCCTGCACTACCCGCAGAACCCGATGTCCCACTATTTCCTGATGAGCCCGAGCTTCCTGATGTACCACTAGAACCTGAAGACCCACTTGATCCTGCACTTCCGCTAGAACCTGCACTTCCGCTCGTACCTGAAGAACCTGAACTTCCTGATGTTCCACTTGTGCCTGAAGTACCGCTTGAACCTGATGTACCACTTGTTCCGCTTGACCCCGAAGTCCCACTATTACCTGATGATCCACTTGACCCCGAACTTCCACTTGAACCTGACGTACCGCTAGAACCCGAAGTACCACTATTTCCACTTGAACCTGAAGAACCCGACGTTCCACTCGTTCCTGTACTTCCTGATGATCCGGCACTTCCACTAGATCCTGAACTACCTGATGTTCCACTTGTACCTGACGATCCTGAAGTTCCACTATTTCCACTTGATCCTGAAGATCCTGAAGATCCTGAAGTTCCACTTGTACCGCTAGAACCTGCAGAACCGCTAGAACCTGAAGTACCACTATTTCCTGAAGATCCTGAACTACCCGCAGAACCACTTGATCCCGAACTACCTGAAGTACCACTATTACCTGACGACCCACTTGAACCTGAAGTTCCGCTAGTACCTGATGTTCCGCTAGAACCTGAAGTACCACTGTTTCCTGATGATCCTGATGACCCTGCACTTCCACTTGAACCTGACGTACCGCTAGAACCCGAAGTACCACTACTTCCACTTGAACCTCCTGTGCCGGATATACCGGAGCTCCCTGCAGAACCTGATGTTCCACTTGTACCTGAGCTTCCTGATGATCCGGCAGAACCTGAAGAACCAGATGTTCCACTGTTTCCGCTTGAACCCGATGTTCCACTCGAACCTGAGCTTCCTGATGTACCACTTGAACCCGCACTTCCGCTAGACCCTGAAGAACCACTACTACCTGATGTTCCACTTGATCCTGACGACCCACTTGAACCTGAAGTTCCGCTCGTACCTGAAGATCCACTAGATCCAGATGTCCCGCTATTTCCGCTTGAACCTGAACTACCTGAAGAACCACTTGATCCTGATGATCCCGTACTTCCACTAGAACCTGAAGTCCCACTAGACCCGTTGGTTCCGTTTAATCCACTAACACCTGAAGTTCCTGATGTTCCGCTAGTCCCACTTGTACCCGTAGACCCTGAACTTCCTGAAGTACCACTATTACCACTTGAACCCGATGTTCCTGCACTTCCGCTAGATCCTGATGTTCCGCTACTTCCTGAACTACCACTTGATCCCGCACTACCTGCAGAACCTGATGACCCACTCGATCCTGATGTGCCAGAAGTTCCGCTAGAACCTGAAGTACCACTGTTTCCTGATGACCCTGCACTTCCACTTGAACCTGAGCTACCTGCAGAACCACTTGTACCACTAGACCCCGAAGTTCCACTATTACCTGATGACCCACTTGAACCCGAACTACCAGCAGAACCTGACGTTCCGCTCGTACCCGAACTTCCTGAAGTTCCACTATTTCCACTTGATCCTGAAGAGCCCGAACTACCACTTGTACCCGATGTTCCTACCGATCCACTTGTTCCTGAAGAACCTGAACTACCACTTGATCCGGCAGATCCCGAAGTACCAGAGCTTCCTGAAGAACCTGATGTTCCACTATTACCCGAACTACCACTACTTCCACTTGAACCACCTGTGCCGCTAGTACCTGACGAACCATTTGTACCTGAAGTTCCGCTAGTCCCTGAAGACCCACTTGACCCTGAACTACCGCTAGAACCGGCAGAGCCAGAACTACCTGACGTTCCGCTAGTTCCTGAGCTACCCGCAGAACCACTTGTTCCCGCCGAACCTGAAGAACCACTACTCCCACTTGTGCCTCCTGTACCGGATGTTCCACTACTACCCGCAGAGCCACTTGTACCTGAAGTACCGCTAGAACCTGATGTCCCACTATTTCCTGAAGACCCTGAACTACCAGCAGAACCACTTAAACCCGAGCTACCTGCAGAACCTGAAGTTCCACTTGTTCCTGACGTTCCACTTGATCCCGCACTTCCGCTAGACCCTGAAGAACCACTACTACCTGATGATCCTGATGTTCCGCTCGTACCTGAAGAACCGCCAGATCCTGAACTCCCACTTGTTCCTCCTGTACCTGAACTTCCTGATGTTCCACTATTTCCTGATGAACCCGATGTTCCTGCACTTCCGCTAGACCCTGATGTTCCTGAAGTTCCACTTGAACCTGAAGAACCTGAACTACCTGATGTTCCGCTATTTCCTGATGACCCTGCACTTCCACTTGTGCCCGAAGTTCCGCTTGAACCTGAAGAACCACTACTTCCACTTGTACCTGAAGTACCTGATGTTCCACTCGTACCTGAGCTTCCTGATGAACCTGCACTACCGCTAGATCCACTTGAACCTGAAGACCCTGTAGATCCCGATGTGCCACTCGTCCCTGAACTTCCGCTAGATCCTGAAGAACCGCTAGTTCCACTATTACCTGATGAACCCGATGAACCACTACTACCCGCAGAACCTGACGTTCCACTTGGACCTACAATATCCCAATTAGTATTATCACTTTGAATGTATAATGAACCGTACTGTATTAATGTTCTTGTTGATAATCCGTCAATAGTTTGTCCTCCTGTTGTTGCAACAGTAATTGTTCCTGAACCACTATTTTTAATGACGAATATTTGGCCTTGTATTCCTACTGCCGTTGGTAAGGTTACGGTAAATGTTCCTGAAACACAATCAACTAAATAGTTTTCTGTGTTTACAGTATATGTTGCACTCACCGCAGAATACGGTAAAATGACACCTCCTAAAGATTTTAGGCCGTTACGGGCTACAAATTTATTACTCATATAGTTTTTCTTTTTTCCCTATCCAAAAGAAAAGTCGTAT
>Ga0181344_1000152_pt1 | contig 28357 bp, 26 predicted proteins | sample Su13VDMLBDD_FD_130098 | JGI IMG/M metagenome (GOLD analysis project Ga0181344, IMG submission 130098) | Freshwater viral communities from Lake Michigan, USA - Su13.VD.MLB.D.D | ecosystem: Environmental > Aquatic > Freshwater > Lake | place: USA: Michigan | collected 2013-07-15
CACGGACGTGACCGGCACCGTCAAGCTGCCCGAGGGCACCGAGATGGTGATGCCGGGCGACAACCTGAAGTTCACGGTGGAGCTGATCGCGCCGATCGCGATGGAGGAAAAGCTGCGCTTCGCGATCCGCGAAGGCGGCCGCACCGTCGGCGCCGGCGTGGTGTCGAAGATCCTGAAGTGATCGGAAAAGGCCGGGCCGGGCTTCCGCCCCGCTCCGCCGCACCGCGCGACAAAGAGCCGCCTCCGAAAAGGGGCGGCTTTTTGAATGGGGCGATGGCTCTGGTATGCCGCGATTTCGGACCGTGCCGCACAGTTGAATGTTTCGGATGGCGAACCGATAGGCGATCCGCGACGGCCGTTGGGGCAACATCCTTCGATGAGCTTGCCGCTTGGTTTGCCGAACGGCTGATCCACGCTGGCCCCGCGCCTGACCGGGCGGCTTCGTTCGGTCACCTTGCTGGCCAAAGGTTGCATTGACCCACCGCCCGTCCTGCCGCAGGATCGGCCCACAGGACCTTTTGGATCAAGCCCATGTGCCAGATCTTCGCGGGGCAGCACCCCGAACGCTATGAAACCGTCACCCGCAGGCTGCGGCTGAACGGGCAATCCACCTCGATCCGGCTGGAACGCGCCTTCTGGCGCATCCTGGACGACATCGCCGCGCGCGAGGGCGTTTCCACCCCCGCCTTCATCTCCAAGCTGCACGCCGAGGTGCTGGAACTGCATGGCGAGGCGCGCAACTTCACCTCGCTGCTGCGCTGCGCCTGCACGATCCACCTGGGCGATGACCAGCAGATGCCCCAGGCCATCGCAGCCGAATAAAAGACGGCTGTAGTAATCCGATACTACCCGCGTCCTTCCGCGATTCCCTAGCCTGAGGAGAAGAAAAGGCTACGGAGGCTTGGCATGGCGAAATATGTCCACTCGATGATCCGCGTTCTGGACGAGGCGCGTTCGGTCGAATTCTATGACCGCTGCTTCGGCCTGAAAGTGGCCGAGCGGCTGGATTTCCCGGACTTCACGCTGATCTACCTGTCCAACGGCGAAAGCGAGGCCGAGCTGGAACTGACCGTCAACAAGGGCCGGACCGATCCCTATGCCCTGGGCGACGGCTACGGCCATGTGGCCTTCACCGTGGACGACGTGGACGCCGAACACGCCCGCATCGCCGATCTTGGCTATGCCCCGCGCAAGCTGGTCGATTTCGCCCCGGGCGGCGAGGTGATCGCGCGGTTCTTCTTTATCGCCGATCCCGACGGATACCAGATCGAGGTGATCGGGCGGGGAGGCCGCTACAGGTAACGGTGCCGCGCCGGGTTGGAGGGGCCCGCGCGGCAGCGACAACAGGGGAGGAGAGAATGTCCCAACTACGCAAGCAGGGGCTGACCCGGCGCGCGCTGCTGTCGCGCGCGGCGGCGGCGGGCGCCTTGGCGGTGGCCGGGCCGGGCTTCATCGCGGCCCCCGACGCCGCCTGGGCGGTCGAGGTGACGGCGATCAGCGAACACGAGATGGCGACGCTGCTGCAAATGGCGCGCGACATCTATCCGCACGACCGCCTGGGCGACCGCTATTACGCGGTGGCCGTCAAGTCCTATGACGTGACCGACCAGAAGGGCATGGTGGCCGACGGCATCGCCGCCCTGGACGCCGCCGCCAAACAGGCGGGCTTCGACAGCTACCTGGCCGCCGGATGGGAGGACGAGCGCGTCGCCATCCTGCGCCGGATCGAGGACACGCCGTTCTTTCAGACGGTGCGCGGCGGGTTGGTGACCGGGCTTTACAACCAGAAAGAGGTCTGGCCGATCTTCGGATACGAGGGCGAGTCCTTCTCGCAGGGCGGATACATCGCCCGCGGCTTCGACGACATCGACTGGCTGTAAGGGGGAGGGCAGCAATCATGGCGAAGGCAGCCAAATTCGAACTGACCGACGACAGCGTGGTCGTCATCGTGGGCACCGGCGCGGGCGGCGGGGTGCTGGCCAACGAACTGGCGCAGAAGGGCGTCAAGGTCGTGGCGCTGGAAGCCGGCGGGCGCTACATGCCCGAGGATTACGTCAACGACGAATGGGAAAGCTTCGGGCAATTGGCCTGGACGGACCCGCGCACCACCAGCGGCGACTGGCGGGTGGCCAAGGACTTTTCCGGCCTGCCCGCCTGGATCGTCAAGGCGGTGGGCGGAACCAGCGTCCACTGGGCGGGCGCGTCCCTGCGGTTCCAGGACCATGAATGGAAGGCGCTGACGAATTACGGCGCGGTGGAAGGGGCATCCCTGCTGGACTGGCCCATCGACGGGGCCGAGATGGCGCCCTGGTATGACAAGGCCGAGGCCAAGCTGGGCGTGACCGGCGTCGGCGGACGCGCGCGCCTGCCCGGCAACAACAACTACAAGGTCTTCGAAAAGGGCGCCCTGGCGGTCGGCTACAAAGAGGTCCATACCGGCAACATGGCGATCAACAGCGCCGATTACGACGACCGGATGGCCTGCCAGCAGACCGGCTTCTGCTTTCAGGGCTGCAAATGGGGCGCCAAGTGGTCCAGCGCCTATACCGACATCCCGCGCGGCGAGGCGACCGGCAACCTCGAGGTCCGCGACCGCGCCCATGTCGCCCGCATCCTGCACGACGACAGCGGCAAGGTGACGGGGGTCGAGTATTTCGACGCGGACGGCAACCTGCACATGCAGAAGGCGCGCCTGGTCGCGGTGGCGGGCAACAGTTTCGAATCCCCGCGCCTGCTTCTCAATTCGCATTCCGCGATGTTCCCCGACGGGCTTGCCAACCGCTCGGGGCAGGTGGGGCGCAACTACATGCGCCACACGACCGGATCGGTTTATGCGACCTTCGAGCATCCCGTGCGGATGTGGCGCGGCACGACCATGGCCGGGATCATCCGCGACGAGGCCCGGCACGACCCCTCGCGCGGGTTCGTGGGCGGCTACGAGCTGGAAACGCTGTCCCTGGGCCTGCCCTTCATGGCCGCCTTCCTGGATCCCGGCGCTTGGGGGCGGGAGTTCACCACGGCGCTCGACAGCTACGAGAACATGGCGGGCATGTGGATCGTGGGCGAGGACATGCCCCAGGCCGAAAACCGCGTCACCCTGTCCGACACCGCCGACAAGTTCGGCCTGAAGGTCGCCAACGTCAACTTCAGCGACCATCCGAACGACATCGCGATGCGCGACCACGCCTATGCGCGTGGCCAGGCGATCTACAAGGCCGTGGGCGCGACCCGCACCATGCCGACGCCGCCTTACCCGTCCACGCACAACCTGGGAACCAACCGCATGTCGGAACGGCCCGAGGACGGCGTGGTCAACAAGCACGGCCAAAGCCACGACATCCCGAACCTGTTCGTCTCGGACGGAAGCCAGTTCACGACGGGGGCCGCGGAAAACCCGACGCTGACCATTGTCGCCCTGGCGATCCGCCAGGCCGATCACATCGCAAAGGAGATGGCGGCCGGGAACGTCTGATCAAACCTCTGGTCGGGAGAGAGGGGCCATTCACAACTTGCGGCGCCTGGCATTGCCTGGCCTGGCCAAGGCCATCGCCTTCACCGCGCGCCGAGATCGCCACCGATCCTTCAAGGGTCCGGCGAAGGCGCCCCCGCCACGAGGCAAGCCCCGCCTGCTGACGTGACCTGTCAGGACCGGCAGCCTATGCTGCCGGTCAGGAGGTTTCCGCCATGAACGACCTTATCGGCATCCCGGCCACTGACACCAAGGCGCGGAGGTCTTGCGGAGCCGCGCCGGCGTCCCTGGGCATCCGGCGGTTGAGAATGGGCAAGAGCGGGCCGGTGCAATACCTCGGCGCGGTGCGCCGGCTCTTGTGGCCGACGGCCGCGCCAGGCGCGCGACCGGTCCATGCCGCCTTCGCCGCGCCTGGCCGCGCCCTGGTCCGTGTTTTCCGCCAGACCGCTTTTTCGGCAGCGGCGCGGGACAATGGCGCGCCGCGGCCGCGCCGTCATTTCCGTTGCTGCGGCGCCCCTGGCCACCACCCTTGCGTCAACGGCCTCGCGGCCCCCCGCCGCAAGCCGGAGGAAGGAGCATGAAGACCTATCGCGGAAGCTGCTTTTGCGGCGCCATAACCTTCGAGGCGGACGGCGATCTGGCGGACGGCACCATGCGCTGCAACTGCCGGTTCTGCCGCAAGACGCGCTATTGGGAAATGCGCCTGCCCGACCCGGACGGATTGCGGATCCTGCGAGGCGAGGATGCCCTGGCCGAAACGCCAAGATCGCGGAACGACGGCGTGGACATGCGCCATGCCTTTTGCGGCCGATGCGGGACGCGGCTGTGGACCCGGGGCGACATCGCGGAAATGGGCGGCCGGTTCGCGATGGTCTTCGTGCCCGCCCTGGACGACGTGCCCGAGGCGGACCTGATCGCCGCGCCGGTCTTTCACGCCGACGGAGCGCATGACACCTGGTGGAACGAGGCCGCCGAGACGCGGCACCTGTAAAGGCGCCGCAGCCGGCCGGGGCTGCGGCGGCCCGCTTACTGGCCGTCCATGGCCGCCTGGTTGACCCCGCCCTCGGCGATGCGGGTCATGTGTTCGTCGCCGTCGCGCGTGTTGTCCAGGCAGTCCTGCAAGGCGGCGCCGTCGTCGTTGTAACCCAGGCGGTTCGCGAAGGTCCGCACGCAGCCATAGCCCGCGATGGCGTAATGGGTCAGGCGCTGGTACTGGGTGATGATCGCGGCGTCCTGGGTGTCCTCGTCGCCGAACTCGGTCTCGATGGCGTGCTTGCGGGCCTCGGCCACCAGACCCTCCATGCCCCGGCAGTGCTCGCCCGTGGGGTCGGTGTCGTGCCTGCTGCAAATGCTGGCCAGCACCTCCATCCCCCGGGCGATGCCCTGGTTTCCGGCGATCAGCGCCTCGGACAGTTCGCGGGACGTGGCGACGCGGCCCATCTCGGTGACAATGGGCATGGATTGCTTGCAGGCGGAATACAGGTCCTTCAGCTGGTCCAGGTAAAGGTCGTGCAGGTTCTTGATCGCCATGATGATGTCCTTTCGGGTGGCAGGCCGTTTCACCTCGTGCAACGTGCTGGTTGCCGCATCGTTCCAGGCGGCGGCGCTTGACACGGCCCGCGCCAGGGTCCAGCAAACGCACCCTTGCCCATTCCGTTCACGACATTGCGGTGACACCATGTTTTCGTGGTTCGAGCGACGCATCGACCCCTATCCGACCGAGACGCCGGACATGCCGCCCCGGACGCTGGTCCGCTTTGTGCTGTATTACAGCCGGGGCGCGATCCCCTGGCTGCTGGTGGTGGGCCTCACCTCGGCCCTGATCGCGATTGTCGAGGTCGTGCTGTTCGGCTGGCTGGGCGAACTGATCGACCAGTTGTCGCAGGTGCCGCGCGACCTGTTCTGGGCGCAGCAGGGCGGGCGGCTGGCCTTCATGGCCGCCGTGCTGCTGGTCTTGCTGCCCGCCTTGCACCTGTTGGCGTCCCTGGTGCTGTACCAGGGCCTGATGGGCAATTTCCCGCAGCGCATCCGCTGGCGGGCGCATCGCTATCTGCTGCGCCAGTCGGTGGGCTATTTCCAGGACGAGTTCGCGGGCCGGATCGCGCAGCGGCTGATGCAGACGGCGCTGGCCGTGCGCGAGGTCGCGATGAAGGCCATGGATGTCGGCAGCTATGTCGTGATCTATTTCCTGGGCGCGCTGATCCTGGCGGCCAGCCAGGACTGGCGGCTGGCGCTGCCCTTCCTGGCCTGGGCCGCGGCCTACGGCGTGATGCTGTGGCAGATCGTGCCCCGCCTGGGCCGCGTGGCCGAGGAGCAGGCGGATGCGCGGGCGCAGATGACGGGCCGGGTCGTGGACAGCTACACCAACATCGCCACCGTCAAGCTGTTCTCGCATTCCTCGCGCGAGGAGTCCTGGATGCGCGAGGGGATGGACGCTTTCCTGCAAACGGTTTACCGGCAGATGCGGCTGTCCTCGATCCAGGACATCGCGTTGAACACGATGAACGTGGCGCTGGTCGCCGCGGTGGCGGGCCTGGGCCTGTGGCTCTGGACCGAGGGCCTGGTCGAGGTGGGCGCGGTCGCCGTGGCCGTGCCGCTCGCGCTGCGGCTGAACAACATGGCCCATTGGATCATGTGGGAATTCGCCGCCCTGTTCGAGAACATCGGCACCGTCCGCGACGGCATCGCCTCCCTTGCCCTGCCGCGCGAGGTGCGAGACGCCCCGGACGCGAAACCCTTGGTCCGGGGACCGGGCGCGGTGCGCTTCGACAACGTGACCTTCCGCTATCGCGGGGTCGAGGGCGCGCGGCCCATGGCGGTGCTGGACGACCTGACCCTGCATGTCGCGCCCGGCGAAAGGGTGGGCCTGGTGGGCCGTTCCGGCGCGGGCAAATCGACGCTGATCAACCTGCTTCTGCGCTTTCACGACATCGAACGGGGCAGCATCACCATCGACGGCCAGGAGGTGTCCGCCGTCACGCAGGACAGCCTGCGCGCGGCTATCGGGGTGGTGACGCAGGACAGTTCGCTTCTGCACCGCTCCGTGCGCGACAACATCGCCTATGGCCGTCCGGATGCGTCCGACGCCGAGATCGAGGCCGCCCTGCGCATGGCCGAGGCGCAGGATTTCGTGCCCCTGCTGTCGGACAGCCACGGCCGGCGCGGCCTGGACGCCCATGTCGGCGAACGGGGGGTGAAGCTTTCGGGCGGGCAGCGCCAGCGCATCGCCATCGCCCGGGTGGCGCTGAAGGACGCGCCGATCCTGATCCTGGACGAAGCCACAAGCGCCCTGGACAGCGAGGCCGAGGCCGCGATCCAGTCGCGCCTGGACGTGCTGATGGCGGGCAAGACGGTGATCGCCATCGCGCATCGCCTGTCCACCATCGCCGCGATGGACCGGCTGATCGTGATGGACGCGGGCCGGATCATCGAGCAGGGCAGCCATGCCGAGCTGCTGGCGCGCGGCGGGCTTTATGCGCGGCTCTGGGCGCGGCAGTCGGGCGGGTTCCTGGTGGACGAACCCGACTGACCGCCCCGTGGTGCCCGCGCCACAGGGTCGCAATTCTTGGCGTGCCCCCGGCGCGGACCCTGGCGGCGTCGTGATAAGGACAGGCATTCGCGCTTTCGGAGAATGCCTTGAAAATCCTGTTTCTTGCTCTTGGCGTCCTTGCGGCGCAGCCCGTTCTTGCCGCCGATGCGGCGGCGCCCCTGTCGGCGGGATCCGACTGGACCGGATTTCACGCCGGGATCCAGGTGGGCCGGATGGACAACGCCCTTGCCTTTCGGGGCCGGACCTTTCTGTCGGGCGGCACCGACACCTGGGGCCTGCACGCGGGATATGCCCATGACTTCGGTCCGCATGTCCTGGGGGCCGAGGCCGACCTCAACCGCTTCCGGGGCGGCAACGCCGACCTGCTGCGCATCAAGGGCAAGGCGGGCGTCGATCTGGGGCGCTTTCAGCCCTATCTGGTGATGGGCCTGTCCCGCCTGTCGGGCGACGGGCTGACGGAAACCGCGCCCGTGTTCGGCGCGGGCGGCGACTGGACGGTGACGGACCGCCTGACCGTCGGCATCGAATACACCTATCAGGAATTCGACGACGTGCTGGAGGACGAGACAGGCGTCGCGGGCTATGATCTCGAGATGGAGCTGGCGCATCTGCGCGCGTCCTGGCGGTTCTGAAGGGCGTTTCCCCGCTTGACGGCGGAGCCGCCGGATCCTATCAGACGCTCACCGCAGGGGTTTAGCTCAGTTGGTAGAGCATCGGTCTCCAAAACCGAGGGTCGTGGGTTCGAGTCCCCCAACCCCTGCCAGTCCATCCGGACATCCATCCAGACATCATTGATCCGCGGCGCGCAGGCTTTCGCGCGCCAGGGCCGCGATCAGGTCGGTGCGCGTGACGATGCCGATGATGCGTTCATCCTCCAGCACCGGCACGGCGTCGGTGTCGCTGGCCGCCAGGTGTGGCAGAAGGACGGCGATCGGCGAATCGGGCGCGGCCACCGGCAGGCGGTCCTGCATGACATCGGCGGCCCGAAGGTCGCTGTCGGCGCGCGACAGCCTGCCGTCCGGCCGGAAATCGGCATGGGCCTTTTTGATCAGGTGAAGCTGGAAGATCACGCCCAGAAAGCGGTCGTTCCTGTCCACCACGGGCAGCGAAGTGAAGCCGTGGCGCACGAACAGGCCCGCCACGTCGCGCAGCGGCGCATCCGGCGCCACCGTCACCAGGTCGCGCGACATGATGTCCCGGACCGTCTGCGCCCGGGCGTGGTGGCTGGCCGCCTGCATCTCGGCGGCGGCGATCAGGCGGGCCAGATCCTCGACCCCCAGGTTCAGCGACTGATTGTAGCGGACCAGGATGCCGGACAGTTCCTCCTCGGTCAGGCCAAGCCGTTCGGGCGCTTCGGGATCGGCCGTGCCGTGGGCGTTGGGTTCCCCGAACTGGCGGAAGGGATAGCGCCGCCCCGTGGCATGGGCGTAAAGAACGGCGATTCCCACCAGCAGCGCGGTCCCCGCCATCACCGGCAGAAAGGCGAAGCCCGGACCCAGAGGCGCGATCCGGTCGGCGCCGATGGCCACCGTCATCGCCACCGCGCCCCCCGGCGGATGCGTCGCCCGGCACAGCGCCATCACCGTGATGGCAAGGCCCACGGCGGCGGGCACCGCCGCCAGGGGGTTCGCCACCAGGCGGCAGACCAGCAGGGCCGCCAGGGCCGACACGGTGTTGCCGACGATCGCGGGCCAGGGCTGCGCCAGCGGACTGTTGGGCGCGGCGAAGATCAGCACCGAGGTCGCGCCGAAAGGGGCGATCAGATAGATGCCCAGCCACAGCTCGGGCGCGACCAGCAGCGCCAGTCCCGCCGCCGCGGCCATCCCGATCCCCGCGCCGATCCCCGCGCGCAGCGCCTCGGACGGGGGAATGGCGGCGGAGGACGGCCCAAGCGCGCGAAGGCGCGAATGGCCGTGCAAGTCGGTTGGGCTGCGCAAGTCCTGTCCCCTTCTGCTGATGACGCGATCACTAGGAAGATGGGGCGGGGCCTGCAAGCGGTCTGCGCCCCGGCCCGTCCCTTCGGCTGGTGCTTGAATTGCAGCGCCCGGCGCGCTATGTGCCGCGCTGCATCTGTCAAGGAGCCTGCCGTGGCCAATCCCGTCCAGTTCATCAACCAGGTCCGCGCCGAGGCCGCCAAGATCACCTGGCCCACTCGCCGCGAGGTCGTCACCACGACCATCATGGTGCTGATCCTGGCCGCGCTGTTCAGCGTGTTCTTTTCGCTGGTGGACCTGACGATCCGCTTCGGGATCACCGAAGGGCTGCGGCTGATCAGCAACTGATCGGGCCTTGCATTTCCGGGCGCATGGGGGTATTTGCCCCCGACTGTCCGGCAGACGGCGTGCATCGAATCCGCGTGCGCGCCGATTTCGATTTTGACGGACGCGCGAAAATCCAAGGGGTTGCCGGGTTGGGCCCGGTGATTCCCTTCCGACGGAACAGGGGTTGGATCGAACATGGCAAAGCGTTGGTATTCGGTCAGCGTCCTGTCGAACTTCGAAAAGAAGGTCGCCGAGGCGATCCGGCAGGCCGTCGCCGAAAAGGGTCTGGAGGACCAGATCGACGAGGTGCTGGTTCCGACCGAGGAAGTGATCGAGATCCGCCGCGGCAAGAAGGTGACCTCGGAACGCCGTTTCATGCCGGGCTATGTGCTGGTCCACATGGAGATGTCGGACCGGACCTATCACCTGGTGAACTCGATCAACCGGGTCACCGGGTTTCTCGGCGCGCATGGCAAGCCGATGCCGATGCGCGACGACGAGGTGAACGCGATGCTGAACCGCAGCGGAACGGGCGAGGCCGTGGCCCCGCGCAATCTGATCCGCTTCGAGATCGGCGAAAAGGTCAACGTGACCGACGGCCCCTTCGACGGCTTCTCGGGCATGGTCGAGGAGGTGGACGAGATTTCGTCCCGTCTCAAGGTCACGGTGTCGATCTTCGGCCGGCCCACGCCGGTCGAGCTGGAATTCACGCAGGTTTCCAAGGCCTCGTGAGCATGCGCGGGAGGTGCCGGTTCCTCGGGACCGGGCCGCACCGCTAAGTCGGCCCGCATCGCGGGCGTGATGACAAAGGAGAAGGCCCCATGGCCAAGAAAGTCGTCGGCAGCCTCAAGCTGCAAATCAAGGCGGGTCAGGCGAACCCGTCGCCCCCCGTCGGCCCGGCCCTGGGTCAGCGCGGCATCAACATCATGGCGTTCTGCAAGGAGTTCAACGCTCGCACGCAGGAAATGGAGCAGGGCTCGCCTGTTCCCGTCGTGATCACCTATTACGCCGACAAGTCGTTCAGCTTCGAGACGAAGACGCCCCCCGCGTCCTTTCTGCTGAAAAAGGCCGCCGGCCTGAAGCCGGTCGGCAAGCGCAACCGCGCCAAGGGTTCGGACAAGCCGGGCCGCACGGTCGCGGGCACCGTGACCGTCAAGCAGGTGCGCGAGATCGCGGAAGCCAAGATGAAGGATCTGTCGGCCAACGATGTCGATCAGGCGATGAAGATCATCCTCGGCTCGGCCCGGTCGATCGGTATCGAGGTGAAAGGCTAAGCCATGGCGAAGATTTCCAAGAAAAAGGCCGCCGCCCGCGCCCAGTTCGAAGGCAAGGCCAACCTGTCCGTCGAGGACGCGATCACCCTGGTGAAGGGCGCCGCCTCGGCCAGGTTCGACGAAACCGTCGAGATCGCGCTGAACCTGGGCGTCGATCCGCGCCATGCCGACCAGATGGTCCGCGGCGTCGTGACGCTGCCCGCCGGCACCGGCAAGGACGTGCGCGTCGCCGTGTTCGCCCGCGGCCCCAAGGCTGACGAAGCCCGCGCCGCCGGTGCGGACATCGTCGGCGCCGAAGATCTGATGGAAACGATCCAGTCCGGCAAGATCGAGTTCGACCGTTGCATCGCGACGCCGGACATGATGCCGCTGGTCGGCCGTCTGGGCAAGATCCTGGGCCCGCGCAACCTGATGCCGAACCCCAAGGTCGGCACGGTGACGATGGACGTGAAGTCGGCCGTCGAAGCCGCCAAGGGCGGCGAGGTCCAGTTCAAGGCCGAAAAGGCGGGCGTGGTCCATGCCGGGATCGGCAAGGTCAGCTTCGACACCGACAAGCTGGCTCAGAACCTGCGCGCCTTCGTGGACGCGGTCAGCCGGGCCAAGCCGTCGGGCGCGAAAGGGACCTACATGAAGAAGGTCTCGATCAGCTCGACCATGGGGCCGGGCGTGTCGGTGGACGTGGCCTCGGCGACACAGGCCTGATCCCCGCCCGATTGCAAGACGAAAGGCGGGCCTTGCAGGCCCGCCTTTTTTCGTTTTATCCCGCCGGTGCAAGCGACCGTTCTTGCCGGATCGGGTGTTCAAGGATCATGTCGCCAAGCCGTTCCCTGCTTCATGCCAAACGGTTCTACCGGTCGCTGCCCGGCGTCTGGCCGGGCGGCATGGACCTGTACCTGCGCCGCAGATGCGCAGAACGGCCCCCCGCCCGGCTGAACGTGATGACGTCTCTGGCCGGTCCCGACCTTGACGTGGTGCAGGTTCTGCTGCTGTCGCTGTCCGAGGCGCATCCCCGGGACCATATCGACTTCTGGCTGTTCGAGCAGACGGCGCCCAAGGACCAGATCGCCGGGCTTGCCGATTTCTGCGCCACGCTGGGCAATATCACCCTGCGCCCGATCAACGTCCCTCTGGACGCGGATTTCGAACGGCTGAAGGCCCTGGGCGGCAAGCCGGACAGCGCCCGGTTCCTGTGGTTCGTCGCGCATCGCCATCTGCCCCCGGAACTTGACCGGATCATCTATCTCGACGCGCTGGACGTGATCGTGATGGACGACCTCGTGCCGCTGCTGCGCCATCCCTTCATGGGCCGGTATCTGGTCGCCTGCCGCGAGGCGCTGGACGTGCCGCCGCTGCTGGTCGGACCGGCGCCGCGGGCGCATCGCCGCGGCCTGCCCGCCGCACTGGTGGAGCATGTTTCCCGCGGGCTGATCAACAGCGGCGTGATTGTGCTGAACCTGCGCAAGTTCCGCCGCGACGGCATCCGCATCGGCCAGTATGTGGAGGTCGCCGAATGGGCGCAGGGCACGCTGGGCCTGAAGTTCGGCGACCAGGGGCTTTTCTCGCTGACCCACGGCAGCCACTACGCGCGGGCGCATGACCGGTACAATCACCGCTTCGCAGACGAAGCGGCGGACCGCCCGATGAAGCGCCCTGCCGTGATCCATTATGCCGGAAAGGTGATCAAGCCCGCGCGCTTCCGCCTTCTACCCTGGCAGGAGGATCTGGTGATCCGGCGGATCCGGGACTCGGCGTCGGACGTGTTGAGGCTGGACAGGATCCGCCAGATGCGTGCGGCCCATGTCCCCTATCTGCGCCGCTGGTGGGACATCTGCGCGCGGACGCCCAGCCATGCCCGCATCGCGCCGCTGGCCGAACGGCGCATGGCGGATGCGCTGAAACAGGCGGGTCTTCTTTAGCGCCGCGGCCTTTCGGGCGGCGCGGCCTGGCCGCGTCCGTCAAGGATCGTGGTTTTCGGGCTTCACATTGCGGATGTTTCCGCATATTGAGTTCGCCTGATCCGCGCGCAGGTTCTCCTGCGCGTTGATCGATTCGTCCGAGACGGTGGGTGCTGACCCGTTCAGCTTAATGTCCTGCCTGAGATGGGAACAAGCATTTTTCCGAAGGAGCACCTTCGGGCGATCTTGTCCCTTAGCGGACTCGCCCCGGTCAGTCATGGCCGGGACAAAGAGAGCCGGGGGGAAACCCCCAACTTGGAGTGAAACCGTGGATAGAGCGCAAAAAGAACAGGTGGTCGAAGAACTCGGCCAGATCTTTGAAAGCTCTGGCGTCGTGGTGGTTGCCCACTACGAGGGGATGACGGTTGCACATATGCAGGACCTCCGCTCGCGCATGCGCGAAGCCGGCGGTTCGGTTCGCGTGGCCAAGAACAAGCTCGCCAAGATCGCCCTGGAAGGTAAGCCTTGCGCAAGCATCGCCGACTACCTGACGGGCATGACCGTGATCACCTATTCGGAAGATCCGACCGCTGCCGCGCGGATCGCCGACAAATACGCCAAGGACAACGATCGTTTCGTGATCCTGGGCGGTGCGATGGGTGATTCGGCCCTGGATCCGGCCGGTGTGAAAGCCGTCGCCTCGATGCCGTCGCGTGAGGAGCTCATCGCTCAGATCGTGTCCTGCCTCGGTGCGCCTGCTTCCAGCATCGCCGGTGCCATTGGCGCGCCTGCCTCGAACATCGCGAGCATCCTCACGACCCTTGAGGAACGTGAGGCTGCGTAAGCAACCCCCATCCCGCGTGTGGTTGAAAACCCGACGTTGGAACCCTAACTGAAAGAACGGAAAAATGGCTGATCTGAACCAACTCGCCGAACAAATCGTGGGCCTGACCCTGCTGGAAGCCCAGGAACTGAAAACCATCCTGAAGGACAAGTACGGCATCGAGCCGGCCGCCGGCGGCGCCGTCATGATGGCCGGCCCGGCCGCCGGCCCGGCCGAAGCCGCCGAGGAAAAGACCGAATTCGACGTCGTCCTGGTCGAAGCCGGCGCCAACAAGATCAACGTGATCAAGGAAGTGCGCGGCATCACCGGCCTGGGCCTGAAGGAAGCCAAGGATCTGGTCGAAGCCGGCGGCAAGGTCAAGGAAGGCGCTTCCAAGGCCGACGCCGAGGAAATGAAGAAGAAGCTCGAAGCGGCCGGCGCCAAGGTCGAGCTGAAGTAATCGGCCGTCGGGCTGGTTGAGACGGGGCAGGGTCCGGGGTTTCCCGGTCCCTGCCGAACCTGTCTTGAAGGGCGGTCTGGATCAGACAATCCTTCAGGGCATGTTCAAGGTTCGGGAGCCGGGCGGTGGGACGCGCGGCACGAATGGAACCTTACCCCCTGCATTCGTAGGCCCGTGTCCTGGGTGCCCCGACCCGGACCGCGCGCGAAGACGAAAGGTGACGAGACCCCATGGCGCAAGCTTATGTCGGCCAGAAGCGTATCCGGCGCTATTACGGCAATATCCGCGAAGTCCTGGAGATGCCGAACCTCATCGAGGTTCAGAAATCCTCCTACGACCTGTTCCTGAACTCGGGTGAGGGCGAGGGCCACCACGACGGCGAGGGCATCCAGGGCGTGTTCCAGTCGGTCTTTCCGATCAAGGACTTCAACGAGACCGCCACGCTGGAATTCGTCAAGTACGAGCTTGAGCGTCCGAAATACGACGTGGACGAATGCCAGCAGCGCGACATGACCTATGCCGCGCCGCTGAAGGTCACGCTGCGCCTGATCGTGTTCGATGTCGATGAAAACACCGGCGCCAAGTCGGTCAAGGACATCAAGGAACAGGACGTGTTCATGGGCGACATGCCCTTGATGACCCAGAACGGGACGTTCATCGTGAACGGGACCGAGCGTGTCGTCGTGTCGCAGATGCACCGCTCGCCCGGCGTGTTCTTCGACCATGACCGGGGCAAGACCCATTCCTCGGGCAAGCTCTTGTTCGCCTGCCGCATCATTCCCTATCGCGGATCCTGGCTGGACTTCGAATTCGACGCCAAGGATCTGGTCTTCGCGCGCATCGACCGCCGCCGCAAGCTGCCGGTCACGACGCTGCTTTATGCGCTCGGCATGGACCAGGAGGGCATCATGGATGCCTTCTACCAGACCGTGGACTATACCCTGCGCCGCGAGGGCCGCTCGCAAGGCTGGGTCACGCGCTTCTTCCCCGAACGCGTGCGCGGCACCCGTCCGTCCTATGACCTGGTGAACGCCGACACGGGCGAGGTCATCACCAAGGCGGGCGACAAGGTGACGCCGCGCCTGGTCAAGAAGTTGCAGGAATCGGGCGAGGCGCTGAACCTGCTGGTTCCGTTCGAACGGATCGTCGGCCGCTTCGTCGCCAAGGACATCGTCAACGACGCCACCGGCTTCATCTATGCCGAGGCCGGAGACGAGATCACTGCGGAATACAACCGCGACGGCGACCTGAGCGGCGGCCTGCTCAAGGTGCTGCTGGACAACGACATCACCCAGATTCCGGTGCTGGACATCGACCATGTCAATGTCGGCCCCTATATCCGCAACACCATGGCCGCCGACAAGAACATGGGCCGCGAAGGCGCGCTCATGGACATCTACCGCGTCATGCGCCCGGGCGAGCCGCCCACCGTCGAGGCCGCGCAGACGCTGTTCAACAGCCTGTTCTTCGACAGCGAGCGTTACGACCTGTCCGCCGTGGGCCGGGTCAAGATGAACATGCGCCTGGATCTGGACGCGCCCGACACCCAGCGGACGCTGCGCCCCGCCGACATCGTGGCCTGCGTGCGCGGCCTGGTGGAACTGCGCGACGGCAAGGGCGAGATCGACGACATCGACCACCTGGGCAACCGCCGGGTGCGCTCGGTGGGCGAACTGATGGAAAACCAGTACCGCGTCGGCCTGCTGCGCATGGAGCGCGCCATCCGCGAGCGCATGTCGGGGGTCGAGATCGACACCGTGATGCCGCAGGACCTGATCAACGCCAAGCCGGCAGCGGCCGCGGTGCGTGAATTCTTCGGCAGCAGCCAGCTGTCGCAGTTCATGGACCAGACCAACCCGCTGTCCGAAGTGACGCACAAGCGCCGCCTGTCGGCCCTTGGGCCGGGCGGTCTGACGCGCGAGCGCGCGGGCTTCGAGGTGCGCGACGTTCACCCGACCCATTACGGCCGGATGTGCCCGATCGAGACGCCGGAAGGCCAGAACATCGGCCTGATCAACAGCCTCGCGACCTTTGCCCGCGTGAACAAGTACGGCTTCATCGAAACCCCTTACCGCAAGGTGGTGGACGGCCGCGTGACCGACGACGTGGTCTACATGTCCGCGACCGAGGAGATGCGCCACACCGTGGCCCAGGCCAACGCGACGCTGGACGCCGAAGGCCGCTTCGTCGATGAACTGGTTTCGACCCGCCAAGCGGGCGACTTCATGCTGAACCCGGTCGATGCCGTCGATCTGATCGACGTGTCGCCCAAGCAGCTGGTGTCGGTCGCGGCCGCGCTGATCCCGTTCCTGGAGAACGACGACGCCAACCGCGCGCTGATGGGTTCCAACATGCAGCGCCAGGCGGTTCCGCTGCTGCGGGCCGAGGCGCCGTTCGTCGGCACCGGCATGGAAGCCACCGTTGCCCGCGACTCGGGCGCCGCCATCATGGCGCGCCGGGGCGGCGTCATCGACCAGGTGGACGCGCAGCGGATCGTCGTGCGCGCGACCGAAGGCCTGGGCGCGGGCGATGCGGGCGTGGACATCTATCGCCTGCGCAAGTTCAAGCGGTCCAACCAGTCCTCAACCATCAACCAGCGTCCGCTGGTCAAGGTGGGCGAAAAGGTCGTGGGCGGCCAGGTGATCGCGGACGGTCCCTCGACCGACCAGGGCGAACTCGCCATCGGCCGGAACGTGGTCGTGGCCTTCATGCCCTGGAACGGCTACAACTACGAGGACTCGATCCTGATCTCCGAGCGGATCCACCGCGACGACGTGTTCACCTCGATCCATATCGACGAATACGAGGTCGCGGCCCGCGACACCAAGCTGGGGCCCGAGGAGATCACCCGCGACATCCCGAACGTGGGCGAAGAGGCGCTGCGCAACCTCGATGAGGCCGGCATCGTCTATATCGGCGCCGAGGTGGGCCCGGGCGACATCCTTGTGGGCAAGATCACGCCCAAGGGCGAAAGCCCGATGACGCCGGAAGAAAAGCTTCTGCGCGCCATCTTCGGCGAAAAGGCGTCCGACGTGCGCGACACCTCCTTGCGCCTGCCGCCGGGGGCTTACGGCACCATTGTCGAGGTCCGCGTGTTCAACCGCCACGGCGTGGACAAGGACGAACGCGCGCTCCAGATCGAGCGCGAGGAAGTCGAGCGTCTGGCCCGCGACCGCGACGACGAACAGGCGATCCTGGACCGCAACATTTATGCGCGTCTGAAGTCGCTGATCCTGGGCAAGACCGCCGTCAAGGGTCCGAAGGGGATCAAGGCCAACAGCGAGATCACCGAGGATCTGCTGGGCACGCTGTCGCGCGGCCAGTGGTGGCAGCTTGCCGTCAGCGAGGAAGACACCGCTAAGGAGGTCGAGGCGCTGAACCACCAGTACGACGCCCAGAAAAAGGCCCTGGAGGCCCGCTTCGAGGACAAGGTCGAAAAAGTCCGCCAGGGCGACGACCTGCCGCCGGGCGTGATGAAGATGGTCAAGGTCTTCGTTGCGGTGAAGCGCAAGCTTCAGGCCGGGGACAAGATGGCCGGGCGTCACGGCAACAAGGGCGTGGTGTCCAAGGTGGTGCCCATCGAGGACATGCCGTTCCTGGCGGACGGCACCCCGGTCGATCTGGTTCTGAACCCGCTGGGCGTGCCGTCGCGCATGAACGTCGGCCAGATCCTGGAAACCCACATGGGTTGGGCATCGCGCGGCCTTGGCATCAAGATCGACGAGGCGCTGGAGGAGTATCGCCGCAGCGGCGACATGGCTCCGGTCCGCGAGGCGATGCGCATCGGCTATGGCGACGACATGTACGCCGAGACCTTTGAAGGCATGGACGACGACCTGTTGGTCGAGCACGCGGGCACCGTGCGCAGCGGCGTTCCGATCGCCACGCCCGTCTTCGACGGCGCGAAGGAGGCGGACGTGAACGACGCGCTGCGTCGTGCGGGCTTCGACACCTCGGGCCAGTCGGTCGTCTTCGACGGCCGCACGGGCGAGCAGTTCTCGCGCAAGGTGACGGTGGGGATGAAATACGTCCTCAAGCTGCACCACCTTGTCGACGACAAGATGCACGCCCGTTCGACCGGCCCCTACAGCCTGGTCACCCAGCAGCCGCTGGGCGGCAAGGCGCAGTTCGGCGGTCAGCGTCTGGGCGAGATGGAGGTCTGGGCCCTTGAAGCCTATGGCGCCGCCTATACCTTGCAGGAAATGCTGACGGTCAAGTCGGACGACGTCGCGGGCCGGACCAAGGTCTACGAATCCATCGTCAAGGGCGACGACAACTTCGAGGCCGGCGTGCCGGAATCGTTCAACGTGCTGGTCAAGGAGGTCCGGGGTCTGGGCCTCAACATGGAACTCCTGGATGCGGAGGAGGAGGAATGAGGGCCTTGGCCCTCATCACCTTCCCCGTGCCCTTCATTTAGGAAAAAAGATGAACCAGGAACTTGCCACCAATCCCCTGAACCCGCTGGCCCCGCCGCGGCAGTTCGACGAGATCAAGATCTCGCTGGCCTCGCCCGAGGAAATCCTCGCCTGGTCCTACGGCGAGGTGAAGAAGCCCGAGACGATCAACTACCGCACGTTCAAGCCCGAGCGTGACGGGCTGTTCTGCGCGCGCATCTTCGGTCCGATCAAGGACTACGAATGCCTGTGCGGCAAATACAAGCGCATGAAGTATCGCGGCCTCGTCTGCGAGAAATGCGGCGTGGAGGTGACCCTGCAAAAGGTCCGCCGCGAGCGCATGGGCCATATCGAACTGGCCGCGCCCGTGGCCCACATCTGGTTCCTGAAGTCGCTGCCAAGCCGCATCGGCCTGATGCTGGACATGACGCTGCGCGATCTGGAATGGATTCTGTATTTCGAGAACTATGTCGTCATCGAGCCGGGCCTGACGGATCTGACCTATGGCCAGTTGCTGACCGAGGAGGAGTTCCTCGACGCGCAGGACCAGTACGGCGCCGACGCTTTCAGCGCCGACATCGGGGCCGAGGCGATCCGCGCGATGCTGGCCAACATCGACCTGGCGGCGACCGCCGACCAGCTGCGCGAGGATCTGAAGGAAGCCACGGGCGAGCTGAAGCCCAAGAAGATCATCAAGCGGCTGAAGATCGTCGAATCCTTCCTGGAGTCGGGCAACCGTCCGGAATGGATGGTGCTGACCGTGATCCCGGTCATTCCGCCGGAACTGCGCCCGCTGGTGCCGCTGGACGGCGGCCGCTTCGCCACGTCGGACCTGAACGACCTGTATCGCCGCGTCATCAACCGCAACAACCGCCTGAAGCGCCTGATCGAGCTTCGCGCGCCCGACATCATCGTGCGCAACGAAAAGCGCATGTTGCAGGAATCGGTCGATGCGCTGTTCGACAACGGTCGCCGCGGCCGCGTCATCACGGGCAACAACCGTCGCCCGCTGAAATCGCTGTCCGACATGCTGAAGGGCAAGCAGGGCCGCTTCCGGCAAAACCTTTTGGGCAAGCGCGTGGACTTTTCGGGCCGTTCGGTGATCGTGACCGGGCCGGAACTGAAGCTGCACCAGTGCGGCCTGCCGAAGAAGATGGCGCTGGAGCTGTTCAAGCCGTTCATCTATTCGCGACTTGAAGCGAAGGGCCTGTCCTCCACCGTCAAGCAGGCCAAGAAGCTGGTCGAGAAGGAACGCCCCGAGGTCTGGGACATCCTGGACGAGGTGATCCGCGAGCATCCGGTCCTGCTGAACCGCGCGCCGACGCTGCACCGCCTGGGCATCCAGGCCTTCGAGCCGATCCTGATCGAGGGCAAGGCGATCCAGCTTCACCCGCTGGTCTGTTCCGCCTTCAACGCCGACTTCGACGGCGACCAGATGGCCGTGCATGTTCCGCTGTCGCTGGAAGCGCAGCTGGAAGCGCGCGTCCTGATGATGTCGACGAACAACGTGCTGTCGCCCGCCAACGGCGCGCCGATCATCGTGCCGTCGCAGGATATGGTTCTGGGCCTCTACTACACGTCCATGATGCGCGAGGGCATGAAGGGCGAGGGCATGGCCTTCGCCACCGTGAACGAGGTGGAACACGCCCTTGCCGCGGGCGAGGTGCATCTGCACGCGCGCATCACCGCGCGCATCAAGCAGATCGACGAGAACGGCAACGAGGTGGTCAAGCGTTTCGACACCACGCCGGGCCGCGTCCGGCTGGGCGCGCTGCTGCCGATGAACGCCAAGGCGCCGTTCGAACTGGTCAACCGCCTGCTGCGCAAGAAGGACGTGCAGCACGTCATCGACACCGTTTACCGCTACTGCGGCCAGAAGGAATCGGTGATCTTCTGCGACCAGATCATGGGCCTGGGCTTCCGCGAGGCGTTCCGTGCCGGCATCAGCTTCGGCAAGGACGACATGGTGGTGCCCGACAACAAATGGACCATCGTCGAGGAGGTCCAGGAACAGGTTAAGGAGTTCGAGCAGCAGTATCTCGACGGCCTGATCACCCAGGGCGAGAAGTACAACAAGGTCGTGGACGCCTGGTCGAAATGCAACGACCGCGTGACCGAGGCCATGATGGCGACGATCTCGGCCACCAAGAAGGACGAGAACGGCGCCGAGATGGAGCCGAATTCGGTCTACATGATGGCCCATTCGGGCGCGCGCGGTTCGACCAACCAGATGAAGCAGCTGGGCGGCATGCGCGGGCTGATGGCCAAGCCCTCGGGCGAGATCATCGAGACGCCGATCATCTCGAACTTCAAGGAAGGTCTGACCGTTCTTGAATACTTCAACTCGACCCACGGCGCCCGGAAGGGCCTGTCGGACACCGCGTTGAAGACCGCGAACTCGGGCTATCTGACGCGGCGTCTGGTGGACGTGGCGCAGGACTGCATCATCCGCGAACATGACTGCGGGACCGATCAGGCGATCACCGCTTCCGCGGCGGTCAACGACGGCGAGGTGATCAGCCCGCTGTCCGAACGCGTGCTGGGCCGGACCGCCGCCGAGGACGTGCTGGTGCCGGGCGGGGACGAGATCATCGTCCGCAAGAACGAGGTGATCGACGAACGCAAGGCCGACGCCATCGAGCAGGCGGGCGTCCAGGCGGTCCGCATCCGGTCGGCCCTGACCTGCGAATCCGAGGACGGGATCTGCGCGCTGTGCTATGGCCGCGACCTTGCCCGCGGGACGCTGGTCAATATCGGCGAGGCGGTGGGCATCATCGCCGCGCAGTCGATCGGCGAACCCGGCACCCAGCTGACGATGCGGACCTTCCACATCGGCGGCATCGCGCAGGGCGGCCAGCAGTCGTTCCAGGCGGCCTCTCACGAGGGGACCGTCCAGTTCCGCAACGAGAACATCCTGACCAACGCCAATGGCGAGCAGGTCGTGATGTCGCGCAACATGCAGTTGCTGATCCTGGACGACCAGGGGCAGGAACGCGCCAGCCACAAGCTGTTCTACGGCTCGAAGCTGTTCGTGAAGGAAGGGGAACGGGTCATCCGCGGCGCCAAGCTGTTCGAATGGGATCCCTATACCCTGCCGATCATCGCCGAAAAGGCGGGGGTGACGAAGTTCGTCGACCTTCTGTCGGGGATTTCGGTCCGCGACGAGACGGACGATGCGACCGGCATGACGCAGAAGATCGTGACCGATTGGCGTTCCGCGCCGAAAGGCAACGACCTGAAGCCCGAGATCATCATCATGGATGAGAACGGCGAGCCGGTCCGCAACGAGCAAGGCAACCCGATCAGCTATCCGATGTCGGTGGACGCGATCCTGTCGGTCGAGGACGGCCAGGAAATCCGCGCGGGCGACGTGGTGGCGCGCATTCCGCGGGAAGGCGCACGGACCAAGGACATCACCGGGGGTCTGCCCCGCGTGGCCGAACTGTTCGAGGCCCGCCGTCCCAAGGACCACGCGATCATCGCCGAGATCGACGGCTATGTCCGCTTCGGCAAGGACTACAAGAACAAGCGCCGCATCACCATCGAGCCGTCGGAAGACGGTGCCGCGCCCGTCGAATACATGGTGCCGAAAGGCAAGCACATCCCGGTGCAGGAAGGCGACTTCGTGCAGAAGGGCGACTACATCATGGACGGCAACCCGGCTCCGCACGACATCCTGCGGATCATGGGGATCGAGGCGCTTGCGGATTACCTGATCGACGAGGTGCAGGACGTCTACCGGCTGCAAGGCGTGAAGATCAACGACAAGCACATCGAAGTCATCGTCCGCCAGATGCTGCAAAAGATCGAGATCACCGACAGCGGCGACACGACGCTGCTGAAGGGCGAGCATGTCGAGCGCGACGAGTTCGAGGAGGAAAACGCCAAGATCGAAGCCAAGGGGGGCCGTCCGGCCCAGGGTGAGCCGGTGCTGCTGGGCATCACCAAGGCCAGCTTGCAGACCCGCAGCTTCATCTCGGCCGCGTCCTTCCAGGAAACGACCCGCGTGCTGACCGAGGCGGCCGTTCAGGGCAAGCGCGACAAGCTGCTTGGCCTGAAGGAGAACGTCATCGTCGGCAGGCTGATCCCGGCCGGGACGGGCGGCGCCACCGCCCGCGTCCGCCGCATCGCGACCGAGCGCGACAACCAGGTGATCGAGGCCCGGCGCGCCGAGGCCGAGGCCACCGCCGCCCTGATCGCGCCCGCGATGGACGAGGCCGCACCGGAAAACGGCGGCGAGTGATTGCCGCTGAACGACAGACGAAGCCCGGCAGCGATGCCGGGCTTTCCGCATTTCCGGGGCGGAGCGTTCAGCCCGCGGCGTAGAGCATCGCCAGGGCAGGCATCCAGGCGGTAAGGACGCCGCTGGCAAGGGTGGCGGCGGCGGCGGTCCTTTCAAGAGGCAGGCGAAGCGCCAGCAGAAGAAAGTAAAGAAGCCACAGCGCCGCCCAGCAAGCCCAGCTCAGGCCCAGCCACATCGCCATTCCACCGTCGGCCCGGCGCAGCGCGACCACGGCTTCCGGCAGCACCGAAATCGCGACGAAAAGGCTGAACCAGCCCAATCCGCGCCCATCCGAGCCGGTCAGACGATTTGTCCCGACCCAAAGATAGGTGACGCTGAACAGCAGTGTCAGGGCCGCCGCCTTGACGGCGTCGGGGGCGTCGGCCTTGGCCATGGACAGGATCGCCACCGTTCCGGTAATGAACGCCGCCGCAAGGTTGATGACCACGGCATCCTTGTCGGCGATGCGGTTCATCATCCACAGACCGTTGAGTGTCAGGACCGCGCCAACGAAAAGAAGCGAAAGCGGAAGCAGCATCTGAATTCCCGAAAATCTGTCCGGCCGGCCTGCCCGTGGCAGACCGCCGGCCCTTGCCCTAGGGCAAGGCGCAGGGACGGGTTATGGAAAACGCCGCCAAGCAGAATATCGCGGCGGTTTAAAATCCGCCGCGGCATATCCTTTGCGCATCCTGCAAAATCCGCTTGCCCGGCGGGGTGCCAATGCCTAACGGGGAAGAACCGTTCCCTTGGTGAGCCAGGCCATGCGCACCCCCATCCTGTCCCCGATCCGGCGTGTCCGGCCTGCCTCGGTCCGTCCGCTGGTGCATCAGCCGGGCGACAACCTGCGCGGCGCGACCATCATGACGCTGTGCATGGTGGCTTTCGGCCTGAACGACACGGTGATGAAGTTCGTGGCCCAGGACATGCCGCTGTATCAGGCGATCACGCTGCGCGGGCTGTTCGTGATGGCGTTCATCGCCGCCGTGGCTCCGTGGCTGGGCGGGCTGCGCCTGCGGATCCCGGCGGGCGCGCGGGGACCGATGGCCTGGCGCATGATCGGAGAGATCGCCTCGACGGCGCTGTTTTTGAACGCGCTTCAGAACATGGCCATGGGCGACCTGTCCGCGATCATGCAGGCGCTTCCGCTGGTGGTGATGGTTGCCGCCGCGCTGTTCTTTGGCGAATCGCTGGGCTGGCGGCGGATCGGCGCGGTGATCGCGGGCTTTCTGGGCGTGCTGCTGATCCTGCGGCCGGGCGGAGAGGTCTTCGGCCCCTGGGCCGTCGTCGCGGTCGCCGCGATGGCAATGGTGGCGCTGCGCGATCTTGCGACCCGCAAGTTCGACGGCGACATCAGTTCCGCCACCATCGCCTTTTATGCAGCGACCGGCGTGACGATCGCCGGGCTTGCCGTCAGCCTGTGGCAAGGTTGGACGATGCCAAGCGTTTCGCAAATCCTGCTGCTTCTGCTGGGCAGCGCCTTTCTGACCGTGGGCTATGTGACCGCCGTCGCCTCGATGCGGGTGGGAGAGATTTCCTATGTCGCGCCGTTCCGCTATACCTCGCTGCTGGTCGCCATCGCCATGGGGCTCGTGGTCTTCGGCGAATGGCCCGACCTGTGGACCTGGGCGGGGTCGGCCATGGTGATCGCGGCGGGAACCTATACCATCTGGCGCGAGGCGCAGATCGGAAAGGTCCGCTGATGCGCGTGCAGATGCTGGGCCTGTGCCGGTTTTCCTATGTCGGCCTGCGCGGCTATCAGAAGGACCACGCCAGCATCGAGGAACGCCGCGCCTTTCTTTACGACCCCCGGCGGCTGGCACGGCGATGGCTGTGGTTCACGACGCTGGCGCTGCCGGGCTGGCTGGCGCAGACCGATCCCGACTTCGCGCTTGTCATCATGACCGGCCCCGACCTGCCCGAACCCTATCTGTCGCGGCTGCGCGACCTGGCGGCCGGAACGCCGCAGCTGCGGCTGGAACTGGTCCCGCCGATGGAGCGCCACCTGGAGGCCTGCCGCGCCGCCATCGCGCCCCATGTCGATTCCGGGGCGGATGTCGTGGGCCATTTCCGCCATGACGACGACGACGCGGTGGCGCTGGACTATGTCGCGGCGGCCCGCCGGGATTTCACGCGGGTCGAGGGGCTGTGGCGCAGCGAAGGGTGCCTGTCGCTGGATCATTCGCGCGGGCTGATGCTGCGGGCCGGGGCAGGGGAGGCGCAGTTCGTCCCGCGCATCGCCCACAACATGGGCGTGGCCCTGACGATTTTCCTGCGCCCGGACCAGCCGCAGACCGCGCTGCATTTCAACCACACGAAGCTGCCCTTGTGGATGCCGGGGGTGGCGGTCACGCGGCCCCTGATGTTCATCCGCGGGGTCCATGCCGACAGCGATTCCGGCGACATGGGGCCGGGCGTTCCCTGGCAGATCGAGAAGGCCGAACTGGACCGCCAGCTGTCCCGCCGCTTCGGGCTGGTTCGGGCGGATCTGGACCGCCTGGCCCACGCCGCCGCCTGACGGGCGTCGTGTTGACAGCTTCGCCGATTCCCCATATATGCCGCACACCCGGCGGGAAACCGTTCGGGACCAGAACCTTTTCACGGTCACGATCCGGGCCATCTATCCGCCCCGATCCTCTGGAATTTCCCCTCCTCCTCGGAAAACCGGGGCCGGATGGGTTTGGCATTTCGTGATTCGCGCGGAATGCCGTCGAGAAGCGGCGCAGCAGGCCTGCTGCGAGTATTGACAGAGCAAGACGGGGAACCGAATGCCGACGATCCAACAGCTGATCCGCAAACCGCGGCAGCCCAAGGTGCAGCGCTCGAAGTCGCAGCACCTTCAGGGATGCCCGCAGAAGCGCGGCGTCTGCACGCGCGTCTACACCACGACGCCGAAGAAACCGAACTCCGCCATGCGGAAGGTCGCCAAGGTGCGGCTGACCAACGGCTTCGAGGTCATTTCCTATATTCCGGGCGAAAAGCACAACCTCCAGGAACACAGCGTCGTGCTGATCCGCGGCGGCCGCGTGAAAGACCTTCCGGGTGTCCGTTACCACATCCTGCGCGGCGTGCTGGATACGCAGGGCGTCAAGGACCGTCGCCAGCGCCGGTCGAAATACGGCGCCAAGCGTCCGAAGTAAGGAGAGGCATCCATGTCCCGTCGTCACGCCGCTGAAAAGCGCGAAGTCCTGCCCGACGCCAAGTATGGCGATCGCGTGCTGACCAAATTCATGAACAACCTGATGGTTGACGGCAAGAAATCGGTTGCCGAACGCATCGTGTATTCGGCCCTGGACCGCGTCCAGAACCGCCTGAAGCGCGAACCGATCGAGGTGTTCCACGAAGCCCTCGACAACGTGAAGCCCTCGGTCGAGGTGCGCTCGCGCCGCGTCGGCGGCGCCACCTACCAGGTTCCGGTCGAGGTGCGTCCGACCCGCCGCGAGGCCCTGGCGATCCGCTGGCTGATCGATGCGTCCAAGAAGCGCAACGAGAACACCATGGAAGAGCGTCTTGCCGGCGAGCTGGCCGATGCCGTGAACGGCCGCGGCACCGCCGTGAAGAAGCGCGAAGACACGCACAAGATGGCCGACGCCAACAAGGCGTTCAGCCACTACCGCTGGTAAGGCGAAAGGATCCCCACCATGGCACGCGAATATCCGCTGCAGCGTTACCGCAACTTCGGCATCATGGCCCATATCGACGCCGGCAAGACGACAACGACCGAGCGTATCCTTTTCTACACCGGCAAGTCGCACAAGCTGGGCGAAGTGCATGACGGCGCCGCGACCATGGACTGGATGGAGCAGGAACAGGAACGCGGCATCACGATCACGTCTGCCGCGACCACCACGTTCTGGCAGCGCCAGGAAGACCCGACCTCGGAAGGGACTTCGGACACCAAGTACCGCTTCAACATCATCGACACGCCGGGCCACGTGGACTTCACCATCGAGGTGGAACGCTCGCTGGCCGTTCTGGACGGCGCGATCTGCCTGCTTGACGCCAACGCGGGCGTCGAGCCGCAGACCGAGACCGTGTGGCGCCAGGCCGACCGCTACAAGGTTCCGCGGATCGTGTTCGTCAACAAGATGGACAAGATCGGCGCCGACTTCTTCAACTGTGTGAAGATGATCAAGGACCGCACCGGCGGCATCCCCTGCCCGATCGCCCTGCCGATCGGCGCCGAGGACAAGCTGGAAGGCATCATCGATCTGGTGAAGATGGAGGAATGGGTCTGGAAGGGCGAAGACCTGGGCGCAAGCTGGGTCCGCCAGCCTGTCCGCGACGACCTGAAGGACGTGGCCGAGGAATGGCGTTCGAACCTGATCGAGCTGGCGGTCGAACAGGATGACGCCGCCATGGAGGCCTATCTCGAGGGCAACGAGCCCGACGAGGCGACCCTGCGCAGCCTGATCCGCAAGGGCACGCTGTCGCTGTCGTTCTTCCCCGTTACCGCTGGTTCGTCGTTCAAGAACAAGGGCGTGCAGCCGCTGCTGAACGCCGTGATCGATTACCTGCCTTCGCCGCTGGACGTGCCCGCCTATCTGGGCTTCGCCCCGGGCGACGAGACCGAAACCCGCAACATCGAGCGGACCGCCGATGACTCGCAGCCCTTTGCGGGCCTGGCGTTCAAGATCATGAACGACCCCTTCGTGGGCTCGCTGACCTTCACGCGGATCTATTCTGGCCAGCTCAAGAAGGGTGACCAGATGCTGAACGCGACCAAGGGCAAGCGCGAGCGCGTCGGCCGGATGATGATGATGCACTCGATCAACCGCGAAGAGATCGAGGAAGCCTTCGCGGGCGACATCATCGCGCTGGCGGGCCTGAAGGAAACCACCACGGGCGACACGCTGTGCGATCCCGCCAAGCCGGTGGTTCTGGAAACCATGACCTTCCCCGAGCCGGTGATCGAGATCGCCGTGGAGCCCAAGTCGAAGGCCGACCAGGAAAAGATGGGCCTTGCCCTTCAGCGCCTGGCTGCCGAAGACCCTTCGTTCCGCGTCGAGACCGATCTGGAATCGGGCCAGACCATCATGAAGGGCATGGGCGAACTTCATCTCGACATCCTCGTTGACCGCATGAAGCGCGAGTTCAAGGTCGAGGCGAATATCGGCGCTCCGCAGGTCGCTTACCGCGAAACGATCAGCCAGCCGGCCGAGATCGACTATACCCACAAGAAGCAGACCGGCGGCACGGGCCAGTTCGCCCGCGTCAAGCTGGCGATCACCCCGACCGAACCGGGCGAAGGCTATTCGTTCGAGTCCAAGATCGTCGGCGGCGCGGTGCCCAAGGAATACATTCCCGGCGTCGAAAAGGGCATCAAGTCGGTCATGGACAGCGGTCCGCTGGCAGGCTTCCCGGTGATCGACTTCAAGGTGGCGCTGCTGGACGGTGCGTTCCACGACGTCGACTCCTCGGTTCTGGCTTTCGAGATCGCCGCGCGTGCTGCCATGCGCGAAGGCCTGCGCAAGGCCGGTGCCAAGCTGCTGGAGCCGATCATGAAGGTCGAGGTGGTGACGCCCGAGGAATACACCGGCTCGATCATCGGCGATCTGACCAGCCGCCGCGGCATGGTCCGCGGGCAGGACTCGCGCGGCAACGCCAACGTCATCGACGCCTTTGTGCCGCTGGCCAACATGTTCGGCTACATCAACAACCTGCGTTCGATGTCCTCGGGCCGCGCGGTGTTCACGATGCAGTTCGACCATTACGAGGCCGTGCCGCAGAACATCTCGGACGAGATCCAGAAGAAATACGCCTGATCGGCGCGGGCGGGGCGAAAGCCCTGCCCATTCCACGACACCATTGACTTAGGGAGCCGAGCTTATGGCAAAGGCAAAGTTTGAACGGACGAAACCGCACGTCAACATTGGCACGATTGGTCACGTTGACCACGGCAAGACGACGCTGACGGCTGCGATCACGAAGTATTTCGGCGAATTCCGCGCC
>Ga0181344_1000155_pt1 | contig 28249 bp, 26 predicted proteins | sample Su13VDMLBDD_FD_130098 | JGI IMG/M metagenome (GOLD analysis project Ga0181344, IMG submission 130098) | Freshwater viral communities from Lake Michigan, USA - Su13.VD.MLB.D.D | ecosystem: Environmental > Aquatic > Freshwater > Lake | place: USA: Michigan | collected 2013-07-15
AAGGGGCCAAGGCACCATGGCACGCGCCAGCACTATGGTGAGCGCGCGCGCCATGGTGCCGGTCACCGCCGCCTGGCCTGATTTTACCCCGCCGCGTGGCCGGATTTTGCACCGCCGTTGACAAACCGTCACCCGCCGCCCGTTTTCCACCGACTCCACACAGGCATTGGCCAGCCGCAGCGCGATGACTCCGTCTTCGCCATTCGCCGATGGTGGGCGGTCCTCGGCGATGCTGGCGATGAATTCGGCGATTTCGGCGGCGTAGGCCGGGACATAGCGGGTCATGAAGAAATTCATCAGCGGTGCCGAGGTATATCCCTCGGCTGTCCCGACCCGCAGCGTGTTTTCATGGAAATTGGCCACATCGACCACACCTTCGCTGCCATGCACCTCGACCCGCTGGTCATAGCCATAGCTGGCGCGGCGGGAATTGGTGATGACGGCCTGCCTGCCGCTGGCAGTTTCCAGAATTACGGTGGCGCTGTCGTAATCGCCGATTTCGCGCAGCTTCGGCTCGATCAGGATCGAGGCATGGGCCGATACCGCGACCGGTTCCTCACCCAGCATGAAGCGGGCCATGTCCAGATCGTGGATTGTCATGTCGCGAAAGATCCCGCCGGATCGCGCGGCATAGGCGATATCCGGGGCGCCGGGGTCGCGCGATGTGATCGTCACCATCTCGACCGCGCCGATCCGGCCTGCGTCGATGGCATGGCGGGCGGCGGCGAAATTCGGATCGAAGCGGCGGTTGAAGCCCATCATCAGCTTCACGCCTGCATCGCGGGCGATGTCCACGACCTGCTGCGCGCGGAGAGTATCCAGATCGACCGGCTTCTCGCAAAAGATGTGTTTACCGGCGCGGGCGAGTTTTTCGATCAGATCGGCATGAGTATCCGTGGGGGTGCAGATCAGCACGCCGTCCACCTTGTTATCCGCAGCGATCTCATCGGTGCTGCGAAAGGCGGCTCCGCTGCGGGCGGCCAGTGCCTGTGCCGCGGCCGGCATCGCATCGGTAACGGCGACCAGTTCCGCGCCGGAATGTGCGGCGATGGCATCGGCATGGACATTGGCAATCCGGCCGGCGCCGATCAGGGCAAGCTTGACTGTCATCTCAGGCTCCTTTCACATCGGCCCAGTCGCCGGATTCCGCCGACGCGAACACCGCGTCACAAATGGCGGCATTGGCGCGGGCGTCTTGCAGATCGAAATAAGGGGTATCCTCGCCCCGGATCGCGCGAGAAAAATTGGTGATTTCTTCCTCATATTGATCCAGCGCCGGGAATTCGAGCGTGGTGATCTGCGAATTGGCATGATCGGCGGAGGTATCAATCTGGATCAGGTTCGGCTCCTTGCGCGAGGGGACATAGGCCTGCGGCAGGGTGATGAAAGCGCGTTCACAGACGATCTGGATGGACTGAGACGATGCCTGGGCGAGTGAGACCATGAACGTCGCCTGACGGCCATCCCCGAAATCCATGATGACCGAGGTGAACAGATCGATCCCGGCGGCATTTCGCTGCATCAGCGCCATGACGCGCCGGGGTTCGGCGTCGAAGACATAGCGCGCAGCCATCGCGGTATAGGAACCCAGATCGTAATAGGCACCGCCACCCCATTCGGGCTTTTGGCGGAAATCCTGATCATTGGTCATCATGAAGGACAGCAGCGATGAAAATGTCAGCGGTGCGCCATATTCGTCGCCGCGCAGGATCTCGCGCAGGCGTATCCAACGGGGCTGGTTGCGCACCATGAAGGCTTCGGAGACTTTCAGCGCCGGGTCGATCCCTTCCAGCGCCGCATATTCGTCCGCGCGCATGGCACCGGGCTTTTCGATCAGCACATGCTTGCCGGCCTCGGCCGCCCTGCGCGCCCATTCGACATGCAGGTGGTTGGGCAGGGCGATATAGACGGCCTCGACATCAGGATCGGTCAGGACCTCGTCATAGCTGCCCCAGGCCCGCGCGATCTTGTGCCTGTCGGCCATGGCTTGCGCCCGCGACAGATCACGTGCCCCGATGGCCACCGGTGTTGCATGGGCGCTGTTGATCATGCCGGGGATCACCGCGCCATCGGCGATCCGCGCGGCGCCGAGAATGCCCCATTTGACCGGATTGATCTGTGCCATCGCCTTCCTCACATTTCTGCACTGCCGCTTCATGAGCGCGACGACAGTTGTGGCACGGGCCTGACTGGAGGAAAGCGCGTTTGATGATCGAAAACGATCAGTGTCCGGGGTCAGATTTGGGGGACCTCGGGGATGTTCTCAGGGCCGTACAGCACCGCTTGCAGCGGTTTGGTGTCGTAGTGATCATCCTCTCCCAGATCGGCAAAGTCGAAATGCTTGAGGATGTGATTGACCGCCAGCCTGGCCTGCAATTCGGGGTTCTGGTCGATGGTCAGCGACATGATCCCTTCGCGCAGCAGTGCGGCGCTGTACTGTGTCAGCTCATGCCCGACAAAGACCGGCCGCGCGGTCAGGATATCGGCGCGGATGGCTGCCGCAACGCCCAAATTCCCGGCGCCGACATTATAGACGGCGACGATATCGGGATGGGCGGCGAACAACTGGCGCAGCCGCGTTTCCGAGCGGTCACGGTCGTCGCGGCCCTCGACAATCGCGGCAATGGAAAATGTGCTGTGGCCGGTCAGATAGGCCTCAAGCCCGCGAATGCGGTCGTCGTGGGATTGCAGTTCGCGTGTATTGCACAGCACGGCGATGGGACCTGCGGTGCGCGCCATTTGCGTCATGAAATAAGCAGCCGAGCGTCCGGACTGAAAATGATCCGGCCCGGCATAGGCGATGCGGGCCGAACCCGGCACATCGGAAATCAGCGTCACAACCGGAATGTCGCGCGTTTGCAGCGTAGCGACCGCTTCGCGAATGACCGGGTCGTCAGGCATGTACGCGATCACTGCATCGCAGCTTGTCCGACGCAGGGCGCGGGCAACGGTCTCGGCGCGTTCGTCCTTCAGGATGGTGCGATGGATGATGATCGACGCATCCAGCAGCGTTGTCAGCCGCTGAAACTCATGCCGCATTCGTGCAATCAGCGGCAGTTCGGGGCGGGCCAGCATCACCTCGATACGGATCGTGCGGTGGTGGCGTTCTGGGAGGATGCGTTTCAGACCAAGATCGCGCGCCGCCTGCAGCACCCGGCGGCTGACCTCTATTGAAACATTGCCACGTTCGTTGATGACCCGGTCGACGGTGGCCGAACCGACGCCTGCCCGCGCCGCGACGTCCTTCAGGGTAACCTTGCGTGACATGTTTCCTCCGGTTTCGCGAAGGATAGGCGGCGCTCTGATCGAAAGCAATCAGCCGCGCCAATGCGTGTCCCGCCGTGTCCACTTACCTTTAGGGACGGGCAGTCGAAAGGGATGCTTATGAAGATAGGTTTTGTTTCGGACAGCCTTGGCGGCCTGTCCTTCGAAGAACTGCTGGATCAGGCTGTCCGGATGGGCGTACAGGGTGTTGAGGTCAATACCTGCGGCTGGTCCACCGGCCCGCATTTCGATATGGCGGCGATGAAATCGGATGCTGCCGCACGCCGGGCCTTTGCAGATGCATTCGAGGCCCGCGGGCTTGAGATCATCGCGCTGAACGCCAATGGCAACCCGACACACCCGACCGAGCAGCAGCAGGGTGAAGGCTTGCGCGACACCATTCGGATCGCGGGCGAAATGGGGCTGAAGACGGTCTGCACCATGTCTGGCCTGCCTGCGGGCAAGGCAGGCGATGACATGCCCAACTGGGTCGTTTCAAGCTGGCCGCCGGAAACGCGCGCCATCCTCGATTATCAATGGAACGAGGTGCTGATTCCGTTCTGGACCGACATTGCCGCATTGGCCAGGGAATGCGGGGTCGAACGGATCGCGCTGGAAATGCATGGCAATCAATGCGTCTACAATGTGCCGACGCTGCTGCGCCTGCGAGAGGCGATCGGGCCGGTGATCGGGGCCAATCTGGATCCCAGCCACCTGTTCTGGATGGGGGCCGACCCGCTGATGGCCGCAGATGCGCTGGCCGGCGCGATCTATCATGTCCATGCCAAGGATACGCTGCTTAATGCGCCGGTGCAGGCGACGACCACCCTTCTGGAAAATGGCGGGCTGACGGATATTCCGGCGCGCGCCTGGTCATATATCACGCTGGGTATCGGGCATGATGAAACCTGGTGGCGTCAATTCTGCTATCGGCTGAAAATGGGCGGCTATGACGGCTGGCTGTCGATCGAGCACGAAGATATCATCCTGAATTCGCTTGAGGGGCTGGAGCGTTCGGTCGAACTGCTTCGGCGTGTCGCGCCCGTGAGGCCAGCCGATTTCCAGTTGCAGTCGATTTGAAGCACTGCGACCGCTTGATTGGTTTCGATCATGCCTTGGCTGTCCCGGTGATTGCTGTCGGACGAATAATGAACCCGGACATAAAGGGAGGAAACCAATGTCTTCAAACAAATTCGGTCTGAAAGCCCTTCTGGCCGGAGCTGCGCTGGCCGTTTCCGCGGCCGCGCTGCCGGCGGCCGATATCGCGGTCATTGCGGGTTCGGCCAATGACGAATTCTTCAATCGCGTCAAGAAAGGCGTGGATCAGGCGGCGCTTGTCGTCGAAGCGAACGGTGGCTCGGTCAATTACCTGCCGACGCAGAACTACGATAATTTCGGTCCCGATCTGGTCGGGCTGATCAATACGGCGGTCGGGTAGGGAGCCGAAGGAATTGCCATCCCGATCTGGGTGCCCGAGGCACAATTGCCTGCTTTGCAGGCAGCGGCCGAGCAGGGTGTGAAGATCATGGTCTATAATTCGGGATCGGCGCATCAGAAGGATGTCGAAGGCATCAACTATTTCGGTGCTGACGACTTTGTGGCCGGTGTCGCGGGTGGCGAGTATCTGGCGCAGAACGGCGCGAAAAAGATCCTGTGTCACATCCATGTGCCGGGCGCGGTCAATCTGGAAAGCCGCTGCGATGGTGTGACCGAGGGGGCAGAGGCGAATGGCGCAGAAGTCGTCCGCCTGCCGACCCCCGCGAATATCGATTCCGATGCCACTGCCACGGCAGAGGCAATCAAGGCGGAATTGCTGAAGGATTCGTCCATAGATGCCGTCATCACCGGCGCCGCATGGGCCTCGGATTCGGCGGCCATCGCGATTCAGCAGGCAGGGCGTCCGGTCATGTTGGGTACCTTCGATCTCAGCCCATCGGTGCTGGGCCGGATTCAGGACGGAACGCAGAAGATGGCCATTGACCAGCAGCCCTACCTGCAATCCTTTCTCGCCACGACCATGCTGGCGGCGCATATCGATTTTGGCACCGAACTGGCCACCAATCCGGTGCTGACCGGCCCGGCGATTGTCGATGCCAGTAATGTCGAGGTGACGATGCGGGGCGTCGAGGCGGGCGCGCGCTGATCCGAAGTGGCGGCGGCGTGGGTGCCGCCGCCCTTGTTTACAGGCTTATTTCGCGGCCTTCCGTCGCGCTTTGGCGCGCGGCGTCGAGAACCTGAAGCACCGCTATGGCCTCGGCAGGCGTAACCGGCGGCGGGGTCCCGTCGCGGACCGCGCGGGCGAAGCCTTCGTAATAATCGTGATAGCGGCCCTGTTCGGATGGCACAGGTTCCTTGCCGTCATCGGTGGCCAGCAGGCCCCAGCGTTCTTCGGCCTCGTAACCCCATCCTGCCGGATCATCTGCGGGCCGTTTGCCTGCAAAAATTGCCTGTGCCTGCACATCCGTCTGGGCCGAGCGATAGCTGCCGCGTTCGCCATAGGCCACGAATTCCTTCGCGTCGATCCCGTTGATCTTGCTTGAAACAAGCTGCGAGAATGTGCCGCCCCGATGCCGGATCGAGATGACAAAGCCCGCATCGGTCGGACCTTCGGGCAGGTCGATCATGTCCAGATGCGCATGGACCGAAACGGCGGGCCCCAGAAGCCAAAGGATCTGATCGACCATGTGACTGCCCAGATCGCGCAGCAACCCTCCTTCCGGACCGGCCTCCAGCGTTGCCGGATCGTCCTGTTCCATCCGTGCATGGATGCGCCACAGCCGGCCAAGGCGGCCGCTGTCCAGCACTTTCTTCAGCGTCTGTACGTCGGTATCGAAGCGGCGATTGTGAAATACGCCCAGCACCACGCCCCTGTCTCTTGCGGCGCGTTCCAACTCGCGCCCCGTATCGGCGGATGGCGCGAAGGGTTTGTCGGCGATGACATGGACACTCGCGGCGATCGCCTCGAGCACCAGTTCGCGCCGGGTCCCGGGCGGCGTGGTGATGGTCACCGCATCCACGCCCGCTTTCAGCATCTCGGCCAGGCTGGCATGGATCGGCAGACCGGGATAGTCCGCCTTCACCCGTTCGATGGTGGCAGGTGCACGGGCAACGATGCCCGCCAGTTCAACGCCCTTGGCGGCCTTGATGAAGGGCGCATGAAAATGCCGCCCGCCCGTGCCATAGCCGACAATTCCGATACGCATGAGACCCTTTCATTTGCGCGCGACATTGCGCGAATATTGTCAGTTTTGGGCTGTCAAGATGAGCAATCCATACCCGCATTGATGGAATGCCATCACACGCTTTCTGGCGTGATGATCTCAAGCGGGACGATGCGCTGACGTACCGACACTGCGCCGCGGCTGTTCAACGCGGCAACCATCGTGTCGATCAGCTCATCCGAGCTTTGCCGCAGCGGATGGCACAGCGCCGCCGTGATCAGCCCCTCGGTCAGACCCTTCCGGGTTTCGGGGCCGATATCCCGGCAAACGACGCGCACGCGGTGCCCGCGATCACAGGGTTTCTCGCGCAGCGCCCGCAGCACGCCCGAGATGCCGCCTCCCGCGATATAGATGCCGCGCAGATCGTCGCCGGTTTCCAGCAATTCTCGGACCATCCGATAGGCCTCGTCGGGCTCTTCGTGGGTCGGGCGGCTGTCGTCGATCTGCAGATGCAGGGCATGCTCTCGCATATAGGATCGAAAACTGGCGTCGGACACGTCCTGGCACTGATAGCGGTGATTGCCGATGAACAGCGCCACCCGGCCCGGGGCCTGCGCCGTCTGGGCGATGAACCAGGCGGCGGTGCGGCCCAGCTTCCAGTTGTCCAGCCCGACATAGCCGGCGCGATCCGGGGCGGACAGGTCGGTGATATAGGTCACCACCGGCGTGCCCAAGTCGCGCAGGGCGCTGATCTGCTGGCTGATCAGCGGATGATCGCCCGCGACGATCGAGACCGCATCGCAATCGCGGCCAAGCGCCCCCAGGCGTTCCGCGATATTCGTCGGGTCGAGGCGGTCGATGAAATCGACCACGGGTTCGACCTTCGCATCGCGGCGCCGCCGCGCCGCCGCAATGATCTCGTCGCCGAACATCCGGTACAGCTCGCGCGTGGATTGCTGCAGCAGAAAGCCCAGCCGGTAGCGCGGCAGAGCCTCCTTCTTGCGTGCCTCGATCACGCCGAGGCCGTAAAATCCGATCCGCTCGGCCGCGTCGCGCACCCGTTCGATGGTGGCTGCGCGCACCGAGGCGTTGCCGCCGATGATACGGTTGACGGTTGCGATGCTGACGCCGGCGGCATCCGCAAGATCGGCGATGGTGGGGCGCTTGTCGGCCATGGCTGTCTCATTCCAGATATGATATTAAAAGACATGTAAATATCATTATGACGCAAGAAATATTTCTTTCCTAATTCATAATTGCTATTCATGTGTCAGCGCAACCGCTTTGCGGACTGATTGGTTTCGATCAGATCCCGACCTTCTCCGACAGCGGTTCAGCGCGGATAATCGGACTGCGACGCAAGGCTTTGCGCGCCCCGATTACGGGATGAGGCGCTCTGCCCGGCGGGCATGAGTGTTCCGGCGAAACGTCACATCGGGCCGAGCCGGACGGCCTAACGGGAGGATACCGATGAAACTCAACGGAAGGCGCGTTCGCGCCCTGCTGGCCACTGCCGCTGTCGTGGTCGCTTCCACCGCTGCCATGGCCGCCGATATCGCCGTCGTCGGCGGACGGGCCGACGAAGAATTCTGGAACCGCATCAAGAAGGGCATCGACGATGCCCGCCATGTCGTCGAGGCTAATGGCGGCACGGTCAATTATCTGCAACTGCAAAGCTACGACAATATCGGCCCGGATGCGGCGCAGCTTGTCCGGACCGCGATCAGTCAGGGCGCCGATGGTATCGTCGTGCCGAACTGGGTCCCCGAGGCCGAGGATGACGCGATCAAGGCGGCCATCTCGCAGGGTATTGCCGTGATCCTGATGAATGCCGGAAGCAAGGAAAAGGCGGACGAGCTGGGCGCGATCAACTATGTCGGGTCGGACGAGTTTGTCGCCGGCAAGGCGGGCGGCACCTATTTCGTCGAGAATGGCGCGACCAATGTCATCTGCGTTAACACCGTTCCGGGGGCGGCCAATCTGGAGGCCCGCTGCGCCGGCGTCATCGAGGGGGTGACCGAGGGCGGTGGAACCGCCGAACAGCTTCCGCTGCCGGCCTCGTCCTTCGGCGACCAGACCGCGATCGCCGAGGCCATCAAGGCCACGCTGCTGCAAAACCCCGAGATCGACGGCGTGATCAATATCAGCGCCACCGATGGCGATGCCGGGGCCAGCGGTATCATGCAGGCCGGCAAGCAGGGCAGCGTCATCCATGGCAGCTTCGATCTGAACGGCGCCGGATTGCAGCGCATTCAGGCCGGCACCCAGACCTTTGCCATCGACCAACAGCCCTATCTGCAATCGCTTCTGGCGGTGCAACTGCTGGCCTCGCATGTCGATTTCGGGACCAAGCTTCCGACCTCTCCGGTGCTGACCGGGCCGGGCATCGTGGATGCCTCGAATATCGAAACCACCCTTCAGGGTGTCGAAAGGGGCGCTCGTTGAGCGCCGGTGCCATCGTCATCGCATGCTGGATGAACAGCGGCGACCGACGCCTGCCTGGCGCGACACAAGGACAGCACCATGAAAAACCTTGATTTCGGAAATCATCTGCGCCGGCCCGAGGCGGGCGCGCTACTTGGCCTTCTGGCCGTTCTGGTCTTTTTCGTCATCTTCGGCGGCGTCAATTTCCTGAAGCCCGCCGGAACGGCAAGCTGGCTGAACGTGGCCGCCAACCTTGGCATTGTCGCCCTGCCGATCGGGCTGCTGATGATCGCGGGCGAACTGGACATCTCGATCGGGGCGATGATCCCCGCGGGCTCGATGACGGTGGCAATCCTGTCTGGCCACTACGAACTGCCGATCTGGATCGGGATGCTGGGCTCCATCGCGGTGGGTATCTGCGTCGGGCTGATCAACGGGCTTCTGGTGGTCCGCACCGCCGTGCCGTCGCTGATCGTCACGTTGGGGATGCTGTTCGCGGTGCAGGGGCTGACGCTGGGCTTTTCGGTGCTGCTGACCGGCACCACCTCGGTTGCGCTGACCGCGCCCGACTGGGCCAAGTTCCTGTTTGGCCAATTCATCGCCAATTCGTTCCAGGTCATCATCCTGTGGTGGCTGGCGATCACCGCGATCTACGTCTTTTTCGTGCACTACTCGCCCTTCGGGAACTGGCTGTTCGCATTGGGCGGCGACAAGGTCAGTGCCCGCAATGCCGGCATCCCGACCGACCGGCTGACCATCATCCTGTTCATCCTGTCGGCAACCAGCGCCTCTTTCGTGGGCATGTGCCAGGCGATCCTGTTCAACTCGGCGCAGGTTTCGGGCGGGATGATCTTCATCTTCAACTGCATCATCTCGGTGGTGGTCGGCGGGGTGCTGCTGACCGGCGGCTTTGGATCGGTGATCGGGATCTTCTTCGGCACGATCACCTTCGCCATCGTCAACCAGGGCATCTATTTCACCGATTTCGACCGCAACTGGTCGTCGCTGATCATCGGCATCATGCTGCTGCTGGCCGTTCTGATGAACAACACCTTCCGGGATATGGCGCTGAGCTACACCCCGAAGAAAAAGAAGGGAGGGGAATGACATGGCGACCCCCATCCTTGAGCTGGAAAACGTCGACAAATCCTTTGGCCCCATCGACGTGCTGCACAACATCAACCTGCGCGTCCATGCCGGAGAGGTGCTGTGCCTGTTGGGCGATAACGGCGCCGGGAAATCGACGCTGATCAAGACGCTGGCCGGCGTGCACAAGCCGACATCGGGGACAGTGAAATTCGACGGCCAGCCGGTCGAGTTCAACAACCCCAAAGAGGCGCAGGAAATGGGCATCGCGACGGTGCACCAGTTCGGCGGCACCTTTCCCCTGATGTCCATCGGGCGGTCCTTCTTTGTCGGGGTCGAGCCGACCAGGGGCTGGGGTCCGTTCAAGGTCTATGACCGCAAGACCGCAAACGAGATCGCCGTGAAGGCGGTGCAGGATTTCGGCATCACCCGCATCGACGATGGCGACCGGCTGATCGGCGGTCTGTCCGGGGGCGAGCGTCAGTCGCTGGCCATCGCCCGCGCGGTCCATTTCGGCGCCCGCGTGCTGATCCTGGACGAACCCACCGCCGCACTTGGGGTCAAGCAGGCTTCTCACGTTCTGCGCATCGTGCTGGAGGCGAAGAAACGCGGCCTCGCGGTGATCTTCATCACCCATCAGGTGATGCATGCGATGACCGTGGGCGATCATTTTGGCGTGCTGATCAAGGGCGCTCTGGCCGCCGATTTCCGCAAGGGCGAACGCTCGCGCGAGGAGATCACGGACCTGATGGCCGGCGGCGAGGCGCTCGCCGATCTGGGCGAGGAGGTCGAGGAATACATGGCCAGCCATGACGGCCACGCCCCGCCGCCCAAGCACTGACCCAAGCCGGGCGCGGCCCTCGCGAGCGGCCCATCCTGACAATCCAAATCTTATCTCAAGGTGATCCCATGAAAATCGCCCTCGACCCGTTTATGCATCGCCACCTGCCGCTGGAAAACCTGCCCTCGAAGGTGGCGGAGCTGGGCTATGAGTGGATCGAACTCAGCCCGCGCGCCGATTTTCTGGAATGGTTCAAGGCGCCGCGCGTCTTCCCGGACCGGGTGAGAAGCTTCAGAAAGGCGCTTTCCGATGCCACTGTGGGCATTGCCAGCCTGTTGCCGATGTATCGCTGGGCCTCGAACGACGAGGATGAGCGCCGCGCGGCCATCCGCCACTGGAAACGCGCCATCGAGATCGCCGTGGAACTGGGCGTCGACACAATGAACAGCGAATTCGGCCGCGGCCCGCATCCTGACAAGGGGTCCTGCTATTGCTGCCACACGGGCTCCATGATCGAGGCCTGCGAGGATGCCTGGTGGCGCTCGATCGAGGAACTGGTGCCGATCCTGGAGCGCGAGGGGATCAACCTCAATATCGAGCCGCATCCCGAGGACTGGACCGAGTCGCTGCAACCCTCGCTGGACCTGATCCGCACGGTGAACAGCCCGCGCGTCAAGTTTCTCTATTGCACGCCGCATACCTTCTATTTCGGCGACGACACCGCGGCGATGCTGCGCGAAAGCGCGGATGTGCTGGCCCATGTCCATATCGCGGACACGTTCAACCACAAGGCGTCTTCGGGCTTGCGCTATATCATCAACCCGCCCGGCTCGCAGGCGCGGGTGCACCAGCATCTGAACATCGGCCAGGGCGAGGTGCCCTGGGACGATTTCTACCGCACGCTGGCCGAGATCGGCTTTGACGGCGTGATGACCGCCTGCGTCTTTGCCTGGGAAGAAAAGGCCGACGAAAGCGGCAAATTCATGCGCCGCGAGATGCAGCGCTATGTCGATCAATACTTCAAGTGAGGGGGACGCCATGACTTTGCAAATCGGCGTCATCGGCACCGGCATGATCGGTCAGGATCACATCCGCCGCCTGACGCAGGTTCTGTCCGGGGCGCGGGTCGTTGCGGTTTCCGATATCGACCGCAGCCGCGCCGCGTCGGCCGCGCCCGAGGGGGCCGAGGTTTTCGAGACGCCGCAGGCGCTGATCCGTTCGGACAAGGTGCAGGCGGTTGTTATCTGCTCCTGGGGACCCGCGCATGAAGAGCAACTGCTGGACTGCATCGCGGCCGGCAAGCCGGTCTTCTGCGAAAAGCCGCTGGTGACCTCCGAGGCTGCCGCCTTGCGGGTGATCAAGGCCGAAGTGGCGCATGGCAGCCGGCTGGTGCAGGTCGGCTTCATGCGCCGGTTCGACGCGGACTACCGGCGGCTGAAGGCGGTGATCGACGGCGGCAGCCTTGGCGCGCCGCTGATCTATCGCTCGGTCCATCGCAATGCCTCGGTGCCCGAGCGGCTTTATACCTCGGACATGCCCTTGAACGATACGCTGGTCCATGACGCCGATATCTCGCGCTGGCTGCTGGGCGACGAAATCAGCGGCGTCGAGGTCCGCGTCCCGCGCCGCAATTCGCGCGGCAATGAATTGCGCGATCCGGTGATGGTGCTGCTGCATATGGGCTCGGGCGCGATTGTGGATGTCGAGATCAGCGTGAACATCGCCTATGGCTATGACATCCGCGGCGAGGTCAGCTGTGAACAGGGCGTCGCGGCGCTGCCCAACCGGCCGGCGGTGGTGGTCAGCGATGCGCATGGCATCCGGCAGGCCATCCCGGAGGATTGGCGCGAACGCTTCATCGAGGCCTATGACCAGGAATTCCGCGAATGGATCGTGGCGGCCGGGCGGGGCACGGCCACCGGCCCCAGCACATGGGATGGCTATGCCGCAACCCTGGTCGCCGATGCGGCACTGCGCGCCGTGGAAAGCGGCGCGCGCGAAGATATCCGGATGATCCAGAAACCCGGCCTTTACGACCGGACCGTGAAAGCGGCGGCGTAGGGCACAACAGAAAGTCGTATAAGATGTATAACGGCGAGCTACTGATCGAGCGGCCCCTGCGTTGGGGCATGGTGGGCGGCGGTCGCACCGGGCAGGTCGGCTACAAGCACCGCAGCGGCGCGCTGCGCGACGGCACCTATCGGCTTGTCGCGGGGGCCTTCGATCTGGATGCCGATCGCGGGCGTGATTTCGGCACCAATCTGGGGGTTCAGCCCGACCGCTGCTATGCCACATATCAGGATCTGATCGCGGGCGAGGCGGGGCGCGACGACGGCGTCGAGGTGGTCTCGGTCGCGACGCCCAACTTCACCCATTACGAGATCACCAGGGCGCTGCTGGAAGCCGGCATCCATGTGATCTGCGAAAAGCCGCTGTTCTTCACTGTCGCCGAATGTGAAGAGATCGCGAAACTGGCGGCGGAAAAGGGTCTGATCGTCGGCGTGACCTATGGCTTTACCGGCCATCCGCTGGTGCGTCAGATGGCGGCGATGGTCGCCCATGGCATGCTGGGCGAGATCCGCATTGTCGATCTGCAATACACCCACGGCTTTAATGCGGGCGACGATACGGATGCGGGCGAGGCGGTCAAATGGCGCACCAACCCGAAAACCGCCGGGCCGACCTTCGTTCTGGGCGATATCGGCACGCATCTTTACTACCTCTCCGAGGTGGTGCTGCCCGATCTGAAGATCGAAAGGCTGCTTTGCGACCGCAAGGCCTTCATCCCCTCGCGCGCCCCGCTGGAAGATCACGCCACGGTGCTGATGCATTACGACAACGGCGCCCGGGGGCGGCTCTGGGTCAGTTCCGTCAATGCCGGAAACATGGGCTCGCAGCGCTATCGGTTCGTCGGCTCGAAAGCGTCGGTCGAATGGTCGGACGCCCATCCGGACCAGCTTTTCTACGATGTGCAGGGCGAGCCGAACCGCATCCTGCATCACGGCATGCCCTATCTGGAACCGGAAAGCCTGGAGGTGGACCGTATGGGCGCGCTGCATACCGAAGGTCTGGGCGACAGCTGGGCCAATATCTACCTGTGGATCGCGCAGGCCATCGACGCGAAACGGCGCGGTGACGAGGCGTTCCTGAAAACCCATCGCTATCCGGGGATCGAGGCGGGCACCGAAGGCGTGCGCTGGCTGGAAAACTGCGTCCGCTCGGCCGATGCGGGCGCGGTTTGGGTCGATTTCGAATAACCCCGGCGGGCGCGCCGGGCCTCCTCCCCTCCGGCGCGCCCTGATTATTCCCTGCATCAGAAAGACAGAGAAATGAAACTTTCGATTTGTACCGACGTGATGGGCGATCTGTCCTTCACCGACATGCTGGACAAATGTGTGAAACTGGGCGTCGAGGGCGTCGAGATGACCGGCGGCGGCTGGTCGCCAGCGCCGCATTTCCGCGCCGACGAACTGCTGGCCGACAAGGGTCTGCTGAAACGGAAACTGGCCGAGATCGAGGCGCGCGGGTTGCAGATCGCGGCGCTGAACTGTTCCGGCAATCCGCTCGATCCCGGCCCGCTTGGCGAAAAGCACCGCAAGGAAATCGAGGAGACCTTTACCCTCGCCGGCGAAATCGGGGTGAAGAAGATCGTCACCATGTCCGGCCTGCCCGAGGCCGCCCCCGGCGATACGGTCCCCAACTGGCTGGTCTATACCAAGTCATGGCCCGCCGAGATGCCCGAACGCGACCGCTATCAGTGGCAGGATCGGGCTTTCCCCTATTGGCATGGCCTGGTCGCCCATGCCGGAAAGGTCGGTGTCGAAAAGATCGCGCTTGAGAATTTCTCGGCCATGCTGGTCTGGAACCCGGAAACCCTGTTCCGGCTGCGCAACGAAGTGGGACCTGTGGTCGGTATGAATCTGGACCCCTCGCACCTGATCTGGATGGGCGCGGACCCGATCCATTCGGCTCGCGCCCTGGGCGCGGCGATCCATCATTGCCACGGCAAGGACACGCGGATCGAACGGGGCCGCGCGGATGTCGATGGCCTGCTGGAAACGCGCGAAGTGACCGATGTCGCCAACCGCACCTGGAATTACGTCGCCGTCGGCGCGGGCAAGGATCTGCAATGGTGGAAAGAGTTTTTCTCGGTCGTGCGCATGATGGGCTATAACGACTGGGTGTCGCTGGAGATGGAGGATTTCACCATGTCCACCGATGCGGGCATTCAGTCCTCGATCGACGCGCTGCAAGCCACGATCAGCAGATAGGCCGCGGGCGGGTGTACAAGTTCATCGTCACCATCGACTGCCAGCCCGGAACGCGCGACAAGATCCTGTCGCGCGCGCCCGAGGCGCAGGCCGCCGCGCGGGCAGAGCCGGGCTGCATCGCCTATGACTTCTACACCTGCACCGACAATCCAGACCGGCTGGTCTTCGTGGAAAGCTGGGCGGACCGGGCCGCGCATGATTTCCACATGCAGCAGGAACACACGACACGATTCATCGCCTGGCATGAACAATTCCATGAAAACCTGGTATTCGAGACGATCCATGCCGCAGGCTGACCCCATTACCATCACCTGCGCGCCCTGCTGCTGGGGTGTGGACGATGTGAAGAACCCGCATCTGCCACCATGGGAAACCGTGCTGGATCAGGCCGCTCAGGCGGGTTTTGGCGGGCTGGAGCTTGGACCTTACGGCTATATGCCGCTGGATGCCGCGCGGATCGGGCAGGCGCTGGCGGCGCGGGGCCTCTCGCTGGTGGTCGGCACCATTTTCGACGATCTGGTCTCGCCCGCGAACCGCGACAATCTGCTGCACCAGACCGACGAGATCTGCGCGCTGGTCACCGCCTTGCCGAAACCGGCCAGCCATCCCGGCCAGCGTTTCCCTGCGCCCTATCTGACGGTGATGGATCGGGGCCATGACGAGCGCGACTATGCCGCAGGCCATTCCGGGCGTGCCCCGTGTCTGGACCGCGCCGCATGGGCCGGCATGATCGACAATATCCGTGCCATCGCCGTCCGGGCTGGCGAATATGGCGTCCGTGCCGTGATCCACCCCCATGCCGGCGGCTATATCGAATTCGCCGACGAGCTGGAGCAACTGGCCCACGACCTGCCCGCCGATCTGGCCGGGCTCTGCCTCGATACAGGCCATATGGCCTATTCCGGGATGGACCCGGCCGAGACGCTGCGCGCCTATTGGGACCGTGTGGATATCGACCCGGCCGTCTACGATCAGGTCATGGCCGAGCATATCCGCTTTTTCGACGCCTGCGCCCGCGGCGTCATGTGCCCCATCGGGCGCGGCAATATCGACTATCCCGCCATCCGCCGCCTGTTGAGCGAGCTCGGCTATGGCGGCTTTATCACCATCGAGCAGGAGCGCGATCCGCGCAACACGAGCTCGATCCTCGACGATCTCGCGGCCAGCCGCCGCTTCCTGCGCGACACCGGATTTTAAGGAGAACCCCATGACGAAGCCCTTGGACCTTATCACGATCGGCCGCAGCAGCGTTGATCTGTATGGCGACCAGATTGGTGGCCGGTTGGAGGATATGGGGTCTTTCAGCAAATATATCGGTGGGTCTCCGACGAATATCGCCTGCGGGACGGCGCGGCTTGGGTTGCGCTCGGCGGTGATCACCGGGGTGGGCGACGAGCATATGGGGCGGTTCATCCGCGAGCAGTTGCTGCGCGAGGGCGTGGATGTGCGGGGCGTCAAGACCGATCCCGAGCGGCTGACGGCGCTGGTGATCCTGGGCATTCGCAACGAGGACAGCTTTCCGCTGATCTTCTATCGCGAGAACTGCGCCGATATGGGCCTGACCGAGGAGGATATCGACGAGGGCTTGATCGCCGAGGCGCGGGCCGTGCTGGCGACGGGGACGCATCTGTCGCATCCGCGGACGCGGGCGGCGGTGATCCGGGCGCTGGAGCTGGCGAAGAAGCACGGGGCGCAGACGGCGCTCGATATCGATTACCGGCCGAACCTCTGGGGCGTGGCGGGCCATGGCGAGGGCGAGAGCCGGTTCGTGGAAAGTGCCGCGGTGACGGCGGAGCTGCAATCGACGCTGCATTATTTCGACCTGATCGTCGGCACCGAGGAGGAGTTCCACATCGCGGGCGGGACGACCGACACGATCGCGGCGCTGCGCGCGGTGCGCGCGGTCACCGAGGCCACGCTGGTCTGCAAACGGGGCGCGAAGGGGGCGGTGGCGTTCGAGGGCAGGGTCCCGGACCGTCTGGATGACGGCCAGACGGGCCCGGGTTTCCCCATCGAGGTGTTCAACGTGCTGGGCGCGGGCGACGGGTTCTTTTCCGGTCTGATGAAGGGCTGGCTGGATGGCGAGGACTGGCCGCGCGCGCTGGAATACGCCAATGCCTGCGGCGCCTTCGCGGTCTCGCGCCATGGCTGCACGCCGGCCTATCCCAGCCTCGCCGAGCTGGAATTCTTTCTGGGTCGCGGGGTCAGGCGCCCGGATCTGCGCAACGATGCCGAGCTGGAGCAGATCCACTGGGCCACGAACCGCACGGGTCCCGGCGCGGGCGACTGGTCCGGGATGCGGGTCTTTGCCTTCGACCATCGCGGGCAGCTGGAGGAGATGGAGGGCTATACGCCCGCGAAGGGCGGCGCCTTCAAGGAGCTGTGCCTGCGGGCCGCGCGTCAGGTGGCCGATGGGCGGACCGGTTATGGCATTCTCTGCGACAACCGGATCGGGCGCTCGGCGCTGCATGCGGCCTCGGGGACGGGGCTGTGGATCGGGCGGCCCGCCGAATGGCCGGGCTCGCGGCCTCTGTTGCTGGAACCCGAGCTTGGCCCCGATTGCGGCGGGCTGCATGAATGGGCGCGCGGGAATGTGGTGAAGGTGCTGTGTTTCTGCCATCCCGATGACGATGCCGCGCTGCGCGCCGGGCAGGAGGCGACGGTCGGGCGGCTGTTCTCGGCTTCGCGGCGCAACGGGCTGGAATTCCTGCTGGAGGTGATCCCCTCGAAGGTCGGGCCGGTCGATGAGACGACCACCGCGACGCTGATCCGGCAGTTCTATGCGGCGGGGATTTATCCCGACTGGTGGAAGCTGGAGCCGATGCAGACGGCGACCGCCTGGGCCAATGCCATCGCCGCCATCGAGGACCATGACCGGCATACGCGCGGCATCGTGGTGCTGGGGCTGGACGCGCCCGAGGACGAGCTGGCGGCCAGTTTCGAGGTGGCGGCGGGCTTTCCGCTGGTGCGGGGCTTTGCCGTGGGCCGGACGATCTTTGCCGATGCGGCGCGGGGCTGGCTGGCGGGCGCGCTGAGCGACGCGGATGCCGTGGCGCAGATGGCCGAGCGCTACGGACGGCTTTGCGCGATCTGGGACCGGGCGCGGGCGCGTGTGGCGGCCTGAGGGGCGGGGGCAGGGGGGCTTTGCCCCCATCGCCTGACGGCGATTCCCCCAGGATATTTGGAGATGAAAGAGAATGGGTTTGGAGGCGGGCAGATGAGCGGGACGATCCGTTTGACGGCGGCGCAGGCGATGATGCGCTGGCTTTCGGTGCAGATGACGGAAGAGGGTCCGCGCTTTATCGAGGGCGTCTGGGCGATCTTCGGGCATGGCAATGTCGCGGGCATCGGCGAGGCGCTGCATGGGATCGGCGAGGCGCTGCCGACCTGGCGGGGGCAGAACGAGCAGACCATGGCGCATGCGGCGATTGCCTTTGCCAAGGGCTCGGCGCGCCGGCGGGCGCAGGCGGTGACCACCTCGATCGGGCCGGGGGCCACGAATGTGGTGACGGCGGCGGCGCTGGCGCATGTGAACCGGCTGCCGCTTCTGATCATCGCGGGGGATGTTTTCGCGAGCCGCCGCCCCGATCCGGTCCTGCAGCAGGTCGAGGATTGGGATGACGGCACGGTCAGCGCCAATGACTGTTTCAGACCCGTGGTGCGTTATTTCGACCGCATCGCCCGGCCCGAACATCTGCTGAGCGCGCTGCCGCGCGCCATGCGGGTGATGACGGACCCGGCCAATTGCGGGCCGGTCTGCCTGGCCTTCTGTCAGGATGTGCAGGCGGAAGCCTATGACTGGCCCGAGGCGTTCTTTGCGCCGCGCGTCTGGCGTATCCGCCGGCCGGCGCCGGATGCGGCTGAGCTGGAAGAGGTTGCGGGTCTGATCCGCGAAGCCAGGGCCCCGGTGATCGTGGCCGGCGGCGGGGTAGTCTATTCGGGGGCCGAGGATACGCTGGCCGGTTTCGCCAGCCGCCACAATATCCCGGTGATCGAGACGCAGGCGGGCAAATCCGCGCTGCCGCAGGCCCATGCGATGAACTATGGCGCGGCCGGGGTGGATGGCGCGGCTGCGGCCAATCTGGTGGCGGGCCGGGCCGATCTGGTGATCGGCATCGGCACGCGCCTGCAGGATTTTACGACCGGCTCGCGGACGCTGTTTTCGGGCGCAAAACTGGTCAGCCTGAATGTGCAGCCCTATGACGCAGCCAAGCATGGCGGGGTCTCTCTGGTGGCGGATGCCAAGGTCGCGCTCGACGCCCTGACTTCCGCATTGGGGGACTATCGCGCCGAGGCCGCCCTGCCGCAGGCCCGCGCCGACTGGCTCAGGGCGGTCGATGCGCATTGCGCCGCGCCCTCCGACGGCAACGCGCTGCCGACCGATGCGCAGGTGATCGGCGCGGTGCAGCGCGCGACCGGCGAGGACGCCATCGCCATCTGCGCCGCCGGCACCATGCCGGGCGCGCTGAAGCTTCTGTGGCAGCCGAGCCAGGGCGGCTATCACATGGAATACGGCTATAGCTGCATGGGCTATGAGGTGGCGGGCGCCATGGGGCTGAAACTGGCGCGGCCCGATCGCGAGGTGATCTGTTTCGTCGGCGATGGCAGCTACATGATGGCGAACAGCGAACTGGCCACGGCGGTCATGCGGCGCGTGCCCTTCACGGTCGTGCTGACCGACAATCGCGGCTATGGCTGCATCAACCGGCTGCAACAGGGCACCGGCGGGGCGGCCTTCAACAATATGTATGTGGACAGCAATGTCGAAGCGCAGCCGCAGATCGACTTTGTTGCTCATGCCGCCAGCATGGGCGCGCATGCGGTGAAGGCCGACAGCATCGCGGCGCTGGAATCCGAAATCGCCGCCGCCCGCAGCCGCGACATCCCGACCGTGATCGTCATCGACACCACCGCCGAGCCCGGCCCCGGCGACGGGCTGGAGGGCGCGGGGCATTTCTGGGACGTGGCGGTGCCCGAGATCGGCGACAGCGACCGGCTGCGCGCCGCCTATGCCGATTATCTGGCAAATATCGCGCGACAGGCGCTTGTGAACTGAGGCTGACCCATGATCCTTTACAGCACCAACCCCATCGCCTGGGCCAATGACGACGACCAGTCGATCGGCGCGCATATCCCGACCGAGCAGATCCTGCGCGAGGCGGGCCGCGAGATCGGCTTTGACGGGATCGAGAATGGCCATCGCTGGCCCGAGGACCCTCAGGCGCTGAAGGCGCTGCTGGGCGCATACGGGCTGCGCTTCATCTCGGGCTGGTATTCGACGGAACTGCTGACCCGTTCGGTCGCGGACGAGATCGCCGCCGTGCAGGGCCATCTGGCAAAGCTGAAGGCCAATGGCTGCCGGGTCTGCATTACCTGCGAATGCTCGAACACCGTGCATGGCCGCCCGGATGTGGCGGTGAACGACCGGCCCCGGTTGAATACCGACCAGATGGCGGAATTCGGCGCGAAGATGGAGGAATTCGCGGCCTATCTGGCCAGCCAGGGCATCACGCTGGCCTATCACCACCACATGGGCACGGTGGTCGAAAGCCCCGAGGAGATCGACGCCTTCATGGCGGCGACCGGGCCGGCCACGCATCTGCTCTTCGATGCCGGGCATTGCGCATTCGGTGGCGGCGATCCGGCGGCGGTGCTGACGAAACATGCGCCCCGCGTCGCGCATTTCCACGCCAAGAACATCCGCCGCCCGGTGACCGAAAGGGTGCGGGCCGAGGGGCTGTCCTTCCTGCAGGGCGTTCTGGCCGGGGCCTTCACCGTGCCGGGCGATCCCGAGGGGGCGATCGATTTTGTGCCCCTGCTGCGCATCCTGGCGCAGGCGGGTTACGATGGCTGGCTGGTGATCGAGGCCGAGCAGGATCCGGCGGTCAGGAACCCGCTGGCATACCAGTCCATGGGGCTGGCGGCGCTGAAGGCGGCGGCGGCCGAGGCCGGGCTGGACAGGGCCGCCGCCTGAGGGCGACCATGGCGGGGGCTGTCTGCCCCCGCACCATCCGAGGATATTCGACATGGCAAATGAGGCAGGATCATGAGCGGGCTTTTACGCAAACCCTTCGGCACCCGTGGCGAGGTGCACCGCATCACCCCGCAGGATGCCGGCTGGCGCCATGTCGGCTTCTCGCTGCACCGGCTGCGCGCGGGCGACCGGGCGGCCGGGGCCACCGGCGGCAACGAGGTCATCCTGGTTATGGTCGAAGGCAAGGCACGCCTCCACGCTGCCGGGCAGGATTGGGGCGAGCTTGGGGACCGGATGAATGTCTTCGAGAAGACCCCGCCGCATTGCCTCTACCTCCCCAACGGTCAGGACTGGCAGGCCGAGGCGACCACCGATTGCGTCATCGCCGTCTGTTCGGCGCCGGGCCGCGGCGGCCATCAGGCGCGCCGGATCGGGCCGGACGGGATCACCCTGACCGAGCGGGGGAAGGGCACCAATAGCCGCCACATCAACAATATCGCCATGGAGGATCAGGATTACTGCGACAGCCTGCTGGTGACCGAGGTGTTCACGCCGGCGGGTCACTGGTCCTCCTATCCCAGCCACCGCCATGACGAGGACGATTTCCCCCGCATCACCTATCTGGAGGAAACCTATTACCACCGGCTGAACCCCGGGGACGGCTTCGGCATCCAGCGGGTCTATACCGACGATGGCAGCCTCGACGAGGTGATGGCGGTCAGGGACGGCGACGTCGTCCTGGTCCCCCGCGGCCACCACCCCTGCGGCGCGCCTTATGGCTTCGAGATGTATTACCTCAACGTCATGGCCGGGCCCCGAAGAAACTGGCGCTTCGTCCCCGCCCCAGAGGTCGAATGGATCATCGAAAGGGATAAGGGGTAGTAGGCCTGCCCTTCTTCCGCAACCCAATCTGGCGCCGGCTTTCGCGCTGCTTGGCCCCACGCCTTGTTGGAGCCATTCGGAGGACTCTGTCCCCGGAAAAGAAATCTCTACTGATTGCGCTACACTTTGACGGAAGGCTGAGCATGTATTCCCGTCACAGAGTGCATCTGACGGAGCCGCCATGATCAAACTGACCGACACCCAGACCCTGACTCTGACCCGCGCCAGCGCACGGCCGGGCAATCTCGCCCTGCCGCTGCCTAGGTTCAGGACTCGTTCTGCATTCCCTGCTGATCTGGGTCGACGCGGACATGACCGGGCGCGCGCCTCATGACGGGCGCCCGGGGCCGCCCGCCGGTCTTTTCCGACGCGGCCATCCAGTTCTGCTGTTGATCAAGGTTCTCTTCAAGCTTCCCTTGCGTCAGACTACCGGCATGTGGCGAGCATGCTGAAGCTGGACTGGCTGGACTTTTCCACGCTCTGCCGCAGGCAGAAGACCTTGGCCGTGCAGATCCCCTACGTTCCATCGGCGGCGGCCCGATAACATCGGACGAAGTTCGCCGGCGAAAGACAAACGGCTGTTTCGTCCCGTACGCGCAGGTCATCAAGCCGCGCCGCAAGACCTTCGGCCAGATATTTCCTGACCGTTTTGCGATCCGGCCCGGTTTGTCGGGCAGGCATTGCCGATGCGCGAGGAAACTCACAAGTCGCGGAGGCCCTTCACTTTCGTCGTTCACCCGACGATCGCACGAGGGGCCTCCGGCATCGATCAGACCAAAGGCTCCGTCCGGGGCCGCTCTTTCAGGACCTTTTCGGCCGCGTTTTCCGCACGAAGCAGTTTTAGAAGCGAAACAATGGACAGCGACATGATGAACAACAGCGGCAAACCCACGATGACGCTTGCCGTCTTCAGCGGCGCCAATCCGCCCAGGCGCATCAGGACAACCGCGATCAGACCAAGCGATACGGCCCAGAAAACCCGGTTGACCAGCGATGGTTCGCGCCCTTCGCTGCGCTGCGATGCCACTGTAGCGATCGAATAGGCCGAGGAGTCCACGGTCGTCGCCGAATACACGAAAGCAAGGAAGATGAACAAGGGCATGACAAGCCATTGCACAGGCAGCTGGGTCAACAAGCCAACGACCGCCGATGCCTCACCCTTTTCGGAGATGACCTCGATGATCGGAAAGATGCCCTCCAACTGCAGATAGACGCCCCAGTTTCCGAAAACGGTGAAGAACAGCGCACAGCCAAGGCTACCACCCGAGAGGACTCCGATCGTCAGTTCTCGGAAAGTGCGCCCCCTTGATATCCGTGCGATGAAAATGCCCATGTAAGGACCATATGCAACCCACCACGACCAGTAGAATATCGTCCAGTCCTGTGGAAAACCGCTTTTTCCGATCGTATCGGTATATAACGACATCCGTAGGAATTCGCTCGCCATGAGACCCATGCTGTTCGTGAAAGTCGACAGCATGAACACAGTCGGACCAAACACGAAAATCAACGAACAAAGCGCGAAGATCGCGATGAGATTCAGGTCACTGAGGACCTTGATCCCTCTTTTGAGGCCGAGAGACACCGAGCCTACGAAAATTGCGCTCCAGATCAGCACCACGACCAAGTCCAGGTTCTCGGTGCGGGTTATCCCCAGATTGAAGGCGATCGCCTCGGAAAGCAGCGGCGTGCCAGAGGCAAGGCTGGTCCCCGTTCCACCTACAAGCCCAAGGATCATCATGATATCGATGATGCGTCCGACCGTACCGTCGCTTCGAGCCTTGCCGATGACCCCTTCGCAGCCGGAACTGAGGCGTAGCCCTGAACTTCCGCGATTGTAATAGGCGTAGCCTATCGGAAACGCGCAGAGCAGATATATCGCCCAGCCGATCGGCCCCCAATGGAACATGCCGTACATCGCGGCATATTCGGCCGCCATCTGGCTTTGCGGTTCGATCCAGAAGGGCGGAGCAGAATAGTAATAGGTCCATTCGATCGCCGACCAATAGATCAGCGAGGTTCCGATCCCGGAACAAAAAAACATCGCGATCCAACTGGCGCGATTGAATTCCGGGCGCGCGGCCGGTCCTCCCAAACGCACATGACGGTATGGTCCGAAACCCAGCCAAAGGCAAAGACCGAGCGCCGCAAGCCCGAACCACTGATACAAGAACCCGAAATCGCGCGTCAGCCAGTTGAAGGTAGCGTCGATGATGAATTTCGCCCTTTCCTCGAAAAGGATCATCGTGATCGTGACGACTGTGACTACAATCACGGCCGGCCAGAAAATCATCCGATCCATCGCGGCGTTCGCGCTGGTGGATTGCTTATTAAAAGACATGTCTCCCCCCTTCCCGAAAAATACGAAGGCCCCGCCAGATACCTCGGGCGGGGCCTCACGTGTCAGTGCGTCACCTCCAGAATGACCGAACCGCAGATGCCGCCTGCATCGACCAGATCGCTTGCCTCGGCCAGCTTCTCCAACGGGAAACGCGCCGTGATGCGATGAATCAGGTCGCCCCGTGCAAGCGCGCGGTCCAGCGCCTCGATGGCTTCGGCCTTGGCGGCTTCCGGCATCGCATAGACGATCACCATGCGCAGGGTCAGGTCCATGAACATCATGCGCTTGAAGGGAAGCGTCGGTTCGGGAACGACCATCGAGGAATAGGTGGCGATAGCCCCTCCAATCCTGATGACCTCCAGCACTTTCGAAAGGTTCGCCCCGAATTCGGTATCAATCACCCGATCCACTTTACGGCCCTGTGTCCATTCCAGGATTTGCTGATCCCAGTCCGCATCGTGGTGATTGACGACAATATCCGCGCCTGCCGCAAAGCAGTCCGCACGGGTCGTATCGCTGCTTGCCGTCGCAATGACTGTCGCACCGCCCAACTTGGCCCACTGCACCGCATAATGGCCGACGCGACCGGCGCCACCCGTAACAAGCAGCAGTTTCCCGCCAACCGGCCCATCGGCGTACACGCAGCGATGCGCTGTCATCGCAGGTATTCCCAACGAGGCGCCAACCTCGAAGGTGACGTTCTGTGGCAATGGAACGGCCCGGCGCGCATCGATTGCGACATATTGCGCCGCCGTTCCCAATCTTCTTTCGTATTGGGCCTGATAGATCCAGACACGCTGGCCGATCCTCGCGACGCTGACGCCATTGCCGACAGCTTCGATGACACCCGCCCCGTCACTGTTGGGAACGACAGGACCGTCCCTCAGCAAATCAGGAAATGCCCCGGCGCGTTTTTTCGTGTCCGAGGGATTGACCCCAGATGCGTAGACCCGCACCAGAACCTCACCATGTGCCGGCTCTGGCTTTGCAAGTTCCACCACCTCGACAACATCCTTTGCTGCACCGAATGCCGAATATTGAACCGCTTTCATTTCAACCTCTTGAAAGTTTCACCAGCGGGCTTTCCACGCCCAGGCTGATCATCAAACTGCGCATCAGCGCCCAATCCGCACCGATCACGGGCGCTCCCAGACGTTCCCCAATATCACGCGCCCAGGAGAGCGTTCGCACACCCGCACCGGCCACCCATATGGCATCGATACCGCCACCCGCATCCTGCGCGGTATCGCAGGCATGGCGAACGCATGCCTCGACTTCCCAAGGGGCGAAATCATAGGACCTGGCGACGATCTGGTCGTGCGAAGCGAAGACGCCCGCATCGAGGAAATTTGCATAGCTGCGGACCTGGTAGCCGTCGTTCCTCAACAGACGTATCAGCCAGCTTTTCCATGCTTCATCGTAATAGGGGCAAACCAGCGCCACCTCTGCCGCATTGATGGATTGCATTGCGGCATGCATGGCGGCACCACTCATGATCATTGTGCAGCCCGCAACGCGGCCGATCTCGATCTCCAGTTCGCGACCGCCGGAAATGCTTCCAGCAAGCATATAAGCGAAGGCCGGACCGGCTTGCAGAACATGGGTACAACCGCGGTCGGACAGTTTCGCCGCGCTCTGTTCGATCGCGGCACGGCTGCCCGCCATATCCGATAGCGACCAGTTGAAGCCAGCTACGTCCAGAGGTTCGCGCAAAACGGTGACGCTGTCCCCCAATATCGACGAAATATCATCAGCGGTGGGGTCGTGCCAGCCCGGGCCTTCGATGACGCCGACCGTAGCGATCTTTTCTGCTGTCCCGTTCATGCGGTCAAACCACCGTCGACAACCAGGGTCTGCCCGGTGATGTAGGACGCGCCTGCGCATAGAAAGAAAATCGCTTCCGCAAAATCTTCAGGTCTTCCAACCCGCCCTAGCGGCAGAGCCCTGACCGCGTCTGCGGCTTCCTCCTCACTCCACCCGCAGGGCCATTGCGTGCCTCCGACCCAACCGGGGGCAACCGCATTGACCCGGATTCGCGGACCCAATCCTTTGGCAAGTTCCCTTGTCACAAGCTGCAAGCCGGCTTTCGATGCAGCATAAGCGGTGCTGCTGGCACCGGCACCCAAAGCCGCGGTCGAAGTGACATTGACCACGGCGCCTTCGGCAGCGTCCAGATAGTCACGCGCCGCCCGGACGCACCGATAAGGTCCGACCAGGTTCACGTTAAGAAGAAGATTCCAGAGCGGATCCGGTACCCGATCGAGTTGGCCCGGCGGGATCGACTTCCCGGTTCCCGGCGTCGCCGCATTGTTGACAAGATAGGTCAGACCTCCCATCCGATCAGCGGCAGTCCGGATCATCTCTTCTACCTGTTCGTTGTCTGAAACGTCGCCGGGAGCAGCGATAACATCCAGACCTTCGTCTCGGAGTTTCTCTACGGCACCGACCAACGCCGGTGTGTTTGACACGTCATTCAGTGCAACCTTGGCGCCATTGCGGGCCAGCAGTGCGGCGGATGCGAAACCGATGCCGCCACTGGCTCCGGTAACCAAGGCCGAACGCCCCTTCAGATCCGCGCGGATCCCGTTCCTACTCAACTTCCGCCTCCCAATTTTCACGATGATAATCAGTCGCGAGGACTTTGTCGTATTGCGGATGACACGAGAAACGAATATTTATCATGATAACGATGCATTTTTTTAATGCTTGGGGGGGAAATGCGTGATATCGACACGGCACTTTTACGCAGTTTCATCCACGTCGCCGAAACGGGAAATTTCACGAAGGCGGCAGATCGTGTTCACAGGTCTCAATCGGCGGTCAGCATTCAAATCAAGAACCTCGAAGCTGTCGTCGGCCGTCAGCTATTTGACCGAAAAAAGCGGAATGTCCGCCTGACACCTCACGGTGAGATATTGCTCGACTATGCGCGCCAGATTCTCCGCATGAATGATGAGGCGTATCACAAGATTTCGTCCGGCGGGGAACGCAGATTGCTGAGACTGGGCATCGTTGAATATCTTGCTCCTCACCGCCTTCCGGCCATTCTGACGCATTTGCGCAACGCCTTTCCGCAATACGACATTCGCGTCACTGTCGATCTGAGCAGTCGCCTTCGAGAACACATCCGGAACGAAACATTGGATATTGCCATCTGCGCCTCTGAGATTCGGGACGCAAAAGGTGATCCGTTGTTTCTGGAGCAATTGGTCTGGGTCGCAGCCAAGGGGCAGTCCCGCATTGATGATACCATCCCTCTGGCACTTTTGCCCGCGCCGTGTCTTTATCGAAGTGCGGCAACCGAGGCTCTTGATCGGGTAGGGCGGCCCTGGTATTGCGCGATTACCACCATGAATGTTTCTGGAGTGCAGAGCGCAGTTTCGGCGGGCCTGGCAACTTCGGTGATCGGCACCACCTCGATCGACAAAAACATGATCGTGCTTGATGAGCAGCACGGGTTTCCCAGCCTGGGCGCACTTCAGGTCTCTCTTGAGAGAGGCCGAGGCGCCGAGGATAACGACATCCGCGAGTTTGTCGAATTCCTTGCAGACTGTATCCAGAACAATATCTGATATCTCCGCCTCTTCCGATCTGGAGTCATGCGCGAAATGTGATCATCCAGATGCAAAATGTCCGATAAAGTCAAAACTTCTACTGCTCTTCTGTTGGCGTTGTCGCGGCCAAATTGGTCTTTGCAGGCGGTAGGTATTTGGTGAGGTCTGCTTCACAAACCTCGCAAATTATTAGGCTCCAGACCCATTGATTTCGGTCCTTTGGCGTGATCCAGGCTCCGCGAGGAGACCTGATCGACGAGCAATTTTTACTGGCCGACCGACGCGCAGATGAAGTGGCTGAAGCCGTTCCTCCCCAAAAGCCATGGCAAGCCCCGCGTCGATGATCGCCGTGTCCTCGGCGGCATGATCTTCATCATTCGCAATAGGTTGCGCTGGTGTGACGCGCCGAAGGAATTCGGTCCGGCGAAGACCCTCTACAACCGCTGGAAGCGCTGGAGCGACAACGGGGTCTTCGCCCGGATCCTGGTGGGCCTGGCCGCCGAAAGCGCCG
>Ga0181344_1000157_pt1 | contig 28096 bp, 34 predicted proteins | sample Su13VDMLBDD_FD_130098 | JGI IMG/M metagenome (GOLD analysis project Ga0181344, IMG submission 130098) | Freshwater viral communities from Lake Michigan, USA - Su13.VD.MLB.D.D | ecosystem: Environmental > Aquatic > Freshwater > Lake | place: USA: Michigan | collected 2013-07-15
ACATCTGAGAACTCCGCGCTGGTGTCGCGCAAGCACTGGCGCATCTGGGATAGTGACTCGCCGCCTCGGTGCGACTACATCCTGCAGAGCTGGGACACGGCCCATGAAGTGAAGAACACCTCGGACTACAGTGCCTGCACGACGTGGGGCGTGTTCTACAACGAGGAAGAGGGCGACAGCCCGCAGGTGATCCTGCTGGATGCGTTCAAAGACCGCATGACCTTCCCCGAACTCAAGCAAGTGGCCCTCAAGCACTGGAAAGAGTGGGAGCCCGATGCGTTCATCGTCGAGAAGAAGGCCGCTGGCGGGCCGCTGATCCAAGAGCTGCGGGCGATGGGCATCCCTGTACAAGAATTCAGCCCCAGCCGAGGCAACGACAAGATGGTGCGTCTGAACGCCGTGGCCGATCTGTTCACCTCTGGTAAAGTATGGGCTCCTGACACGCGCTGGGCGCGGGAAGTGATTGAAGAGATTGCCGCTTTCCCTGTCGGGGAGAACGACGACTACGTGGATACTACGACCCAAGCCTTGCTGCGCTATCGCCAAGGTGGGTTTATTTCGTTAGACTCGGATGAGCAGGACGACCCGCTCCGATATGCCCGTCGTCCGACTGCATACTACTAAGGACACCAAATGGCTGTTGATAAAGGCTTGTACCAAGCCCCCCAAGGACTCGAAGCTCTGTCTCAGGACGAAGAACCGATCGAAATTGAGATCGTAGACCCCGAAGAAGTGCACATCACTGCCGGTGACTTGGAAATTGACATCGAACCGGGCGAAGACAGCGACTTTGGCATGAACTTGGCCGAAGAACTGGACGAAGGTGCCCTGACAAAGCTGGCCGGTGAGCTGTCCAGCGACATCGACAACGACCGAAACAGCCGCAAGGACTGGGAAAAGACGTACACCGAGGGCCTGAAGCTGCTCGGTTTGAACTACGAAGAGCGTACGGAGCCTTGGAACGGGGCGTCTGGCGTGTTCCACCCCATGATTACCGAGGCTGTGGTGCGGTTCCAGAGCGAAACCATCACTGAGATGTTCCCAGCCGCCGGGCCGGTGCGTACGAAGATCATCGGCAAAGAGACCCCCGACAAAATTCAGGCAGCGCAGCGTGTCGAGGCTGACATGAACTACGAGCTGACGGAAGTTATGCGCGAGTTTCGGCCTGAGCAAGAGCGCATGCTCTGGAGTCTACCCGCAACGGGCTCGGCTTTCAAGAAGGTGTACTTCGACCCCAGCCTTGACCGGCAGGTTTCGATGTTTATCCCCGCAGAGGACATCATTCTGCCGTACGGAACGACCGATCTGGACACTTGCTACCGCATCACGCACGTCATGCGCAAGACCAAGAACGAGATCATCAAGCTGCAGAAGGCCGGGTTCTACCGCGACTGCGACTTGGAAGAGTCCACCAAGCAATCGACCGACATTCAGAAGGCCAAGGACAAGGAAACTGGCTTCACGGACATCAACGACGACCGCTACACCCTGTACGAAGTCCACGTTGACCTCGACATCGACGGTTACAACGACGAAGAAGATGGCGAAGAGACCGGCATCGCCCTGCCGTACGTCGTGACAATGGTTAAGGGTACCAATCAGGTACTCGCAGTGCGCCGTAACTGGCTGGAAGAAGATGACCTCAAACTCAAACGCCAACACTTTGTCCACTACCAGTACATCCCCAGTTTTGGAGCGTACGGCTTCGGCCTCTTCCACCTCATCGGTGGGTTCGCGAAATCGGCTACCAGTATTATGCGACAGCTCGTGGACGCGGGCACACTTTCCAACCTCCCCGGTGGCCTCAAGTCTCGTGGACTTAGGATTAAGGGCGATGACACGCCAATCGCTCCGGGAGAGTTCCGAGACGTAGACATCGGCTCGGGCGCACTGCGCGACAACATTCTGCCCCTGCCGTACAAGGAGCCAAGTCAGGTTCTGTACACGCTGTTGGGCAACATCGTTGAAGAAGGTCGCCGCTTCGCCTCGACGGCGGACATGAACGTCAGCGACATGTCGGCGCAAGCACCGGTGGGCACGACTCTGGCCCTGCTGGAGCGCCAGTTGAAGGTGATGTCGGCTGTCCAAGCCCGTTTGCACTATAGCTTCAAGCAAGAACTGCGTCTGCTGGCAGGCATCATCCGCGACTACACGGACACCAACTACGAGTACGAGCCCGATGGCGACATCGACGCTGCTCCCGCCCAAGGCGCGAAGAAGGAAGACTACGACCATGTGGACGTAATCCCCGTCAGCGACCCCAACGCGGCCACCATGAGCCAGCGCGTTGTCCAGTACCAAGCGGTCATGCAAATGGCTCAGGCGGCACCGGACATTTACAACATGCCCCAGTTGCACCGCAACATGCTTGAGATTCTGGGCATCAAGAACGCGGACAAGTTGGTGCCCCTGCCGGACGACATGAAGCCGAAAGACCCGGTGACCGAGAACATGGCCATCCTCAAGGGTGAGCCGGTAAAGGCGTTCCTGCAGCAAGACCATCAGGCCCACATGCAGGTGCACATGTCCATGCTGCAAGACCCAGTGGTCATGCAGGCGATTGGTCAGAACCCGAACTTCCCGAAAATCCAAGCGGCATTGATGGCGCACGTCGCCGAGCACACCGGCTACCAGTACCGCAAGCAGATCGAAGCGCAGTTGGGCATGCCCATGCCTGCCGAAGACGAGAAGCTGCCGCCCCAGATCGAACAGGCCCTGTCGCAGATGTTGGCGCAGGCCGCTCAGCAGTCGTTGCAGCAGAACCAGCAGCAGGCGGCTCAGCAACAAGCCCAGCAGCAGGCGCAAGACCCGTTGGTGCAGATGCAGCAGCAAGAGCTGCAGCTCAAGCAAGGCGCTTTGCAGATCGAACAGGGCAAACTGCAGTTGGAGCAGCAGATCGCGATGGCCGACCAGCAGTTCAAAGAGAAGCAGTTGGCGATGGAAGCGGCTGCGAAAGCGGACACGAACAAGCTGAAACTGGCCGAGTTGCAGGCAAAAATGCAGCTCGACGGCACCAAGATCGGTGCGCAGATCAAGGAAAGCCAGCAGAAACAAGCCTTTGAGCAGGAGCACGCCGGTATCCAAATCGGTGCGCAGATCGCCAAAGTCAATCGAGATCAGGCGCTGCAAGCGCTACATTCGTCCCAACAGGCTGCATCTAAAGGGGAAACCGAGTGATATCCGAATTCGCAGACGTACTGCGCCAGAAAATACGTACGGATATGAACAATTACGCGGACGACTTGGCTGGTGGGGCCTGTCGTTCCTTTGACGAGTACCAAAAACTTTGCGGGGTTATTCAGGGCCTAGCCTACGCAGAGTCTCACCTAATGGCCCTGCTAAAGAAAGTTGAAAACTCCGATGAGTGAAATCCTACTACCGCCCGGCATTGTTTTGCCAAAAGCCTATCAGCCGTCTGAAAAGCCGGATGAGAACGCAACGGAAGAAGAGAAAGCCAAAGTCTTGCCTGTACCTACCGGCTACAAGATGCTGTGCATCGTCCCTGAAGTCTCCAAAAAGATCGACGGTACGGAGCTAGACCTTGAGAAGCCGTGGGAAACCGCGCACCGTGAGGAGCAGACCACCTCGGTTTTGTTCGTCCTGCGTGTCGGCCCCGATGCGTACAAAGACACCAACAAGTTCCCCAATGGGCCTTGGTGTAAAGCCGGTGACTTCGTGATGGTGCGCACCTACACAGGTACGCGTTTCCGTATGTTCGGCAAAGAGATGCGGCTCATCAACGACGACCAGATTGAAGCTGTCGTCCAAGACCCCCGTGGTATTTCACACGTCTAGGAGTAAAACATGCCTGAAGCATTCAAGTTTCCCCACGAAAAAGAAGACGAGAACATCGAGATCGAAGTCACCGACGGTGATGTAGAGATCGAAGTTATCGACGACACCCCCGAACAAGACCGTGGCCGCAAGCCGCTCGACCGTGAAGTGGCCGACCCGACCGACGAAGAAATCGAGTCGTACTCGGAAAAAGTCCGCAACCGCATCAAGGAGCTGACCCACGCCCGTCACGACGAGCGCCGTGTCAAGGAAGCCACCCTGCGTGAAAAGCAGGAGCTGGAGTCCTTCGCCCAGCGCATCTTGGAAGAGAACAAGACCCTGCGCGGATACGTTGACAAGGGTACGCAGCAGGTGGTCGCATCCAATCTAAGCGCAGCCGAAGCCGAAGTGGCCCAAGCCCGCCGCGCCTACAAGGAAGCACAGGAAGCCTTCGACACGGACGGCATCATTGCCGCCCAAGAAGCCCTGACCGATGCCAAGTTTAAGTTGGAGGCGATCAAAAATTATCGCCATACCCCTTTACAGGCTCAAGAAAATACGGTACAAACTCACCAACCAGCACCCCAAAAGGTGCAACCCGACGAAAAATCGCTGCGCTGGCAGGCAAAAAACCAGTGGTTCGGGGCTGATGGGTTTGAAGACGTAACCAGCTACTCATTAGGGCTGCACCAAAAACTAGTGAATTCGGGTCTTGATCCGCGTAGTGATGAATATTTCGAGCAAATTGATGCTCGTGTGAGAAGTAAGTTCCCGGAAGTTTTCGGAAACAGCAAGGTTGAGACCAGCAAGCGTCCTGCGTCTGTTGTCGCCCCAGCGACACGTTCGTCAGGAGTTCGTAAAGTCCAGCTTACGAAGTCGGCGCTCGCGTTGGCTAAGAAATTTGGAATGACACCGCAACAATACGCTGCTCAGGCAGCAAAACTGGAGGCTTAACATGGCTGATTCTCGTACATCTCGTGATCTCTCTTCCCGCGACAAAAGTGCTCGCATTGTGTATACCCCTTCGAGCACCCTGCCCGACCCAACGCCTGAGCCCGGCTACACCTACCGGTGGATTGGAACTCACGTACTGGGACAAAGTAATCCGACCAACGTGTCAGCAAAACTGCGCGACGGCTGGGTTCCTGTAAAGGCAGCAGACCACGAAGAGCTTATGCTTGTGGGTAATGAGAAGACTGGCAACGTCGAAATCGGGGGACTCATGCTTTGCAAGATGCCTACCGAGCGTGCACAAGCCATTGCTGATTATTACAACCAAGCAGCGCAGGCCAATATGGAGTCTGTGGACAACAACTTTATGCGCCAACAAGACCCACGTATGGCGACTTTGTTCTCTGAACGTAAGTCAACATCCACTCGTGGAAATTTTGGTTCCGGTTCTAAATAATTGGAGTTTTTTATATGGCATCAACTGCTTCTCCCTACGGGTTCAAACCCGTAAATGAGCTGGGTGGCCTACCTTACGCAGGTAGCACACGCAGCTTCCCCATCGCCTCTGGCTATGCCACGAACATCTACAATGGTTCGTTGGTTTACGTCCAGTCTACGGGCTATCTGGCAATCGCTACCGCTACCGGTGCAGACGCTACTACCAATGCCTTCCCGGCTGGTACTACGTTGACTGGTTGCATCGGCGTGTTTGTCGGCTGCTCTTACACCAACCCAAGTACCAAGCAAAAAGTGTTTGCTCAGTACTGGCCCACTGGTACCGTCGCTTCTGACGCCGTTGGTTACGTCGTTGATGACGACCGCGCTGTGTTCCAAGTTCAAGCTGCTGGTTCTATGACCATCGCTGATCTGGGTTCCAACGTGTACCTGAACGCCGCTCAGTCTACCTCCACCGGTAGCACCACCTCTGGTAACTCCAACACTGCTGTGAACGCAACTGCCATCCAGACTACCGCCGCTTTCCGCGTCGTTGGTTTCGTGGACATGGTTGGCTTCTCGCAAGTCGGCGACGCCTACACTGATATTCTGGTGAAGTTCAACCCCGGATACCACGCTTACAGCAATGCTGTCGGTCTGTAATAGGAGCTAAATCATGGCTGTTTCACGCGCACAACTACTTAAAGAACTGCTCCCCGGCTTGAACGGACTTTTTGGTCTGGAATATGCCCGCTACGGCGAAGAGCACAAGGAAATTTACGTGACCGAGACCTCGGAGCGTAGCTTTGAAGAAGAAACCAAACTGGCGGGCTTCGGCGCTGCACCGGTGAAGAACGAGGGCCAAGCCATTGCTTATGACAATGCGCAGGAAGCCTTCACTGCACGGTACAACCACGAAACCATCGCTTTGGGCTTCGCCATCACCGAAGAGGCGATGGAAGATAACTTGTACGACTCCCTGTCGGCTCGTTACACCAAAGGTCTGGCTCGCGCTATGGCGTACACCAAGCAAGTTAAGGCTGCTGCTGTTCTGAACAACGGCTTCACCAACTCTGCTCAGTACTACGGCGGCGACGGCGTGCCTTTGTTCTCCACGGCTCACCCCTTGGTTAACGGCGGCACCAACTCCAACCGTCCCACTACTGGCGCTGATCTGAACGAGACTTCCTTGGAAGCCGCCGTTATCCAGATCGCTCAGTGGGTGGATGAGAAGGGCCTGTTGATCGCTGCTAAGCCCAAGAAGCTCATCATCCCGACGTCTCTGATGTTCGTTGCTACTCGTCTGTTGGAAACCAGCCTGCGCGTTGGTACTACCGACAACGATATCAACGCCCTGAAGAACAACGGTTCGATCCCTGAAGGCTACACTGTCAACCACTATCTGACGGACACCAACGCATGGTTCCTGACGACGGACGTGCCAGACGGCTTGAAGCACTTCGAGCGTGTGGCTTTGGACACCAAGATGGATGGCGACTTTGATACCGGCAACGTCCGTTACAAGGCTCGCGAGCGTTACAGCTTCGGCTGGAGCGATCCATTGGGTGTGTACGGTTCGCCCGGTTCGACCTAAGTCGGATAGTCGCTTACCTGTACGCGACTCTAAAGGACAGAAACAGCGAGGGGGTGAGATACCCCCTACTAAGGCACCTTCGGGTGCCTTTTTTATTGCACCCCTCACAAATTGGTGCTATATTGCAGCCATCTGGGTTTTCCAGTGCGCCAAACCGCCCCAGCGGACGACATACCGATTGACGCACTTAGCTTGTATGTAAGGACACACATCATGGGATTCGCAACTCACCTCGGCCCTTGGCTGCTCGGCACCGTTAAAAACACCACCGGCACAACTGCTGGTACCGTGCAAAACACCGGCGCAACCATCGTCGCCCAAACCTTCAACCTGACCGCCGCCCAAGTGGCTACCGGCAGTATTTCCGCTGGTTACATCCCTGCAGGCGCAGCCATCACCGCTGTGCAAATCTTGACGACCACCCTGTTTGCCTCGGCCACCACGCTGAAGGTGACCATTGGCGGCACGGACGTTGCAACGGCCACTACCATCACTTCTGCTGGCACGTACCCAGTTACTATTGCCGCTACGTTTACGCCAACTCAGGCCAACGTGGGCACTACGGACGCCGCAATCACTTTCACCACCACCGGCTCTTCGTCTACTGGTGCTGTGACCGTGTTGATCGCCTACATGGTGCGCGACTCTAGCGGCAACATGTCGCCTCCTGCCAACCAACAGTAATTAGTCTCGGGGGCTTCGGCCCCCGCTTCATAGGAGATTGATTATGACGATGCAATACGACGTCAAACAGGCGCACCTAAACCAGACTGGCCAGATGGTCACCTTTCGTACCCGCGTCAAGGCGGTTGCGTTTGTAGGCACGGCGTCAGCAGGGCAGTTTGTTCTTTTCGATACGACGACCGCACCGGTTTCTAGCAGCGTTACTTACGCACGTTCTGGCACCACCATCACCGTCTCAAAAACAGCGCATGGCTTGGTAGCAGGGCAAGCAATCGGCATTGACTTTGATGCAGGTACTGGCGGCTCGGCCACACCCGGTAACTACGTCATAGACACCGCAAGCGCCAACAGCTTCACAATCACGGACATCAACTCTGGAAGCATCACCGGCACCCCAGCCGCTGTGTACACAACAGGCCGCTGGATGATGACTTTTGATGTTGCTGCAGGTGACACATACAACAACGGAACCAGCACCCTCCCCGGCGAAGGTTTGTTGGCCCAAAACGGTGTGTATGCGTATATGTCCAATATGGCAGCAGTGAGCGTCTTCTATGGCTAAGAAAAACCCATCCCTCGCAGTAGGTCGCGGCGAAAAGCTTCCGGTCTCCAAAGGGGCTGGGCTGACCGCCAAAGGACGTGCCAAGTACAATGCGGCTACAGGGTCTAACCTGAAGGCTCCACAGCCCCAAGGTGGCCCGCGTAAGAAGTCATTCTGCGCACGCATGTCCGGTATGCCCGGCCCGATGAAAGACGAAAACGGTAAGCCAACCCGCAAGGCGGCTTCTTTAGCACGGTGGAAATGCTGATATGACTGAACATCAAGACACCATCAAGCACGTCATCGACGTAGTTGCCCCGTTGGCGGCAATAGGCTCATTTTTTGAGGTAATTTCACCCGTGTTTGGATTTATTGGAGCTGTGCTTGCCTTGATGCGCATTGCCGAAATGGTGACGGGCAAGAACTTCTCTGAGCTGATCCGAAAGAAGCCCGATGCCGAGTAGCTCAAAAAAGCAGCACAATTTCATGGCGGCGATAGCGCACAACCCTGCGTTTGCCAAGAAAGTGGGAATCCCACAGTCTGTGGGGAAAGATTTCAACGAGGCCGACAAAGGCCGCAAATTTTCAAAAGGTGGTAACACTATGGCTAAAAGCGACATGAAAGAAGACATGAAGATGGACAAGTCTCAGGACAAAGCCATGATTCAAAAGGCCTTCAAACAGCACGATGCTCAAGAGCACAAAGGCGGCAAGGGCACAACCTTGAAGCTGGCCAAGGGCGGCTCTACCGGTTCGTACCGTTCTGCTGCTGACGGCATTGCCCAGCGCGGCAAGACTCGCGCCCAGCAGTTCTGCATGGGCGGCATGACCAAGGGCAAGAAGTGATTGCCAGCCGTGGTATGGGGGACATCAACCCCGCCAAAATGCCAAAGGGCAAACGCATGGCCAAGGGCGGCTCCACGAACTGGATCGCCGGTGCCATCAAGAAGCCGGGTGCATTGCGCTCGGCTCTCGGTGCCAAGGAAGGCCAACCGATCCCAGCCAAGAAATTGGCAAGCGCGGCTGAAAAGCCGGGCATCATGGGAAAACGCGCTCGACTGGCGCAGACACTTAAAGGCTTGAAGTAATCATGGCGACAAAACTCGGTTCCGACGAAACGTACATGAAGAAGTACGACCAACTGTCGCCTGCAGAACAAAAAGCAGCAGACGCTACAAAAGCAGCACGTATCAAAGCTGCCCAAGACGAAGTGGAATCCGGTGACTCCATAGGGCAGCGTGTCAGTGATGTTGCAGGACGCTTGGTTAGAAGCTTCGGCGGCTCCAGTGCCAGTGCGCAACAGCAGGCTGCAGACGAAGCGGCGGCTAAAAGGACAGCAACGCGTCAAAGCAAGTTAGACGCAGCACAGGCCCCGGCGGGCCGTAACGCTAGGTACGTCTCCGAAACTCCCGGTAAAGCCGCCGACAACTTCAAACGCGGCGGTCGCGTTAAGAAAATGGCCACCGGTGGCGCTGTCAAGGCAACCGCACAACGTGCAACCGGCTATCGCGGCTACGGCATCGCTAAGAAAGTTTAATCATGGCTGTCTCTGGAACCACCACGTTTAACCTAGACCTCACCGAACTGGTGGAGGAGGCGTTTGAGCGCACGGGTTCTGAGCTGCGCACCGGTTACGACTTGAAGACCGCCCGCCGGTCTTTGAACCTTTTGTTCGCCGACTGGGCCAACCGTGGCGTCAACATGTGGACGTTCGAGCAGGGGTCGATTACTTTGACCCCCGGCGTAGCCACCTACGACCTTCCTGCTGACACCGTGGACTTGCTGGAGCACGTGATCCGCACCGGTGCCGGTAGCGCGTCCACACAGGCCGATTTGACGATCACGCGCATCAGCGTGTCCACGTACGCCACCATCCCCAACAAGCTGCAGCAAGCCCGTCCGATTCAGGTCTGGATTGAGCGCCTGCAGTCTGCACCGCGCTTTACGGTGTGGCCAGTGCCGGACAGCTCCCAGACGTACACGTTCGTGTACTGGCGCATGCGCCGCATCGACGACGCTGGTACCGGCGTGAACACGATGGATGTCCCGTTCCGGTTCATCCCTTGCATGGTGGCCGGGCTGGCGTACTACCTGTCGCTGAAGGTGCCAAACGGCATGCAGCGCACTGAGATGCTGAAACAACAGTACGATGAAGCTTGGCAGTTGGCCAGCGACGAAGACCGCGAAAAGGCTTCGATTCGCTTGGTTCCCCGTCAGATGTTCATCAACTAAGCTATGGGCAATAGGTTTTCTTCCGGCAAAAATGCGGTCGCCATGTGCGACCGTTGCGGTCAGCGCTATAAGCTGACCGAGCTGAAGAAGGAAGTGCAGAAGCAGCGGATTTTCAATCTGCTAGTTTGCCCGCAGTGCTGGGACCCCGACCACCCCCAGTTGATGCTGGGCACCTTCCCTGTTGACGACCCGCAGGCCGTGCGAAACCCTCGTACGGACAGCACTTACGAAGTAGCAGGCCCAATGACAGACGGGTACAATAGTGGCGGCTCTAGAAATATTCAGTGGGGCTGGAGGCCAATCGGCGGATCGTCTTATTTTGATGCTGTCTTGACCCCGAACAACTTGGTGGCGACAACAAGCTTAGGCACAGTAACCGTAACGGTTTCATAGGAGTAAATCATGGCGTACAAAAAAGCAGCAGATGGTGTAGTGTCGAAAGGCAAAACCGATGCTAAAGTCCTCCCCAACAGCGGCCCCAACGCCAAAGCCACCGCAGGCGGCAAGAAAAGCGCTGGCGTGAAAAGCGCAGCGATGGTCAGTGTCGGTCGTAACATGGCCCGCGTTGCAAACCAAAAAGGCGGTTAATCATGGCGATCAACAACAAACCGGCTTCGGCGTACGCTAAGCCGCACACCATGTCTGGCAAGGCCGTGCGTATGGAGTCCAACCCCGGTTCGATGCCCAACCGCAGCAAGGCGGATTCACTGGACATGAGCATTGGCAACATCAGCAAGTCCGCTGGTAATGAGCCAACCAAGACTTCGGGCATCAAAGTCCGTGGTACTGGCGCGGCCACCAAAGGTCTGATGGCACGAGGCCCGATGGCATGAACTACGCTGCTCTAGTCACAGCGATCTCCCAGTACACGGAGAACACGTTTCCGACATCTGCGATGAACACGTTCATCACGCAGGCAGAGCAGCGCATTTACAACACCATCCAGTTCCCCTCGCTCCGCAAGAACGTCACGGGTACCGTGAGTGCGAACAACAAGTACCTGTCGGCACCGAGCGACTACTTGGCCACGTACTCCTTGGCGGTCATCGACGACGACGGTGCGTACACCTTCTTGCTGAACAAGGACGTGAACTTCATCCGTGAAGCGTACCCAGTCCCAACAAGCACAGGCTTGCCCAAGTATTACGCCTTGTTTGGCCCGACCACAAGCGGCGGAGTCCCCACCACCGAGCTGTCTTTCATCGTTGGCCCGACTCCTGATGCGCTCTACTCCGTAGAGCTGCACTACTTCTACTACCCCGAGTCGATCACTACCGCAAGCACAACATGGCTGGGCGACAACTTTGACTCCGTGCTGCTGTACGGCTCCTTGGTGGAAGCCTACACCTACATGAAGGGTGAGCAGGACATCATCGGCCTGTACGACGCCAAGTTCAAAGACGCCATCATTTTGGCCAAGCGTTTGGGCGACGGCATGGAACGCCAAGACGCCTACCGCAACGGGCAGTACCGTCAACAGGTGACATAACATGGCAATCGTCCAAGGTCAAACCACGAGCTTCAAGAAGGAGCTGTACCAAGCAGTCCACGATCTGTCCACGGACACGATCAAGATGGCTTTGTACACGGGCGCTGCCAGCTTGAATTTGGGGACAACGGAGTACACGACCTCCAACGAGGTCGTCGCCACTGGGTATACTGCCGGGGGCAATACGCTTACTGGCGTGACCGTCAGCGATGCAAACTACACAGCCTACGTCAACTTTGACAACACGAGCTGGACGGCTGCATTGACGGCCCGCTGCGCTCTAATCTACAATGCCAGCAAGGGCAACAAGTCCATTGCGGTAATTGACTTTGGGTCTGACAAAATGTCCACTACGACGTTCTTGGTTACAATGCCCGCCAACACTTCAACCACCGCGCTGATCCGTAGCGCATAAGGAAACAGTATGTCCAACGAAAAAATCCGCTCTGCCGATACCGTGTCCAGCGGCTTGACTGCCGGTACCCGCTCAGGCGAAGAGATGCTGGCGCTTGGCAAGTTCACCCTGACATGCTACGACAAGGACGGCAAGGTGAAGTGGACTGAAGAAAACCACAATCTGGTGGTGAACCAAGGTCTGCAGTACATGGCAAGCTGCGCACTGACCGCAGGTGCTACCGCTGTTACCCAGTTGACCGCTTGGTACATTGGCTTGTACGGAGCTGGCGCATCCAATACCCCCGCCGCTGGCGACACGATGTCGTCTCACGCTGGCTGGACAGAGATCGTCCCCTACAGCAACTCGACTCGCCCCGCTTGCACGTTCGTTGCGGCCACCACGGCAAACCCCTCGGTGGCTACCAACTCTGCGTCTCCTGCAGCGTTTACCATCAACGCCACGGCCACTGTTGGCGGCGCATTCTTGGTCAGCAACAGCACCAAGTCCGGTACGACCGGTACCCTGTTCTCTGCGGCTGACTTCTCCAGCCCCGGCGACCGTAGCGTGGTTAGCGGTGATACACTGAACGTAACCTACACGATGTCTCTCGCTGGCTAATTAACGGGCTGAACCTTGGTTCGTAAGTACCCGCTTCGGCGGGTATTTGTCTTTTGGAGCTACGCATGAAGATCGACTTTTTCTTTGATACCCAATATGGCAGGTTTGGGGACGCGCTTTGGTTTTCGGATACAGAGCCGCTGCCAAGCGATGTGGAGATTGAGGCCATGAAGCAGCAACGCCTGACCAACTGGCTGGCCCTCATCGAGAACCCACCTGAAGAAACCACTGGAGCTCAATAATGGCACTCATCCTTGCCGACCGCGTACAAGAAACAACCAACACTACCGGTACAGGTACGCTGACCCTTGCCGGAGCCGTGTCGGGATTCCAGTCGTTCTCCGTTATTGGTAACGGCAACACCACGTATTACACCATTGTCTCTGGCTCTGCGTGGGAAGTGGGTATTGGCACCTACACCTCGGTAGGAACAACCCTTGCACGTACCACTATCCTGTCTTCGTCCGCTGCGGGCGCAGCCATCACTGTAGCTGCTGGCGCAAGCGTGTTTGCCACCTACCCAGCAGAGCGCTCTGTGAACTTGGACGGCGGAGGCAACATCCCTCAAGCCGTGACGGCAGGTCTTGGAACTACGGTGCTTCCGGGCGAAGTGTTTTACCGGTTGAACTCCACAGTTGCAGGAGCTAATGCAACGGGCGCTCAAAGTATTCTTGGAGTTGGCGTGACTTTGGCTGGCTCCACGGTTTATCAATTTGAAGGGGTGTTTGCATTCAGCAAGGCAGCAGGAACCACATCGCACACCTTTGGTGTTGGCTTTGGTGGAACGGCCACCCTGAACAACATTGGCTACGAGTTAACCGGTCAAATGAATGCAACCGGTCTTACAACCACAACTACAGCTATTGCAAACATCTTACCTTGGTACATTCAGACCGCATCAAACACACCGTTTACCAGTGCAATCACAACGGCTGCTGAATACATAATGATGGTTGTGAAAGGCACTGTGTCAGTAAATGCAGGCGGCACATTTATACCCCAATACACTTTGAGCGCTGCTCCGGGCGGTGCATACACAACCGCGCTTGGTAGCTATTTCAAGCTATCCCCGCTTGGCGCTTCCGGTGCTAACACCAGTATCGGTACTTGGGCCTAAAGGGTAGCCATGTTCGGTTTTACCCCCATCGCAGCCGCTCCTATAGGGAGCAATACTTCGGTTGCCGGTTCGTTCCCGGCAGGCCGCTACTGGGTCGGGGGGTCTGGAACTTGGGACGCAACAACCACAACGAACTGGTCAGCTACGTCTGGTGGCGCAGGCGGGGCCTCCGTGCCGACGAGCACGGATGATGTCTTTTTTGACCAAGCAAGCACCTATACCGTGACAATTGCAAGCGGGACAAGGGTGTGCAAGGACTTTACACTTGTGACGGGCGCGGTTACCTTTTCGGGAAACCCCAACCTTACAATTTCTGGGTCGCTTCTTTGGATGCTACCGCCTACCAGTTTTACTTCTGGAATATCGTTGATATTTAACGGCGCAGGCAGTCAAACTATGGCCACCAGTGGATTTTCTACTGGAAGTGCGATCAGTTTTACGGGCAGTACGCTTACGATGTCCTTGGCAGGAGCGCTCACCAATACAAATACCTCCGGTATTAGCGTAACGGGTAGTGGTGCAGTACTCAACACCGCAGGGTACACTGTCACTGCTAGTAAGCTTGCGGGTACCGCTGGTACCATAAATCTTGGCGCATCCACGGTTACGCTATCCAACCAAAACCCACTCACATATTCGGGGACTTTGAATGCCGGAACCTCTCAGCTTAACTTATCGAGTTCAAGCACAACCCTAACACTGGGCGGCTCAAACACTACGCTTTATAACGTAACCTTTACTTCAACGTCCCCTGCAGTATCCATTACTGGGGCCTACACCTTTAATACACTCTATATTACCGGGGCGGGTGGAACTGGGTTGTTTACAGTGGCCTTTGGTGCTAACCAAACAATTGGAACACTGACTCTTGCTAGTAGTGGGCTTGCCTATGCTCGCGTAATGCTTATGTCCAGCGTATTTAACACGCAAAGAACCCTTGCCGTTACTACACTTACAGCGGGTGCAGGTGACGTAGATTTTCAAGATATTGCAGTTACAGGAACTACGTTAACAGGCACTAGGTTTGGGGATGCAGGCGGTAATAGTGGCATCACTTTCCCCGCCGCTAAAACAGTGTATTTTCGCGCCACTGGCAGTGCGAACTGGGGTAGCGCAACCTCATGGTCTGCGACTTCTGGTGGGGCGGCAGCTTCGAGTAGCTTCCCATTGGCGCAAGACACCGCCGTATTCCCGGCTGCTACATATCCAGCATCAGGGGCTACTACTACGGTAAACGCAGCGTACAACATTGGAACCATAGACATGAGTCTTCGTACTGCAAATACGATGACCTTAGTAACAGGTTCAAACAGTCCGTATTTCTACGGGGGCTGGATTAACGGCACGGGCATTACACTTACGGGCTCTGGGGTTCTTACGTTTGCAGGCAGGACTACACAGAATATAACTAGCGCCGGAAAGTCTTTTGCAGCGAGCGTAACTGTTAACACGCCCGGCGGTACTGTCGTGCTGCAAGATGCGTTTGTTTTGGCTGCTGGGGGCGGGGCGGACTTTGTACATAACAACGGAACCATAAACCTCAACGGGCAGACGCTTACTATTGCAGGCGCTACTAACGCTACGTACACCACAGGGGTTGGAACTAAGAACCTAGCGTTTAACGGCGGGTCGTTGGTGATTAACTCTACCTCCGGGTTTAACAATGCTGCGCCAACTGGGTTTACTACGACTGCGGGCACGGGTACCGGAACAATTAGCTTGACAAGCGCAAGCACCAAGACTTTTGTTGGTGGCGGGTCTACCTTTAACTGCACACTGAACCAAGGTGGCGCGGGTCAGTTGAGCGTGTCTGGCTCAAATACGTTTCTGGATATTACCAACACGTACTCCGCCACAGGCGCTACCTCAGTTAAATTTACTGCTGGCGCAACCAACATCTTTACCGCCTTCAACCTGACTGGAACGGTCGGTAAGGTCTGTACGCTCGGCTCTTTGACTGCCGCACAGACCACCCTGCAAAAAGGTACGGTATGGCAGATGGGTGCCAACTCCACCGACGGCGGCAATAACTCAGGGCTGTCGTTTGTCGCTGGTGGCGGTATTGACTACTTGTCGGTTAGCTATATCAATGGAACAGTTGTAGGTGGAGGGACTGTATATAACGTCAATCTGTCGGACACCGCTACAGCTACAGATGCGATATCGGCTATATTTAACGCCTACTCCGCACTCACTGAAACCACCACGGGTACGGACGCCATCACGGTTACCTATACCGCCAACCCTGCGGTATCCGAGACAGGCACGGCGACCGACGCCGACACTGCGCAGTACGTAGCCAACCCGAACATTACAGAGACCGCCACGGCAACGGACACCGTTGACCCACAATCTACGGCCAACGCCGCAGTCTCGGAAACCGCAACCGCCACTGACTTCTTGGCAGTATCTGCTGCATGGGCGGCAATCGTTGCTGAGACGGGCACTGCTACCGACTTGGTGTTTGGGTTCAGCGGGAACCTTTATCTTGTCAGTATCGACGAGTCTGCCTCTATTGCGGATGTTGCTGCTGCAGCCATCAGCTTCCGGGTAACCGTGGCAGAGACAGCGACCGCAACGGATAGCCTGACAACACTCGCGACATTCAGGTCTACCGTAGTTGGGACGGCCACCGCCACTGACTCCCCTCGGGCGGCTCAGGTGTTTAGGGGGACGTTGGCCGAAGCGGCTACCGCCTCGGACGCTATCAGTAGGGTCGTTGCCTTTTACGTGCAAGTTGCTGAGGGCACAACCGCTACCGATGCCACCGCTATCGCGGCGTCCATATTCAACGCTCCGTTTGAGGACACCATCGGTGTTATAGATACCGTAGTAGCAAGCAGTACGTATAATGCCTCGGTGCTCGTGGCGTTGGTTGCTTCAGACACAATTGTCGGCGCGTTTCTGTGGAACCTGATAGACGACGCTCAGACCGCAAACTGGCAAAATATTGGCACCAACCAGACGCCCAACTGGGTTGTCATTGATACCGCCCAAGTCCCCGGCTGGACAGGCATCGACACATAAGGAAATTGTATGGCAGTCACTCAAACAACCAACCTCGGCTTGCCGATCATCACCACGGGTACGGAATCTGGTAACTGGGGTGACATCGTTGACAACGGGCTGACCTCTTACATGGACATCGCAGTTACCGGCACCCTGTCGCTGACCTCCGCGTCGTTCACGGCCAACGCGCTCACGCTCGCCAACACGTTTGGTACAAGCTCAGCCACCAATATTGCCGCGTCCACCGCGCAGTACGCCATCCTCAAGCTGAGTTCTTTGGCAGCAAACGTCACCATCACCGCGCCCAGCGTCAGCAAGACCTACGTGGTGGCCAATACGGATTCGTCCTACACAGCGACTATCAAGGCATCCGGCCAGACCGGCGTCATTGTTGCGGCTGGGGAGATGGCAGTTGTCTGGTTCAACGGCACCGACTACGTTAAAACCATGTCGCAGTTGGTGTACGCAAGCTACCGTATCCCTTACGGCAACGGGTCGATGAACTTCAGCTCGACCGACAACCTGTCCTACAACGGCACAACGCTGCGCGTCGGGGCAAACTCTTTGTTGGGCGGCGCTACCAACCCCATCGTGGGTATGACAGGCTCTCAGGACAACTACATCCAGAGCTACATCTACAACGCCGCCAGCACAGGCAACGCCTCTTCTGACTTCGTAGCCTACGCAGACAATAGTACGGATGCCGCTGGTTGGGTGGACTTGGGTTACACCAGCTCGACCTTCTCCGCTGCAGCTTACACGGTCACCGGCCCCAATGAGTCCTACCTATTTGCCTCCGCGCTGAACTCCAGCTTCACGGGCAACATGGTCTACGCCACCGATAGCACCGGCTCGGAGAACGCGCATCAATGGTACGTCGATGGTTTCGACAAGGCCAAAGGCGCGTGGAGTATGCAGCTCGACTCTACCGGTTTGCAGTTGGAGACCGCGCTAAGCAAGTCTTATGGTGGTACCGGCCTTACTTCTGCCGGAACTGCGGGCAACGTGCTGGTGTCCGATGGAACCAACTGGACAAGCGCTGCCGTCTCCACGAGCAAAATCCAGTCCATTTCTGCATCGGTAGCCACAAGTGCACTGACCATTTCTGCCTCTGCACTGACGCTGGACTTCCGCTCGGCTACCCTTAGTAGCGGTACTGTTACCACGGTATCGGGAACTCCGTCAAACTTGGTTGTTCCGTCTGGTACTACGCTGGGGACAATCGCGGCAACGCAATCCCGTCAGGTGGTTTTGGCGCTGAACAACGCTGGCACTATCGAGCTTGCGGTGTCTAACATTGCTGGTGGCACTGACCTTACTGAGACGGGACTCATAACTACCAACGCTATCGCGGCAACATCTTCCTTTACCGGCACTATTGCAGTCACGACGGGCATCCTGACGTTGAACAGTACGGCTACCGGCACCTTCGCGTTGGGGCAAGCAATATCGGGCACCAACGTAAGTGCTGGCACGTACATCATCTCTAAGCTGTCTGGAACTCTTGGCGTTTCAGGTTCTACGTACCAGACCAATCAATACACAGCCGCATCCGCTACAACTATGAATGCAGTGGCAGGTATGGGGGCCTACTCCACCACTGCCCGCACAAACGTCGCGTACCGTGTGCTGGGGTACATTGAGTCTACGCAGGCCACTGCGGGTACTTGGGCAACTGCGCCATCTACTATCCAAGGTGTAGGCGGTCAGGCACTGACGGCCATGAGTTCTTTGGGGTACAGCCAAACTTGGCAGGATGTGACTTCAGCCAGAGCACTCAGTACTACGTACTACAACACTACGGGTCGTCCCATCTACATATACGCTTGGAATAATCTTGGGTCAAGCGGTAATAATATTTTGTACATCAACGGGGTAGGTTTTATCTCTAACTACGGCTCTGCGTCCAACCAAGTCTGGGTTTGCCAGAATATCATTCCCCCCGGCGCTAGCTACTCTATCACTATGGCCAATGGTGGCCCTGCCTCTTGGTTTGAACTTCGCTAAGGAAAATCATGTACTACAAAGCACCGGACAATTCAGTCCACTTTCTTGATTCTGCGGAGTTCGAGTACCTGCTTCCTGCCGGTTCTGTGGCTATTACAGATGCCGAGGCTAATGCGCTGCGTCCTACAACAGAACTGACCTATGCACAGAAACGTGCTGCGGAATACCCGCCCTATACCGACTATCTGGACGGTGTGGTGAAAGGTGACCAAGCGCAGATCGACGCATACGTTGCTGCTTGCTTGGCGGTTAAAGCCAAGTATCCTAAGAGCTAGCCATGATCGACCCGATCACCGCCTTTGCTACGGCCCAAGCGGCCATCAAGGGAGTCCAAGCCGCGATCAAAATGGGCAAGGACTTGCAAGGCATCAGCGGTGATCTGATGAAGTTCTTTGAGCACAAGGACGTTGTTGCTAAGGCCGCGTCTGAACCGAAGAAGGGTTTTGGCAAGTCCGATACCGCTCAAGCCTTTGAAACCGTACTGCACGCCAAGATACTGCAAGACGCCGAGAACGAATTGAAGCAACACCTGATCTGGTCTGGTCAGGCTGACGTGTGGCAGGCAATCCTGCTGGAACGAAACAAGATTGTGCAGAAGCGCAAAGCAGACGAGGCAGCTATGGAAAAGGCAAAGGCCAAGCGTAAGAAAGAGATTGAAGAGGTGGTTGAGCTGGTACTACTGGTGATCGCCGCCGCTGGCTTCATCACGCTGCTTGCTTGGGGCACGATGGAATACATTGCATTCATGCGGAGGTAATATGCTACTTGACTCAGTTCTTGGTATCGGCAATAAGCTGATCGACAAACTCATCCCCGACCCCGAGGCCAAAGCCAAGGCGCAGTTGGAGTTGGCAACCCTTGCGCAAAATGGTGAACTGGCCAAGATGGCCAACGAGACCGACATCTACAAAACGGAACAAGCCAATGTTACAGACCGCTGGAAATCTGACGATGCTGCTGATAGTTGGCTTGCTAAAAATATTCGCCCTCTGTCTCTGGTTGCTATTTTTGTTGGCTATTTTTTGTTTGCTCTCATGTCTGCTTTTGGCTACAACGCCAATGAGGGTTATGTCAATTTGCTGGGGCAGTGGGGTATGCTCATCATGTCGGCGTACTTTGGCGGCAAAACTCTTGAGAACATCATCGCGATGAAGACCAAATGACCCAGTTGACAGAGCACTTTACCCTTGAAGAGCTGACGCGCACCGACCACCGTCAGTTCGACAACACGCCCGATGCCTTGGAAACAAGCAATCTGAAGCGTCTGGCCGAGTTTTTGGAGCAGGTCAAAGCTACCCTCGGGGGCAAGCCGATCATGGTGAACAGTGCCTTTCGCAGTCACGCCGTCAACAACGCCGTGGGCAGCAAGGAAACTTCCCAGCACCGCGTGGGCTGCGCTGCGGACATCCGCGTGCCGGGCATGACGCCTGACCAAGTGGTTCGCGCCGTCATTGCTGCCAACCTGCCGTTTGACCAGATCATCAGGGAATTCGACTCTTGGACGCACATCAGCGTCCCCAACTTGCCAACCTTTACACCAAGGAAGCAAGCACTCATCATTGACAAAGCTGGCACTCGACCTTTTGCCTGATCCGTGGGAGAATGAGCCATGCCTTTACAGAAGATCGTCCTCAAGCCCGGAGTAAACCGGGAGAACACTCGGTACACCAATGAAGGTGGCTACTACGAGTCGAACTTGGTTCGCTTTCGTCAAGGCACGCCCGAGAAGATTGGCGGCTGGCTGCAGATTTCCGGCAACACGTTCACAGGCATTTGCCGTTCGTTGTGGAACTGGATAACACTGGCAGGCGCTAATTTGATTGGCGTTGGTACTGAGGTGAAATTCTACGCGTCTCAAAACGGCGCTTACTACGACATCACCCCTGTAGTTAGTACCGAACTGCTTGGAACCGACCCAATTACCGGTAGCGGCACGACCACTGTCACCATAACAGACCTGAACTACCACCCTGCCGTAGGCGACTACGTTATTTTTCATGGCGCGACTGCCGTGGGCGGTGTCACAATTAGCGGTGAGTACCAAGTCACTTCGCTGCCGTCATCGACTACGTACACCATCGTTGCAGCAAGTGCAGTTACGGGTACAGGCGGCGGCTCCGTCATGTACGCCTCGTACCTGCTCAGCGTTGGTACAAGCACGTCCAGCACTTTCTTGGGCTGGGGTAGCGGTACATGGGGCAGCGGCACTTGGGGCGGTATCGGACAGGTTGTGAACCAAACCGGCCTGAAGCTGTGGACGCAGTACAACTTTGGCGAGAACTTGCTGTTCGGCCCCAAGCGCGGAGCCATGTACTACTGGAACGCGACAACCGCGCCGACTCTGGTAGCGCCCACTACGGTGACCATTTCTAACGGGGGCGGTGCCTCCGATGCGGTTATGACGGTCACGTCGAACACGACCACGACTTTGCCGGACAACACGGCCATCATGTTTGAGACCACGGCAGCGCTGCCGCTTCCATTGAAGCCGCTGACCATCTACTACACGACCAGTACCGGCTCCACTACATACAAGCTATCGGCTACATCTGGCGGGGCGTTCATCAAAACGACAACTGCCGGTTCGGGCGACCAAACGCTTTCCATCCGTGCTGTTCCAGTAACATCGCTCAGCGGTGCCTCTGACGTTCCCTTGACCCAGAACACGTTGCTGGTATCTGACGCCAGCCGCTTTACGCTCGTGTTTGGCTCCAATGACTACGGCAACGACACGTACGACCCGATGCTTGTGCGCTGGTCTGACCAAGAGAGCGTTACCAACTGGACGCCAGCAATCACCAATCAGTCCGGCAGCTTACGCCTGTCCCACGGGTCGCAGATTCAGGCTGTCCTGCAGTCCCGCCAAGAGATTTTGGTGTTCACCGATGCGGCGCTCTACTCGCTGCAGTATCTTGGGCCTCCGTACGTTTGGGGTTCTCAGCTTCTGTCGGACAACATCTCCATCGTCAGTATCAATGCTGCCGCGTACACCAGCGGCATGGCGTTCTGGATGGGTGCAGACAAGTTCTACAAGTACGATGGCCGGGTGCAACCCCTGCGCTGTGACCTGCGCCAGTTCATCTACAACGACATCAACCGAACCCAGTTCGGCCAGATTTTTGCTAGCACCAACGAGGGCTTCAACGAGGTCTGGTGGTTCTACTGCACCCAAAATAGTAACGTCATCAACCGATACGTGGTGTACAACTACGTCGAAGACGCTTGGTACTACGGCTCTATGGGGCGCACCGCTTGGCTAGACTCCTCATTATTGGACTACCCGATTGCTGCCACGTACTCAAACAACATTGTTTACCACGAGTACGGCGTGGATGACGGCACTCTGTTGCCTGCTACGGCAATGGAGTCGTCTATCACAACCTCGCAGTTTGATATTGGCGATGGTCACAACTTTGCGTTTGTGTGGCGTATGCTGCCCGACTTGACCTTCCGTGGGTCTACCGACGGCACCACACCTAGCTTGACCATGCAGCTCCAACCCCTGCAGAACTCCGGTTCGGGGTACAACGACCCCAAGTCCGTCGGCGGCACAAGCTCGGACGCTACACAGACCGTCGCGGCAACGCAGACATACCCCATCGACTTGGACACCTTCACCGGCCAGTTGAACATCCGTGTGCGCGGTCGCCAGATGTCTATGCGGATTGCCTGCAACACCCTCGGCACCCAGTGGCAGCTCGGAGCGCCCCGCATCGACATGCGCCCTGACGGAAGGCGCTAAGCATGGCACAGAAAAACGTAGCCGCCCCTCGGCTCCCCGGTGCCACGGATCAATACGATCCGGTGATGCTGAACGAGCTTATCAATATCTTGCGGCTGTACTTCAATCGGTTGGATAATGCAGGGCCTATCGCAGGGGCGTCCCAGTTCAACGGCACAGCCGTCGTGTCAGGGTTGAGTTTCCCGCCCAACCCCGGATCAACAACGCCCAGTTTGCCAACTCAAGCCGATCTCGCTAATCTACGCTCTGGGGACATCTACTACGACACCTCGGCAAGCAACGTACTGAAAGTAAAACTATGAGCCTCCAACACGTCGCCAACCATTTAGCCTCTCAGGGTCGCAACGGCGACTCTATGCTGATGCACGTCACACCGAATGAAGTGGCCGGTTTGCAGTCGCTTGCGCAGCAGCACGGCGGCTCTTTGACCGTCAACCCCAATACGGGTTTACCCGAAGCCAACTTCTTGGATGACATCGGCTTGGGCGCAGTCAACAAGTTTGTACCTGCTATTGCTGGCGCTGGGCTGTCTTTCTTTACGGGTATTGACCCGATGACAGCGGCGGGCATGGTGGGCGGCTTGGCAGGACTCAGCTCCGGCAGTCTTTCAGAAGGTATTAAGGCAGGTCTCGGCGCGTACGGCGGCGCAAGTTTGACTGGTGCTTTGAGTTCTGCGGGAGAAGCAGCGCAAGCGGCGGCGGACGGCGTGAGTGCCAGCGGCCCGGTAGGGGCTTCCAAAATTGCTGCGGCTTCCACCGAACCCATGAGCGTGCTGGACAAGCTAGGCGCGGGCGCAAGCGCTGCGGCAGAACACCCAATGGACTTCATTAAGGACAACAAGTTTGCCCTAGGCGCTATCGCACTCCCCGCGCTAGCAGACATGGCCACTCCCGGCGCTGGCCCGACACCGCTCAAAAACACGGGCTACATCCGTCGCTACGCCAAGAACCCTGAGACTGGCGCACTGGAGCAAGTCGAAGCCGTGCCTGTTGACGATTGGGGCAGTCGGTCAGCCGTTTCGTTCGGCGGCGTTGGTCAGCCCGTCAAGTACATGGCTGGCGGTGGGATTACGACCGACCCGTTTACGGGCGAGGTAACGTACGTCGGTGATGGCACTGAGACCGAGACAACGCCAGCAACACCAACTGCGACACCTAGTGGCACATATCGGGTCTACAACCCGGACACTAAAAAATACGACACCGTGAATGCTTCCGGCACTCCGGTTGGCCCCGTTACGTTTGGCGGTGTTGCACGAACTACGCCAGTGATGCGCAACCCTAATGACACCCGTTCTGACTCCCAAAGTGCCTACGACTACCTGATGGGAAAGCCCGGCGCTCAGAACCCGATGTTGTTCTACCACCAGCAGGCCCCTGCCGCTTCTAGCGTTTTGGCCCCGTTGGACTTGGAGACTCGTACCGGTGGACACTACGTTCTCAATGCAGCCAAGACTGGCTACGATTGGATTCCCGATACCGCCGCTACGCCAGCCGCCGCAGACGCAGGCATCGCCGCACTGGCCGCTGGCCGTGGCCAAGCCAACCCCAACAATGCTACTGACGGCAGCGCAGGCATCCCTGACAACGCAGGTACTCGCGCAGCGGTTGTAGCAGGAAACCAACTGGGTACGCTCGGAAATATTGCACTGGGCAAGATTGCCAATCTATTTGCCCCTGAGAAAACCCAAGCTGAAATAGATGCCACGGATGTTGTGGACAAGTCATTCACACCACTTGCTCCCGGCGATTTTGGTTTTATGGGGCCACCCGCGCCCGATGGAAACGATAACGGCTTTATGGGGCCACCTGACCCGAGCGGGAGAGATGTAGGTCCGCCCGCTCCAGATGGAAGAGATGTAGGACCGCCTGCCCCCAGCCCAAATGGTGACGGTGGTGACGGTGGTGATGGTGGGGGCGGAGAGGCACGCGGCGGATTGAACCTGCACGGCAAATACTTCCCCCCTCAGTACGCCCAAGGCGGGATTGCTGCGCTGGCCGGTGGCGGTCTCGGTTCGCTGGGTGGATATTCTGATGGTGGTCAGCTACTTAAAGGCCCCGGTGACGGTGTGTCCGACAGCATCCCAGCTACAATTGGCCAAGGTCAACCAGCACGTTTGGCAGACGGAGAGTTTGTGATTCCAGCACGTATCGTGTCTGAACTGGGCAACGGTTCTACCGAGGCAGGCGCTAAGCAACTGTACGCAATGATGGCACGCATCCAAGCAGGACGCGCTAAGACAACCGGTAAAAACAAAGTGGCAACGGACAGCAAAGCTGATCGTCACCTCCCCGCATAAGGAACAGTCATGGCAGACCCAACATCAACAGTCCAGCAACAGGTAGGCTTTGCCCCCGAAATTGCCCCGTACGGGCAAGGCGTCTTGGCCGGTGCCGCGCAGGCGGTTGCCACCCCATACCAAAGCTACGCTGACTGGGCAAAAACCCAAGGACTCAGCGGCGATCAAGTTGCGCAGTTCACCGACCTGCAGAAGCAGGCGTTCCAAGGCGCTCAAGGTTTGGGGCAGAACCAGTACTCCCAACAGGCTGCAGCAGGCTTGGCAGGCTTGTCTCAACAAGCAGGCAACGCCCAGTACAACCCGAACCAGTTCAACACGCAGAGCTTCAACGCCGCCGGTACTGCTGACCAGTACATGAACCCGTACATGCAGAGCGTGGTGGACATCCAGAAGCGCGAAGCACAACGCCAGTCCGGTATCCAAGGAACGCAACAGCAGGCCCAAGCCGCACAGGCCGGTGCCTTCGGCGGTAGCCGCGACGCCATCATGCGTGCCGAGCGCGAGCGCAATCTGGGAACCCAGATGAACGACATCCAAGCCCAAGGAAGCAACGCTGCATTCCAACAGGCGCAGCAGCAATTCAACGCCGAGCAGAACCGCAACCTGACCGCCCAACAGGCAACAGAGCAGTCGAACCAGTTCGGTGCAAATCTCGGTCTTCAGGGCACCCAAATGGGTCTGCAGGGCTACTCGGCGCTGGGTTCTCAGGGCCAGAACCTGTATGGCCAGACCACCGGCAACTTGGGAATTCAGAACCAAATGGGCACGCAGCAACAGCAGCAAGTCCAAAACATGCTCAACACTGGGTACCAAAACTACACCAACGAGCAGAACTACCCGTACAAGCAGATCGGCTTCATGTCCGACATCGTGCGCGGTTCGCCCATGTCCGGTCTCGGTTCAACGGTATACCAACAGCAGCCGTCCATGCTTAATCAGGTGGCCGGTCTGGGCACCGCTGCAGCAGGTATGTACGGCGCGTACAACAAGTCCCAAGGAAACGCCAAGGGCGGCGAGATCAAATCTAAGAAACCTGCTGGACTGCCTGCGTTGCTTGTCCACAGCATGGCATAAGGAAACATCATGGCTTTTCATCCTTCTACGGGCGGCATCGGAGCCTTGGGCGCTCTGAACAAAGCCTCTGTCAGCGGTGTGGGCGAACCGATGAGCACCGACGCTCTGATTGCCAACTTGATCGGCATGACCCCTGCAGAACGGCAGCAATTTGCGTCCATCAACGCAAACGACCCGATGAAGCTGTCCGCCGCCAAGTACGTGGACAACCAGCTCAAAACACAAGCCAGCCAGTTGGTGGCGCAACAGAACCGGACGGCACCCCCACCGGTGAACCAACAGACCGTGGCCAGCATGGCCGGAGCCTCGCAAGGACAACCCGCACCGCAACAGATGGCTCAGGGTTTACCCGAAGAGACCGGCATCGGCGCTTTGCCCGTGCCTGAAATGAAGCACATGGCCGCTGGCGGCATCGTTGCTTTTGCCGACGGCGGGTTCAACAGCGAGCTGTTCCGCAAGTTCTTGGAGAGCGTCGGTAAGACAGGTTCCGACTTTGCAAATGCTGACTCCGCCACTAAAAAAGGCTTAATGGATGCCTTTGGTCGAGCCACATCTGGGCCACAACTCCCCCCATCTGCACCCGTCACCAACGTCCCAGCTGCCGCACCGGTTAATCCCTACGCCCCAGCAACACCCGGCACAAGTTACGCAGACACAAAAAGCCCTCTGCAGCGTTTAATGTCGGGGCCGAAGGGTAATATTATGGGCGCTCTTGCCGTTCCTGCGGCTGTGGCGTACGGCGGGGGGAAACTTAGTTCTGCTGCGGCAAACACTTTGAACGCCATGAGCGACGAAGATTTGGGAACCCTATCTAATGTAGGCGGCGGAGATGACACAGCGCTTGCTGCGGCTATTTTGCGCGAAGGGCGAAATAACCCCACTCCGGCCACACCCGCAAAACCGGGCGACTATCGCGGCTCAAAAGATGTTCCCTACACAGGTTCAGGTGTGCCGTCGGCATCTGCCGCAGCCGCACGTAGCGGCGCTTCCACACAAGCGGGAGCAAACGCACAAGCCGCGCGTGCCGCCGCACCCCAAAGTGATACCGGAGCCGGAGCCGGAGCCGGAGCAGGAGTACCCCGTACAGGTGCAGGCACAGCTCCGAGCAGCAACACCCAAACGGGCATGCCGAATGCGGCAGCGACCTATGCGGGCATGTTGAAGCAGTTGCCCCCAACAGTAGTCCCGCAAGAGTACCGGGATATTGAGCAGCTTCAAGTGGAGCAAGCAAACAAAGGCTTGGAGTCGGATCAAGCCGCAGCGGCAAAACTGCAAGAATATTTGGGCAAGCGCGGTGAACGCCTTGACCAACGGGCAGCGCGTCTTAAAGACAAGAGCGACAACGACATCAACATGTCCCTTATCGACGCAGGTTTGGCAATGATGCAGTCTCGCGGCCAAGGGCTGGCGGGTATCGCCGAAGGCGCTGGTGTGGGTATGAAGCGCTATACCGAAGAATCTCGCCTGACAGAAGCCGCACGTCAGAAGATTGAAGAAGCCCGCGACGCATATGACGACCTGAAGTTCAACCGCGAAGACATGTCCCGCAAGGAAATCCTTGCACGGAAAAAAGAAATTTCCGATGCGCACATTGCACTCAAAAAGAACAATGTGGACTATATGGTGGCACACGAAGGCATGGATCGCAAAACGGCAGATCATATGTACGACTCTGCTATGAACTTTGCACTGGAAGGCCAACGTCAACAGTACCAAAGCAAAGAAAACGTCCTAGACAGGGCAAACCGCCTGCAAGCTGCAGCCGCGCCGTTGAATGCACAGCTAGGAATTCTTTCCGCGTTGGGCAACGCCGAGCCGGGAAGCCCCATTGCAAAAGGGTTTAAGCTACAGAAGCTGGAAGCCCAAGAGCCTGCGATGTTCAAAAACTATATTGACCTTGTCAACGACCCAATCAAAGGTGACAAGTTCAAAGCGCAGTACCCAGATTTTTCTTCGTACTTGGCGGACTTCAACAAGCGTGGCGGTATTGCTGCGCTGCCGGGAGGCGGTGGTGCTGCCACCGCGCCGGTTGTCTTGCCTCGCTAAATATCGCATAATCTAAGGGTGCGTTACAAGGGCCTCGCACAGCCCATAACACTGCTAAGAGACTATGGCTAATTACATCCAACTACC